>Ga0209040_10000369_pt1 | contig 33857 bp, 21 predicted proteins | sample BogFormECP12_OM3_FD_188240 | JGI IMG/M metagenome (GOLD analysis project Ga0209040, IMG submission 188240) | Bog forest soil microbial communities from Calvert Island, British Columbia, Canada - ECP12_OM3 (SPAdes) (version 2) | ecosystem: Environmental > Aquatic > Freshwater > Wetlands > Bog ... | reverse complement strand
AAAGCCGGAAACGGTGTTCCAGTCAGGATCTGTCGGCAAACAATTCACTGCCACAGCGGTCATGATGCTGGTCGAGGAGGGCAAGGTACACCTTGACGATCCTCTGACCAAGTATTTCCCAGATGCTCCATCTCGTTGGCAACAAGTGACGGTGAGCGAATTGCTGAGCCATACCGGCGGCTTTGGCGACTATCCCGATACATTCAACTTCCGCAAAGACTGGACCGAGGCCGAATTGCTGAAGCTGGTCGAGAACATTCCCTTGGCTTATGCTCCCGGGACAAAATGGGAGTACAGCAACCTGGGATACCTTACGCTTGGAATTTTGATCCACCGCGTTGCCGGGGAATTCTACGGAGACTTTCTGCAACAGCGTATTTTCCAGCCACTGGGGATGCAGACGACGCGCATCATCAGCGAAGCCGATATCGTACCCAATCGCGCTTCTGGTTATCGACTGGTAAAGGGCGAATTGAGGAACCAGGAATGGGTTGCACCCGCGATCAACACCACTGCGGATGGCAGCTTATATTTTTCCATCCTCGATTTGGCGAAATGGGATGCAGCCTTGTATACGGAGAAACTCCTGAAGGCTTCCAGCCTCGACCAGATGTGGACACCGGCAAAATTGAACAACGGCCAACCTAACAAAGACGGCTATGGTTTTGGCTGGTTCATCAGCGAGCGCCACGGACACCGGGTGATCGGGCACGACGGCGCATGGCAGGGATTCAAGACTGCAATCGACCGCTACGTGGATGATCGGCTTACGGTCGTGGTACTGGCGAATCTGGCGGGGGCTAGACCGGGGGAAATCGCGCAGCACGTGGCTGAGATATACCTAGCCGAAGCGAAGAACTCAACGGAACAAAAATGAAATCGCTCAACGTAGCTCGACTTCCATTTGCATTCCGTGTTTTGGGCGGAGCGTAATGAGCGGCTGAGGCTCCACGCGATGCCCCGCGACCAACCGCAGTTTCCATTTTTGCGCGAGTGTGGCCAGAATCAGCACGCCTTCCATCCAAGCGAAGGATTCTCCGATGCATTGGCGAGCGCCCGCTCCAAATGGAAAATAGGTAACCTTTGTGCGCCGCGCTTTGCCTTCCGGCGAAAATCGATCTGGATTGAAAATTAGAGGATCCGGGAAAAACCTTGGATCGCGATGCGTAATGAACTGGCTGATCAGCACGGTAGTTCGCGCGGGCAGAAAATAATCCCCCAGAGCGAAATCGTTGCGAGCGTAACGGCCCATGGCCCACGCCGGCGGATAAAGACGCAGCGACTCTGCCATCACGTTTTCTGTGTAGCGCAGGCTCGGAACATCTTCAACAACGGGAAGCCTGCCTTTGAGTACCTCACCCACTTCATTGTGAAACTTCGCTTCGCACTCTGGATTCTGCGATAGCATGTACCACGTCCACGACAGCGCATTGGCAACGGTCTCGTAGCCTGCGAGAAAGATGGTGATCACCTGATCGCGCAACGACTGTCGCGACGCCTCGTCGTTGGCGGGCAAGGCCGCAAGCATGAGATCCAGCAGGCTTCCTCGATCAAGACCGCTTCGCTGATGGGCGTCGATTATGCGAGCATCGATCATTCGATAGACCACGGCGTCGATTCGCTTGCGCGCCCTCACGAATGCGGCCAGGCCCGGTGGCCGCAAGTGCACCAGCCACTCCGCTGCTGGCAGCATCACCAGAAAATTGTAGAGGCCCATGATGCGGTTGATTGCGGCCGCCAGCTCATAGACTTCCTGGCGCAAATCAGTTGCAAACAAGGTGCGCGCCACAACGTTGAGCGTGAGACGCATCATGTCGGCAGCGATATCACGCCGTTCCCCCACACGCCATGAATCGCGGATGTGTGCGGCCTCTTCGACTATGGTGGCGGCGTATTCGCCGATGCGTTGCCGGTGGAATGCCGGGTGCGCGGCCAAACGCTGGGCGCGGTGAGCAGCCCCTTCGCTGGTGATCATGCCTTCCCCAAGCAGCATCTTGGTACGTTGCACCGTGCGTTCCTTGATGAAATTATCGTTCTGCACCACCAAGACTTCGCGGATGTACTCCGGATGGTTCAGAAAGACAATGTGGTGAGGGCCGATCTTGTAGTGCGCAATGTCGCCATAGGTCCTGGCGAGATGCTGGAAGAGAAAAATGGGATTTGCGGGACGAAACTTACGCAACGCGAACCACAGAAGATTGCGCTGGAAACCGGGCGGAAAGCGGTAGTTACCTTGCTTCTGAGAACTGCCCGCCCCAACTCGGCCCACCGCTGTCGCCATTGCAATAGTTTACCCTGCCAGCATCACAGTTCCACGAACGGGCTCAACTCTATTTTCTATTTCTGCAATAGATCAAGCGCTGCCAGAACATCTTCGCTGTGCCGGCCGGGATCCACACTGGTATAGGCTCTTGCAACTCTTCCTCTTGGGTCGATCAGAAAAGTATGCCGCGCTGCGAACTTTGCCACCCCCAGATTGGTGAGTGAACCATACTCCTTGCTCACTTTGCCATCGCTGTCGGCCAACAGCTTAAAGTTCAAACCTTCCTTCGTGCAAAACTTCTTGTGCGAATCCACGCTATCGACGCTCACGCCCAAGACCACGGAGTTGCGTTCATCGTACTTCGATTGATCCACCTGGAAGTTGTGGGCCTCGCGCGTACATCCGGGAGTCTGATCCTTGGGGTAAAAATAGAGGACCACCCATCTGCCGCGGTAGTCTTTCAGGTTGACCGACTTCCCTTCCTGCGAGAATAGGGTGAAGTCGGGGGCGATGCTTCCCGGGGCTGGAGTGGCGCGAGAACTCGACAAGAGGCGCGGAAGAAAGAATATAGCGGCCACGACGATCACGATTAGTGCGGGAAGCAGAATCTTCACCATTAAGGCCTCCTCATGACGTTGAGCATTCTAGAACGTTTGGAGCTCCGACCTTGGTCCAGCAAGATTTCGGATAATTGCATATCATAGATAATTCAGCAAAATCAGACGGAGAGTTCAGACGTGGCTCAGACGGAAACGGACGGTCAAGAGGTATTGGAAACCCGCGAGTGGGTTGACTCACTGGACTATGTGCTGTCCAAAGGAGGCCCGGTGCGCGCGGGAAGATTACTCCAGCAGCTCGCGCTGCACGCTCGGCGTGCCGCTGGGGTGAATCTTCCTTTCTCGGCGACCACGCCTTACCAGAACACAATTCCGTCTCAGCAGCAAGCGCCCTTCCCCGGGAGTCAGGAGATGGAGCGCCGCATCAAGAGCCTGGTCCGCTGGAATGCTCTGGCCATGGTGGTGCGCGCCAACAAGATTCAGGAGGGCATTGGCGGGCACATTTCGACGTTCGCTTCGGCGGCAACTTTGTACGAAGTCGCCTTCAATCATTTTTTCCAGGCCCAGACTGAGAGCGGCGATCGCGACATCGTTTATTTTCAAGGTCACGCCGCGCCGGGGATTTACTCGCGCGCTTATCTCGAAGGCCGCATTCCGAAAGAGAAGCTGGAAAACTTCCGCCGCGAACTGAAGCCTGGCGGCGGGTTGAGTTCTTATCCTCACCCATGGTTAATGCCGACTTTCTGGGAGTTTCCCACGGTCTCGATGGGGTTGGGCCCGATCCAGGCGATCTATCAGGCACGTTTCATCCGGTATCTGGAGAATCGCGGACTGAAGCAGGCTACTGGCGGCAAAGTATGGGCATTCATGGGCGACGGCGAAATGGACGAGCCGGAAGCGCTTGGCTCGATCACACTCGCTTCTCGCGAAAATCTGGACAACTTGATTTTCGTAGTGAACTGTAACTTGCAGCGCCTGGACGGCCCGGTGCGCGGCAACGGGAAAATTATTCAAGAGCTTGAGGCTATTTTCCGCGGTGCCGGATGGAACGTCATCAAATGCATATGGGGATCGGATTGGGACAGCCTGATTCGCGCGGATCGCGACGGACTGCTCGTGAGACGTCTGGGAGAAATCAGCGACGGACAATATCAGAAATATTTTGTAGAAAGCGGAGCCTACTTTCGGCAGAACTTGTTTGGCACTGATCCGCGGTTGCTCAAAATGGTGGAGCACCTATCTGACGAGCAATTGGCGCGGATGCGCCTGGGCGGCCACGATCCCATCAAGGTACACGCGGCATACCGTGCGGCGGTCGACCACGAGGGCTCTCCGACAATCATTCTGGCCAAGACCATTAAGGGGTACGGGCTCGGCGAAGCGGGCGAAGGCAAGAACATTACTCACCAGCAGAAAAAACTGAATGAAGAAGAGCTGGAGATGTTTCGGTCGCGCTTTGGAATTCCGATTCCGGACGAAGAACTGCAGCACGCACCGTTCTACCGTCCCTCCGACGACAGCGCTGAAATCAAGTATATGCAGGCACGGCGGCAACAACTCGGCGGCTACATGCCGACGCGCAAAGTGCGTGCCACACCGCTCAAGCCGGTGCCTGATTCGTATTTCGAAGAATTCTACAAAGGCACGGACGGACGCGAAGCCTCAACCACGATGGTTTTCGTCCGACTGCTGGGGAAACTGCTGCGCGATCCGGAGGTAGGCAAACTGATCGTGCCGATTATTCCCGACGAAGCTCGCACCTTTGGAATGGAGGCTTTGTTCCGCCAGGTGGGGATCTACTCCAGCGTGGGACAACTCTACGAACCCGTCGATATGGACACGCTCCTTTATTACAAGGAAGCGAAGAACGGGCAGATTCTGGAAGAAGGAATAACCGAAGCCGGCTCCATGTGCTCGTTCATCGCCGCGGGCACGGCCTATGCCAACCACGGCATCAATACGATTCCCTTCTTTATCTATTATTCGATGTTCGGATTCCAACGCATCGGGGATCTGATCTGGGCTGCGGCTGATATGCGCTGCCGCGGATTTCTGGTTGGAGGCACGGCGGGACGAACCACGCTGGCCGGCGAGGGTCTGCAGCATCAAGACGGCCACAGCCACGTTCTGGCTCTGCCGGTTCCCAATCTGCTGGCTTACGATCCAGCGTTCGCATACGAGATCGCCATTATTATTCAGGATGGCATCAAGCGGATGTACGTGGATCAGGAATCGATTTTCTATTACCTCACCGTGACCAACGAGCCGCTGCCCATGCCCGAGATGCCGAAAGATGGGAACGTCCGCGAAGGCGTATTACGCGGGCTTTACCGCTTCAAGACAGCGGACACACCCGATGCCAAGCTGCGTGCCCAACTTCTAGGCAGCGGAACCATCATGTATGAGGTATTGAAGGCGCAGACCATCCTCAAGGAACAGTATGGAGTAGCTGCCGATGTTTGGAGTGTGACCAGCTACAAGGAACTGTATCGCGACGCGAACGATTGCGAGCGCTGGAACATGTTGCATCCTGGCGACGCGGCGAGAGTGCCCTTCGTAACTCAGGTTCTGAAGGATGCGCCCGGGCCGTTCATCGCTGCATCTGATTACATGAAGGTGCTTCCGGAATCCCTGGCAAAGTGGGTGCCAGGGCAACTCGTTTCGCTCGGAACCGATGGCTTTGGCCGTAGTGAGAACCGTGTGGCTCTGCGCGATTTCTTCGAAGTGGATGCCAAGCACATTGTGCTGGCAACGCTGGGCGCGCTGGCTCGGGAAAAGAAAATCGGGGCGGAAGTGCTGAAGAAGGCGATCGGGGACCTAGGTATCAATTCCGAAAAGCCAAATCCGGCTACAAGCTAGGCAAATGTCGCGGATACCGTCGAAGAATTAAGGAATGGAATCAGTGATCGAATTCAAACTCCCCGCACTCGGTGAAAATATTGAACAGGGTGACCTGGTGCGCCTGATGATCACGCCCGGAGCGGCGGTGAGCGAGGGCCAGGCGGTGATGGAACTCGAAACCGATAAGGCGGTCGTGGAAGTGCCTTCGTCGGTAAGCGGAACAGTAAAGGAAATTCTGGTTAAAGAAGGCGAGAAGATAAAAGTTGGCCAATTGGTTTTCACTGCGGACAGCAACGGGGCCGCTGCTCCAGTCGCTGAAAATCCGCACCCTGCCGAATCTGCGGCCGCAGTCGAAAAGCCGCAACCACCGGCTCGAACAGCACCTGACCATCGGCCAGCACCGCAACGAACACGATCGACCGACGCTCCTCCGGCCAGCGAGTTTCGCCTGCAGGAACTAGGGGAAAATATTTCGCAGGGCGATCTGGTGCGGTTGATGATTGCTCCCGGCGCCAAAGTTTCCGAAGGCCAACCGGTGATGGAGCTTGAAACGGACAAAGCGGTCGTCGAGGTTCCATCGTCAGTCACCGGCGTTGTGAACGAAGTCAAAGTGAAAGAGGGCGAAAAGATTAAAGTTGGCCAGGTGATTTTCACACTGCAAGGTGCGCCCACTTCGCCAGCGGAGATCACTCGCCCCCGGCGCCTACCGGTTGAGCACGTCTCCGGGCAGCATGGCGCGCGGCTCGCATTCCAGGCCGCAATTCGCGCGGAGGGCAAGACCGAAGAGCAGGCGCTGCCTCCCGACCAGCCGATGCCGCGTCCCGCGGCCTTCTCCATGCCGATCCAGCTAGGCAAGGTCGCTGGAACTGAACATCGGGAAGCCGTTCCTGCGGCTCCGCACACGCGCCGTCTCGCGCGGGAACTCGGTGTTGATATTTACGAGGTCAAGGGAACGGGCCCCGGCGGACGGATCAGCGAAGACGATGTAAAGGCGCACGCCAAGGCTGCGCTCGTGGCGATGGCAACTGCCGCACAAGCCCCGGCCCGCGCCGGACATTTCATTGCGCCCAAGTTGCCCGACTTCGCCAAGTGGGGAAAGATTGAGCGCGTGTCCATGCGCGGAGTGCGCCGCAAGACTGCTGAACATGTCGCGGAATCGTGGAACACAATTCCCCATGTCACGCAGCACGACCGCGCCGATATCACCGAACTTGAACATCTAAGGGCACGGTTCGCTCCCAAGGCCGAACAAGCCGGCGGCAAGATGACCGTGACTGCGATTGCTCTGAAAGTCTGCGCCGCAGCGCTTAAAGTATTTCCACAGTTCAACGCCACCATTGATATGGAGAGGGAAGAAATCATTTACAAGCAGTACATCCATATTGGGGTCGCCGCCGATACCGATCGCGGCCTGCTGGTGCCTGTCATTCGCGACGTGGACAAGAAAAATATCGTCGAACTGGCTGTTGAGCTGTCACAACTCTCACAGAAAGCGCGCGACAAGAAGATCACGGTCGCCGACATGGAAGGCGGGACGTTTACCATCACCAACCTGGGCGGAATCGGCGGTACGGCGTTTACCCCGATCGTCAATCATCCTGAAGTCGCTATTCTTGGCCTTTCACGGTCGCGCATGGAACCGGAATGGATTGGAGGAAAGTTCGAGCCGCGGCTGATCCTGCCGCTCTCGCTCTCCTACGATCATCGTCTGATTGATGGCGCGGACGCGGCGCGTTTTCTGCGCTGGGTCGCGGAGGCCTTCGAGCAACCCTTCCTGCTTTCCGTTCAAGGATAACGGGCAGTGCGCGAGCGGAAATCCTAACGAAAGTCATTTCATGAACGAAACTCTCCATCAAGATCACGCAGGAACACCGGAAGTGAATCAGAAGCTTCGAATCGCCGTAGTCGGCGGAGGACCGGGTGGATACGCCGCGGCGTTCCTCGCCGCTGATCTCGGCATGCAGGTCACGCTGATCGATCCCGAGGTTAATCCAGGCGGAGTCTGCCTTTACCGCGGCTGCATCCCTTCGAAAGCGCTTCTTCATGTCGCCAAGTTAATCGAGGAATCGCAGCAGTCCAAGAATTGGGGCATCGAATTTCCTCCCGCAAAGGTTGACCTGGGACGGCTGCGCGCCTGGAAGGAAGGCATTGTGAAGAGGCTCACCGGCGGACTCGGGCAGCTCTCCAAGCAGCGTCACGTGGAATACATCCAGGGCCGTGCAGCGTTTGAGAATTCCACCACACTGAGAGTCCGCAAAGCGGATTCTACCGAGGCGGCCCTCAGCTTTGACCGCATCATTATCGCTACGGGTTCGCGCCCAGCCATTATTCCGGCTCTTAAATTGGATTCTCCGCGAATGATGGACTCTACCGGAGCGCTCAATCTGGAAGATATCCCGGCCAGTCTTCTGGTGGTAGGCGGCGGATATATCGGATTGGAACTTGGTTCGGTCTATGCCGCGCTGGGTACGCGCGTAACGGTAGTAGAAATGCTGCCTGGCTTGCTTCCCGGGGCGGATCGCGATTTGGTTCTTCCCTTGCACAAGCGTTTGGAAAAGATGTTCGAGGCAATTCTGCTAAACACGACTGTCGCTTCACTTAAAGAGGAGGGCGCTGGAATCCGTGCTACGTTTGAGGGCGCCTCCATACAAGAGAAAGATCGCGAAAAGCTTTTTGATCGCGTTCTTGTATCGGTGGGGCGCAAGCCGAATTCAGAAATACCTGGGCTTGAAAAGACGCAGGTGCAGGTAAACGCGCGAGGATTTATCGAAGTGAACAAACAGCTACAGACCACTGACCCGTCCGTCTTTGCCATCGGCGACGTGGTGGGCGAGCCCATGCTGGCGCACAAAGCGATGCATGAAGGCCGCGTTACCGCAGAAGCCATCGCCGGACAAAAGGTCGCCTTCGAGCCCAATGCAATTCCGGCGGTGGTTTTCACCGATCCGGAAGTTGCCTGGTGCGGTCTCACCGAAACTCAGGCAGAGAAAGAAAAGCGCGAAATCAAGGTTGCGAAATTTCCCTGGGGCGCGTCGGGCCGCGCCATCACGCTCGACCGTCCCGAGGGAATGACGAAGCTAATCGTCGATCCGCAGACGGAGCGCGTGCTGGGCGTAGGCATTGTCGGCGTTGGCGCTGGCGAACTGATCGCCGAGGGCGTTCTCGCCATCGAGATGTGTGCCCTGGCCAGCGACGTCGCCATGACAATTCATCCCCACCCCACGCTTTCAGAGACCGTGATGAATTCCGCGGAGGTCTTCTACGGCACCAGCACCGATGTGTACCGGCCGAAGCGCGGATAATCCAGATTTCGATCGCGAACGAAGCGCCTGCTGCCTCTGAGTTTCCGCGTCGGCGAAAAACGCCACGCTACGCGATTGGCGGCGAGCCAGTTCCGCTACAATAAAATCTCACTTGCCGAAGTTGCGCATCCGTCGCACTCGGCTGCCCGCACCGATCCGGGCGCGAAAGAAACCCATGTCGAATTTCTTTAGAGGAATTGTCTTTTTCGTCGTTAGCCTCACGGCATGTTTACCCGTCACGGCTCAGAGCGCGCTCAGCCAACTCCTGCAATCGCCTGCGCCGGCGAGCAATTCCTCCAAGACTCCGGCGGACCCGCTGGGCCGCGACACGCCCTATGGAACGGTTTTCGGATTCTTGCAGGCGGCGCAAGCGGGCAACTACAGCATCGCAGCGCAATACCTGCAGATGAGTTCCTCGCGACGCCAGACCGAAGGCGAAACCGTTGCGCAGGATCTGAAAGAGGTGATGGACCGGGCGTATTCCGGCAGCCTGAAAAATTTGAGCACCCAGCCCGAAGGCACACTGCAGGAAGGCGTTCCCCCGGGTCGCCAGAAATATGGAACGATATCGTCTGGCGATGTTGAGACAGACCTTGAGCTCGTCCGGGTTACTGATCCCAGCGCTGGCAAGATCTGGCTCATTTCCTCTGACACTCTGGCAAAGATCCCCGAACTCTACGACCAGGTTCAGGCGCGGCAGGTAGAGACGCGTTTACCGCAATGGCTGGTGAAGCATGATCTAGCGGGCATGCCGGTGTGGCAATGGCTGGCTTTGCTGCTGATGATTCCCGTGGCAGCGGGTGCGGGGTGGCTGCTTCTCGTGGTGCTGCAAATCCCCGTGCGCTGGTGGGCACGGAGACACGGCCACACTGAACTGGAATCACGCTCAGTTTCCGGGCCGGCATGGTTGCTCGTCGGTACCGCGATTCACCGGATACTGGAACGCTACCTAGGGATGCCGCTACTGCAACGGCACTATTACTACCAGTTCATCGAGGTCGCGAGCATTATCGGCGCCAACTGGATTCTTTGGCGCGTGATTCGCTGGTTCTTGCAGCGCGTACGCAACCGAGCTCTGGCCCGTGGCCACTCCGGCACAGGATCCCTGATGTTGCTCGGCGAGCGGATCATCAAAGCGGTAGTCGTTGTCATGGCCATTTTCCTCGTGCTAGGTGTGCTGGGCTTCAATCTGAGCACAGCGCTGGCAGGGGTCGGCATTGGGACCCTGGCCGTTGGCTTTGGCGCACAACAGACGATCGCGAACCTGTTCGGCGGTGTCTCCGTACTGGGTGATGAAGTCATTCGTGTCGGGGACGTTTGCAAGTTCGGCGACCGCACAGGAACAGTCGAGGACATCGGCCTGCGCTCCACTCGCGTGCGTACGGAAGAGCGGACGCTGTTGGCGATTCCCAATGGCACAGTGGCGACTATCAACGTCGAGAATCTGAGCCGGCGCGATAAGATGCTCTTCAAAGCAGTGTTGGGCCTTCACCTCGATACGTCAGCCGATCGCCTTCGCTCTGTGATTGCCGAAATCCGTCGCGTGCTGAGCAGCAACGCGAAAATCGAAAAAAACACGGTTCGCGTGCGACTGATTGAGCTCGGCGCCACCGCACTTAATGTGGAACTGGTCTGTTACATACTGACGCGGGACTTCGAGGAATTTGCCGCTGTTCGGGAAGATGTCCTGCTGCACATCATGAATCTGGTGGAAGATTCCGGAGCCAGCCTCGCGTCTCCTTCGCAAACACTCTATTTGAGCCAGGATTCGGGCTCCGACAAAGACAAGACTAAGGCTGCCCTCAAACGAATGAGCGGCTCAGGCCAAGGCGAACAGCCAGATTCCGCGAACCCGCGCGACGAGAAGCGAGAGTAACAGAAGAAGTCGGAGAAGAAGGTTAGGGCTTTGCGCGCCGCGTCAACCAAAGAAGAAAACGGTGCGTCGGAAAATACACGGCGGCGGGAACGATCGTCAGGTAAGCCAACAGATACAAGAGCCCTGGAACGACGTGCTGTTCATGAAAGAAAGGCCCACGGGCCCAGTTGACGTCATATTGCGGCCGCCAGAAGTAATTAATCGGAATCACGATCCACGCAGTCAGCGTCTGGTATTTCCAACCTCGCGGGTCATAACCCACGCGCCAAATCGCCCACAACAGCAATGGCGGCGTGACTACGTGAAACAGACTCAGCAAGCGAATGGCCAACGGAATGTGCGAATCGAACATATATTCCGTACCACCGATCAGGTGACGCCGGCTTACCAGAGCTCCGGCAAGATCGACGGTGAACAAGGTCTGGAACAACAGCAGGCCGCTGGCTTGCCAGGAAAATATCAGCGGACTTTCCAGCCAAAGACCTGCAGCAATCAAGAGATTGCCGAGATCGCAGAAGAAGAGAAAATTCTGCAAACCGTACTGCCGCCAGTACAGAGGTATCCACAGGATCACACAAGCAGTCCAGGCAACCTTGAGCCAGAGTGGGATGCGCATTCCACTGCATTTTAAGCGTTGAAATAACCTGGTGGTACAAGGCCTAAAACTCGCGTCTGGCAAGGCCAAAGCGGCCTAACCGGAATTACCACCGTAACTTGATGCGGCTTACGGGTGTACCTACGATGAACCTAATATGGGTTACCAAGCACTCCTCTTTTGTCCCGATGAGAAGACGGCTCGCACCGTGACGCAGGTTCTGAGCGAGTTGGACTTCGCCGTGGTTCCCTGTACCGAACCTTTTGCCGCGGTGAAAAAGTTGATGGGCGAGCGCTTTGATGCAGTAGTAGTGGACTGCGACAACGAGCAGAACGCTACATTGCTCTTCAAGAGTGCGCGCAATTCGCCCAACAATCAGTCGGCGTTGGCTGTCGCCGTGGTCGAGGGACAAGCGGGGGTAGCGAAGGCTTTCCGTATCGGCGCAAACCTGGTTCTCACCAAGCCTATTAACGTAGAGCAGGCGAAGGGCACATTGCGAGTCGCCCGAGGCCTGCTGCGCAAGGGCGATGCAGCAAAACCGCCCACAGCCGCGACAGCTGTACCGGTTAAACCGCCGACGGCCGCAACAACACCAGCAAGACCCGTGCAGGCAACTCCGAGCGCTGCAACTCCGCGCCCGGTCGGGGTCCCGCCGGTGCCGGCACCCGTCCCGAAACCGAGGCAGACGCCACAGCCAAGCTTTGTCGCGTCCGCTTCCAGCGAGATTACCGAAGCCGGGGAATCGGCAGAATCAGCCCTTCCGGCACCAAAGCAAGCTCCATTGCCTTCGATTACCGCCTCCAAGACACCGGCGCCAGCAGCGGCAAAGATCGTGCCTCCTGCCGCCCATGAGCCTGAGCCGGAGATGATTTTCGGCAAGCCGGAAACAGCCGCGGCTCCGAGTGCGCCATTTTCAGTAACAACCTCCGCGGGTTCTGCCAGCGCGGCGGCTCCGGCGCGAGAAGCGAAACCGCTCGTTCTTGCGAAAGAGACGCTTTCGACCACAATTTCCGAGCCCGAAAAACCGGTTGAAACAATCGCCGCAAGCGCCAACAGTATCCAAACCGGGGAAGTCGCTTCACCTGCGCCTTCGTTTACTTTTGGCGGTGCAGTCCAAAGCGGAGAGAAATCTGAAGGCACGGGAAGCAAGAAGATTCTACTGGTTGTAGCTTTGATTGCAGTAATAGCTGGTGGTGGATATTTCGCGTGGACACAGTGGGGCAATTCAAAAGGATCCGCGAGTCCTTCTACGGCAGTAGCTACCCGCCCGGCAACTGCTACTCCGGCCGTTCCTCAACCAGCGCCAAGCACGCCGGTCCCGCAGCCTGGCACTGAATCTTCTGCCACATCCGCTCCCGCTTCAGGAGCACCCGCAAATCCGGGCGCTGGGGTCGCTGAACCAACAACCGAGACCGCAGACGATTCCTCCCCTGTAGAGGCAGCTCCTAGCAAGGTGAACAAGCAGGATCGTCCCAGTAAGGCCAACTCTGGATCGGGCTCGTCCAAACCTGCGGCGTCGCTCGTAGCGACGAGCAAAGCGCCAGTTCCCGTGGTAGCGGCGCAGCCCATTGTCATCAAGAATGGCGGTTCGCAACCGGTGGCTGAAAAAGCTGCACCATCGAGTGATGCGCCAGCGCCGAGTATTGCTGCGATTGCTCCAGCGGGAAACGGCGGGCCGCTCCCAAATCTGATGGGCGGCGCGAACAGCGGTCCGGCTCCAGTGCTGCAGACAGTGAACGTTTCGCAGGGAGTTTCGCAGGGGCTTCTGATCAAGAAGGCCGCTCCTTCCTACCCGGCCAACGCTTTGCGCATGCGCATTGAAGGGCCGGTGCAATTGCTGGCAACGATCTCCAAAACGGGCGACATTTCTGCGGTAAAGGTTCTCAGCGGAGACGCTAATCTGGCGCACGCTGCCGTAGATGCCGTGAAGCAGTGGAAATACAAGCCTTACCTGCTCGATGGTTCTCCGGTGGAGATGCAGACGCAGATTACGGTGAGCTTCAAACTGCCGCGCTAGTACGCGAGCGCGCTCCTTCGGATCAAAAACTCAGTTTCAACGAGAATTCGATCACGCGCGGAGATCCCAGCGCGAAAACGCCGGACCCCAGTCCCAGCCGATTGCTGCTGGGCTGCTCTCCGGAGGTCCCATTCACCGACCCAGGCGATCCATTTAAAACACCGCTGAGCGGATTATTTGGTCCATCAAAATTCGAAAGATTCATCACGTTGAAGAACGAAACCCCCGGTTCCACCTGGAATCTCTCCTTAAATTTGTAGATCCAGTTCAGACTCACGTCGAAGGCTCGCAACCAGCCCATACCAGCCTCGTCGTAGGGAGCCGCAGGAATAACCTGTTGCACTCCCTGCAAGGACTGCAATTGTCCGAGCGTGAACAAGCCACTATTGATTAGTGTTTGCCCTGCAGGAGTTGGCTGGCCGGCAAAATTGTGATTGTAGTTGGTAATCACATTGTTGATGTTGCTGGCGCTAACTCCGTGGCCGAAGGAACCAACGTTGGTGCCGGGAAGCACATCGCCGAGGGAACCGTTGGAAGCAAAGCTGCCATCGCCAGTGCCATCGCCTGTGACATCGGTCTGGAAGATGCCGCCAGCATTTCCGGACGGACTCAACGTGAGCGTGACTGGCAGAGGGCTGTAAAAATGGCCAATCATGCCCAGGCGGAAGTGATAGGGAAAGTCCATGGTGCCGCCGAATGAGATCTGATGCTTGCGGTCGAGCCCGTTCGGCCCTAAGAAATGCTGCGGGCTGTTGAAGTCTGTCGCGATGGTGACGAAGTCATTGTCGGTCGCCGACGCGATATAGCGTTCCAGTTGATAGGACGCTTGCAAGTCAAAATTTCTTACCATGCTAAACGGGTGATCCAGGTGCTGCTTGAGTGATATCTGTAACGCGCTATTCTTCGCGTAGCCGATAGGAAACAGCATCTGGTTGGCGCCGAGGTTCTGGTTAATACCGGGGAACGCAGCTGTTGGGCATGGGAATCCTCCGCAGAGGGAATAACCGGAATCGAGCCCGTTCGCGGCGTAACTAGCCATAGTCGCGCCTTTGCCGATGGCACAGTTGATGGAGGCTGGATCAAATCCCGGGCAACCGAGTGGCAAATTTGTCGCCACAATTGCTGCCTCAGCGTTCGCCAAATTAAAGAAGCGCGCATCGCCCACATGATCCGTATCAATCGCAAGCAGCGTGTGGGTCTCAATGTTGCGCAGATAATCCATTGTAAGCACTGTCCCCGGCCGTATCTCATGCTGCAAGCCAGCATTGATTTGCACAGAGCGTGGGCTGACGTAGTTCGGAGCTAACAGATCCGTACCCGTGACGTCCATTCCGTCCGACAACGTTGTACCGATGAATGAGGGGTTACTCGCTGGACCCGCTGCCAGCGTTGAGGCTTGATACTGCGCCTGAAGAGCAGCGATTTGGCTCGCTGCACTTCCAATCGGCTGGCCACAAAATGTTGGGGTAACCGTCGTTCCAGTCGGCAAGGTCAGCGGCACCGGGCCGCCGCTAGAGCAAACCGTCGTATCCGCCAGGAACAGCCCCTTCTGCAAACGCGCTGGACGGTCGAATTGAATGTTATTCCAGATCGAATTCTCATAGAAGAGGCCGGCTCCGGCACGGAACACGGTTTTGCCTTTGCCCGAGGGATCCCAAGCCAAACCTACTTGTGGCGCAAAGTTAGCGTTAGGCTGGTGCACACGATTCCCCAAGAACGAGTAATACTGATTATCGAACTGGTTCAACGCTGAGATCGGCCCCAAGTCGCTGTCGGTGCGTCCGGAATCGCGCACGTAACGCAAGCCGTAGGTGAGAGTGAAGTTCGGTCTCAATTTCCAAGCATCCCCAATGTAGAACGAAATCCGATTATCCGGGCCGCTCCCGCCCGCGGGGAATCCAAAGGCCGAAATTTCCGAGTCGAAGCCCTGGCCATTACCCAGAGAGACACTGGTAACCGGATAATTCAGTGGATTGGCTGCGCCGCCCGGAAAACATGGAGTATTCGCTCCGCAAGAACTACCGGCGAACGCCTGGGTTGTGCTGTTCAGCGGCGCTCCAACTGCCGGGGCCAGGGCGAGGAAGCTCGCAAAACCTCCGCCGAAGATGTGGTTAAAACCTCCGCCGTAGCGAATGATGTGTGCACCGAGGGCCCGGCTACCGTCATATTTGATCTGGTGGTCGGACTGGTAGGTTTGCTGCGGAGCCAGGTAGCTGGGACCGGAACAGAACGAATCTGCTCCTGAGGTCAGGCAAAGGGGATCGCTACCGATTGCCAACTCAATGTTAGGAAGCGGGTTGAAGATGTTGCTTCCAGCAGTGGCGTCCACGATTGCATTGCGGAATTTTGTGTAGCCGAAGCGAATACTGTGAGTGTACGGCCCAGTGTTGAAATCCAGTCCAATGGCATGGACAGGCGTGTGATTGACGTTGCCGAAGGGCTGGAAACTATTCGGGATAATCGCCAGCACGCTGTGGTTCTGGTCGTAGGAGAAGCGGTAGAAAAACTTGTAATTATTGTCGATCTGCCAGTCGATGCGCCCGAGGCCTTCCACTTCGCGGAAGGGCGAGCTATAACTGCCGACGATCGCGGAAAACGGGCCGCTGGACAGCACCGGATTGAGCAGATCCTGTTTGGTCCGCTCGATATCCAGGAAGAAAAATAATTTGTCCTTCAGGATGGGGCCGCCAAAGTTCCCACCGTATTGATTGCGCTGAAAGTAATTGTCGCTGCCACCCGGCAGATTGGCATCGAGCGTCTGATCGCGGAAGGCGTAATATCCCTCGCCGTGGTATTTGTTCGTCCCCGATTTGGTGGTCACGTTTACTGAACCGGAAGAAGTGAGTTCGGTAGAAAGATCGAGCGAGGATTGCTGAAGCTGAAATTCCTGAATGCCGCTGGCAGGAACATTTTGCGTGGTCGTGCCTACGGTTTCATCGCTGATGTCGAGTCCATCGACTTCGATGCGGGCGGTTCGGCCAAAACGGCCGCCGAATGAAATGGACGAGAAGCCGTTCTTGGTGGGATCAAAATTTCCTCCGTCCTGGATCTGCACTCCCGGCTCCAGTTGCGCGAGGTCGAGGAAGTTGCGGCCATTAATGGGAAGGTTCTCAATCTGCTCGGTGGTCAGCACACCTTGCACGGTTGCCTGCTGCGTGTTGACTGCGATCTCGGTACCCTGCACCTCAACGACCTGGGTAGCTTGGCCGACTTGCATTTTGATATTCCCGGACGCCGTCACGCCCACTTGCACGGTCACGGCAATCTCCGAGGTCTTGAAGCCTTCGGCTTCCACTCGCAGCGTGTAATCGCCCGGAGTCAACGCACCGGAGGTGTAGGCTCCCGCAGACGTGGATCTGGCGATAATTACGCGGCCCGTCGCCTTATTGCTGATGGATATCTTTGCTCCGCTCACCACGGCGCCCGAAGGGTCAGTGACCAGACCCTGAATGCTGCCGGTAGAAATTGTGGTTTGAGCGAACAACGGAAAAGAACACAGCACGACCGACAACAGAGAGAACGCAACGCGATTCCGCGGCACGCGGCGGAGCAGAGTTCTGACCAGTCCCATGGGCACCATTCCTTTAATCGTCCGACGACAAATTCGTTTACACACAATTCTGCTAAGCCAAACTTCAGAATTCAGGCTTGAAAGTGGGTAGCCAATTGTAAACCGATTTTCGCTTGCTTGAGGCGTGGAGACAATTTCATAGGATGCGCACGAGCTTGGGCCGGGTTGGGCCGAGCCGAGGATTATCGGATAAAGGAGAAAATGCGCATCGGGCAATTGGAAGGTTCCACAAAAGAACGGGACCACGCCTTCCATCAGCGTGGCCCGTTCTTCAATACAACCCAGGAAGCTGGACGTGGCAGTGAGTTGTGCCTAGTCGATCTCACCTGTCGTTGGGTCAAGCTTCAGCTTCGGCGCTTTCTTGCCGCTGGTGAAGTCAAACATGCCGTTCAGCGAACCCGCCTTAACATCCGATGACCCGTTACCAATCGAGGGCAGATTCCAATTCGTCTCAATGAATTGGACGATCGACGACTGGTCGGTAATCTGATGATCTACATAGTTCTGCCGTGCGTACGGCGAGATCACCAGAAGCGGCGTCCGCGGGCCATATCCGCAACGCCCCTGCGTGGTGGCCGCCGTATTGCTGCCGCAGAGACCCGCGCCCGTCAATTGATCGTCGGTAGCGCTCTGCGACTGGTTAACCAATGGATCCATCTGGTGATCGTACCAACCATCGGAATCGTCGTAGGCGATGACAATGGCGGTATCCTTCCAGTACGGGTTGGCCTGGATGGCATTGATGGTGTTGACGATGAAGGTCTGTTCGTCAAGCGGGTCAGAGTAGCCGGGATGACCGTCGTACACCGCCTTCGCTTTGAGGTAGGTCACTGCGGGCAACTGGCCGGCAGCGAGAGCAGTGAAGAAGGCCGACAGATCGTATTGGTGGTTGGCCTGGTCCGTGGCGCCGATTGCCGCACTGGAGCTAGGGGGTAGGTGGTGGAGATTGGCCGTTTCGGGGTAGTACTGGAAGGGTTCGTGATGCGCGACGTAATCTGCGGTTGTACCTGCTAGACCTACACTGGCTGCGGCGCAAGTGGCGATTCCACCGCTGAAACTGGTGGCCCCGAAACCGCCCTGGAACCATCCCCACGTGAAGGCAGCGTTGTTCAGCAGATCGCCGATATTGGTGGTGCCAGCGGGGAAGCTGACGTAGGTTTTTCCGGCGGGATTGCAATCGTCGCCGGCAGGCCGGCCGTCGCCGAGAAGGGCACCTGAGGTGCCGCCGCCAGCGATCACGCCTACGGTAGAGCCGCCGCTGACATACTGCACATTGGCTGTGTTACCGCTGATCACGTTAATCGCGCCCGGCGATGAAGGACCGAACTGCGTGTCGTAGGAGTTGTCGCTCAGGGCGTAGTGCTGAGCGTAATTCCACAAGGCGGTTACAGTGTTGCCGTCGTAATAGCCCATGACCAAGCCGGTGCCGTGGCCGTAGTCGCAGGTGCTGCCGCCCGTGCCGGTGAACTGCGGAAACATATCCATCGCGCCCATGTCGAAAGCCTGTTGTTCGGGGGTGTAACTATGATTCTGGTCGCAGGTCACAGCCTGGCTTCGGTCGAGGCGAAACGGTTGCACCGAGTTGGGATTTTCTGTAAGCAACCCGCCGCTCAACAAGTTGTTCACGCGCGGCGTATTCGGGAGCGCGGTAAACGGGGGCTCACTCGGGGGATTTGTGGCGTTCGGATAGGTGGCGAAGTAGTGGTCAAACGAAATGTTCTCCCCAAAGATCACCACCAGGTGTTTGATGGGAGTGGTTGTGTGATAACTCTCTGCGGGATTCGGCTCATTGGCCGCCCACGCGTCAACGAAGGGGTTAATAGTCATGCATACGGCGCACAGAGCCGTCGCGATGCTGCGAAAATGCTTACCGATCATCGGTGATCCTCCTCGATTGTTGAGACTCAGCTTCGTGGTCAGGGATTGACGCACGCCCACGCTCACCTGCAAATGAACCCCAAGGACACAATGTTGGAAGAACTTACGCGGCGAGTCTTACGCAGAGATGACTGAAAAGTAAAATTCTTGTAAACACTTTATGGCGAGACATGGGTAGCTGTGGATTTCGCGGCCGATTGGGCCTTCGCCTCTGGAGCATCCACCCGGATGGTTCCCATCATTCCTCCATCCTGGTGTTCCAGCAGATGACAGTGATACGCGAAGGTCCCGACGATGTTGGGATCGCGGAAGTCCATACGCAGCTTGACGCTAGGGTAAACTGGACTGCGACCATCCCAGTACGCCACATTGATTGTGTCCCGGAGGTAGGGCTCGTCGACCGGCACGCCGTTCCATTCCAGCAACTGAAAATGTAATTGATGGATGTGGAAATCGTGTAACTCTTGCGATCGGTTCTCGATAATCCAATCTTCCACGTCGCCTTGCTTCGCGATGATGTCGGGATCCGGCGCGTTAGGATCGAACGGCGCTGGAGTTTTGCCCTCGACGGTAAGGAAAAACACGGTTGGGCTGTTCGGATTCTTCGGGTCTTGCGGCTTCTCAGAGAAGTAAAGCCTGCGTTCGCGTATGGGTGTAACTTGTTTCAGTGGCACTCTGCGCGGCGGAGTCAAGGTTGCGGGGGAGGATGGCAGGTGCGAACTCAGTTCCGGCGCGACGGCACTGCTCACGATAGTGGCCAAGGGGCGGGTAGGATCGTTCTCGCCTGCGGGACCGCTGTCGACAGTTCTGGTCACCAAACTGGCTCGCATGCCTTCTTTGGGACCCCTCACGATAAACTCCGCCCGGCCGGCGGGCGGAATCAAAATGTGTCTCTTCATCACAGCTTGTTGATCCTGGTTCCCGTTCTCATTCACCGGGACCCCGTCCAGGGCGACCACCCCCACCAGTTGCGCCGTGTCATTAACCAGAACCTGCAAGTCCAAATAAGTGATTGCCGAGGCGTTCAATACTCTCCATAGTTGTTTTTCCAACGGCTTCATCGAGATGAGCGCCGGCGGATACTGGGGATAAGGAACCGGAACGAAATTGATGGAGAGATCCTTGGCCGGCTTTCCTGTGCCCGTCCCGTTGTTAAGAATGTCTCCCTCGGCATCTCGCAAGACTTGCGGCGCAGGCATGGAATCCGTTTGTACCGGCGCGGCATCGGGATTGACCAGCTCCTGGTCTCGAATGACCAGCACACGCTCCGGCAAGCCCGACACCTCGTGGTTGACGGTTTCGATCCCCTCGACAACCAGCGCGCCGGAAGCTCCGCCCAGCACTTGCGGTTTGCTGAAACCGTGAACGTGGGGATGGTACCAATACAGGCCCGCGGGCTGGTTCGCCGGAATCTGAAAACTGTATTCGAAGGGCGGAGAGTAGGGCTGCACCAGTGTTTTGAGGGTGTCGTCCTGGTGACAAACCGGTGGAATGACAAGTCCGTGGAAGTGCAGGTTGGTTGAAGCCGCCGTCATTTGGCCGCCCGCGCAATCGTGTGCAGCCAGGCTAGCGTGTCCCGTCATCTTGTGGGCTGGGGCATCAGACGAAGCGGGAAGCTCATTGCGAAGCACTAAAGTCAAGCGATCGCCGGGTCTGACTCGCAGTGTCGGCGACTGGTTGCCAGCCTTGTCGATGTAGCAGTATCGCGTCTGTCCCTGAGAATCCACGGAGCTGCGGAAAGCAAGCTCGACTCTCAGCTCGCCATTCTTACTGCGCAGGTCTTCCGGTTCAGGCACCGCGCTGCCTAAAGCTCCCCGGAAGCAAACGTCGTCCGATTTGGCCTGCGCCTGAGAACTGGCAGTAAGCAGAAAAACTGGTCCGATCAGGCAGAACGCAAACATTAATAATCTGGCAAGACAATCATAACGCATGATTCATTCCGCGGAATAAAACGCTGGGAAAAGCGACAGAGCTGCTGCGAAGACGAAGTCTAACAAGGTGGGGAATGACAAATGTAAATGGCAGGTGAATTTTGCACTAGGGGGAGATCGAGGAAATCCCCCTCCCAGAATAGCTCGACGCGGCGTTCCTCCTTCTACTGCTCGCGCTGCATGACCTCGTCTATTACAGCTTTACCGCCCTTATCCACGGAGACAACCTTGTGAATAGGCGCGTAGCCGGTAAGGGTAATGTCTACAACGTAATTACCGGGGTCAAGCATGACATCAACAGGCGAACCTTTGTCGAGCATGTGCTGGTTGACGGCTACCTGGGCGCCTTTGGGCTGGGTCTTCACGCTGACCGTCGCCATGCCCTGAGCTGCCTTGCCGCCAAACAACTTGCCCATTTTGCTGACGGTCTTGATGTCGTCGACATTGCCGAGAGAGCGCAGCGTCGGAGAGAGGCTGACCGTCTGGGCGAGAACGAATTGCGCGCTGGTGGTCTCGTCGATGTATCCCGACTTGCGTACGAGGACAACGTGCTGACCTTTATCGACTGAGACTTGGGCAGGCGTGAGCTTACCCGTATCTCTGCCGTCGATGTAAACATTGGCGCCGGGGGGCGTGCTGGTGACGGAAAGTGTCGCCATCAGCTGGCTGAGATGGCTCACAACAAACGACTTCCCTCCAGAAGGGACTTCGACGTTGCGAGTATCGGTGGAGTACCCTGCCTTGCTGACGGTAACCGTGTGCTGGCCGGGTTGGAGGCCGGAAAGAGTGAAAGGTGTAACCCATGAGGGGTCAGTTTTTCCATCGAGCTGGACTTGAGCTCCCTGCGGCGTGGAATCGATGGCCACCTGCCCGGGTACGATTACGGAAGTGGCGGGTGCGGCTGCCTTCCGCTTGCCATTTCTCCCCCTCGCGACTGCACCAGCGGCGTGAGCGGGGGCCGGTTCAGCTTCGGCCACCGGTTCAGAGGCCTGAGGCTCAGCCGGTACGGCGGGCTGCGCGGCTTGCGGCGGCACGCTCTGGGTGGGGGCGGCAGATTGGGTATCAACGGGCTGGCTGGCGGATGAAGCGCCAGCAGAGTGAGCCAAATCGTCGTCGCTATTCAAATGGTTGATGTGCAAAACGAGAACGATGGCGATGATAAGAATTACGACGGCCGCACCTGCGATGGAGTAAACCATCAGGCTGGGCGGAACATTCTTGATTTCCTTCATTGCCTTTTCCGCAACTTCGCGAGGCTGAACCTTCGGCTTCTCCGGCTCGGAACTCGACCTGAAATTCGGTGCGACAGCTGCTGGCTGCTCGTAAGCTGGCGGTGGCGGAGGTGGTGCGATGTAGATTTCCTTCAGCGGGGGCAGTTCGGTCATCTCCGAGAAACTGACGCCGCCGCGGGATGGACCGCCTTCCGCCATCATGGGATCGACAGCAATTTTTGGGTGCTCGGGAACTTCGACCACGGGCTCATCGAGGACGGCGGAAGACATGGGCGCGGTTGGCAGCGAGTCTTCGATGGGCTCCTGCGAGTGCGGTGTGTGGTGCACACCGAATTCGGGTGTGGAGGATGCAGCTTCGGTGCTTCCCCAGCCCGCTGCCGCGGCCGCGGCCTTAGGAGCGGCTTCCTGCTTCGCAACCGCAGATGCTAAAGGTTTCGATACAACTGGAGACTGCGGAACCACAGGTTTCTTCGCTGCCGGCGCCGACGGCTCGGAGGCGAACTTGGTTTGAGCTGCCGCTTTCACAGGAGGCGCGACCGCTGGGGCCTTCGCCGGTGCTGCTGCAGCTTTTGCTGCTTGCGGTTTGGATTCCTTGCATTTCTCCAGATCGTCCAGCAGCTCTCTTCCGCTCTGATAGCGCTCGCCTGGATCCTTGGCAAGAGCTTTCATGATGAGATCGCTGAGCAGTGGGTGAAGCTTGGGGTTCACGTGCATCGGCGGCACCGGCATGCTTTCAAGGATGCTCTGGCGCAGAGATTCGGAATCCTCGCGATCAAAGGCTTTCCGGTCGGTCACCATTTCGTAGAACAGTGCTCCAAGGCTGAAGAGATTCGACCGCGCATCGATATCTTCGCCGCGAATCTGTTCCGGGGACATGTAATGAAGGATGGAAGGAACCTCCGGCATTTGCGCGGTGAACTTGCCGACGCTGGAGAGGCCGTATCCTAGAACTCTTACCGTGCCATCCCACCCGCACATAATCTTGGCGGGCTCGAGGCTATAGTGAAAAGCTTTGTGGGAGTGGGCGTGATCGAGGCCACTGCAAACCTGCCTGCCGATATCTAGCAGGTCCCATATGGAAAATCCTTCTTTGCGCGTCAGCATGGTCGCCACGCTGTTGCCCTGTATGTACTCCATGGCAGCGCAGAACTGACCTTCGATTTCTCCAGCGCCGTAAACGGGCGTGAGGTTCGAATGGCTCAAGACCTTGGTGGTTTCGGCCTCTTCGAGAAGGCATTTCTCCAGATCAGCGGCCCGTTCGCCGAAGGCCGATAACTGGATCGCCTTCAGCGCCACGGTTTGGCCGGTTTGCGGATCATTCGCCTTGTAGACTGCACCAGTAGCAGACTTTGACAGTTCACTCAGAATTTCGAAGTGGCCGATTTTTGTGGACATTTGCTCCATGCCTCATCCCAGAAAACAGCCGCGCAGTTTCCATTAAGAAGCTGCGTGGGCATCAGAACCCGGGGCAGGTTATGGCTAGGATAGCGCTCACGAGAGAAGGCTTCGAGTTACCAAAGTACTGAAAAGACGAGGTGAAGTAGAGTCTGACCTTGATCTGAAGGACGAGCATCCACAGGGATATCGCCGATGCCAGCCGTGACCTTTTTTTGCCTGGAACGTTTAACTTTGGTGAAGTGAATCACGGGATGACAATTGTCATGCAGGCCGGGTGACGATCTCCACTGGCGACATACGACTTGGAGGGCGAATATATGTTCGAAGACGTAAAGCAGTGCGGTGGCGCAGGCTGTCCTCGGGCTCGGCTGGTTGTAGGCGGCGCTATCCTTCGTTTATCCTTGTGGCCTGCATGGACTAAGGTGGTCCGCCGTCCAGCATGCCGCTTCGATCCCGGGGTTCAGCTATGACTCTGACCCGATTTGTTACGAAGAACGCCTTCCGCAACAAGCGCCGCAGCATTCTTACGGTCCTTAGCATCGCTTTTTCTTTGCTCCTGCTGACGCTCATGATGACCATCTGGCGGGCTTTCTATCTCGATGAAGGAAGCGCGGAGTCGGCCGAAAGGCTGGTGGTGCGGCACCGGGTTTCCTTGACGTTCAGTTTACCTGGCTTCTACCGCGAGAAAATCCGTGCGGTTCCGGGAGTGGTTGCCGTAGTTCCGGTGTCATGGTTCGGCGGACTCTATAAGGACGATAAGCCGGAAAACTTCTTTGCGCAGTTTGGCACCGATCCTGAGGAGTTCTTCAAAGTTTATCGGGATATACAAATGCCCGAAGAGCAACGGATCGCGTGGCAGCGAGATCGGCAGGGCGTGATTGTCGATGACACACTGGCCAAGAAATATGGCTGGAAGCTTGGTGACCGGATCGTTTTGAAAGGCACAATTTATCCTGTTGATCTCGAGCTGTACGTTCGAGGGATTTTCAATTCTTATCCCGACGACAAGGCGGTCTATTTCAACTCCAAGTATGTGGAGGAAGCGGTTTCTTTTTTCAAGGGCCAGGCGGGGACCTTCAGTATTCTTGCGGCTTCTCCCGGAGATGTCAGCAAGATCGCAAGCGCCGTGGATGATATGTTTCGCAACTCGCCCCAGCCCACAAAATCGGAGAGCGAAAAGGCTTTCGGTCTGGAATTTGTGGCCATGCTAGGCAACGTGAAGGCGTTCATCCTGATGATCTGTTCGGCCGTGGTGTTTGCAACCTTGTTAGTTTCCGCGAACACGATGGCGATGTCCATTCGCGAGCGAACCCGGGAAGTGGCTGTATTGAAGACTCTGGGATTTACGCGGCAGAGTGTGCTGGGTTTGTTCATAAGCGAAGCCGTCGCGCTAGCCGCAGCCGGTGGAGTAATTGGTGTGGGCCTGGCATACCTATTGATTTACGCAGTCAGCCACTCGCCTTACATGAGCTTCTATAACATGAAGGTGACACCGAGCATGTGGGCAGCAGCTCTGTTCATCTCGGGATTGGTGGGGCTGGTCAGTTCGCTGATTCCCTCCTATCACGCTTCGCAGGTGAATATTGTGGACGGGTTGCGGCATATCGGATGAGATCGAGTTGACATTATGACGTTAGGTGGTTTTGTGGTGCGCAATGCGTTTCGTAACAAGCGGCGGAGCTTGCTGACGATGCTGAGTATCAGTTTTTCGCTGCTGTTGCTTACGATGATGATGTCAATCTGGCGCACCTTTTATATCGACCAAGGGCCGCCGAATGCAATGAAGACTATCATCACCCGCGACCGGGTTTCGCTCGCTTTTTTTCTGCCGGCGTATTATCGCGACAAGATTCGCACCATCCCTGGCGTAGTAGCCGTTGCTCCGATGACTTACTTCGGAAACGTATATAAAGATGACCGGTCGACGAACTCCTTTGCCCAGGTGGTTACCGATCCGGACGAATACCCGAAGGTTGCGCCGGACAAGATCGTTCCTCCGGACCAGTTACTTGCCTGGCAGCATGACCGCACGGGAGCGATGGTAGATATCGAACTGGCAAAAAAGTTTGGATGGAAGATCGGTGACCATCTGGTCCTGCAGAGTCCTTATTTCCCGGTGCATCCCGAGGTTACGATCCGCGCCATCTACACCATCGATCCACCGGTTCGGGCGCTGTATTTTAACACTAAGTACTTAGAAGAATCGGTAGACTGGTTTAAGGGACAGGCGGGATGGTATATCACGCAGGTTGCGACGCCCGGTGACGTAGCACCAGTCTCCAAAGCGATCGATGAAATGTTCCGCAACGCCCCGCAGCATACCAAGACCGAGAGTCAGCAAGCCTTCCGACTTTCTTTCGTATCGTCTCTGGGAAATGTGAAGGCGTTCATTCTTACTATTTGCGGAGCGGTAGTTTTTGCGATTCTTCTGGTCTCAGCGAATACCATGGCTATGTCGATTCGCGCTCGGACACGTGAGGTTGCGGTGCTTAAGACATTGGGTTTCACGCGCCAGCGTGTGCTGTCCATGTTCGTCAGCGAAGCCATAGCGTTGTCAGTGGCGGGCGGAACGCTCGGAGTATTGGGAGCAACCCTGCTTATACGCTGGTTGACGCACTCGCCAGTTGCGATTGGGATTCCGGCGGAGATGAAAGTTACACTGCCCACGATGTTCGTTTCATTGTTTGTGGCCGCGATTGTGGGATTCATCAGTGGCTGCCTGCCGGCATATAACGCATCGCGCACCAATATTGTGGAGGGCCTTCGCCACATCGGTTGAGCAGTCCGGCTGAGCACATCCGGTTGAGTTGAGAGTTAAATTATGGCGATACCGATCAGCTATAACGTCCGCAATTTGAAGCTCCGAAAAGGTCTCACCGTCATGACGGCGCTGGGCATCGCGCTCACCGTGACCACTGCAATCTTTCTAATGGCGCTGCTGGCGGGGCTGCAAAAGGCCTTTGTTTCGAGTGGTAATTCTCTGAACGTGCTGGTGCTACGCAAAGGATCAGAGGCGGAATTGTCAGGAGGTTTTGACGCGTCTCTGTTTCCCACTCTGAAGGTTCTGCCCGGCATCGCGAAAGATAGTCACGGGGAACCGATGGTCTCCGGCGAATGGGTGGTGGTGATCGTGCTTCCCCGCAAAGATGGCACCGGCGAAGTGAATGTTACCGTGCGCGGCATGATGCCGGATGGATTGGAGCTTCGTCCCGGCGCAAAGCTGATCGAGGGACGCTGGTTTCAGACCGGTCAACGAGAAGTGGTGGTGAGCAAGTCGATTCGCTCGCGGTTTTCGCATGCAAACATTGGCGACACCATGGATTTCGGCAAAGGCTCGTGGAAAGTGGTGGGCGTGTTTGACGCTGGCGGTTCGGCCTATGAATCCGAGATCTGGTCCGACGTAAATCAGATGGCCTCTGATTTTGACCGGCAGGGCGGGTTTTCGTCGGCCTACTTGCGCGCCACCGATCCGATCGCCGCCGATGCGCTGAAGAATCGCGTCAGCGATGATCAGCGGCTCAAACTCGAAGGAATGTTGGAGACAGATTATTACGCGAAGCAGACTAGCTCGGGCGCTCCCATTAAATACATCGGCATCGTGGTCGCGATCATCATGGCCATCGGATCGAGTTTTGCCGCGATGAATACTATGTACGCGGCCGTAGCCTATCGCGGGCGGGAGATCGCAACTTTGCGGGTGCTGGGATTTTCTCGTCCTTCCATTTTGACTTCATTTGTTTTGGAATCCTTGTTGTTGGCGACGCTCGGAGCGGTAGCAGGGATTTTACTGATGCTGCCCTTTAACGGCCTGCAAACCGGAACATCGAATGCGGTGACATTCAGCGAAGTGGTGTTCAGTCTGCAAATCACACCGCTAGTGGCCGGATATGCAATTCTGTTCGCGCTGGCTATGGGACTGTTCGGCGGGCTGTTCCCCGCGTGGCACGCTGCGCGGCAAAATATCCTCACAGCGCTACGAGGTTGATTTGAGGTTTTGGGAAACTAGCTTCCCCGGTTATCCGTACCCATATTTGTGATTTATGCCGATTGACGCGAAACACGAAGACCTGCAGAGCTTGCGAATCGACCGCACTGAGCGCGGCACCAGCAACGGTGAACCGCCCACGTGGGCGCGCCGTTACATCGTGATTGGGATCGTGGTCGTGGGCGTATTGAGCTTGTCCGCACTGGCTTATCGGGTCATGTTCCGCGATGCGCCCGAGGTCGAAGTCGTGCGTGCGGCTGCCGAAAGCAGCGACGTCGGTGGCACCGTGCTTTCGGCCACGGGCTACATCGTTGCCCATCACACCATTAATGTAAATTCCAAGGTGACCGGACGCCTCGCGTGGATCGGTGTCGAAAAAGGCGACAAGGTGAAAGAGGGACAGGTCCTGGTGCGATTGGAGGACGAAGAATTCCGCGCCTCCTACGAACAGGCAAAAGGCGCATTGGAAAATGCTCGCGCTTATCTCGACGAATTGGAGCACGGCTCCCGTCCGGAGGAAATTCAGCAGGCGCAACACAATCTTGATGAAGCTCGCGCGACGCTGGTGAATGACAAACTGACGCTGGACCGCACCAAGGAACTCTCGGCGGGAGGCGTCGTTTCCCGTCAGGCCCTGGACGACGCAACCGCGAAGTTCGATTCCGATCAACAGCGGGTGAATTCGCTGGAGAAAGCATTTCAGCTGATGAAGATTGGGCCTCGGCTGGAAGAGATTGCGCGCGCCCGCGGATCGGTCGCCCAGGCGCAAGGGCTGGCTGACTATGCCAAATCGCAGCTCGACGCAACGGTGATCCGCGCGCCTGTCACGGGCACGATTCTTGATCGCACCGCGGAAAAGGGCGAGTTAATTACGGCGCAGTTTGCCAGCGCAGCGGCCGGCGGACCACAGGGATCGGTAGTGTCGCTGGCGGATTTGAACGATCTCCAGGTTGAGCTCGACATCGCGCAGGCGGATTTTGCCCGGCTGAGTCCCAAACAAAAGGGTATCGTCACCACGGATACTTATCCCGACAAGACCTACGACGGCGAAATTGCGCAAATTTCTCCCGAGGCCAATCGGCAGAAAGCCACGGTGCAAGTGAAAGTACAGGTATTGAATCCGGCCAAATATCCAGACGTGTTTCTGCGGCCGGAGATGAACGCCACCGTCAAGTTTCTCGCGGACCAGCCGAGGGCCACCAGTACTCAACCGTCGGGAGCGTTTGTACCCGCCGCTGCCCTCCGGGATCACGACGGCAAAAAGATTGTGTTCCTGGCCTTCGATAGCAAGGCTCACATGCGTGAGGTTCACGTGCTGAGCCAACGCACTGACGGATTTCTCGTCGACGGATTGGTAGGCGGCGAAAGCGTGATCACGAAGGCACCGCAAGAATTGAAGGACGGCGACACAATTAAGGTGAAGGGGTAAATTTCATGAGCACTGTTGCTGAAACCAGAGTCGCGACCGGAACGAAAGTAGTTCAAGCCCGCAACGTGAGCAAGGTCTTCAAACGCGAGGCCTTTGAAGTGAAGGCTCTCGACGATGTCTCGATTGACATTGCGACCGGCGAATTTCTCGCCCTGATGGGGCCCTCGGGATCGGGCAAAACTACGCTGCTGAACATGATCGCAGCGATCGACCGGCCGACAGCCGGCGAGTTGCTGGTGCAGAATCAGAATATTTTCCGCTTCAATGACTCGCAAGCAGCTCACTGGCGCAACGAGCATATCGGTTACGTCTTCCAGACTTTCAATCTCATCCCGGTGCTGACTGCCTTTGAAAATGTGGAGCTGCCCCTGCTGTTGACCAAGCTCAACCCGCAGCAAAGACGCGACCACGTGATGACCGCGTTGAAACTTGTGGGGCTCGAGGAAAGGGTCAACCACCTTCCGAAGCAGCTCTCCGGCGGTCAGGAGCAGCGCGTCGCGATTGCTCGCGCCATAGTGAGCGATCCGACGCTGTTACTGGCGGATGAACCTACCGGCGATTTGGACAGTCATTCCGCAACCGAGGTTCTTGAAATCTTAAAACGGTTAAATGAAGATTTTCACAAAACGATCGTGATGGTGACCCATGATCCGCACGCAGCCTCTTACGCGCACATCACCCGGCACCTTGAGAAGGGGATGCTCCTGCCACCCGGTTAGTTCGATTCACCGTGAACTGGGGCCGTTAGCACCGCCGCCGATTCATGTTCTACGTCGGCAACCCATCTCCAAGCGCGGCGACCGTTGTCGAGAGCGACAGCCCGCGCTTCGCCGTAGGCGACCAGGCGATTCAGTACAGTAGTGACGGAGGCCATAGGGTCTTTATGCCGCTCCAGCATGGGCGGCATTCTTTCCTGAATCCTGTCACACACGTCGCGCGCACTCAGGGCGCGGTTCGCGTCCATCAGGATCATGCGGCAGGCTTTGGTGAAACCAGGCTGCCGTCCATTGCTCTTGCGATCGACCAATTCCAGCAATTCATCACTTAACACTGCATCCCCAAACAGGTTAGCGAGGCCAGCGATGGTTTGTTTTATAGTGCCGATGCGGCGCATCACTTCGGCCCGCTGTTGCAAAAGTTGACGTAATTCCTCGTGAGCCTGGCGCACCACTTCCTGTACGTGCCCATTGGCATTGCTGGTAACGGCCCTGGTCTCGAACGGCTGACTCCCCATAAACCCTCCCTGACGGCATTTGCGGCGGCTGGTCGAGTACCCCGTCCGCACACTGACTCTTTAGACGATACGAAAGAAGTCCCGCAGGTGTTCCCTTATTCCTTTGGAGGCTCCCCTTGCCCCAGGCACTACACTTTGTCCATTTAGACGCACGAAGTTAGAGTTGGTTAACAAAGGAAAAGACAGATTCAGTGCGGTCAAGCATCGGATATCGATGCGCGTATCCCAAACTGGGCTCAGCCCACTTAGGAACGTCCTCCCAACTCGGATCACCGTCTCAAGTTCTGGGCACGGATGCTTTCACTCACGGTTTCCGATGTGAAAAGAGTAGTCAGTGTCCCCGTGTCGACCGCAGTCCAACTCGAGGCTTCACCGGCCGTATTACATGTTTTGCTGGTAGGAAACCAAGAAGAAGATTTCTTTCTCATCCGCGAGATCCTTGAGCGGCACCGGAATGTCTTGCCGGCAGAGCTCGATCATGCGGGTTCCCCGGAAGAGGCTAAGGCGTTGTTGCAACAGGGCCAATACGACCTGGTTCTCTTCGAGCATGAAACGGGAGACGATGTGGCCACAAAGCTTCTCACGGATGCTCATCAAAGTGGGCGGGCCATACCCTTCATCGTGCTCACTGAACAAGCAGACGAACAAGCTGTTGCGGCAATCGTGGAGGCAGGCGCGTCTGATTGTGTAGAAAAATCGCCTCTGAACGGAGCCGACCTTCTGCGCACGATTCGATGGACAGTGAATCTGCACGCAACCCAGCAGAAACGGCGGATTGCGGAAGACTCTCTGCGCAAGCTCTCTTGCGCGGTCGAACAATCAGCCGACACTATCGTGATTACGAATAGTGACGGCATCATCGAGTACGTAAATCCCGCTTTTGAAGCCCTGACCGGCTATTCGTCAAAAGAAGCCGTGGGTCAGACTCCGGCCATTCTCACTTCAGGCCAGCAGGCGCCGGCGCTTTATCGCGAGTTATGGGAAACAATCAGCGTTGAGAATGTGCGCCACAATATCCGGGTGAACCGGAAGAAAAATGGTGAGCTGTATTACGTCGACGAAAGCATCAGCGCGATCCGGGACGATACAGGCCGCATCACGCATTTTGTCTCTAACGGCCGTGACCTCACCAAGCGATTGCATCTGGAAGCGCAGTTGCTGCAGGCGCAAAAAATGGACGCGGTCGGACGCCTCGCCGGCGGCGTGGCGCATGATTTCAATAATCTGCTTACGATCATTACCAGTTATTCCGAGTTAGCGATGGACTCAGTGCTTCCGGAAAGCTCCACTATGGGCCGGCTCCAGGAGATCCTCTCCGCGGCACGGCGAGCTGCGGAGTTGACCCGACAACTGCTCGCCTTCAGCCGCAATCAACCGCAAGCGTTGCGCGTGGCAGAACTCAACCCGGTGGTCAGTGGAATCGTGAAAACCTTGCATCGCCTAATCGGAGAGGATATCGAGTTGACGTTTGTCCCAGGCACGGGGTTGGGAAGAATTCGTTTGGATCCCGTGCAGATCGAGCAAATCCTCATGAATCTCGCGGTTAACGCTCGCGACGCGATGCCGCAGGGAGGGCAGTGCACCATCGAGACTTCGAATGTGATCCTCGATGAAGAGTATGTCTGCCAGAAAAAGGCGGTAATTCCGAAAGGACGCTATACCGCCCTGACCATCAGCGACACTGGATCAGGCATATCGGCAGATCATCTTCCGCACATTTTCGATCCCTTTTACACCACGAAGCCTTCCGGAAAGGGCACCGGATTGGGACTCGCGACAGTATATGGCATCGTCAAACAAAATCACGGATTTGTGTGGGCCTACAGCGAACTGGGAATGGGCACGGTTTTCAAGGTCTATTTCCCCTGTGTGCGAGATCGCGATGCGGTCCTTGATGAAGGAAACACTGAAACGGAAGCCGTATCGCGGGGCACTGAGACTCTCCTCCTAGTCGAGGACGAAGATGCATTACGCCAGGCGGAGGCCGAGTTTCTCAGCCTCCAGGGCTATACCGTGTTACAAGCGAGAGACGGTCAGGACGCAATGGCCGTTGCGAACAATTACAGATCACGAATTCATTTGGCGGTCACCGACGTGGTAATGCCTCGAGTCAGCGGCGGTCAACTGGAAAAGGAACTTGCCGCGGTCCGTGAAGAAACGCAAGTGTTGTTCGTGTCTGGCTACAGCGGGCAGACCGTCATCGATCACAAAGTCGGCCATGGCGAAAGTAACTTCCTTGAGAAACCCTTCACGCTGAGACAACTGGCGGGGAAAATACGCGCAGTTCTCGACCTCGGCCGGAACACTGTTTCAGCATAGCTTTTGCGGAGATCGAAGACATATGTCAAGGCACGATCCGAGTGAGCTTCCCGTCTTTCAACCTGAATCGGTCTCCGCGCCAGATCACTGTGTGGCCTCCCAGGCTCATGATCCAGACTATGACCGCAACCAGGTCGCGGAGTGGAATCAGCCACGCATATTTCAGAACTTGACGGTCGCGCAGAACACTGCAGCCCACAACCAGTGCAACCGCGAGACGTAGAAATAAGGTGGAAGCTAGCGCCTTCCAAGACCAGAGTGCCCCGTTACTCGCCACGACGACCAGCGATGCCCAAAAGACCCCAAACGTGAAAATCAATCCCAAGTAGCCGCCCGCGCGAGCGTCGCGAACTCCACGTGCCCAACGAAGTTGATGCGCCAGGAAATCCCGCAGTGGGTAAGGTGGAAGGTAGGTCTCGACTACAACGTCCGAGAGCTTTACATCCAGCCCCAGATCCGCAATGCGCTTTCCCAGTTCGTAATCATCCGCCAGATGGTCCACGATCGAGTCGAAGCCGCCGATCTTCTTCAAGTCCGCGCGGCGGAATGCGAGTGTGGAACCAAGTCCAAAACGAATGCCGCCCTCAAGCTGAAGCGCTACCAATACTCCCGCGCAAAAGTCTGTACTGACCCCGAGACTCTCCAGGCGCGAGCCCAGCGTTGCCCCTGCCACCCCACGATAAAGGCAGGTAACCATTCCGATTTGCGAGTCCGCGAGGGGAGCGGTCACTCGGCGCAGATAATCAGGTTCGACCCGAATATCGCTGTCGTTGACGATCAGGTACTCGTAATGCGCTTCCCTCAGCATTTGCGCCAGGTTGCTAACCTTCACATTCGCGCCGAGGGTTTTCGCGCTCACGACGATCTGAATTCTGCGATCGGGGAACTCCTGCTGCAATGCTTTCACGCTTGCAACTGCAGGATCCTTTAGCTCATTAACGCCGAAGATGATTTCGTATTCCGGATAATCCTGTAGGCAGTGGCTGCGAAAACTCTCATAGATTTCAGGATCGATTCCCTTCAGCGGTTTAAGAATCGAGATCGGCAGCTGGACCGGCGTTGGATGAACGCTGGTTCTGCCGCGCCCGGACAGAAATCGAAAAGCACTCCAGAGGCACAAAAGATAGTAGAGCGAACTGGATATGATGCCGACAACCGCGACAATCTGAACTGCGGTGAGGATGGAATGCATTATGCGCAGGTGTGATCGACGTTATTCATGACCCAGCTATTCGTAGCGCAACGCCTCAATGGGATCCAGATTCGCCGCCTTCCATGCAGGATAGATTCCGAAAACGAGGCCGACTCCTGCTGCGGAAGCGAAGCCAAAGATCGTCCAAAACATCGACATGTGCGCCGGCAGCGATGGCCACAATGCCGGAATAATACCGACGACGATCGCACCCAGCAGGACTCCGATCAGGCCTCC
>Ga0209040_10000368_pt1 | contig 33920 bp, 32 predicted proteins | sample BogFormECP12_OM3_FD_188240 | JGI IMG/M metagenome (GOLD analysis project Ga0209040, IMG submission 188240) | Bog forest soil microbial communities from Calvert Island, British Columbia, Canada - ECP12_OM3 (SPAdes) (version 2) | ecosystem: Environmental > Aquatic > Freshwater > Wetlands > Bog ... | reverse complement strand
CCCGCCAGCTTTTGCGGATTCCATGGCAGAAATGCCCACTGCTGCGCGCGCTGCAGCACATAAAGTAAAATCATGGAAACGCCGCTGAACAACAGCAGCGCCAGCGCATATTCCTTCCAGTCCATCTCGTGGCTTTCATCCACGCGCGTGAGCTTGTAGAGAAGACGCTCCACCGGCCGCATCACCGGGTCTAGCCAAGTCCGCTCACGGCCGAACACCCGGGACATGAACGCGCCCAGTGGCTTGGTCACGAGGAACACGACCAGCAAGAAAAAGAAAATCTGCAGCCATCCATTCGCCGTCATCAGAATTTCTCCGGCCTCAACATGGCGTAGACGAGATACACCGTCAATGCCACACAAATCAATAGCATGATGATCGATCCCATAAACTCCTCAGCGCACGCGCTCGCAGAACTTTACGTAGGCAAGCGAAATCACAAAGAACAAAACAGTCACAGCAAGAAAGATCGCGTCTTGCATCTCAGACTCCCTCCACCTCTGGTCACCTCAGCACCGGGGTCTTTTGGGCTAGCAACCTCGCTAGAACTTGACCATGATGTCGATGTCGACAAGTTGCTCATCTCGCCTCAGATCCGGAAACCAAACGCTACTGCCCTGCGACGCGCAGACGGTTTGCGCGGCGCCCAGAGTAAATGCTCCCGAACTATTTCCGTCGTTGCAAGCAAAGAATTGGGGAGAGCCGTTGTTCGTGTATGGTACGCCCCCTAAACCCGGCGGCGTGACTCCGCCCTTACCAGACCAATAGGGCACACTGGCATGGCGATAGTCGTATTCCCATCGGAATGTCAGCCACTGTCTCGGCATGTAGTCGTAGGTGATCGAAGTATCCCAGGCCTTGAACGGGTCTCCGGGGTTACCCGTAAAGTATGGGGCGTTGATCGCCGCTGATGAGGCCGTCTCGCCATTGATCGGCGGGAGCAGAACGAGATACCGTCCCGGATTATTAATTTGCCCTCCGCCGATCGTCAATCCATAGTGGTCCTTCTTGAATTGCATGCGGTTGTAAAGCATGTAGCCGATAAAGCTTTGCTTGGGATCGATTCCCCCGTGCGGAAAATTGGCACTCGGTTGTGCAAGCGGGTCCCTCTTGTTCCCGTGGCAGCTCACACCCGCCAGAGTGGCCGTGCTGGGGCCGAATTCGCAACCCAGATCGCCAGTAAACGAGAACGCCATTTTGTCGAGAGTCTTTTCCGGCCGGTCGTAATACTTGATCTCGACGCTGTCATCGGTGTGGATGCGGCCACGATTCGGTATATACAAATCGTCGTGCCCAAGACCGTAATTATTGGAGATGATGTTCACCCAGGGTCTCGGAGTCCACTTGATCTGACCACCTAGGCCCTTTCGTGAATTGGACGAGCCGTATGATTGCCAGCCATTGATGATCCACGGCTCAATCTTAAAATGCGGGGTGGGAAAAATCTGTATCCGCACGCCCTCGAAAAACCATGGAGTATTGGAAGAAACGTACGAGGGTTGGTAGGCCCAATTATCGAAGTTGTAATAACTAAACAGGCCGATGTAAGAGAGGAAAATTCCCGCGTCGACGTTGATCCCATTCAACGCGTCGATGTGGTAACCACCGTAGGCTTCCGCCAGGTAACGGTCCGCGTCAGCGATATTCCATTGTCCCTTGGAATAGCTCGGATCATTCCGCACTGTTGCCGTGGAATACATTCCGAACTGCGTCATAAATCTGGCACGCACATTGTCGTAGTGGAAATCACCGCCGATGCCGAGCTGCTCCAACTGAATTTCATTCGAACGAAACAGCTCGCTCGATCCACCCATCGAGTTGTCTACCGGCTTGTTAAAGTCGTAGGTGTAGGTAACGTCGGCTCTGATTTCGGGCGTAAAGAATTTTGAGTCGAAAGCCGTATCTTTGTTGCGCGGATTTCCGTTCAGCCAGGTCCAGTCCCAATCGGAGAAGGGCTCGATCTTCTGTTTTTTCGCGGGCGCGGTATCGGTGGATTGACCGGGGGCAACCGCAGCCGGAGCGCCTACGGCCAGAGAAGCCAGGCTCGGGGGTTGTACCGACCCTCCTAGCCCCGGAGTTGTCGGGACAGCGTTCGCCGTCGCCACGGCGGGCACCATACCGGGCCTGCCAAGTTCTGACGCCGTCGCTTTCGAAGGCTGCTCCGCAGTCGTGCGGACCTTCAGCTCCGCCTCTAACTGCTCAATGCGCAGCTTCATCGCTTCCAGTTCTTTCGCCAGCGCCTCTGGATCCTCAATTCTTTTCGGCGCTTCCGCCAGTTTAACGCTGCTCGTAGTCGACTCATGGGCCGCCGCGTCGGGTATGGGCTGCGGGGGGTCGTTCAGTTTTGCCGACTGCGCATCCGGTTGCACCTGAGTTTGTGCGAAACTGCTGAGTGGCTGACCAAACGCAAGGCACAGGACAATCATAGGAGAGAAAACTGAAGCTGCCATGGTCTTGCTCAATAGAGTCTTCGTAATTTTCACGTTCGCATCCTTTCCGGTCCGAAATCCGGTGCGCTTCTCCGAATCACGGAGCGCTGACGAAGCGTTGTTGATATTGGCGCCACAGGCTAAAGGAAGCGGACACTCCCGTCCAATCGATAATTTCTCTGCGGCTGATAAGGGCTTAGTCTCCAAGTTAACTAAATATGAGGGTGATAACGGACAACTTCTCCACCCTTACGAATGTGGCTTAGCCACAACTTCGGTCGCGTTCGACGTCCGAGGGGAACGTATTCCTCGTCCAAAGTTTCAATCTCTGCTTCCCTGAACCTCATAAACATAGGCATCGATGTGAAATGCTTAACTCGGACCACAACACTCGTCTCCAAATCTTCATGGGCTGGCTCCCCGTGGTTCTCGAATGCCACCGGCATCGCCCAATACCACTTCGAAAGCGCACTCTCCCGGAGCAGTGCGATCAGAAAACAAACCATAAACACGGTTCCGGCACCCGTGATGGCTACAAAGAGCACCGCCAGCCACATCACACGACTCCAAGGCACTGCACTATCGTTGACCCACCAGTTCACCACTGAGGGAGTAAGAGAGCTCTAAGGAATTTCTAAGGATTTCGTAAAGGCATACATCGCGCGCCCCAGATCAGCCGGACACACCCCTACAATCGGGAATCCATACTGCCGTCCGATGGAGCCTTTATTTCCCAACGCTCGTGAAGTGGCTTACACGGAATTTTGATTGCGCCAGTTCCTTGACGTCCAACTCTCCGCTTTTGTCCTTATCCAGTCGTTCGAACTCCGCTTCCATAAAATTCATCCACTCCTGTTTGGAAATCTTGCCATTCTTGTTGGTATCCATAAGAAGCAGCAATTGCTTAACCTCGCCCTCCGCGAGCGCCAGCTTATCCTGCGGCAGCGGGGCTGCAGCCTTCGTCTGTGCGGGCGCAGTTGCGAGTGCCGCGCAAATCGCGATCAGCACTGCGCTGAACGCACTGATCCATACGACCTTCGTTCGGCTCGACATGTTTGACCTCCGCGATACGCTCGCCCGATATAACCGGTGGAACAGCCAGGCTGCCCCTTGGATCAGGCGCCATTTGGTGTGATCATACTTCCTTACCTCACTGGCCGATAATGCTTTCGAGCAAGCTCAGCAGCCCCATTCCGCTTCGCCCGGCTGGGCAAAATACGGCCGCGACTTTTTCGGTTCGCTGGTCATCGACTCCAGCTCGAGCAACGCTAGGCGCGCTGCCGCCACCAGACGGCTCTTCTCTGGTTGCGGAACTTCCCTCCACGAGCCGCGCCCTTCGCTGCCTTTGCCCGAAATCTCCGGCATCAGCGCCTGATGATAGTGATGGAAAAGCTCTGCCAACCGCTCCGGTGCTACTTCGTTAATCCACATAACCCGTGACCTCTCCAATCTGTACCGTTCCTGAGGCCTATTCTTTCCGCCTCATGATCATTGGACACGGAACCGCAGAAAGTTCGAATAAAGGGTGCATAAAATGTTCGTAAAGGTGCAGAGGAATGGAAAACTGGCAAGATGCGCTATAAACCTGGTTCGAAGCGATATCCGACCCAAGGCTCGGTCAGCAGATATTTCGGCGAGGAGGGATCATTCTCAATTTTCTTTCGTAACTGGCCGATGAAAACTCGCAAATACTCTGGCTGCTCAGTGCTGTTCGGTCCCCAGATAGCCGCCAACAGCGTACGGTGGGTCACAACTTTGCCGGGACGTCGCGCCAGATACACCAATAAATCGAATTCTTTCGGCGTGAGATGAACTTCATTGCCAGCCACCTTCACCGAACGCGCATCCAGATCGATCGAAAAATCTCCCGCTGTGATCACGCTGGGCTGCTCCTCGATCTCGGGACTCCGCCGCAATTGCGCCCGAATTCGCGCCAGCAGTTCGTTCATGCTGAACGGCTTCGTCACGTAATCATCCGCACCCGCATCCAGCGCTTCCACCTTTGAGCGATCCTGCCCGCGCACGGACAGAACAATGATCGGCACCTGCGACGTCTGTCTGACCTGGCGGCACAAATCAACGCCATCCAGATTCGGCATGGCCAAGTCCGTGATCAGCACATGGGGCGTCCAGTTCTTCATCAACTCCAGCGCCATCTCGCCATCGTTGGCCACCCGGATGTCGTAACCCTGAGAAGACAGCGTCGTCCGCAGCACCCTCGTGATCTGGGGCTCGTCATCCACCACTAAGATTCGCCGGTGCTCGTTCGTCATCTCTTACTCACCGCATTTCCTGAGTCACAATGTGAACGTCCACTGCGGGCGTATCGCGCAGAAACTTGTGAATTGCGGAAAGATAGAAATATCTCTTCCATCCCTTCGTAGCCGATCGCCCGAAGACCACTTGTGTGATGTGATTCTCGCGCACGAATTCGGCAACTTTTTCCGCCACCACTTTGCCCTCGGCCTTCGCCACCTTCGCGCCCACACTCTCGGCGAAGCGAATATTGTCCGCCAGAGTGCGCTGGTTTTCGTCACTCTCGTCCGCGCCGGTGTCCACGTAAAACACATACAGATCGCCATCCAGGGCCTGCGCCATGCGCGCCCCACGTGCGATCAAGTACTGCGCCGCAGGATTCGAACTGATACACACGGCAATCCGCTCGCGCACCTGCAAGAGTTGACCGTCCTCGGTTTTCAGTTCCGAAAGTGTGCGGTCGACGGCCTGCGTCACCTGACGTAGCGCCAGTTCGCGCAGTGCAACCAGATTTGTATTGCGGAAAAAATTTGCCAGAGCACGTTCCACGCGCTCAAGCGGATAGATATCACCGCGGCGCATGCGAGTCTGCAGGGCCTGCGGAGTGAGGTCCGCCATCACAATTTCACCCGCTCGCCGAATCACCCAATCCGGCACTGTCTCCCGCACCTGCACACCGGTGAGTTCCCGAATCGTCGGCGCGAGGCTCTCGATGTGTTGCACGTTCAGCGTAGAGAGAACGTCAATCCCAGCATCCAGCAACTCGAAAACATCTTCATAGCGCTTCGCGTGTTTGCTGCCTTCGATATTCGTGTGCGCCAGTTCATCCACCAGCACCACATGCGGCTTGCGTGCCAGAATCGAGTCCACGTCCATCTCTTCAAAGATGGTTGCCTTGTATTCCAGCTTCTTGCGCGGAACCGTCTCCAGGCGGGATGAGAGTTCCACGATCGGTTTGCGGCCGTGCGTTTCCACAACTCCAATTACCACTTCTTCGCCGCGGCTGGCCCGCCGCACGCCCTCGCTCAGCATGGCATAGGTTTTTCCCACACCGGGGGCATAGCCCAGAAACAGCTTGAACACCGCCGGCCTCTGGGCCGTGTCCACCTCCTTAAGCCATTCTTCGGGACTCTTAGTCATCGCCGCTATTCTCCACGCCCGAAGGAAAATTGTCGAATCCCGATCGTGATCCATTGTTCACCACTGAGACCCGGGGAACGAAGAAAATCCCTAATTTTCCCTCTTATTGTTCCTTCCGATTTCTCCGTGTGGGAGCCTGCCCTGAGCGAAGTCGAAGGGTGACTTTGTGGTGAAAAGCGTTTCTTGCGGTTACAATCGTGCCCGTGAAGCCTCGCTGGCCACAGCACTTGTTCCGCTATGCCGCTTGCCTGATAGCCGCTGAACTAGTTGCACAAATCTACCGCCGGATCGTCCACGTAAACCCGACCACGGTAGCTCTAACCTTTCTGCTGATGGTACTGTGGGTCGCCGCCTATTGGGGATTTCGCTTCTCCGTTTTTCTCGCTGTGCTTGCCACCCTTGCCTTCAACTATTATTTTCTTCCTCCCATCGGAACCTTCACCGTCGCCGATCCGCAAAACTGGGTGGCGCTTTTCGCCTTCCTCGTCACTGCCGGCATTGCCAGCGAGCTCGCCGACCGGGCCCGCCGGCAAACCGCCGATGCCATCCAGCGCCGACGCGACGTCGAACGACTCTATGCCTTTAGCCAGCGCCTGCTGGCTACTGACAACGTAGCCGAACTATTGAACGCGATCCCGGCTTACGTCTGTGATGGCTTCGGCGCCAAAGCTGCCGCCATTTACCTGCTTAGTTCGCAACAGGTCTACCGCACAGATCCCAAGGCAACCTGGTTTCCCCTGCAAGATCTTCAAATGGTGAGTTCGCGCGGTGAGCCGGTCATTGATTCCAAGCGTGGAATTTCGCTGACTCCTCTGCATCTTGGCACACGCACTACTGGAGCCGTAGGCATCGCTGGACCCGCACTTTCGCGCGCCACTCTTGAGGCCCTTGGCAGCATGATCGGCATCGCCATCGAACGCGCCGGAGCCATGGAAAAACTCTCACAAACCGAGGCAGCTCACCAGAGTGAAAACCTGCGCGCCGTTCTGCTCGATTCCGTGACCCACGAACTGCGCACTCCGCTCACCGGAATCAAGGCGGCCGTGACCGGCCTGCTTTCCGATTACAACCTCGACGAAGCTCAGCGTAAGGAGTTACTCACCGTCATCAACGAAGAAACCGATCGCCTCGACCGCTTGGTGGGCGAAGCCACGGAGATGGCTCAACTCGATGCTCACAAGGTGGAGCTCCTCATGGCTCCCGTGGATGTCGCTAGCGTGATCGAGTCGGCGGTGGAGGAATCCAGAACGGTCCTCGCCCAGCACCCGCTGGAAGTGCGCGTCCCCGCATCGTTGCCAAAGGTAAAAGTGGACTCTGACCGCATTGCAGAGGTCCTGAAGCAGTTGCTGGAAAACGCGGCGAAATACTCCCCACCTACTGCCCCGATCACCATAACCGCGGAGCAAAAGGGAGATCGCGTCATCACCAGCGTCACCGATCATGGGCCCGGCATCGACGACTTTGAGCAGTCCCTGGTCTTCGACAAGTTTTATCGTGGCCGCGATCAGCGCTATAGCGTGCAAGGCACCGGCATGGGATTAGCCATTGCCAAAGCCATCGTAGAAGCCCACAACGGAGTCGTGGGCGTCACCAGCCAACTCGGCCGCGGGTCGGTCTTCTCCTTCGAACTACCTGCTGCGTGAGGCCGCTTCAATTCTTCAACTTCGGTCTCTCGCAGGTGTCGACAATCTTCGTCGGATCGATCGCATCCTTATCCACCTGCTCTTCCAGAATCTTCCCGTCTTTCCCAATCAGGAAGTTCACCCGGCGCGCGGCTTTGTACTTGTCCACATAAATACCGTACTTGCGAGTCACCTCTCCGCCCCAATCGCTCAGCAGAGGAAACGTAACTTCGATTTGATCGGCGAAGGCTTTATTGGCGAAGGCGCTATCCATGCTCACACCCAGGACCTGGGTATCGGTAGCTTCCAGCCTTTTCAAATCCTGCTGGAGAGCTTTCATTTGCTTGGTTCAACCACCGGTGAAAGCAAAGATGAAGAATGCCACCACCACGTTTTTCTTCCCGCGGTACTGGCTCAAGGAAACGGGCTTCAGGTCGTTCCCGTCAAAATAGTTCAGGGTGAAATCCGGCGCCATGTCTCCTACCTTGGGCATCGACATGGACGCATTCTCTGCCTGCTTCGCTTGCCCCAAGGCCGGAGTGGACGAGGCGATCGCCAACGCACCCAGAAGCAAAGACGCAGCCAACGCGCTCGATAGTCTTCTCTGCATTACGTTCCTCCTGGCCGAATGATAGCCCACAGCTGCCGAGATATTGTAATTTCGAGTTATCGAGACCGTACCGGGATGCCAGTCAGTACCTGCCCTCATATCGTTTCGCATTGCCGAATGAGACCCCGAACCAGTAAATTCGTTTCGTACGAAACTTCACTTCGCCCATGAGTCTCACCACACTGAACGACATTTTCTTCGCTGCCACCGAGCGCAATCTCGAGCGCGCCATGCTCTACCGCGATGCCGGAAAGTGGCTGCCCATTTCTTCGTCAGTCTTCAGCCGCAACGTCGCCGCCACCGTTTGCGCCCTGCAACGATGGGGCATCAAGAAGGGCGATCGCATCGCGATTCTTAGCGAGAATCGCCCGGAGTGGTCCACTGCCGATTTCGCCATTTTGTTGCTGGGCGCGGTCACCGTGCCCGTTTACGCGACGCTCACTCCCGAACAGACCGCTTACACCCTGAGCGACTCCGGTTCCAGCGTGATCTTTGTCTCTACGGAACACCAATTTCGCAAAGTTCGGGCCATCCTCTCTCAAACCCAAATCAAGAAGATCGTGGTCATGGATCATCTTCAGATCCCAAGCGAACTCGCCGCCAATTGCGTGCTCATGGATGCATTCATGACCCAGGGTCCCCTCGCGCTCGATCCCCAAACTGAATCCCGCGCCCGCTCGATTCAGCCCGACGACCTCGCTACCATCATCTACACCTCAGGCACCACAGGAACCTCCAAGGGCGCGATGCTCACCCATGGCAACTTGGCGTCGAACATCTCGTGCTCGCTGCTTGGCTTCGATATGCGCCCCGGGCTGGTCAGCGTTTCGTTCCTCCCGCTCTCGCATGTCACCGCGCGGCACGTCGATCTCGCGCTGCTCTACCACGGCGTCACTCTGGCGTATTGCTCATTCATGGAGAATCTCCCGCAAACTCTTTTGGAAGTGCGGCCCACCCTCTGCGTCTCTGTTCCCAGGGTCTACGAAAAGATCTACGCCAAAACCGAGACGACGGCTCGCGGCTTCCCCCGGCACGCCATTTACCGCTGGGCGCTTTCCGTTGGCCGCGCTCACAAACCTGAAATTCTCACGGGAGAGACTCCCACTTCTCCCAGCTGGAAACTTGCCAACAATTTGGTCTTCTCGAAAATTCGCGCCGGTATGGGCGGGAACGTCGAGACGTTCATCTCTGGAGGCGCGCCCCTGGGACGCGAGCTCGCCGAATGGTTCGCCACTATCGGCATCCGCATTCACGAGGGCTATGGACTGACGGAAACTTCTCCCGTGATCGCCGTCAACACACCGATCCACCATCGCATCGGCACGGTGGGCAGGACCCTTCCCAATCTCGAAGTCCGCATTGCCGAGGATGGCGAGATTTTGGTGCGCGGCCCCTCCGTCTTCAAGGGATACTGGAACCGTCCCGAGGAGACTCAAAACGCGTTTCAGGACGGTTGGTTCAAGACTGGCGACATCGGCAACATCGACGCCGATGGATATCTCTCGGTCACCGATCGAAAAAAGGAACTTATCAAAACCTCCGGGGGAAAGTTCATTGCTCCGCAGCCGATCGAAAACTCTCTGAAGCTGAATCCGCTGGTCGGAACCGCTGCCATCATCGGCGACCGGCGTAAGTTTGCCTTCGTCCTCATCTCCCCGAACTTCGCGCTTCTAGAAGAATGGGCCCGCTCCAACGATGTTGGTTTTTCCTCGCGCGCTGAACTCGTCGCCAACGCAAAGGTCCAAGCCCTTTACGATGGGATTGTGGAAGAGATCAACAAGAGTCTCGCGCGCTTTGAAAAGCTGAAGCGTGTGTTGCTCGTCGCTGATGAATTCACGGCTGACAATGGTGCTCTGACCCCTACAATGAAACTGCGACGCCGCGTTGTCGAAGACCGCTACCGTCTCCAGATCGACGACCTCTACGCTCAGGCCGAATCCGGAACCACGTCGTAAGCAGTGCCGCTCGCTGCGGTGCGTCAAACGCCGCTCGACATTTCTCCCACTCGGTTTACAATGAAGGGTCATGACCGATGCCCTTCATATCGCCGACCGCTCCTTCCGCTCGCGCCTGATCGTCGGTACGGGAAAATACAAATCCTTCCAGGAAACCGCCCGCGCTCTTGAGGCTAGCGGAGCCGACATGGTCACCGTCGCCGTACGGCGCGTCAACCTGGACCGCAGCAAGGAATCGTTGCTCGACTACATCGATCCCAAGAGATATTTCCTGCTTCCCAACACCGCCGGTTGCTTTACGGCCGACGAAGCGATCCGTGCTGCGCGCCTCGGCCGCGAAGTCGGACTCTCCGACTGGGTGAAGCTCGAAGTGATCGGCGATCAAGCCACGCTCTACCCAGACGTGCAGGCTACGCTCGAAGCCACGCGCGTTCTGGTTGGCGAAGGCTTTACCGTCCTGCCCTACACTTCCGACGACATCGTCTTTGCCAAGCGCTTGATCGACGCCGGCGCCGCTGCGGTAATGCCGCTCGGTGCTCCCATCGGCAGCGGCATGGGTATTCAGAACCAGGCTCACATCCGTATTCTGCGTGAGATGATCACGGCTGTGCCTCTCATCGTGGATGCCGGCGTAGGCACCGCATCGGATGCGGCGATCGCCATGGAACTCGGCGCCGACGCAGTCCTTATGAATACTGGCATCGCTAACGCGCAGGATCCTGTGCTGATGGCCGAGGCCATGCGCAACGGGGTGCTCGCTGGACGCCAAGCCTATCTCGCAGGTCGGATGCCGAAGAAGCTGTATGCTACGGCAAGTTCTCCACTCGAAGGTGTGGTCCGTTAGCCGCAGCTTTATCTGGCAAAAATCAACAACAAAAGGGCGGCCAAAGCCGCCCTCTTTATCGCACCAAAACCTCAGAGCATCTTCGCGCTGTCCACGTGAATGCTATCGCCCATCACATGGCCAGTTACCGCGATGTGGTGTCCAACATGATCCTTCAGCGCATCGGGGTTGTCCACCATCAGGACCTTCGAATCCTTATCGGTCACGATCACCATCTTCGCGCCGGCGGCCAGGCATTTCTTGGTGCACGCCTCAGCCTTGTCGTTGGCACCCTTGGCGCCGCACTTATCATCGCTCACCCACCCGTTGACGGTTGTGGCCTTCCCCATATCGTCAAAAGCCATCGCCGTCAGGGCGAATACAAAAAACATTGCAAGAGTCAGCACTAGAACTTTTCTCATGGCCGGTTTTTCTCCTTTTGATCTTCTTGATGTTTCGATCGCGGTCCCACGCCGCAGGTGATAGGAGGGATTTTAATCGCGCGCCCGGCAGCAACTCAATCTTCCACCGATTCGTCGATTGCCGGAACTATACCACACAGGATGTTCCCGATTGTCATACCCTGGAGGAGGGTAATCGTCCACCACTTACCTTCTCGCTGAGTGACTGGCTGGCGGCGCTGGATTCGCTGGAGCCGGTACGTACACCAACTCACCGGGACGCGCGTAGTGCAACTGCTCGCGAGCTTCTTTCTCGATGGCTTTTTCGTCCGTCTGCAATCCTTGAATCTGCAGCGTATACAGCTCGTTTTCCTTCTGCTCCTGCATGATGCGTTTTTGCAGCGACTCATACTCAGCCCGCTTCTGCTTGTAGACAACCATCCCGTTGGCGCCAAACATCACGTGCACGAACAGCAAGCCTGCCAGCACCGCAACCGTAATGGTCGCCATCCGCCGCCGCAGAGCATAAAGTCGCGCGAAAACCGGGCGCCCCCTTTCCATCCAGGCGGCGGCCATCGCCTCGGCCCGAGGCGCTTGCTCGGCCATCGCCCGCAGCCCCTCTTGTGGCGTGGGAAATCGCCGGATATTCGTCAGCTTCTTCTTCATTCGAAAATTCAGTGCCTGGCTGCCGTAGTCAGTCTCCAGACCGCGTTCTCTCGCGGCAACTACTCAGTGAACGTCCCCTTCCCTTGCGACGTCAAGGGGAAGTTCGCCGCTGTGAATAGAAGGAATCAACTTGGTTATATATTGCCTTCAAAAGGAATTACCCCTCGTGAACAAACGTGAGGTGCTACTCTCTCCACATTGGTTGGTTTCTCGCTGACCGCTGAAGGCGGATTTCATATGACCGACAAGCGAATCGTTCTCACTACCGCCGGCTCGCAAGAAGAAGCTCAGATGATCGCGCACCATCTGGTAGAGGGGCGCTTGGCCGCCTGCGTCAACATCGTCCCGCAAATCGCATCTATCTACCGCTGGCAAGGCAGCATCGAAGAGGCCCGCGAGTCCCTTCTGGTAATCAAGACCACAGCGGCTGCGTTCAAAGACGTACGCCAAGCCATCGCCAAGCTTCACTCCTACGAGCTTCCCGAATGCATCTGCCTGACGGTTGAAGACGGATCACCGAATTACTTGGCATGGCTTGGCGAATCTGTCGCTGCCGCAGGCGAGGAGAGTAGTTCCTGAGATAGGTGATCCCTGCAGATCCGGCCTAAAGGCTTCTAGATCGCAGCCAGCCCGATTTCCAGATCTTCCAGTATGTCCTGCAAATCCTCGATCCCGACGGAAATCCGCACCATTCCATCCGTGATCCCGATCGCCTTGCGCCCTTTTTCACCCAGCGCTGCATGCGTCATCGTCGCCGGATGCGAGATTAGCGTTTCCACACCACCCAGCGATTCGGCGAGCGAGCACACGCGCAATTTCTTCAGCATCTTGTTGGCATTCTTCAGCGATCCGGTTTCAAACGTGATCATTGCTCCGAAGCCGCTCATCTGCCGCTTTGCCAACTCGTGCTGCGGATGATTTTTCAATCCGGGATATAGAACTTTTGCCACTTTCTTGTGCTTCGCTAAGAATTCCGCCACCGCGCGCCCGTTGCGGTCGTGGATCTCCATCCTCGCCGCCAGCGTCTTCACCCCGCGCAGCAACAGAAAGCACTCAAATGGAGAAAGAATCGCCCCGGCGCACTTTTGCAAGAACGCCAGCATCTCGGCCTGCTCTGGCCTGCTGCACACCACCACGCCACCCAACCCATCGCTATGTCCGTTCAGAAATTTGGTGGTCGAGTGCACCACCATGTCCGCGCCCAGCGCCAGCGGTTGCTGAAAGTAGGGCGACATGAATGTGTTGTCGACCACTAACTCAACTTTCTTGCGCCGGCAAATCTGGCTGATCGCCGGCAGATCGCTCAGCCGCATCAGCGGATTGGTCGGAGTCTCGACATGCACCATCCGCGTATTCTTTCGGATCGCGCGCTCTACGTTCTTTGCATCAGACGTATCCACATAGGAAAATTCCAGCCCGAATCCCGTCAAAACCTGGTTAAACAGCCGTGGCGTCCCTCCGTAAAGATCGTCGCCGCACACCACATGGTCCCCGGCCTTCAGCATGCTCGCAATCGCGTTGATCGCGGCCATCCCGCTGCCAAATACGCGCGCCGCTACTCCGCCTTCCAGCGATGCCAAATTCTCCTCAAGCCGATCCCGCGTGGGGTTCGACACCCGCGAATATTCGTAACCTTTGTTCTCCCCGATGCCTTGCTGAACATAAGTGGAAGTCAGATAAATGGGCACGTTGACCGCGCCCGTAAGAGGATCCGGCTGTTGCCCATCGTGGATCGCGCGGGTAGCAAAACCAGTCTGTCTATTTTTTGTCATGAATGTATTCTTGAACAGCTCGACGTTCTCAGCGTTTTTCCGCGCGGACCGGAGCATCCGTCGCGATTGAGTTTTTCCTAAATTCCGCCTTCAAAAATCTTCTTCGACAAATAGCGCTCCGCCGAATCCGGAATAATCGTGGCCACCCGTTTCCTCGCGCCCAGCCGCCGCGCCACGTCCAGAGCCGCAAAAACCGCCGCCCCTCCGCTCGATCCCGCCAGCACGCCTTCCTGCGCAGCCAGCAGCTTCACCGTGGCAAAAGCATCCTCGTCCGTCACGGCAATTACTTCGTCGCACACTGAGCGGTCAAATGTCGTGGGAATAAAGCTCACCCCGATTCCTTCCACCTTGTGCGGGCCTGGTTCCCCGCCAGCCAGAATCGAACCCTGCGTCTCCACCGCGAACGCTCGGACTCCCGGTACGTGCTCTTTCATGTAGCGCGCGATGCCAGTGAACGTTCCACACGTACCGCAGCCCAGAACCACAGCATCCACTTTCCCACCCATCTGCTCGAACATTTCCACCGCTGTAGTCTCGTAGTGATAGTCCGGATTCGCCATGTTCTCAAACTGCCCCGCCATGAACGCTTCCTTGTCGCTGGCCACCAGTTCTTTAGCGCGCCGGATCGCGCCCCGCATGCCCTCTTCGTCTGGAGTGCGCTCCACTTCTGCCCCCAGCGCACGCATGATGATCACTTTTTCTTGCGAAAAATTTTCCGGAACAAACAGCTTCACCTTGTAGCCGCGATTCACCCCGATCAGCGCCAGTCCGATACCCGTATTTCCTGCCGTCGCTTCCACGATCGTTCCACCGGGCGCGAGCTTCCCTTCCTGCTCCGCTCGCCGGATAATCCCGATGGCCGCGCGATCCTTTACACTGCCGCCCGGGTTCAAGTATTCAAGTTTGGCGAAGATGTCAGCGGAGCCGGCGGGAACCAATCGTTTCAGCCGCAACATGGGAGTTCCGCCGACCAAATCCGTGATATCGTCGGCGACTCCGAGATGGGATACTTCAAGATTTTTCTGGTGCACGTTACAGGGTAAGGGGGAGGGTCTGGAATCGTCAATGGAACGAAAGCCCGAGAACTAGATTACGTCGATTTCCGCCGGCTCTCGAAAACCGGTAAGGGAAGGCTTCACTTTGTTCCGGCCACCGTTTGGGTCGCATAATATCCGCTCTTGGTTCTCACCACCATCTTGCCATGCCCTTTTGACTTGGCTTCCACGCGGATCGCGCGGAATCCCCCCGCGCCCCTTGGATTCGTCGGCTTATAGCCAATCGTGTACTGGTTGCGGATATCGTGTGCTACCTGCCGGCTGATCTCGTCCACTTCGTCCAGCGTCTTCGGAAAAAATGCCAACCCTCCGGTTCGCTGGGTAATGATCTCCAGCGCGCGCTTGGCGCGTTTGGGGTGCTCTTCATCTCCCAAGATTCCGATCGCGTACACCGACGGCCCGTTTTCCTCCTGCAGTTGCTTCACTGCCTGCTCCAACGTTTCCCGGCTCGCGTTGTCTTCTCCATCCGTCACCACGAACAATACCTTCCGCTCCAGCCTCGCGTCTCTCTTCAAGTGATCGGCAGACGCAACCACTGCTTCGTAAAGGGCCGTTCCACCTCGAGCATCAATCTTCTCCAGAGCCTCTTTCAACCTCAGCAGGTCGTTGGTGAAATCCTGATCGAGATAGTATTCGTCATTAAAATTCACCACGAAGACCTCATCCTGAGGATTGCTCGACCGCACCAGATTCAGCGCCGCCTGATTCACCTTGGCGCGCTTTTCCCGCATTGACCCGGAGTTGTCAATCACGATCCCCATTGCCACCGGAATATCTTCGTGATGAAAGGAAATGATCGTCTGCGGCTTTCCATCTTCGTACACAGAGAAAGCAGTCCGGTCCAGGTCGGTCACAATGCGTTGCCTGTCATCCACCACAGTCGCATGCAACATAACTTCATCGACGTCTTTGCGGATGACAAAAGTTCCGTTGTCCTGAGATTGCTGCTGCCGACTCGAAGGCATTGTAGTTGCCGCGGATGGAGGTTTTGGGGCTGGAGGCTGCGCTGCCTCCGGTTGGGCTTGTGAAGATTGGGCGGGGGGTGCTTGGGCCTGAGAAGCTTGGCTCCGAAAGGACTGCCACTCCGCGTGCCCGGCAACCGGCCGGATCAGAACAACAACTAGGGCCGCCAACGCGCATTTTAGGAAAATAGAGAAGTTCGCTCCCTTATTCTTCGGGTGCGTAATATCCAGTCCGGGCATACACTCGCAGCGGTGGCAATCCTTTCGGAGGCAGTAACTTCACCTTGATCTTACGCCATTTGCCGTCGCGCGAGCCGTTCTGCGGACGATACCCCAGCACGTACTGATTGCGCAGTTCGACCCCGATCTTCGTGGCCACGTCCGCGAGATCGTTCGGATTTTCTACCGTAAAGGCTCGCCCACCCGACAACTCCGCTATCTCGCCCAGCAGCGCGGGACCGAGTCGTTCTTCTTCGGTCGGGAAGTACCGGTCATAAATCCCGATCGCGTAGACCATCACATCCGCTTCCTTCACCAACGCCTTGATCTCCCCCTCGGTGTAGCGGCTGTGATTGTCTCCACCGTCAGAAATGATCAGCAGAGCTTTCTTGCCATACTTGGCTTGCCGCATCTTGGTAACACCCATGTAAATCGCGTCCAGGAGCGCGGTCCGCCGGCGGGGCACGGTAAACACCAGCTTGCCCTGAATATCATCCACGGAACTGGTAAAGTCGCTGACCACCTCGGGTTCGTCCGAGAAGGTGATCATGAAAAACTCGTCCTGAGGGTTGGCAGTTTTGAAAAACTCGATCACCGCGTCCTTGGCCCGGTCCATCTTGCTGCTCATACTGCCGCTGGAATCGAAGATTACTCCCAGCGAGACCGGAGCGTCTTCACTGGAGAAAGTCTTGATCTCCTGCCCCGTGCTGCCTTCAAACAGCTGGAAGTTCTGCTTCTCCAGCCCCGTCACCAACCGGTTCATCGGATCCGTGATCGTAACCGGCACCAGCACCAGGTCCGCGTTTACCTTTAAGGGACGGATCTGCGTCTTCAACGATGGAGAAACGATGCTCTCCTTCGGCACTTCTTCCGCCTTGGCATTTTCTACGGCTCGCGGGACCACGTGGACGTCATTCACATCCGTCTGTCCCGCGGCCGGCAGTGCTCCGCTTAAGCACGCGCTAACCGCCAGCAAAACCAAGGTTTTCGAGATAGAAAACCGAAGAGGAAGAGAAAGACTGCGCAACATTGTCCCCCCCCGGACAGCACTCAGGTTCGAGGGTCGAACACTACCGGATTTCCCAGTTCGGGCGACAGGGCAAGATAACCGGCGCTCATCCATAAAGGACATAAGCACCTCATTTGGCCGCGATAGTATCACAGCTTTCTCCGGGCGGCTGCGGTATTTTTGTCAAATCTTGGAGATAATCCCGGATTGGACGCGCCTTTTCAGGCGCTTCGTCCCAACCCGGTGATTCTCAAGGCGGAAATCCGCTGCTCCCTTGTTACAATCAAAGGTTTCCATGGCTGACATTCATCCCTTTCGCGCGTTCCGTTACGATCCCCAACGGACTTCCCCAGCTCTGGTGGTGACCCAACCTTACGACAAGATCACTCCTGCTCTCCATGAACGCTACTACGCGGCCAGCCCGTACAACCTCGTCCGCATCATCCTGGGGCGGCACGAAGTGGAGGACAATCCGGAAAACAATGTATATTCGCGCGCAGCGGCCAGCTTTCGTGACTGGCGCCGGCAAGGCATTCTCCGCCAAGATGCCCGGCCGTCTCTATACGCGTATTCCCAGCGCTTCAAGCTTCCAGGTTCCGACCAGGAACTGGAGCGCCGCGGTTTCATCGCCTTAGGCCGCATTGAAGACTATTCTGCGGGCGTCGTATTCCGCCACGAGCACACCTTGGCCAAGCCCAAGGCCGACCGCCTCGACCTGCTGCGCGCCACCCGTGCCCATTTTGGCCAGATTTTTATGCTCTATGAAGATTCCGGTCAGGTCGAATCCCTGCTCACCTCTCCCGCCAGCCCGGAGATCACCGTGACCGATGAATATGGAGTTCTTCACCGCGTCTGGCAAGTCTCTGATCCCCAAGTGATCGGTTCCGTCCGCTCCGCGATGAGCGACAAAAAACTCATTATTGCCGACGGCCACCACCGCTACGAAACCGCACTCAATTACCGCAACGAGCGCCGGAAGAATAACCAGCAGGCTGCTGATTCCTCCGTAAGCGCTCAGCCAAGCGTTGCGCCTCACGAGTACGTCATGATGACTTTCGTCAACATGAACAGCCCCGCCCTCCTCATCCTGCCCACGCACCGGGTCGTTCACAGCCTGGCTTCGTTTTCGGAAGAAAACTTCCGCAATTCCGCTCGCGCATTTTTCGACATCGAGGAAGTCGATGCTTCTCTTGACGCTCCCCGTGCCACCGCCATGCTTCGCGAATCCGGACGCGCCGGCTCCAGCATCCTGGCTGTCACCCCCACCCGTGCATTCCTGTTGCACCATCCCAACCCCAACGCCGCGCACGTATTCAACGGGCTCTCCATTCGCCAGCAATCGCTCGACGTGGTGCAGTTGCACAAGGTCCTGCTGGAAAATGTCTTGCACCTCACCGAAGAATCCATTCGTAACCAGCAAAACATTGCCTACGTGCGCGACGCCGCCGATGCTCTCTCGCATCTGGAAGCGAGCCCCCGCGCCAACATTGTTTTCCTGATGAATCCCTGCCGCATGGCGCAAGTCCGCGACATTGCCTTCGCCGGCGAAGTCATGCCCCAGAAATCCACCGACTTTTACCCCAAGCTCCTCAGCGGATTGACGGTCTATGCCCTTGATTAGCGGGCCTCATGAGGGGACTGCCGCCTTCGGCTGCCTCCAGCTTCGTTCTAATACCCGCGTAGGGTTGCAACTACTATTCACCATCGGTACCGTCCTCTTCCTAGCCGTTCCGCTTTCCGCCGCACCTCCTGAAAAACATCTTTCCATCTACTCCACCGCCGCAAACTATTCCTTGCCCATCGTTCAGCGCCAGGGCCGTGACTATGTTGGATTGCTCGAACTGCTTGAACCGCTTGGCACAGTCAGCGCCAAGGTCGATGGCCAACGCTGGCGTCTGCACTACAACAACGTTCTCGGAGAATTTACCGCCGACAAAGCCCGCGCCCGCGTCCAGGGACGCGACGCCGATCTCTCGGCAAAATTCATCCTTGAGAACGGACGCGGCCTTGTTCCCCTCGCCTCCCTCAATTCCCTTCTGCCCCGGTTCTTAGGTGGTCCCGCAACTCTCCATGAGCAATCCAACCGTCTCTTTATTGGCAGCGTCGCCACTCACTTCACTGCCTCCGTCGCTTCGGACGATCCTTCGCGCCTCGTTTTTCAGTTCACCGCTCCCGTCAACCCCTCCGTCGCCAGTGAACCCGGCAAAGTGCGCCTGACCTTCAACCACGAACCGGTTACAGCCCCCGCTTCACCCACACTCACCTTCTCCAGCAAACTCGTCCCTTCCGCCACCTATTCGGAGAGCGGCGGCGCCGCCGATATCACGGTGACCACCACCGTTCCCTTGCTGGCCACCTTCAGCAACGACGGCCGCACCATCACGCTTGCTCCTCCGAAATCGCAAATTGCCGGCAACCCGGCCGCGAAGCCTCCCACTCCTCCGGCCCAAAGCGTTCCCGCCGTACAGCCGCCAACTCCGCCTTCCGCTCCACGCCGCTATTTCGCAGTGGTCGACGCCAGCCACGGCGGGGCCGACCGCGGCGAAGCCCTGAGCGCTTCGATCGCTGAAAAGGACGTGACTGTCGCCTTCGCCCGCCTGCTTCGCCAGGAACTCGAAAGTCGGGGCATCGCTACGCTCGTCCTCCGCGACTCCGACGCCAACCTTTCACTCGACGATCGCGCCTTTTTCGCCAACACTACTCACGCTGCCATCTATATCGCTCTGCACGCCGCTTCCAGCGGCCATGGCGTTCGCCTCTACACCGCGATGCTTCCGTACGCCGATGATGAGGCCCGCGGCCCCTTCCGCTCCTGGCCTACAGCCCAGTCTCCATCCATCCCACTTAGTCAGGCCGCGGTTACAAGCGTGGCCGGGATGTTGAAAAGAATCCAGGTTCCAGTCCGAACGCTCACGGCTCCGCTCCGTCCTCTGAACAACGTCATCACCGCCGCCATTGCGGTTGAGGTCGCCCCACCCGCGTCCGACGTCTCCGCCCTCAATTCGCCTGATTACCAGCAACTCATTGCCGGCGCCGTGGCTAACGGAATTGTAGCCATCCGGTCGCAACTCGGAGCCGCGCCGTGATTCCGCGACACTTTTTTATCGCGCTTTCCATTTTGCTTGCCGCCGTGCTCGCCATGAGCATCTACGCGTGGCGCATGCGCGGACGCGCCGCCGCTACTCCCGTAGCCTCCGTCGATACTCGCCCGGTTGTCCCACCCGTTGCCGGAGCCACTGAGCGCGTCACTCTGTACGTGGCCTACGATGACATCGGCATCCTGCGTGCCCAGTCCGCGCAAATTCCCATGCCATCCGTCCGCCAGGAGCGCGCCGAGGAAGTCCTTCGGGCCCTGATCGCTCTTTATCTCGATAAGACTTCCCCTCACCCGCTCCCGCCCGGCTCTGACATTCGCAGCGTCTATCTCGTCGATCCCGGTCTTGCCGTCATCGACGTCAATGCGGCCTTGGCCGACGGCCATCGCTCCGGCGTGCTTGCCGAGGAACTGACCGTCGCATCGCTCATTCAGACGCTCTCCGCCAACATCCCGGGCATTCTGAAGATGAAAATTCTGGTGGAAGGCAAACAGCGTGAGACCTTGGCGGGTCACGCGGATCTATCCAACTTCTTCGACGTTTCGGCCGTCAATCAGCTAACGTCGCAACTGCAGTCGACGCAGTAGTTGTTGAGCTATCCCGGCCTAGCACGCGACAAAATCCGTACAACCCACACCAGGCCGGAACCGTCCACGCATACCAGAATGTCGTCCGGTGCTCCAGAATAAGCGCCAACACCATGGCGTTCATGCAGACGTACAAGATTGCAACGCCGGCCGAAATCGATCGGCGGCTTGTCGTCAGCCATTCCGCGGCTTGGAACACACACGGCAGAAGAACAATTTGGTCGAAAAACCATCCGTATGAAGTCGTAAGAAGCGAGGCGAGAAGCAAGATGGGCATTTCTTCTCGCCATTGCCACCCATCACGCACTTTCCTCCACCTGAAGAGAAACCAGAGTAGAGCGAGCACTGCCGGCAATGCTTGCACCCACTGATGTTGCGGAAACCACAACCGAAAAACGCCGCCGAGGGTTGGACTAAGCTCCGCTAGCACCCCGCCGCTCGTCAACAGACCGAAGTACTGAGCAAAAATCGCGTGATCCATAGCAATCGCGATTAAGCTCGCCGATAGCGTAACGACGCCGAGTGCCGCCAGAATTCTGCCCTTCGATTTTCGAATCGTCCAAAACAGAAGTCCTATCCACAAAAGAAAAACGAGATGCGGCTTCAGGGCAACCAGATACAGGAATGCTCCCGCGCGGCCGAGTTTTTCTTTCTTTTCGAAATGAAGGAATCCGGCGATTCCCAGCAGCACCAGAGGACTCATCTGACCAATCGCCAACCCTACTGCGACGGGCAAAAACACTGCCGTAGCCAGCCAGGGAGTCCAACGCTGCTCTCCCTTTGCTTGATAAACGCCCCAGAGCCATCGCGTCGCGGCCATCACTGCGATCAGGTTGCCCACCAACCAGAGTCCTTGCGCTGCGCCAAACGGTAAGAGTCCGAGAAGAACGATGACGGGCACAGCCCACGGCGGGTTGCGCATGATGAGAGGTTTAGCCTGCGCGAACCCAAGCTGTCGCTCCAGCGCGAGCACAGGTCCGGCGGCGTACGGATCGTAGCCCCCAATCACCTCGTGCGCGGCTGTCCAGTAAGCGATAAAGTCGTTGACGTTTCCACGAGTCGGCTTCCCAGGAGTCAAGGCCGCCGCCGTCACGAGCACCGCAACCCCGAGGCGCCGCATCGCGGATATCCACTGCCCGCCACGAGCGATCGCAGCCTGCCGAAAGAGAAGCGACATTCGTCCTATTCCACCTTCTCCGCTACCCACCTCGAAACTGCCGTCACCAATTTCCTCGGCGCAAACCTGACCGACTCCGCCACCAACCAGTTTTGCGCGCCGGAAATCACCAACGTCTTGCCAGACATCAACCCGCGATATCCGTCCCTTGCCACCGTTTCCACATTCATCGCCCCAATTTTCTTGAACAGACGCGAGTTCTCCATCCCTGCCCGCTTCTGAAACCCCGTGTCGGTGGCTCCTGGACAGAAACAGCTCACTACCACTCCTGACCCTGCAACCTCATTCGCCAGCGCCTCCGAGAACGAAAGAACATAAGCCTTGGTCGCATAGTAGACCGCCATCAAGGGCCCTGGCTGAAAAGCCGCGGTAGACGCCACATTCATGATCTTCCCGCTACGCCTCGCGACCATCGCCGGCAGAAATGATCGAGTAAGCTGCGTGAGCGCCGTAATATTCAGCTGAATCTGGCCGAGAATTTCCTCCTCGGCCATGGGCACAAACTCCCCAAACACGCCGAATCCGGCATTGTTCACCAAAACATCCACCACTACTCCCTCGCCCTGCACTTGATCGAACAAAGACTTCGCAGCTGGCCCCGCAGCCAGATCCAGTGCAAGAGTCTTTGCCGTAATGCCAAACTGCCCTTGCAGTTCGCCCGCAACTTGGTTCAGTTTGTCGGCGCTGCGCGCCACCAACACTAGGTTGTAGTGGTCGCGTGCAAACAGCTTCCCCAGTTCGTAACCAATGCCGCCGGATGCGCCAGTAATCAGCGCGGTCTTGGTCTGTCCATCCATTCCAAGTCTCCTGCGCAAATCCTAACAGGCGGTGAGTCAGCGCCCGGCAATGGTATAGTGGTATGACCGCTACGATTTCCCTTGGCCCCTGGTCCAGGCAGACAATAATGCGAACTGAATTTCCAAAACTCTTTCCATCCAATTTTTAAGGACGAACCATCATGCCCATTGCCACCATCAATCCTGCTACTGGCGAAACCCTCCAGATGTTTCCAGCTCTTTCCAGCGCCGAGATCGAACAAAAGCTCCAACTCGCCGTGGCCACTTTCCACGCCGAGCGCAAGACTCCTTTCTCTGAGCGCGCTCAACGCATGCGGAAGGCAGCCGACATCCTCGAACGCGACAAAGACAAGTTCGCCCACCTCATGACTCTCGAAATGGGCAAGCCGTACAAGGCCGCCGTCGCCGAGGCCGTCAAGTGCACCACGGCGTGTCGATATTATGCAGACAATGCCGAGAAAATCCTCGCCGATGAAGTCATTGAAACCGGTGCGAAAAAAAGTTTTATCCGCTATCGCCCCATCGGCCCCATTCTCGCCGTCATGCCGTGGAACTATCCCTTCTGGCAAGTGATCCGTTTCGCCGCTCCTGCTCTCATGGCCGGCAACGTTGGTCTCCTCAAACACGCCTCGAACGTTCCCCAGTGCGCCGTTGCGATTGAAAAACTTTTTCTCGAAGCCGGATTTCCCGCTGGCGCATTCCAGACCCTCCTCATCGGCTCGCAGCAGGTGGATGCCATCCTTAACGATCCGCGCGTCGTCGCCGCCACGCTCACCGGTAGCGAGCAAGCCGGGATTGAAGTCGGAATCGCCGCCGCAAAACGGATTAAGAAAGTTGTTCTCGAACTCGGCGGCAGCGACCCTTTTATCGTGATGCCCAGCGCCGACCTCGATGCCGCAGTCACCACCGGCGTCGACGCCCGCACGCTCAACAATGGCCAGTCCTGCATTGCCGCCAAGCGCTTTATCGTAGCCGACTCGATCGCCGACGAATTCCAGCGCAAGTTTGTGGACCGCATGAAGAACCTGCGCGTGGGAGATCCCTTCGACGAGAAGACTGAACTCGGTCCACTTGCAACCGCAGGCGCGGTCAAAGACCTCCATGCCGACGTGCAGAAGACCGTCAAAGCCGGAGCCAAACTCCTCACTGGCGGCCACAAACTGGATCTTCCTGGCAACTACTACGCACCCACGGTACTGACCGATATCCCGAAAGAATCTCCCGCCTACCGCGAAGAATTCTTCGGCCCGGTCGCATCGCTCTTCCGCGTCAAAGATATTGATGAAGCCATTCGCCTCGCCAACGATAGCCGCTTCGGCCTCGGCGCCAGCGCCTGGACCAACGACGATCGCGAGCGCGAACGCTTCATCAACGAACTCGAATCCGGCATGGTCTTCATCAACAAAATGGTCGCCTCCGATCCCCGCATTCCCTTCGGCGGCGTAAAAGCTTCCGGCCACGGCCGCGAGTTAGCCGCCAACGGCATCCGTGAATTCATGAACATCAAGACCGTCTGGATCGCGTAAGCTTCTCTCGGAAAAGTATGGAGCGCAGAACTTTTCTTGCTCTGTTGGGAACTACCGCGTGCGCGGAGTGGGCACGCGGTATGGGTCTGCAAGCCGCGCCCGAGCGCTCCAAGGCCGACGTAACTATCCACATCTCGCCGGTTGAACTAGAAGTCGCCCGTGGAAAGCTAGTGAAAACGACGGGATACAACGGTTCAGCTCCCGGCCCGGTCTTACGCCTGCGCGAAGGCCAAGCCCTCACCGTAGATGTATTCAACGAGACCAAAATTCCAGAACTGGTTCATTGGCACGGCTTGTTCGTTCCTTCCGACGTAGATGGTTCCGAAGAAGAAGGCACACCGATGGTGCCTCCAGGCGGGATGCAACGGTACTCGTTTGTCCCTCGTCCGTCGGGCACACGCTGGTATCACAGCCACATTCATGCCGGCCGCGATATGAAACGAGCCACTTACACCGGGCAATTCGGATTTCTCTACATTGAACCGAAGGATGATCCAGGACAATACGACGCGGAGGTCTTTCTCGCATTGCATGGCTGGGATCCTTCTCTGAATAGTCAAGGCGACGAGGGCAATTTGGAAGTCACTTACCCCATCTATTCCATCAACAGCCACGCCCTCGGTGCAGGCGACCCGCTGCGCGTGAAGCAAGGTCAGAAAGTTCTTTTCCGGATCTTGAACGCTAACGCTACAGATCAACATCGCATCGCTTTGCCCGGTCACAAATTCAAAATCATCGCCCTCGACGGAAATTCTGTACCTGTGCCACAGGAAGTGTACGCGATCGAGATGGGTCCGGCCGAGCGGGTAGACGCTGTCGTCACAATGGATCGGCCGGGCGTGTGGATTCTTGGCGAATCGAATGATCAAGTACGCAACGCCGGGCTGGGCGTCGTGGTGGAATATGCAAACCGCAACGAAGCGCCGCAATGGACCGCGCCGGCGAACACTCCCTGGGAGTACACAATATTTGGACGCGAAGTTGAGACTCCGGAACCAAATGGTGGCATCGTGCCACTAATCTTCCGCAAGAAATTTGCCGGCAACCGCTGGGTGGATCACTGGACTGTCAACGGCAAGTCCTTCCCGAAGACCGATGCCATTCGCGTCCGGACCGATCAGAGGTACCGCCTTCGCTTCGACAACCAAAGCGACGAAGCCCACCCGGTCCACCTCCACCGGCACAGCTTCGAGCTAACCCGGTTCGCTGGAAAAGCGACAGCCGGCATTATGAAAGACGTAATCGTCGTTCCCCCCAGGAAGCAAGTCGAAGTGGATTTTACCGCAGACAATCCCGGGCCCACGCTTTTTCACTGCCACCAGCAACTACACATGGACAACGGCTTCATGACGATGGTGCAATACGTGGGCTGAGATAGTTGGATCGGAGATTTGATCCTCCTCCCCTACTGTCTTAGCGTCAGCCCGCTTAACACTGCCTGCTGCTTCGCAATCAGCGCCTGCACTCCCTGCCGCGCGTACGCCATCATCTTCGCAAACTGCGCTTCATCGAAGGCTTGCCGCTCTGCCGTTGCCTGCACTTCCACCATTTTATAAGCCGCGGTCATCACAAAATTCATATCTACATCGGCGCGCGAGTCTTCTTCATAACAAAGATCAAGCAGGATTTCGCCGTCCACCATCCCCACACTGACCGCAGCTACGAAATCTTTCAACGGAACCGATGTCAACGTGCCCGCCTCCACCAATTTTTCCAGCGCGAGTCCGAGTGCCACAAACGCCCCCGTAATCGAAGCCGTCCGCGTCCCCCCGTCTGCTTGAATCACATCGCAGTCGATCCAGATGGTGCGCTCACCCAGCCGCGTCAAATCCGTCACCGCGCGCAGCGACCGGCCGATCAACCTTTGTATCTCATGGGTACGCCCACTCTGCCGCCCCTTCGACACTTCTCGCGAAGTTCTCGTTAGCGTTGCCCGCGGAATCATGGCGTACTCGCTCGAAATCCATCCTTTGCCCGTGTTCCGCATAAACTGTGGCACCGTTTCTTCAATCGACGCGGTACAGATCACCCGCGTATTCCCTACTTCGATCAGCACCGACCCCTCTGCCGTCGTAATAAAATCCGGAGTGATGATGACCGGCCGCAATTGATCGACAACCCGATTATCCGATCGATAGAACATAAGCGAGGATTGTAAATGATGAAGCTATGGCGTGAAGTGGAGCGCGGTTCTGAATTCTCCAACACGTGATCCGAATCACGTCGGCTGACACACCTTTACAAAACTCCTCATACCTTTTCACTCGTACACGATTCTCTATACAACTTTTCGGCTTCCACGGCATTTACTGTTTCAGAGAGCAGATTCGGTGCTCTCCAAGGGCCGCAGAACGGAAGGTTCACGCGCACCTTCAGGAGGTATCACCGATGTCTCCGAAAAAGCTTCGCTTTTGCTCCTTCTCAGCCCTGGCCAAAACAAAACTCTACAGAATCATCGCACTGACAACCGCGATGCTCGTTTCGCTAAACTCGTTCGCGCAAACACCAACGCCCCCGCCAGCGGACTCCTCGGTTGCCTCGGCAAATCCTCCGAGCACCGCAATCACCGTGCCTGCCGGCACGCGCATCGCTCTCGTGCTCATGCATCCCATTCAAAGCCGCTACGTCCATCGCGGGGATGACATCTACGCCCAAACCACTTCTCCGGTCGTCGCAGGCACTGAAGTCGTCATTCCACCCGGCACATTTGTTCAAGGCAAGGTCGACAGGCTCGAGCGCAAAGGCAGCCGCGCCGAACTCGATCTTCAATCCATGTCGATCACCTACCCGGACGGCTACGTCGCTCCCGTGACCCGCCCCATCACTCTTGAAAGCGATGACGGCTACGCCCTGAAAGATCCCGGCAAGGGCCGTATGATTGGAGCTTTCGCTCTCCCGGCAGCGGGTCTCGGTCTCGGCACGTTAATCGGTCGCGCCCTCGTCAGTTCCCAGGGCACCACTATCACCAACACTCTGCCGCCGAGTTGTGGTGTTCCAACCCCCGGCTGCATGAACAACACTTCCACCTTCACCATTCCACCCGACCGAGTTAAGGGTATGGCCATCGGCGGCGGAGTCGGCTTGGCAGCGGGTGGTATTGCTTCACTTGCCCTAATCCTTAATGCCCATAATTTTTTTCTCGACGTAGGATCGCCCGTGGAAATGACTCTGCAGCACCCGCTCACTCTTGAGCAAGATCAGGTCGCCACTGCTATCCGTGACGCCGAGCAGCATCCCGCGCCCCAGCAACCGATCTCCCCGCGTCCGCAACCTATCTCACCCTCGCCCGATAATACTGACACCGGCATTTGTTACTCTCCTGGCACGCCCGGCACGCCCGACATCGATATCCCCGGAACCCCAGCCGTCGGCGACTCTCCAGGCACTCCTCCGATCCACATCCCCGGCATCCCGCCAACCCCTCCTACTCCTCACCCCTGCCCGTAGCGCTTCATCAAGTTTGCGTAGAAATGCGGCGGCGAGTCTCCTTTGAACTCCCCGCCGCATTAAACTCTTACCTTCGGATTAAACTACAACCATCCATGCCTACTCTGATCCCGCAGCCCACCCGCATTCAATCCGCCGGTAACAAACCCAAACTCATCGACGAATACATTGGACGCGTCAACTCCCAAACCTCATCCGCCAGCGTCGCCCACATGCGCAGCCCTGCCGGATGGCTCGAGCCCGGACAGACGCCTGCCTTCGATGAGTTCACCGTTGTCCTCAACGGCACCCTCCGCGTCGAACACAAAAACGGTTCTCTCGACGTCGTCGCCGGGCAAGCCGTCATCGCCCATGCCGGCGAGTGGATCCGCTACTCCACTCCGCACGAAGGTGGCGCAGAGTACATCGCGGTCTGTCTCCCGGCCTTTTCCATGGATACCGTCCACCGCGATCAATCTTGAGAAGCATTCATTCGATAAAATAATCTCGACATGTCCAATCGCTCGGTAGCAGTCTTCGATCTTGGCGGAGTTCTCATTGACTGGAATCCGCGTCACTTATATCGCAAACTCTTCGACGGAAACGACGGCGCCATGGAGCATTTCCTGGCCACCGTCTGCACGCCCGCATGGAACGCCCAGCAAGATGCCGGACGCCCTTTCGCCGAGGCCTGCGCCTCCCTCAAGTTGGAGTACCCCGCTCACGCCGAGTTGATCGACGCCTGGATCCAGCGTCAGGAAGAAATGGTGACCGGACCGATCCGTGGCAGCGTCGAAATCCTCGCGGAGCTGCGGGCTCGCGGAGTTCCCATTTATGCGCTCAGCAACTGGTCCATGGAAACTTTTCCGATTTCCCTCAAAAGATTTGAGTTCTTGCGATGGTTTCAAGGAGTAGTGCTCTCCGGCGAAGTGCGCCTGGTCAAACCTGACCCGCGCATCTTTCACCATTTTTTCGAGACTCATGGCATCGACCCCGCTGATGCGGTCTACATCGATGACCTGAAGCCGAACGTAGACACCGCGGCCTCCCTCGGCATGCATGGCATCTTGTTCACCGATCCTCCCACCCTTCGCAATGAACTGGTAAAACTCGGGCTGCTCGATTCGGTTGAACAACCGGCGGCCGCACGAATCGACCATGCCGCTGCCTGGGTCGGCGATCTCGAGCGTGCCCGCGCGTTTTATGAACGCTGGTTCAAGGCCAAACCTGGACTGATGTACTCCAGCTCAACGCGCGACTTCAAATCTTATTTCATGTCGCTCGGCTCCGGCGCGCGCTTGGAGCTGATGACTGCGCCCGCCGAAGCTCCGCGCCCGGCGCACCTCGCCATCTCCGTCGGCTCGCGCGAGGCCGTTGATCGTCTTGTGCAAGAAATGGAAACCGCCGGCGTTCGCATCGTAAGCCGGCCGAGGATCACCGGAGATGGATACTATGAAGCGGTGATCGCAGACTCGGAAGGAAATCTTCTGGAAATCACGGCGTAATTTGCGGGTGCCCCACCCTTCAGCTTTATCGAGGGTGGGGCATTTGATCTCGCCTACAGCCTAGAGCGAATGGCTAAACGCTCCATTCCTACTCCCACTCAATTGTCCCCGGCGGCTTCGACGTGATGTCATACACCACGCGATTCACGCCCTTCACTTCATTCACAATTCGCGTAGAGATCGTCTTCAGCACCTCATGCGGCAGCGAAACCCAATCCGCGGTCATGCCGTCCTCGGAACTCACCGCCCTGACCGCGCAGGTATACGCATACGTTCGCATGTCGCCCATCACACCCACAGACATCACTGGCAACAACACGGCAAACGACTGCCATATTTTTGTGTACAGTCCGGCATTCTTTACCTCGCTGACCACAATGTCGTCGCACTCTCGCAGCAACGCCAAGCGCTCCGGCGTGACTTCTCCGAGAACGCGCACCGCCAGCCCCGGCCCGGGGAAGGGCTGCCTCTGCAAAATCTCCTCCGGCATGCCCAGGTCGCGGCCGATTTTGCGAACCTCGTCCTTGAACAAATCTTTCAGCGGCTCAATTAGCTTCAACTTCATTTTTTCCGGAAGCCCACCTACATTGTGATGCGACTTGATCACTTGCGAAGGCCCTCGCACGGACCGCGATTCGATCACGTCCGGATACAGCGTTCCTTGCACCAGCCACTTCACTCTCCCTTCTTCCTTCTCAATGCGGCGCGCTTCCCGCTCGAACACCTTGATGAATTCGTTGCCGATAATCTTGCGTTTCTTCTCAGGATCGCTGACATCTTTCAGCTTCGCCAGAAAGCGATCCGTGGCATCGACCGCGTCCAACTGAAGTCCAAGCTTGTCGTGCAAAGTCTTCTGCACCTTCTCGAACTCGTTCTTGCGCAGCACACCATTGTTCACGAAAACGCAAGTCAGTCGCGATTTGCCTTTCGCATCGCGCAACGCGCAGTCCACAAGCACTGCCGCAACTGACGAATCCACTCCGCCCGAAAGCGCGCAGATCGCTCGTCCGCTGCCAACTTGCCGCTTAACTTGTTCAACCGTCGAATCAATGAAATGCTGCGGCGTCCACAAAGGCTTGGCTCCACAAATCTCAAACACAAAATTGCGCAGAATCTGTGTCCCGTTCCGCGTGTGATGAACTTCTGGATGGAACTGGACCGCGAACCACTTCTTCTTCAAGTTCTGAATTCCGGCAACCGCATGCGCGGTCCTGGCCGTGAGCTCAAACCCGGGCGGCAACTCTAGTGCCTCGTCTCCATGTGACATCCAAACCGCCTGCCGCTTCGCCAAGCCGGCAAACAGCGCCGACTCCACGATGATGTCGACTTCCGCATGACCATACTCGCGCTTGTCCGCCGGACGCACCTTGCCTCCCAGCGTGTGCACCATGAATTGCAGACCATAACAAATGCCGAGCACCGGCAGACCCAGTTCAAACAGGCGAGCATCCGCTGGCGGCGCATCTTTGTCGTAGACCGACCACGGCGCGCCCGAGAGCACGATGCCTACCGGCGCATAGCTTTTGACTTCATCAAGCGAGGCAGTGCAAGGGAGCACAACGGAAAAAACGTTCTGTTCGCGGATGCGGCGCGCGATGAGCTGCGTGTATTGCGCGCCAAAGTCGAGGATGACGATGGATTGGTTTTCCACGGATGAGTCTCTCAAATCGGCAGCTTTGTGTAAAGAAGCAGTTGGTCGCAGGTGCAACGAGCTACGGCTGTACTGCCAGGTTCGGAAGATCGCTCAGAATCGGTTCGTCCCGATCGATCGCGGTTTCGCTCGGTTTGGAGCTGGGCAGTGTCGGCGGGGGCAGCGGCAGCGCGGGCAGCGTATCCGGCATTTCCGTTAGGCAGACGTATCCCGCGAGGCGCGCCATGTAGAGCCAGTCGACAACCGCGAAATATGCGAGCGTTACCAGAGCGATGCTAGCGATCACAAGACGCCACGGCGCGACTTGAATGAAGGCGAGGGGCACCGAAGCCGCAGTCGTAGGAATGCTGAAAGCGACACAGTGCGCAAGCCCGGTCCATGTGCTCACTGCGATCACCGCACCAGTGCGGTCGCGGAAAAAACTGACAGCTCGGGAAAATGCCCCCAGTGCGTCTTCGCCGTCGCGAACCACGAAGACTGCGGCCAGCGACAACCACCAGTTCAGAGCCCAGCCCGCGATACAAATACATCCAGTCAGCAGAACAAACAGAGCAAAAGCCAGGCCTGGCCTGGGATGGACATTCGTTGAAACAAAACTGGAGAGAATGGCCGCGCCGCCGACGGAGAGCAACATTGCGAGCACAAGCGCAACACGTAGGAAATTCAGCTGAAACAGGGCGCGGATCGGCCGCCGTTCTCGTAAACTATCGGTTCTGCTTGAGAGATTGTCTGCCGTCGCACTTCGGAAATAGGCGAGCAAAGCGTCCACTGTGGCCAGCCTGCCTAGCGAAGCGGCGATGCTCCACAACAGCGACAGTCCCACAGCTGACACCAAAGCAGCCAGCACAGCACGATTCAGGCTTCCACGAAAGATATGCCCAATCGCTCGTGCGATGAGCGCAGGTTGTCTGGTCGACAGGAGAACCAAGTCGGCATGAGTCACTGGCAGCGTGTTGAAATATTCGAAGAAATAAAACAACAACAACGCCACAGCAGTAAAGCCGGGCGCCCAGCGCCACGCGATTTCCGCCAAGGTAAGTGACGGACGCCGAAACGCGACGCGGAATCCTTCGATTGTAGGTGATGCTACGGACATTCCAAGTGTGCTCGCTGATTAGGATAGCGCAACAGAGTCAAAGTGCGCGTGGACCAAGATATTTGTTCGCGAGATTTACAAATCTATATGTGCCCCGCCGCAGATATCTGCAACCGACCCTGATAGGCAAGCATCTGTTGTAAGAGAGAAAGCAAGAATACATCTTAGGAGAACATAGAAATGAAAGTCGCTCAGTACTTCGCTTCATTCACCGTCATCGCGGTCTTACTCTCAGTCGGCGCCTTCGCGAAAGACAGTCATTCCGGGAATTTCACTCTGGCTGACACGGTACAAGTGGGTTCTACCCAACTCGCGCCCGGCAACTACAAGGCGGAATGGGACGGTCCCGCGAACGACGTAAAGATCAACATCATGAAACACGGAAGGACGATCGCCACTGCCGAGGGGCAAATCAAGAATTTGCAGCAACCCGCCCCCTATGACGCGGTATCAATCAAGACGCTTCAGAACAATGCAAAAGCGCTTGATGAAATCGAGTTTAACAACCGCAGCGAAGCTTTGGTTCTGGCAGGCGAGTAAGGCAAACTCTTCTCACAAAGCGGGCCGCGCTCGCAGGCCCGCTTTTTCATTTAGAGTTTTGTGTAACTTTATTTCACGACAATATTGACGAGCTTGCCGGGGACGAAGATTTTCTTTACGATCTGCTTCCCCGCGATCGACGATCGCACTTTTTCATCGGCGAGCGCGCGCTCGAGAACAAAGCTCTCGGAAGCCCCAGCCGGCACCGTGACACGGCTGCGCAATTTTCCGTTGATCTGCACAGGGATCTCGAGTTCTTCCTCTTTGGCGAGCGCAGCGTCATATTTCGGCCAGGCAGCTTTGAGAAGGTTTCCCTTTTCGCCGAGCATCTCCCACAGTTCGTGCGCGAGATACGGCGCGAAGGGCGCGAGCAGAAGAACGAGATCGTGCTGGACTTCCGCCAAAAGTGCCGCTGAGCTGCTACCTGTGCTTTGAGACTCCGCCATTGCGCTCTCCTCATAGGCGTAGAGCGCGTTGACCAATTCCATGATGGCCGAGATGCAGGTGTTGAAGTGCCAGCGGCCCTGAAAGTCGTCGCTGACGCGCTTGATGGTCTGGTGGAGTTTGCGTTGGATCTGACGCGCTTGCGGCGAGAGGGGTGTTGCGGATGGCGACTCGGCCTGCGCCCTCGCAGCAGACGCGGCATTTCTTGTCACGAAACGATAGACTCTGCCCAAGAATCGTTGGATGCCTTCGATGCCGGAGTCCTGCCAGTCGAGGTCGCGATCGGGCGGAGCGGCGAAGAGGCTGTAGAGGCGTGCGGCGTCCGCGCCATAACGCGCAACCATTTCATCCGGACTGACCACGTTGCCCAGGCTCTTCGACATTTTTGCGCCGTCTTTGATGACCATGCCTTGGGTGAAGAGGCGCTCCACGGGTTCGTCGTCCGTGACGAGTCCGAGATCGCGCATGAACTTGGTCCAGAAGCGCGAATAGATCAGGTGTAAGATGGCGTGCTCGACGCCACCGATGTACTGATCGATGGGAAACCAATATTCCACCGTCTTCGAGTCGAACGGCGCATGATCGTTGTGGGCATCAGTGTAGCGATAGAAATACCAGGACGAATCAACGAAGGTGTCCATGGTATCGGTCTCTCGCCGCGCTGGGCCTCCACACTTCGGGCAAGTCACGTTGACGAACTCGGGCACTCTTCCGAGCGGTGATCCGCCGGCAAGAGTGATATCGACATTGGCCGGCAAGATTACAGGTAAATCCTTCTCTGGCACGGGAACGATGCCGTCTTTTTCGCAATAAAGCATGGGGATCGGCGTTCCCCAATAGCGTTGGCGCGAGATTCCCCAATCCTTGAGGCGATAGGTAACGGTGGGTTTGCCGAAACCCTTCTCTTCCGCGTAGGCGGACATTTTCTTGATGGCGTCTGCACACTCAAGCCCGCTAAACCGCCCAGAGTTGATCAACATGCCTTCGTGCGCGATGAAAGGAAGACGCGGTTCAGTAACGGTCTCCTCCGGATCGTTGGAAATCGGAAGAACGACAAGACGGATTTCGAGGTTATATTTTTTCGCAAACTCGTAGTCACGGTCGTCGTGGGCAGGTACGCTCATGATGGCGCCGGTGCCATAGTCCATGAGGATGTA
>Ga0209040_10000367_pt1 | contig 33948 bp, 25 predicted proteins | sample BogFormECP12_OM3_FD_188240 | JGI IMG/M metagenome (GOLD analysis project Ga0209040, IMG submission 188240) | Bog forest soil microbial communities from Calvert Island, British Columbia, Canada - ECP12_OM3 (SPAdes) (version 2) | ecosystem: Environmental > Aquatic > Freshwater > Wetlands > Bog ... | reverse complement strand
AAGGCGGAAGAGCGCTACCGCATCTTCGCCAACCTCGAACGCGACGCGAGCCGATTTCCGATGGCGCTTTGGCGCCCGGCCGGCCAGGAAGACAATCCCCGCGAAGTCACCGTCTGGTGCTCGAACGACTATCTCGGCATGGGCGGCCATCCCGACATCATCGAGGCGTCGGTGCGGGCGGCGCGCGCTCACGGCGCGGGGGCGGGCGGAACGCGCAACATCTCGGGAACGCATCATCCAATCGTCCAGCTCGAGGCGGAGCTCGCGGAACTGCACGGCAAGGCCGCGGCGCTCGTCTTCACCTCCGGCTGGGTGTCGAACCTGGCCGCGATCTCGACCATCGCGGGCCTGCTTCCGAACTGCGTCATCCTGTCCGACGCGCTCAATCACAATTCGATGATCGAGGGCGTTCGGCGCTCGGGCTGCGAAAAGAAGCTTTTCCGCCACAACGACGTTGCCCATCTTAAGGAGCTGCTCGCCGCCGAGCCGATCGAGCGCTGCAAGCTCGTCGTGTTCGAGAGCCTCTATTCGATGGACGGCGACATCGCGCCGATCGCCGATATCGTGGCGCTCGCCGAGCGCTATAACGCGCTCACCTACCTCGACGAGGTGCACGCGGTCGGCCTCTATGGGGCGCGCGGCGGGGGTTTAAGCGAGCGCGAGGGACTCGCGCATCGCATCGACGTCATCGAGGGAACCCTCGCCAAGGGTTTCGGCTCGCAGGGCGGCTATATCGCGGCGAGCGCAGCGATCGCGGACGCGGTTCGCAGCTACGCGCCCTCGTTCATCTTCACCTCCACAATGCCCCCGAGCGTCGCAGCGAGCGCCGCAGCGGCGGTCAGGCACCTGAAACGCTCGTCGAGGGAGCGTGAGCGGCATCAGCACATGGCGAAGCTCGTCAAGCACGCATTGCGCGCGGGCGGCCTGCCGGTGATGGACAATCCCTCGCACATCGTCCCCGTTTTCGTGGGCGACGCGCGCAGGTGCAGAGCCGCGAGCGAGATGCTGCTCGACCGGCACGCGATCTACATCCAGCCGATCAACTATCCGACCGTCACCAAGGGGACCGAGCGGCTGCGCATCACGCCGACGCCGGCGCATAGCGAAGCGCAGGTCGCCGATCTTGTCGAGGCGCTGGTCGACGTATGGAAGTCGCTGCGCCTGCCGTTCGAACAGACGAAGGTCATCCCGCTCATCCGGCCGCACGCTCCCGAGCCCGCGCATTGCGCTTATCCCGATATGCGCAAGGCGGCGGAGTAGTCCGCGTAGATCAAAGTCTTCGGCGGCCTGATTGCTTCCCACGGATCTTATTCCAGCGGTTGCAGTGACAGGCTTCCTTTCTCCGTTCCAATGCTTCATTAGGCGTCGATCATGCGCCTCTCGCTGCTCGCGCCTTTGCCCTCACCCCAACCCCTCTCCGATAGGGAGGGGGCGCGAAGGGCCAGGTGAGGGCTTCTATTGTCGCCTCGGTCTTCAAAACCCCTGCTCGCTGCGCTCGCAGGCGAGCGACGGCCAAAGCCGCCCGTCTGGCTCATGCGCCAGGCGGGGCGCTACCTGCCGGAATATCGCGAGCTGCGCGCGCGCGCCGCAAGCTTCCTCGACTTCTGCTATTCGCCTCAGCTTGCGGTCGAGGCGACCTTGCAGCCGATCCGCCGTTTCGGCTTCGACGCGGCGATCCTCTTCTCCGACATTCTTGTCGTGCCGGACGCGCTTGGGCAGAAAGTTGCGTTCGAGACGGGCGATGGCCCGCGCCTCGACCCGATCGCGGACGCGCGCTCGCTCGCCCGGCTGAAGGACGAGCCTGACTGGAGCCGTCTTGCGCCGGTGTTCGAGACGCTCGACCGGCTGAGGTCGGCGCTGCCGGGCGAAGTTGCGCTGATCGGCTTCTGCGGCGCGCCGTTCACGGTGGCGAGCTACATGGTCGCAGGGCGCGGCACGGCGGATCAGGGCACGGCGCGGCTCCTTGCCTATCGCGAGCCGAAACTGTTCTCGGCGCTCATCGACTGCCTCGTTGAGGCGTCGGCGGAATATCTCGTGCGCCAGATCGCGGCGGGCGCGGAAGCCGTGCAAATCTTCGATTCGTGGGCGGGGGCCCTTCCGCCGCCCGAGTTCGAGCGCTGGTGCATCGCCCCGATCGCGGCGCTTATCGACAAATTGCGCGCGAAGGCGGCGCACGTCCCGATCATCGTTTTTCCGCGCGGGGCGGGGACGCAGCTCACGCAATTCGCCGGGCTTCCAGAAATCGCCGCGGTCGGCCTCGACACGGCGACCGATCCGCGCGCCGCGGCGGCCGCCCTACCCGACCGGGTCGCGCTGCAGGGCAATCTCGACCCGCTGGCGCTGGTCGCGGGCGGCGCGGCGCTCAACGAGGCGATCGAGCGGGTGCTGGGCGGCTTCGAGAGCCGCGCGCATATCTTCAATCTCGGCCACGGCGTCCGGCCGGAGACGCCGGTTGAGCATGTCGAGCAGCTTGTGCGTCGCGTGCGGGCATGACGGAGACGCACGATCTGGCGCTTCACGATGCGCGCCTTAAGCGCGCGAGCGCGTGGTTCGAGACGCTGCAGGCCCGCATTGCCGCGGCGATGGAGGCGCTCGAGCGCGAATATCCCGGCTTCGACGACAAACGCGAGCCGGGGCGGTTCGCGATGGAGCCGTGGACACGGACCGACGCAAGCGGCGCGCCCGGCGGCGGCGGACGCATGGGGATGCTGTATGGGCGCCTGTTCGAAAAAATGGGCGCGCATTGCTCCATCGTGCACGGCGCTTTTCCCCCGGAGTTTGCGAAGCAAATCCCCGGCGCGGAAGGGGACCCGCGCTTCTGGGCGGCCGGCGTGTCCGTGATCGCCCATCCGTGGAGCCCGCATGTCCCGACCGTGCACATGAACACGCGGCTCGTTCGGACGACAAAAATGTGGTTCGGCGGCGGCGCCGACCTCACGCCGATGCTGAATGCGCGTCGCGCGCAGGATGACCCGGACTCCCATTTGTTCCACGCCGCTATGCGGACGACATGCGAGCGCCACCCGAATGTGGCCGACGCCGAGCGCTACAAGGCCTGGTGCGACGAATATTTCTTCGTCAAGCACCGCAACGAGCCGCGCGGCGTCGGCGGCATTTTTTTCGATTATCTCAACAGCGCCGGCGATGAGACGAACTCCGCCTTCGAGGAGGATTTCGCCTTCGTGCGCGACGTGGGCGACAGCTTCATCGCCGTCTACTGCGACATCGTGCGTCGCAATGCGGACAAGAAATGGAGCGCCGACGAGCGCGAGGAACAATTGGTCCGCCGCGGCCGTTACGTCGAGTTCAACCTGCTTTATGACCGCGGCACGATTTTCGGCTTGAGGACGGGCGGCGCCGTCGCCTCCATTTTGTCCTCAATGCCGCCGCTCGCGCGCTGGCCTTAAGCTGCCGATCTGCAAGACGAAAACATCAAGGAGCACCAAATGGTCGACGCTTCGCAATCCGGCCAATTCCGCATCGGCGGCGCCTTCGACGTCAACCGCCTCGGCTTCGGCGCCATGCGCATCGTGGGCCGCGGCATCTGGGGCCCGCCCGAGGACAAAGACGAGGCGTTGCGGACGCTCAAGCGCCTGCCGGACCTCGGGGTCAATCTCATCGACACCGCCGATTCCTACGGCCCGGACTTCTCCGAGGCGCTCATCCGCGAGGCGCTGCATCCTTACGACGGCATCAAGATCGCCACCAAGGGCGGGCTCGCGCGCACTGGTCCGAACGTCTGGATCCCGCTCGGCCGGCCCGAGTATCTCATCCAGCAGGCCTACAAAAGCCGCTGGCGCCTCGGCGTCGAGACGATCGACCTCTGGCAATTGCACCGCGTCGATCCGAAGGCGCCGGCTGACGAGCAGTTCGACGCGATCCGTACGCTCATCCAGCGAGGGGTCATCCGCTGCGCGGGCCTTTCGGAAGTGGGGGTTGCCGAGATCGAGGCGGCGTCGAAATATTTCCCGGTCGCGACGGTCCAGAACCGCTACAACCTCGGGGACCGGACGAGCGAGGCGGTGCTCGACTATTGCGAAAAGAAGGGCATCGGCTTCATTCCGTGGTATCCCTTGAACGCCGGCGAGCTGGCGCGTCCCGGCTCGGCGCTCGACTCGATCGCGGGCAAGCGTCAGGCGACGCCCGGCCAGATCGCGCTCGCTTGGTTGCTCAAGCGGAGCCCGGTGATGCTGCCGATTCCGGGAACGGGCAAGGTCGCGCATCTCGAGGAGAACGTCGGGGCGGCGGCGATTTCGCTCGCCGACGAAGAATTCGCGACGCTCGACCGGGCGCGCGCGGCGGCGTGAAGTCGCTCAAGCAAAATCCGCGTCCATGCTAATATCCGCGGCAGCGGAGGTTGGGCATGAGCGAGACCCGGAAACTCGCGGCGATCCTGGCCGCCGACGTGGTCGGCTTCAGCCGGCTCACCGGCGCCGACGAGGATCGCACGCTGGCGCGGCTCCGGGCGCTCAGAAGCGACCTCATCGACCCGACGATCTCCGTTCACAACGGGCGGGTCGTGAAGCGCACCGGCGACGGGGCGCTGGTCGAGTTCCGCAGCGTGGTCGACGCCGTGCGTTTCGCCATCGAGGTGCAGAACGCCATGGTTGAGCGCAACGCGGGCTTGCCCGCCGAGCGACGGATCGAATTCCGCATCGGCATTCATCTCGGAGACGTGGTCGAGGAAGCCGACGGCGACCTGATGGGCGACAGCGTCAATATCGCCGCGCGTCTGCAAGGCATCGCAGAGCCCGGCGCAATCTGCCTCTCCGAGGACGCCTATCGCCAGGTGAGGGCTCGGCTCGATCTTAAGGTCAGCGATCTCGGCGCAACCCAACTCAAGAACATCCTGGAACCGGTTCGGGTGTACGCGCTGCAAGTCGGGACGCCGGCGCACGCGAAACCGTCCGCGCCCGTCGAGGTCAAATCGGAGGGAAAGCCGCCGGCGCGTCTCGCGCTGCCCGACAAGCCGTCGATCGCCGTGCTGCCGTTCCAGAACATGAGCGGCGATCCGAGCCAGGACTATTTCGTCGACGGAATGGTCGAAGACATCACCACCGGATTGGCGCGCATCAGGTGGCTGTTCGTGATCGCGCGCAATTCGAGCTTCACCTACAAGGGAAGGGCGGTCGATGTCCGACAGGTCGGGCGCGAGCTTGGCGTGCGCTATGTGCTGGAGGGCGGCGTGCGCAAGGCGGGCGCGCGGCTCCGCATCACGGCCCCAGTTGATCGAGGCCGAAACCGGCGCGCATCTCTGGGCCGACAGGTTCGACGGCGTGCTCGAGGACGTGTTCGATCTGCAGGACAGGATCACGGCGGCCATCGTCGGAATCCTCGAGCCGAATCTTCGCCGCGCCGAGATCGAGCGTGCGCTGCGCAAGCGACCCGACAGCCTCGACGCCTACGATCTCTATCTGCGGGCGCTGCCGCATTTCATGTCGGCGATGCCGGAAGACGCCGCGGTCGGAATGGGCCTCCTCGAGGAGGCGCTGAAGCTCGATCCCAACTACGCCGCCGCGCATGGTTACCTGGCGTTGGCGTTGGAGTGGCGCTTTTTCCGAGGCGGCTTCAACGAGGCCGACGCGGCGGCGAGCCTCCGCCATGCGCGGGCGGCGGTGACCTACGGCGGCGACGATGCGACCGCGCTCGCCATGGTGACAATATCCTTGCTGCATATTGGTCACGATTTCGAGGCTGCGTCCGGCGCAATCGCTCGCGCGCTCGCCTTGAACGGCTCCTGCGCCATGGCGTTATATTGCGGGGCGCATATTCACGCTTTCCGCGGCGATGCGGCGCTCGCCGAGGAATATGCTCTCCAAGCGTTGCGGCTCAGTCCTTTCGACCCCTTCGCCTTGGAAGGGCATTTTGCGCAAGCGTGCGTGCGCATCCGCGACCGGCGTTTCGACGACGCGGCGGCGCATATGGCGAGGGCCGTGCAATGCAATCCGCGATTCAGCACGCTTTATACCGTGCATGCGGCGGCGCTGGCCCTGGCCGGCCGCATCGAGGAGTCAAAGGCCGTCGCCAAACGCGCCCTGGAGCTGGAGCCGAACTTCCGCGTTGGCCTTTGGGAGCACATCGCTCCTACGTTCACGCTGCCCGAGCTCTGGCGCCCGCTGCTCGCCGGCATGCGCCTCGCGGGCCTGCCGGAGTAGGCGCGGTCGCGCCCGGCGCGCAGCGTTCGTCAGCCCGCCGTCTGGCCGCCCCTCAGCAAAGTTGGGGCAGAGCGCCAGACATGCAGCTAGCTCCTCAGCACCGCGCAGGCGCCGCCGACGCCCTGAATGCGATCGCAGAGCCGTCTCGCTTCGCCGCCGGTTTGCGCCGGCAACCGCACGCGATAGAACGGCCGCCAGCCGCGGCTGCGCAAGACGGAGCCGAGCACGAAGGGCTGCATATCGCCGGCGACGCTTGCGTAATCGTGCCTGAAGCGGGCGAAGGCGCGCAGCGCGGCGTCCTTGTTGAAGCTGGCGGAGATCTGCACGCCCCACGGCGCGAAGAGGCCGGAGACGACCGGCGACGCCTGCCCCGGCCCGCGGGCGACGCGCAGCTTCTCGATCGAGGCGAGGCAAGGCTCGTTCGGGTTAGGTGACGGTTGCGCTGGAGGCTTCGCGGCCCGCCACTCCTCGACGTCGTGTCCGGTGATCGCGAGCACGTAGTCTTGCGTCTCGACCGGCATGTAGCCATCATCGGCGAGCCAGTTCGCGAGCGCATTGGGTCCGGCGTTGTAGGCCGCGGCCGCCAAGCCCAGATTGCCGAACCGCGCCGAAAGTTCGGCGAGGAGCTTGGCTGACGCGGGAATTGCGGCGGCCGGGTCGAACGGATCGGCAAGGCCCCGTTCCGAAGCGGTGCCGGGCATGAACTGGGCCACCCCCATCGCGCCCGCCGGGCTCACCGCGCCCGGCCGAAACGAGCTTTCGCGCCAGATGAGCCTGGTGAAGAAATTGATGGGCAGCCCCTCGGCCTTGGCCGAGGTTTCGACGATGCCGCATAGAGTCGCAAGCGCGTTGTCGGTCGCGGGCTCGGCTTGCGCGAGCGTCGGCATAAAGCCGATCGCAGCGACAGCGACGAGGGCGCGAGCGCAAGGCGCGCGCAGGAGCGAATGCGTGAGGACGCCGCTGAAGAGAAACGCGCCCTTGCGAATGAACGCCGCGACCCTCAAGCTCCTGCGGTCGTCGGCGCGAATGCAAGGCCTTGCCCAAAGCAAAACTATGACCCCTAGTGGACCGATGCTATAGCGGCGCCTCGCCGTCTCGGTCCGAAGGAACGTATCATCCAATGCCCAAGATCAAGGTCAAGAATCCCGTCGTCGAACTCGACGGCGACGAGATGACGCGCATCATCTGGCACATGATTCGCGACAAGCTCATCCTTCCCTATCTCGACGTCGAGCTCAAATATTTCGATCTTTCGATTGAGCATCGCGACGAAACCAAGGACCAGATCACCATCGACGCCGCGGAAGCGATCAAGGCGTGCGGCGTCGGCGTCAAATGCGCCACCATCACGCCGGACGAGGCGCGCGTCAAAGAGTTTCGTCTCAAGGAGATGTGGAAGAGCCCGAACGGCACGATCCGCAACATTCTGGGCGGGGTGATCTTCCGCGAGCCGATCATCTGCAAGAACGTGCCGCGCCTCGTGCCCGGCTGGACGAAACCGATCGTCGTCGGCCGTCACGCTTACGGCGACCAGTATCGCGCGACCGACTTCAAGGTCCCCGGCAAGGGCCGCGTCACCATCCGCTTCGAGGGCGACGACGGCAAGGTGGTCGAGCGCGAGGTGTTCAAGTTTCCGGGCGCGGGCGTCGCGATGGCGATGTATAATCTCGACGACTCGATCCGCGACTTCGCCCGCGCTTCGCTCAACTACGGCGTCATGCGCAAGTACCCGGTCTATCTCTCGACCAAGAACACGATCCTCAAAGCCTACGACGGGCGTTTCAAGGACATCTTCCAGGAGGTCTACGAGAGCGAGTTCAAGTCGAAGTTCGAGGCGCTCGGCATCGCCTACGAGCATCGGCTGATCGACGACATGGTGGCGGCTGCGCTCAAATGGTCCGGCGGTTACGTGTGGGCGTGCAAGAACTACGACGGCGACGTGCAGTCCGACACGGTCGCGCAAGGCTACGGTTCGCTCGGCCTCATGACGAGCGTGCTCATGACCCCGGACGGGCGCACGGTCGAGGCCGAGGCGGCGCACGGCACTGTCACCCGCCACTACCGCGAGCATCAGAAGGGGCGCGAGACCTCGACCAACTCGATCGCCTCTATCTTCGCCTGGACGCGCGGGCTCGCCCATCGGGCCAAGCTCGACGACAACGCGGCGCTCGCAAGATTCGCTTCGACCCTAGAGAAGGTATGCGTCGAGACGGTCGAGGCGGGCTTTATGACGAAGGACCTCGCCATCCTCATCGGGCCGGACCAGAAATGGCTGCCGACCGGCCAATTCCTCGACAAGGTGGACGAGAATCTTAGGGAAGCGATGGCGGCGGAAACGCTTGCGAATTAGCGGGCGGCGGCGTCATTCGCCGCCGATGCTCCATAAGGTTTCGAAATTGAGGATCGGCCGCTGAAAGCGCACGCGGAGCGCGGCGAACTCACCTGCGAGATCGAGCATCGGCTGAAACGAGGCCATCTGGTTGGCGTCCGCCACCGTTTCCCACATGCTCACGTTATGCATGGCGCAGGCCGCGCGATCCACGCCCGCGAAATAGCCGAGGTTGCCGCGCATCGCGCGGATGCCCGGCTCGATCCGCTCGCGCGCCTCTGCAAGCTTGGCCGATACGAGGTCAAACTTTTCGGCGTCAAAGAAACCCAGCGAAATGCGAATGACCGGCGCGCGCACGAGACGTTTCTCTTTTCGCAACGAGATGCGCAAGCTAACCGATTTTCAGAGCAAATTGCACGCCCGGAGGCGCGACGTGTTAGACGTGTCGCGCTACCGGGCCCCTCGGCCCCTTCCCCGCGCTTCTTCTCGCGGGTCGGCGACGGCGGGCTGCTCTACTTCACCGGACACGGCTGCGCCCGCCAGATCTCCGACGCGTAGTCCGAGATCGTGCGGTCGCTCGAGAATTTGCCGGACGCGGCGATGTTGTGGATCACCTTGCGCGCCCATTCGTGCGGATCGCGACGTAGCGCCGCCAGCCGCTCGTCGGCCTCGAGATAGGGCTTCAGGTCGGCAAGGTTCATGTACGCATCGCCACCGGTCAGGAGGACGCCGCGCATAGGCTCGAACACGCCCGGCTCGTCCGGGCTGAAATGGTCTGCAAAGATGAGGTCGAGCGCCTTGCGCGTCTCTGACTCGTGCTCGTAGTGCCAGTGCGGGTTATACCAGCCGCGGCTGCCGCTGACCTGCTCCGCGGTCAGCCCGAACAGGAAGAAATTCTCCTCGCCCGCCTCCTCGGCCATCTCGATCGTGGCGCCGTCGCGCGTGCCGAGCGTGAGCGCGCCGTTCATCATGAACTTCATGTTGCTGGTGCCGCTCGCTTCGTAGCCCGCGGTCGAGATCTGGTTCGATACGTCGGCGGCCGGAATGATCCGCTCGGCGAGCGACACGTTGTACTCGGGCAAAAAGACGACCTTGAGCCGGCTCCGCACCTGCGGGTCGGCGTCGATGGCGCGCGCGAGATTGTTGATGAACTTGATGATGATCTTGGCGAGCCGATAGGCGGGCGCCGCCTTGCCGGCGAAGAAGAACACCCTCGGGGTCACGGGATCGTTGGGATTGGCGATGAGGCGCTGGTAGAGCACGACGATCCGGAGCGCATTGAGAAGCTGGCGCTTGTATTCGTGGATGCGCTTGACTTGGCAATCGAAGATCGCGTCCGGATCGACCGTCACCTCGAGGCGGCCCCTCAGCCAGTCGGCGAAGCGCGCCTTGCAGACCCGCTGCGCCTCGTTGACGGCGTCGCGGAACGCGGCGTCCTCGGCAAGCGGCTTGAGCTTCTGCAGCTCGGCGAGGTTCGTCACCCAGCCCTCGCCGATCGCCGCCGTGATCGCGTCCGCAAGCGACGGATTGGCGAGCTTCATCCAGCGCCGCGGCGTGACGCCGTTCGTCTTGTTGTTGAACCGGTCGGGGTAGGCCTCGGCGAGGTCCTTGACCGTCATCGTGCGCAGGAGCCGCGAATGGATCGCCGCCACGCCATTGGTGCTGTGTGAGCCGACGATCGCGAGATTCGCCATGCGGATGTGCTGTTCCGGCCCCTCCTCGATCAGGCTCACCCGCGCTGCGCGTCCGGGATCGTTGGGAAACCGCGCCCGGATGTCGTCGAGCAGATGCTTGTTGATCTCGAGGATGATCTCGACGAGGCGCGGCGCGATCATCCGCACCCACTCGACCGGCCAGCGTTCCAGCGCCTCGGGAAGCAGGGTGTGGTTGGTGTAGGCGAGCGTCCGTTTGGCGATGTCGAAGGCCTCATCGAAGCTCAGCCCCGCCCCGTCGATCAGGATGCGCATGAGCTCGGGAACGGCGAGGGTCGGATGGGTGTCGTTGAGCTGGATCGCCGCCTTCTCCGGCAGCGTCCGCCAATCGGCGTTGGTCTCGCGGAAGCGGCGCGCGATGTCGGCGAGCGAACAGGCGACGAGGAAATATTCCTGCATCAGCCTGAGCCCGCGGCCCTGCTGCGTCGTGTCGTCTGGATAGAGAACGCGGGTGAGCGATTCCGCGCCCAGCGTCTCGGCCATCGAGGCGACGAAATCGCCTGAGCTGAAGCGCTGGAAATCGAACGAGTGCATCGCGGACGCACTCCACAGGCGGAGCGTGTTGACGGTCGCGCCGCCGTAGCCGACGACCGGCCGGTCGTAGGGCACGCCGATCAGCGTCGAAGGCTGGTTCGGGACGAAGCGGAGCGTGCCCTCGCGCAACTCCATAGTGGAGCCGAGCTTGACCTCGACGCGCCGGAGCGGACGCACGACCTCCCACGGGTCCGGGTGCATGAGCCAGTTGTCGGGCTTCTCCTCCTGCCAGCCGTTGCGCAGGCCCTGCTGGAAGATGCCGTGCTCGTAGCGCAGGCCGTAGCCCATCGCAGGGAGCGCCAGGGTCGCCATCGAGTCGAGGAAGCAGGCGGCGAGCCGCCCGAGGCCGCCGTTGCCCAGGCCAGCGTCGGGCTCCTGGTCGAGCAGCTCCATCCAGACGCGGCCGCCCTCATTGAAGGCCTTCGAGACGACCGAATCGAGCATCAGGTTCATCACGTTGTTGGCGAGCGACCGGCCGATCAGGAACTCGATCGACACGTAGTAGACCCGCTTCGGGTTCTCGCGCCGATAGGTCGCGTCTGTCCTGAGCCACCGGTCGGTGAGGATGTCGCGGACTGCGCGGGCCGCCGCCTCGAAGCGCTCGCGCGCGTCGGCCGTCTCCGGCGCGACGACGTCGTCGCATTTCAGGTGCCGCTCGTAGAGGGCGTCGGGATCGCCCGCGAAGCGCGAGGCGGCGCAACCGTAGCCGCGCAGCAGCGCTTCAACGCCCGCGCTTCCGCTCCGATCCTGAACGTTCATGAATATCCTCCCGGTGAGGCGGCGTTACGCGCAGTCGCAGCAGCCTGCAGTTTTGGCACAGGCTTGCGACGGCTGCGCGACGCCCCAATCTCACCGGCGTCGCGGAATGGAGAGACGACCTTTCCGAGACGACGTCTCATATCACGTGCGGCGTCTTCGAACCGCTCGCGTGGGTTTGAAGTCTCGGGCTCGACGAGGTTGTCGGACCTAAGATGTCGGTCATGGAGCGCATGCGGAGCGCCGGAAAAGGGAACTTCGTCATGCCAATTTCCCTGAAGCGCCTCGCCCGTCCGCGCCCGCGTTCCTCCCGGACCGCCTGTTGCCGGATTGACGTTCATCGAGCCCCTTCCAGTGTGGTGCGCCGGACTTGAAAAACGTCATCCGACCAGCCGCCGAGATTCGGATTCGATAGCGCCGCCACGCGACGGCCCGGCGACGCCTCCTCCTCAATGGCCCGCGCCGACGAGATTTTCTTCCTTAGGCGTTCCGAGTTCGAAATCTCGAACGTTGGCGAGACTGACGTCCGCAATCTTCGTAAGCGCCTCGCGCGTGAGGTACGCTTGATGTCCTGTAATAACCACGTTTGGAAACGTAGTCAGTCGTTGGAAGACATCGTCTTGTATGATTGTCGACGACCGGTCCTCAAAGAATAGAGGTCCCTCTTCCTCGTAAACATCAATGCCGAGATACCAAAAATGCTTCCTGTTTTTGAGGGCCGCGATCGCGGCTCTCGTGTCGATGAGGGCGCCGCGTGCGGTGTTGATCAGCATTGAGCCGCGTTTCATGAGGCCAATGCGCGCGCTGTTCATCAAATGCCTTGTCTCCGGCGTTAGCGGGCAGTGCAAGGAGACAATGTCGGATTCCCGGAGAAGTTGCTCGAGGGGAACGTACTTCATTCCGATCCCGACGCACTCTGGATTTTGGACGACGTCATGTCCGAGCAGCTTGCAGCCGAACCCCGCCATGATCTGACTCAAGGCCGCGCCGATCTTTCCGGTCCCCACGATCCCGGCAGTCTTCCCGTGCATGTCGAAGCCAATGAAGCCGTTCAGTTCGAAATTTCCTTCGCGCACGCGATTGTACGCGCGATGCAGGTGCCGGTTGAGCGTCATCATCAACGCTACCGCATGTTCGGCGATCGCATGCGGCGAGTACGCCGGGATGCGCAGGACGGTCAGCCCGAGCTTTTCCGCAGCGACCAGATCGACATGGTTGAACCCGGCGCTTCGCAGGGCGAGCAATCGTGCGCCGCCATTGGCCAGCATGGTCAACGTCGGCGCGTCGAGCTCATCCATGATGAACGGGCAGACCGCCGGGAAGCCGGCCGCCATGATCGCGGTTTCTTTGCGGAGCCGATCGCGAAAATAGACCAACTCGTGGCGAAACGGCTTGTTGGCCGCTTCAAAGAATTCACGCTCGAAGTCCTGAGCGCTGAAGATCGCAACTCTCATGAAAGCTTCGTGTGCTGTGGACCTCGTCTAAGCATTTCTCGGTCGGCGCAGCGTCACCCAAGGTTGCCGGGCCAGAGCTTCCGCGCCGCGCCGCTCCGAACGAGCTAGCGACTAGACATTGTCGCCGGCCGTGGATGTCGCGCCGCGCGCGGCGGGGCCCTTGCCCCCCCAGGTCCAGTCCTTGATCTCTGGCATGTCGTCGCCGTAGCGGCGGATATAGAGCCGATGATCGATGAGCCTTTCGCGCAGCGCCTGTTTGGCGTAGCCGGCGCGGGAAGCGAGCCCCGGCACCCGATCAAGCACGTCCATGACGAGATGGAAGCGGTCCATGTCGTTCATCACGCACATGTCGAAAGGCGTCGTCGTCGTCCCCTCTTCCTTGTAACCGCGCACGTGGATGTTGTCGTGGCCATGCCGCCGGTAAGTGAGCCTGTGGATGAGCCAGGGATAGCCGTGGAAGGCGAAGATGATCGGCTTATTGGAGGTGAACAGGGCGTCGAAATCGCGGTCGGCGATGCCGTGCGGATGCTCGCTCGGCGGCTGCAGGCGCATGAGGTCCACGATATTGATGACGCGCACCTTAAGATCGGGCGCATATTCGCGCAAAAGATCGACGGCGGCCAAAGTCTCAAGCGTCGGCACGTCGCCGCAGCACGCCATCACGACGTCCGGCTCGCCGCCCTTGTCGTTGCTCGCCCATTCCCAGATGCCCAAGCCCAGCGTGCAGTGCTTGATCGCTTGGTTCATCGTCAGCCACTGCGGTGCCGGCTGCTTGCCGGCGACGATGACGTTCACGTAGTTGCGGCTCGTCAGGCAGTGGTCGGTGATCGAGAGCAGGCAGTTCGCGTCCGGCGGCAGATAGATGCGCACGACCTCGGCCTTCTTGTTCACGACGTGGTCGATGAAGCCCGGATCCTGGTGCGAGAAGCCGTTGTGGTCCTGCCGCCAGACGTGGCTCGAGAGCAAGTAGTTGAGCGAGGCGACGGGCCTCCGCCACTCGATGTCGTTGCACACCTTCAGCCACTTGGCGTGCTGGTTGAACATCGAGTCGATGATGTGGATAAAGGCCTCGTAGCACGAAAAGAAACCGTGCCGGCCAGTCAGCAGATAGCCTTCCAGCCAACCCTGGCACTGGTGCTCCGACAGCATCTCCATCACGCGCCCGCCCGCCGCGAGATGGTCGTCATAGGGAACCGTCTCGGCGACCCAGGCGCGGTTCGTGACCTCAAGCACGTCCTGCCAGCGGTTTGAGTTGTTCTCGTCCGGGCTGAACAGGCGGAAGTTCGCTACGTCCATGTTCATCTTCATCACGTCGCGCAGATACATGCCCATCACGCGCGTCGCCTCGGCGGTCGTCGCGCCCGGCGAGGGCGCTTTAACCGCGTAGTCGCGGAAGTCCGGCAGCTTGAGATCACGCAGGAGGACGCCGCCGTTGGCGTGCGGATTGGCGCTCATCCGACGCGCGCCCTTGGGCGGCAACGCCGCGAGTTCTGGAATGAGGCGTCCGGTCTTGTCGAACAGCTCCTCCGGCCGGTAGCTCTTCATCCAGGATTCGAGGATGCGCAGGTGCTCGGCATTGCCGCGAATTTCCGACATCGGCACTTGGTGAGAGCGCCAATATCCCTCCTCACGTTTTCCGTCGATTTCCTTCGGGCACGTCCAACCCTTGGAAGTGCGCATGACGATCATCGGCCATGTCGGCCGCTTCGTGAATCCTTCGCTGCGCGCCTTTTGCTGGATGCCTCGGGTGTCCGCGATCACCTTGTCGAGCGTCGCCGCCATGAGCTCATGCATCGTCTTCGGGTCGTCGCCCTCGACGAAATGCGGCGCGTAGCCGTAGCCGCGCATGAGCGCGTCGAGCTCGTCGTGGGGGATGCGCGCCAGCACCGTCGGGTTGGCGATCTTGTAGCCGTTAAGATGCAGGATCGGTAGCACCGCGCCGTCGCGCACGGGATCGAGGAACTTGTTCGAGTGCCAGCTTGTGGCGAGCGGTCCCGTCTCGGCTTCGCCGTCGCCGATGACGCAGGCGACGATGAGGTCGGGATTGTCGAAGGCCGCGCCATAGGCGTGCGAAATCGCGTAGCCGAGCTCGCCGCCCTCGTGAATGGAGCCTGGCGTCTCCGGCGCGACATGGCTCGGGACGCCACCGGGAAACGAGAACTGGGTGAAGAGACGCTTCATGCCCGGCTCGTCCTCGGCGACGTTGGGATAAACCTCGCTATAGGTCCCCTCGAGATAGGCGTTGGCGACGATCGCCGGCCCGCCGTGGCCCGGACCGATGACATACATCATGTCGAGGTCGAGCTTCTTGATGAGCCGGTTGAGGTGGACGTAGATGAAGTTGAGGCCGGGGGTGGTGCCCCAATGGCCGAGCAGCCGCGGCTTGACGTGCTCGTCCTTAAGCGGGATCTTCAGGAGCGGATTGTCGAAGAGATAGATCTGACCGACCGAGAGATAGTTTGCGGCGCGCCAATAGGCGTCAATGAGAGCGCTCTCCTTGTCAGACAAAACATTGGCCATCGGCGCCTGCTCCCTTCACGTTGCGTGTTGCGCTGACTGCGCGGCATTTTCTGCATTCCCGCCAGGAGCCAGTTCGGCCTCGAGCCGGCGCAGCTCCCCTTTCAGGTCTTCCGTCTTCAGCTCCCATTTCGCGCGCAGCCAATGGTCGAGCGCGCGTCCGTCGGGCCTGCCTTCCTCGACCCAGATCAGGTAGGCCCGCTCGCGGACGCGGTGTTCCTCCGGCTCGGGCGCTTTCAGGTCGATGCGCTCTGGCGATGGGACCTTAACTAAAGGCTCGGTCGTCATCAAACACCCCGTTTTTCGAACCGGTTCAGTTTCGGCGGTCTCGGTTAGAGAGGGACGCCTCTCCAGTTCCTGGGGATCGATCCTGAGTTGGACATCGGCTTGGCGCGCACGTCCTCGGTTTCGAGGGACTTGGGCGTGAATTGCGACGCGGATGCGACAAAACTCACTTTTGCGGGAATTACATAGTCGGGAACCGCGTCGAGGATGACGCGGGCCGCGCGAGGGGCTCATCTCTCCCTCCACCCAATAGTTGTAGAAACTTAGTCATTGTGGCCGTTCGTGGCGCCGTTGCACATCATCGACATGGCGAATGCCCGTCTGCCTTGGTCTCCGGCGCTCACGCCGATGAAACGTCGCCAGGCGCCGACTGCTGAACCCCGAGCTACAGAGTAAGGACGTCCTTGAGACGCCGGTTGGAAAGCCAACTTGGCCAGCTTAAGATGCCGGAAACTAAGACTGTCAATTCGCGGTTTGGTGGCGCGAGATGACACAGGAGGAAATCATGCGTTGGTCGAGCCTGGCCAGAAGCGCGCTTCTCAGCGTCGCAATTTGCTGCATCGGAATGCCGGAGGCGGACGCAATTCAGATCTACGCTCCGCCGGGCATGGCGACGGCCACCGATGACGGCATGATCACGCAGGTCAGAGGCGGCCGAGGCGGCGGCGGCATGCGTCGTGGTGGCGGCATGCATCGCGGCGGGGGCATGCACAGGGGCGGAGGCTTCAATCGGGGCGGCGGCTACGCGATGCACCGAGGCGGTGGCATGCGCTACGGCGGTGGCGCGTATCGGGGCGGCGGCGCGCGCTACGCGAGCGGGGCGTATCGTGGCAACGTCAATCGCAACGTCAACCGGAACGTCAATCGCAATGTGAACCGCAACGTCAATCGGGCCGGCTATGGCTATCGCGGCGGCTACGGCTATCGCGGCGGTTACTATGGCGGCTGGGCGCGGCCCGGCGGGTATTGGTGGCCCGCGGGCGGGGCGATCGCGGCCGGCGCGGCGCTCGGCTGGGCATCCGCGGCAACCGCCTCCGCTTGGGCTGGCGCCGCTCCGGGTTCGAACCTGTGCTGGTACTACACCGACCCAAGCCGGCGCCAGGGCTTCTGGGACGCCTGCCCGTAGGCCGCACAGGCTCCCTCCGACCCTTCGCTTGTCGCGAAGCGGCGCCCCGTTATTCCGTTGATGGCCGAGCCGCCCTGTCGAATAGAGCAGCGCCCAGCGGCCGAATGCGCGGCTTTCGCCGCGTGCGGTCCTTAGGCTGCCTTGAATTCGTCGCGCGCGCGCAGCCAGTGTTCGAGATCGCGGCCGTGCGGCTGGCCTTCTTCGATCCAGATCGAGTAGGCCCGCTCGCGAATCTGAACGTCGTCGAGCGCCGCAGACTTACGCGCGACCTCTCCGAGCTCGTTCGCGGCCTCAGCGAAACCTGTCGCGTCTGACTTCCGCTTGGGTTTGGTCTCAGGATCCTTCTTCTTTTTGGTCTCCCCGTGTTGCGGCTCGCGAATCTGATCGTCGTCGAGCGCCGCAGACTTACGCGCGACCCCTTCGAACTCGTTCGCGGCCTCAGCGAAGCCTGTCGCGTCTGACTTCCGCTTCGCTTTCGCCTCAGGATCTTTCTTCTTCTTGGTCTGCGCGCTTTCCTTCAGCTCCTTAGCCAAGGTAACCTCCATTTTTCGTGGCCCCCCATCGTTCGAATCTGCCCGCCCGATTCGTGTAAACCGCGGCCGGCGAACTGCCAAGAGATTCTCGCAGTCGCGCGCACGATGAGCACCCCTCGCGCACCCGCATGATAGCCGCGCATCCACGCAGGAGATATTGCCCGTAAACGCATTCGCCTCGCAAGCCTTGTCACCTGTAGAAGAGGCTGCGGCCGCGCCGCTTCACGGGCTCCGGACACCGCGGCGCGGTTGCGGCTCGGCAGCTTGGGTGAGAGATACGAAAGCTTAAGATTGAACTTCAAAAAACACTTCACCCGATGGAACCCGCCGCAGCCTGCGCAGTCTTGGCTTTGACGCGCGCCGTCTGATCCACGAATATCAGCATGGCGGGTAACGCCCATTTGGGTGATGGAAAAGGCGTTTTGCTTTGGCGAGTGGAGGTTCCCGGAACCTACCCGATCGCGTCGGGGCACGCCTCGTTGTCGCTTTGGCGGCGGGCACGGTCGTCTTGGTCGATCGGGACGTCGCGCGCGCCTTCGATTTCTTCGGGCTTTGGGGTTCGGACGAGACCGCTCCGGCCGTTTCGCGGAACGCAATTCCCTACACCGTTACGATCGAGGTCGCTGGCGGCGACGGCGCGCTCAAGAACGCCGTGATGGACGCAGCCTCCCTTTACAAGCTGCGCAAAGACGCTCCTCCCGACGGCGAGGCGCTCGCCCGCCGAGCCGCCGCCGATTTCGGGCCAATCGTCGACGCCCTGTGGGGCGCCGGCTACTATAATGCGACCGTCACCATTTCGCTCGATAGCGCCAGCCTGACGATCGGCTCCAGAGACCTCGGCGCCTTTGCGCGCGCCGCAGAGCGCTATCGCGACCGCGCGCCGGCCGCGATCGTAATCAAGGTCGCGCCCGGCCCGCTCTTCAGGCTGCGCTCAATCCGCGTCGTCAATTCCGCCGGCGTCGAGTTTTCCAACGAGGAGCTTCCGCCCTGGATCGTCCGCTTGAGCCCCGGCGACCAGGCGGCCGCGGCCGACCTCCGCGCCGCGCAAGCGCGCATCGTCGACCGTTTCCGCAACCAAGGCCGGCCGCTGGCCAAGGTCCAGTCGATTGCGCCGGTCGTCGACCACGCCGCGCATACAATGGACGTGACCCTCACGATGGACCCGGGCCCTGTCGCGACGTTCGGCGAAGCGACGATGTTTGGACCCAAGGACTTCGATCCCGCCATCGCGCGCTCGTTCCTCTATATCGAGCCGGGCGATCCCTATTCCCCGCGAGCGCTCGCGGACGCGAGGACCAGCATTCAGCAAATCCCGGCGGTCGGCGGCGTGCGCATTGCCGAGGGCGCCGCGCTCGACGCCTATGGCCGCCTGCCTTACACGGTCTACGTCGAGGACCGCTTGCCCTATGCGTTCGGCGTCTCGGCGAAATATTCCACGACGAACGGCCCCGCGGGCCAGGTCTATTGGGAGGACCGCAATGTTTTCGGCGGCGCGGAGCGCCTGCGCCTGCAGGCGGACGTCTTCTACGCGCCGCCGTGGTACGTGACCTCCCGGAACATCCAGAACTTTTCCGTCCACGACCTCGGGGGACGCGTATCCGCAAGCTTCCTCAAGCCCGCCTTGTGGGGCACGCGCAACGACCTGCTTATCGACGCGCTCGGCGAGCGCGTCAGCACTGCCGGCGCGGGCTTCTTCGGCTACGAGGCCGAGGATGAGGACGCGACGGTCGCGTTGCGCCATCGATTCAGCCAGGCGTTCTCGGTTCAGGCAGGGGTCGAAGGGCAAACGGGAAACGCCACCGATTCGCTCGGCAGGGTCGACTACACGCTGGTCGGCGTTCCGCTCTCCGTCGCCTATGACGACACCGACAGCAAGCTCGATCCGACGCGCGGCTTTCGCGTCATCGCATCCGCCTCGGGCTTTCCCAGTTTCCTCGGCTCGAGCCTGAATCTGGCGCAGCTCAAAGCGCGCGCCTCCGCCTATTATTCCATCGACCCCGAGTCGCGGTTCGTGCTGGCGGGCCGGCTCGGCATTGGCGCCATGGGAGGCCCGCAACTTGCCGACATCCCGGCGAACTGGCGCTTCTACGCCGGCGGCGGAGGATCGGTGCGCGGCTATGCATACAACAGCCTTGGCCCCACCGGCCCCTGGGGCGCCGTGCTCGGGGGCCGCAGTCTGTTCGAGGCGTCGGCGGAATTGCGCGTCAAGGTGACCGATACGATCGGCGTTGTCCCGTTCTTCGACGCCGGGAACGCCTTTGCGTCGAGCTTCCCGGACTTCAGGGACAAATTGTACATGTCGGCGGGAGTGGGGATCCGATACTATACGGCGATCGGCCCGATCCGTCTCGACGTCGCGTTTCCGTTTGAACGTCCCGCGGGCAGCGGCCCGGTCGCGGTCTATGTCAGCATTGGGCAGTCTTTCTGATGGCGCGATTGGCTCGCCTCGCATCCGTGATGTTGGCGGCGCTTATCTCCGCCTTCCTCCTGCTCCATGCCCTCGCGCGCGCTGCGGAGGCGGACAAGGGCGTGCTCGCCGACCTCATCTCGCGGGCGCTGTCCTCGCCGTCGATGACCGTGTCCATCGGCGCGGTCGATGGCGTGCTCTCCTCCGACGCGTCGATCAGCGACATTGTGCTCTCCGACCGCGACGGGCCGTGGCTCAAGGTCGATAGGGTCAGGCTCGTGTGGAGCCGGCTCGCGCTCTTCAGTCGGCGGCTCGAGGTCGACCGGCTGACGATCGGCCATTTGCAGTTTCTGCGCCGGCCCCTTCCCGCCGCGGCGCCGCCGCCCCCGGAAAACGCGGCGCCTCAACCGATCCTGCCCGAATTGCCGCTCAAGGTGATCGTCAAGCAGTTCGCGGTCGAGGATCTCTCGATCGGCGAGCCGGTCGTCGGCGCCGCGGCGCATTTGAGCCTCGCGGGCAAGGCGACGCTCGGGCCGCCGTCCGAGGGCCTCGATCTGCACCTGACCGCCAAGCGGCTGGACGCGCCTGGGGAGTTCGTCGCGCAGCTTGTTTTTGTGCCCGCGAGCAACAATCTGACCCTCAATCTGGACTTCAACGAGCCGGCCGGCGGGCTCGTTGCGCGTTTCGCCAATATTCCAGGCCTGCCGCCGGTGCGCCTCGCGTTCGACGGCTCAGGTCCGCTCGACAATTTCAGGGCGAATCTCGACTTTGCCGCCGGCGCCGACATCTGGGCGAGGGGCGCTGTCGTCGTGGCTCGGCAGGACGACGGACGTCGACTCACCCTTGACCTTAATTCGCGACTCGAGGGCCTGTTTCCGGGCGTCGTCCGGCCTGTCTTCGCAGGCGACACGACGCTCAAGGGCGTGGTTCTGTTCAAGGACGATTCGAGCGTGACGCTGCTCGGCGGGCTGCATCTCGTTTCAGCGAACGCCCGGCTCGATTTCGAGGGCGGCAAGTCGGCCGGCAATGAGCTTGATCTTAAGCTCCACGCCGGGGCCGTTCCGGGCGCGACCGCCATCGGCAAGCTCGATCTCAACGCTTCGATCGAGGGCCCCCTCTTAAGTCCTCGGATCGCTGGCGCCTTCGAGGCGGGAGGGATCCATGTCGCGGAAGGATCGCTCGATCATGTCGCCGCGACATTCCGCGCCAACCCGACCGGGCCCTTGACCGACGAAGCGACTGGAATCCTGTTTGAGGGCCAAGGCGCGATGAAAGGTCTCGCCCTGGCCGATCCCGCCCTCGCCCGGGCCATCGGCAGCGAGTTCACGCTCTCGATGCGCGGCTCGGCCTCCTCGAGCGGCGAGGCGTCGTTCGACGCGCTCGACCTCGCTTCGCCAGGGTTCGCGGCGCATTACACAGGGCTTCTCGGCCGCAAGAAGATTCGCGGCAGACTGGACGTCGCGGCGAGCGACTTGAGCCGCTTCGCGCTCATCGCCGGCGGTTTCCTTAAGGGCGAGGCGCGCATCGGCGTCGATCTCGACGGCGCGCCGCGCTATGGCGCGCTTACGGCGATCCTTGACGCGCGTGCGACGGGTGTCACGACCGGCTACCCAATCCTCGACAGGCTAACCGGCGGGGAGCTCACGCTGACCGGCGCCGCAAAGACGCTGCCGGACGGCGGCTTCGGCTTCTCCGATCTGAAGGCGTCGGGCGCGCACGGATCGGCTCTGCTCAACGGAGATTACGCGCGCGACAAGGTCAATATCGGCGCCAGAATCGACGTGCCGCAGGCTCAATTCCTCGATCCGCGCATTTCCGGCAAGGCGGAAGTCGTGGCTGGACTGAGCGGAACCTCCGCCGACCTCAACGCGAATCTCAAAGCCAGCCTCGACGACGGACGTCTGCTCGACCGCAAGACGTCCGGCCTCACCCTGGAAGTCCATGCGAACCACCTCACCGGCCTCATCGAGGCGAACGCTTCGCTGACCGGCGCGGTCGGCGGCCAGCCGCTGCAAAGTTCAGCGCATATCGCCAAGCGCGCCGATGGGGGCTGGGTTTTCGACAATCTCGGTTTGAGCCTGGCTTCAGCGCGACTTGCGGGCGCGCTGACGATCGGGGCGGACGGCCTTGCCAATGGCGACTTGAGCTTCGGCGCCGCCAATCTCGACGATCTCTCGCCGCTCGTTCTCATCAAAATGAGCGGCCGGGTTCAGGCGAAGGTGAGCGTCGCAGGCGCCGCCGGGCGGCAGTCGGCGTCGATCGCCGCGAACAGCGACAGGATGAGCGTCGGGTCCAGCAGATTCGAGGGCCTCAAGATCGACCTGACGATCGACGACGTGTGGCGCGCCAAGGGCGTCTCGGGTGTCGGTAGGCTTTCCCGAGCCGAATTGGCCGGACAATCGATCGCCGACGTAAGGCTTACGGCCACGGCGAACGCCGATTCAAGCGATCTCGACTTCAGCGGCGCCGTCCGCGGAATAGCTTTGAAGGCCACCGGCCGCCTTTTCGGCGGCCCGCCGATCCGCCTGGACCTTGCCAGCTTCACTGCGGAAGGCGGCGGCCGACACATAAGCCTCGCTTCCCCGGCCACCATCGCCTACCAAGGCGACGCAATCGACATCGCACAACTCGCGCTGCGCGTCGACGCCGGCCGCATTTCCCTCTCCGGCCGCGCCGGCCGGACGCTCGGGCTTCGCGCGACGGCGGCCGGACTGCCGCTCGCTGCGCTCGACCTCGTCGCGCCAGGCCTCGGCCTCACCGGCGTCGCCGACGGCGAAGCCAACATCAAGGGAACTCCGGCCGAGCCCTTAGGCGATTGGCGCCTGCGTCTGAAGCAGGCAAGCCTGCCGCAACTCCGCAATGCAGGGTTGCCTCCCCTCGATGTCGTAGCCTCGGGCCGGCTCTCGGGAGGCCGCACGACGCTCGATCTCACGGTCAGCGCCGGCGGCGGCGCCGTCCGTCTCACCGGCTCCGCTCCGCTTTCGACCGACGGCGCGCTCGACGTCAAAGTCGAAGGCAAGCTCGACGCCGGCCTCGCCAATAATTCACTATCGGTGTCGGGCCGACGCGTCGCAGGCTCGCTCGCCATCGCCCTCCAAGTTCGCGGAACGATTGCGAAGCCGCAGGCTTCAGGTTCGATCCGGCTGACGGACGGCGCGTTCAGCGACGATCAGACAGGCTTCAAGCTAACCGCGATCAATGGGCTCTTCCTCGCCAACGGCGACGCCGTTCGGATCGATCGCTTGAGCGGGACAACGCCGAACAATGGCTCGATCGACGCGAGCGGCGAAGTCAAACTCGATCCGGCGGCGGGCTTTCCCGGCGCGATCCGCCTCACCGGCAGACACGCCCAACTCGTCTCGAACGACACGGTCGTCGCGACCGCCGATTTGGCCTTGAATATCGCCGGCGCGCTGAGCCGGAAGCCGAGAGTTGACGGCCGCATCACAGTCCTCTCGATGGACATCACCATCCCCGACCGCTTCAATAGCGTTTCGGGTCCGATTCCCGGAACGAAGCACCTCAATCCAACGCCAACGGCGCGGGCGCGGCTCGCGCAATTGGCGAGGGCCAGGGCGGCGCGCGCACGGTCGCCTCTATTCGACGCGACGCTGGCCTTGACGGTCTCCGCCGCCAACCGAATCTTCGTCCGTGGCCGCGGCGTCAATGCGGAGGTGAGCGGCGACCTCAGCGTCAGCGGGGCCGCGGCCGACCCCCAGGTGACGGGCGGCTTCGATCTGCTGCGGGGATCGCTGTCGCTGCTTGGCAAGCAGCTCGTCTTCACGCGGGGACGGGTTCGGTTTCACGGCGACGTCATGCCCGATCTCGATTTTGTAGCGGAGACAACCGCCGGCGACGTCACGGCGCGCATCAGCGTGACGGGGCCTGCGGCGGAGCCAGCGTTTGCGATCACCTCCAACCCGAGCCTGCCGCAAGACGAAATTCTTGCCCGGATTCTGTTTCAAAAGCCCGCAGGGAGTCTTTCGGCTTTCCAGGCCCTGCAGCTGGCCAACGCCGTCGCCTCTCTCACAGGTCGCGGCGACGTATTCGAGCGCATGCGGAAATCGTTCGGCCTCACCAGTCTGAACGTCGGCTCGAGCGCGACCGGAAGCCCTTTGCTCGGCCTCAGCCGCGCGATCAACGACCGGATTAGCGTTGGCGTGACCACCGGGGCAAGACCCCAGGACAACGGCGTCAACGTCGATCTCGACGTCACAAGGCACATCCGGTTGCAGGCCGGCGTCGACGCAAGCGGGGGATCGAGCGCCGGCGTCGGCGCCGAGTGGGAGTACAAATGACTATTTGGAAGTCCTTTCCCGACACGACCGGGCTTGATCCCGTCGCCGAATGCGACGCCAACATCGCCGCGGTCGGCTTTGGTGTGTCGTCGGGAAGCTGGCCGGCGACGAAGGCCTCTCGGCCGCGATCCTGAGACAGGACGCCGTCAAGAGCCCGCGCATTGATGGGCAAGGAGACAATGAGCGAAGCAGTAAACCCTACGGCGGCATCACATAGGTCGCCCGCCCCTTCCCCAGGAGCGCTGCGGGAATTGCGCCCGGTTCGTCCACCGAGAACACAACAATAGGGATTCCGTTGTCGCGGCAGAGCGCGAAGGCGGCGGTGTCCATGATTTGGAGATTGCGGGCGATCGCCTCGTCATGAGTGAGCTTGTCGTAGCGCTTGGCGGCCGGGTCCTTCTTGGGATCGGCGGTGTAGACGCCGTCGACCTGTGTCGTCTTCATCACCGCGTCGCAGGAAAGCTCGCAGGCGCGCAAGGCGGCCCCGGTGTCAGTCGTGAAGAACGGATTGCCGGTGCCCCCCGCTAGCATGATGACGCGCCGCTTCACGAGATGGGCGAGCGCCGCTTGGCGCGAATAGGGCTGGCAGAGCGAGGGCATAGCGACGGCCGAGAGCACGCGCGCCGGCTGCCCGGCCTCTTCGAGCGCGCCCTCCATGGCGAGCGCATTCATCACCGTCGCCAGCATGCCGATCGAGTCGGCGCGCGCCCGTTCGATCCCCTTGTCGGCGCCCAGAAGGCCCCGGAAGAAATTGCCCCCGCCAACCACGACGGCGACCTGCACGCCGAGGTCCGCAGCGGCTTTGAGGTCCTTCGCCATGCGCATGAGCGTCGGCGCGTGCAGCCCGAACGGGTCCGGCCCCATCAACGCCTCGCCCGAGAGCTTCACGACGACCCGCCTAAACAATGGTTTCGTCGTCATGAGGCCTCCCTTCGGTCTACTGGCGCCGTAACGCGCGAGGCAAAAAAAGCGGCCTTTTGAGGCCGCTTTTGCTCGCCGGGACGATCAGCCTTCTTCCGCCGGTTTTTCGACGCCCTCGCCGAGGGCGAAGCGGACGAAGTCCGTCACCGCGATCGGGGCGCCAACGGTCTTCTCGGCGTCCTTGACCGCTTGAGCGACGCTTTTGGCCGGGTCGTGAACGAACGGCTGATCGAGCAGGCAGACGTCCTTATGGAAGGTCTTGAGGCCGGAATCGATGATCCGCTCCAACACGTTGGCCGGCTTGCCGGCGTTCTTTTCCGCCAAAATCCCGCGCTCGCGCTCGATCGTCGCCTGGTCGATCCCTTTTGGGTCCACCGCGATCGGGTTCGCGGCGGCGACGTGCATCGCAAGCTGCCGCCCGAGCGCCGCAAGCGCGTTTTTGTCGCCCGTCGATTCCAGCCCGACGATCACCCCAATTCTACCGAGGCCGTCGGCGATCTGGCCGTGCACGTACTGGCCGAGCGCGCCCTCTCCGACGCGCAAGCCCTTGACGCGGCGCAAGCTTATGTTCTCACCGATGGTGGCGATGGCGGCGCCGATCGCGTCCCTCACCGTCCCACCCATGTCAAGCGAATTGAGCACCGTCTCGACGTCGACGTCGGGCGCCTTGTCGAGCGCGACTGCTACGATTCCGCGGACCAGCGCCTGGAAGTCGTCGTTGCGGGCGACGAAGTCGGTCTCCGAATTGACCTCGACAACGACGCCGACGAGATCCTCGACCGCGACGCCGACCAGGCCTTCAGCGGCCACGCGCCCGCTCTTCTTCGCGGCCTTGGCGAGGCCCTTCTTGCGCAGCCAGTCGACGGCCGCCTCGATGTCGCCGTTGGTTTCGCTGAGCGCGTTCTTGCAATCCATCATGCCGGCGCCGGTCTTCTCGCGTAGCTCTTTGACCAGCCCGGCGGTAACCGTCGCCATGAATATCCTCTTGCTGTCGTCGCCGCGCCGTCGGGCGCAGCTGCCGCTTGGGACCTCGCGGCGTCCGGCCGAAACGCTCGAGCCGACCGCCGCCTCTTGACGTCGAACGCTTATTCCGCAGCTATCAACGCGCGCGCCTGATCGCTCCACTTGTCGCGCATGATGCGGCCGTTGAACTTGAGGTCCGCGTCGAGCTTGGCGGCTTCGTCTGGCGTCATCGCCGCGAGCTGCCAATAGTGGAAGACCCCATGCTCGTTGAGCTTTTTCTCGATCTGGGGGCCAACGCCGGTGATCTTGGCGAGATCGTCCGGGGCGCCGCGCGGCGCGGCCAGCAGTTCGAAGCGATCCGTGGTCGAAGCCACCTCGGGCTCCCCAGCCTCGGGCAGCGGCTCGGCGATCGGTGTCTCGGCCGCGCCGAGGTCGACGCCCTGGGCGCCGTGACTGCGGCCGATGCCGTCGATGGCCGCGCGCGCGACAAGGTCGCAGTAAAGCTGGATGGCTCGCCCCGCGTCGTCGTTGGCGGGAACCGGATAGGCGATGCCGTCGGGATCGCAGTTGGTGTCCACGATCGCCACCACCGGGATCTTGAGACGGTTCGCCTCCTTGATCGCTAAGGCCTCCTTGTTTGTATCGATCACGAAAACGAGGTCGGGCACGCCGCCCATGTCCTTGATGCCGCCGAGCGCCGTCTCGAGCTTGTCGCGCTCGCGCGACAGCATCAGGCGCTCCTTTTTGGTGAGGCCGCGCGCCCCTTCGCTCAGGCTCTCGTCCAGCTTCCTCAGGCGCGAGATCGAGGCGGAAATCGTCTTCCAGTTGGTCAGCGTGCCGCCGAGCCAGCGGGAGTTGACGAAATATTGGGCCGACCGCTTGGCCGCGGCAGAGATTTCATCGGAGGCCTGACGCTTGGTGCCGACAAACAAGATGCGCCCCCCCTTGGCGACCGCGTCCGAAACGGCCTTGAGCGCTTGGTGCAGGAGCGGCACCGTCTGGGCGAGGTCGATGATGTGGATCGAATTGCGGGTCCCGTAGATGTAAGGGCCCATCTTCGGGTTCCAGCGATGAGCCTGATGGCCGAAATGCGCGCCGGCCTCGAGCAACTGGCGCATGGTGAATTCGGGCAACGCCATCAAATTTGTCCTTGTCCGGTTGAGCCTCGGCGGATCGTGCACGGCGAGAAACCCTCGCCACCGGAGCGGCGCCTTGAAGCAGGAACCGCAAAAATCCGCCTGTGGAATGCGGCGCATATAGGCGAGCTGTACGGCAAAGGCAAGCTCGCTACAGCGCGCGAGCGCAACCGAAGCGGCGGAAGAGCCTACCTTCGCCGTTTCCCGGGCTTTCGCATTATGTATGCGAGCAGGAGGATCAAGCCGAGCCCCCCGAACGAAGTCAGGAACACAAACCAGAACTCCCACTCCGAAAGCATGATGCCTCCAAGTTAAGGGCGTCCTCGCGACGGCGCAGAAGCTAATGGCGAGTCCTCCGAGCGCGCAACCCGCCGCCGCATGCTGTGGAACCCGTCCTCGGTGTCGTCCTCCTGTCACATCACGCGCGGACCTTCAGCGCCGGCCTGGCCAGTTCATGGCTTGGCCGAGGAAATTTTTCGTGCTTTGAAAATGGGAAACGAACACCCGCGGGTCCGTCTGCCCGCCCCAGTCGCTCCGTGATTCTCGCATCCAGCGGAAGCCGCCTATGTTGACCAACATCGCCTCAGTCGGGCGGCGGGTCCTGCCGAACCAGTGGGACCTCATCGCATTCGCGACGATCATGGCTGTTCTGACGGCGATCGGCCAGAGCTATCACGGCGTTTCGGCGCCCCTGCCGGCGCCGAACCAGCCCGTCATTTCGCTCGACTATGCGAACCTCCCCTATTACGCGCTGCGGACGGCGCTCAGGATGTTCGCCGCGCTCTTCTTCTCCCTTGTCTTCACCTTCACCTATGCGACCCTGGCGGCCAAGAGCCGCCGCTGGGAAATGGTGCTGATCCCCGTGCTCGACATCCTGCAGTCGGTGCCGATCTTGGGTTTCCTCTCGTTCACCGTGACGTTCTTCCTCGGGCTCTTCCCCGGCAATACGCTGGGGGCCGAACTGGCGGCGATTTTCGCAATCTTCACAAGCCAGGCCTGGAACATGGCTTTCGCGTTCTACCAGTCGCTGCGCACCGTGCCGCGCGACCTCGATGAGGTCGCACGCGGCCTTCGCCTGACCGGCTGGCAGAAATTCTGGCAGCTTGCAGCCCCCTTTGCGATGCCGGCTCTCATCTGGAACACGATGATGTCGATGTCCGGCGGGTGGTTTTTCGTTGTGGCCTCGGAGGCGATCACGGTCGGCGACACCACGATTACCCTGCCCGGAGTCGGCTCCTACATCGCCAAGGCCAACGACGAGGGCGACTGGTCGGCGATCGGCGCAGCGATCCTGACGATGGGAATCGTCATCCTCCTCTATGATCAGCTGCTCTTCCGGCCGATCGTCGCCTGGGCGGACAAGTTCCGAGTCGAGCTGTCAGCGGGGCAGGAGGTGTCCACCTCATGGGTCCTGAACCTTTTGCTTCGCACCTACTGGCTACGATCCGGTTTCGCTCCAGTCTTGGCCGGGTTGCGGTCGATCAGCCTCCTGCCGATTCGCGTCCCGCGCCTCTTTGCAGCGAAGGACGCGGCGAATCGAAAGCCTTCGCGACTTCTGGACGCGATCTGGATCCTCCTCATCCTCGCCGTCGCCGTGTGGGCGGCTTGGCTCACGTTCCGGTACATCGCGATGGAAGTCGGCTGGGACGAAGTGGCGCATGTCTTTGTGCTGACGATCTACACGCTCATTCGCGTCATCGTTCTTATGGCGCTGGCGACGGTGTTCTGGGTCCCAATCAGCGTCTGGATCGGGCTCAGGCCGCGCTGGGCGGAGACCATCCAGCCAATCGCCCAGTTCCTCGCCGCGTTCCCGGTCAACCTCCTCTTCGGCGCCACGGTCAGCCTCATCCTCGCCTATAACCTCAACCCAAACATCTGGTTGAGCTTTCTCATTATCTTCGGCACTCAGTGGTACATCGTGTTCAACACGATCGGCGGGGCGGCGGCCTTTCCCAACGACCTCGAGGAGGCGGCCAAGAACTTCCATATCAAGGGCTGGCGCTGGTGGATCCAGGTCATCATTCCAGGCATCGCGCCATATTATCTGACCGGGGCGCTCACCGCCTCAGGAGGCTCATGGAACGCCTCGATCGTGGCCGAATACGTAAAATGGAAGGACCATTCGGTCGTCGCCCAAGGCGTTGGATCCTACATCGCAGAGGCCACCGAGAAAGGCGACTTTCCGAAGATTGTGCTGGGAGTCGCGATGATGTCGTTGTTCGTCACGCTGTTCAACCGATTGTTCTGGCGCCAGCTCTACGCCTACGCCGAGCGGCGCCTGCGGCTCTGATGCTTTCGCCCGTCGAGGAGTCTCGTACAGATGCTGGACCCCGCCGTCACGACGCTGCTTAGCGTCGACAACGTGACCAAGGTTTTCACCACGGGCTCGGGCGAAAGCCGCAAGCCGGTGCTCGAGAACGTCTCGATGAGCCTCAAGACCGGCGAAATCGTCGCGCTGCTGGGCCGATCCGGTTGCGGCAAGTCAACGCTTCTGCGCGTCATCGCCGGGCTCGCCACGGCGACTGAAGGGAAGGTGACGATCGCGGGCCACCCGGTTGACGGCCCGGCGGAGGACGTCGCCATGGTGTTCCAGAGCTTCGCGCTCTTCCCGTGGCTCAACGTTCTGGATAACGTCGAGATCGGCCCGCGCGCCAACGGGGTCCCGCTCGAGGAGACCCGTCAGCGGGCGCTGAAAGCGATCGACACGATCGGCCTTGACGGTTTCGAATCCGCCTATCCGAAGGAGCTGTCGGGCGGCATGCGGCAGCGCGTCGGCTTCGCGCGCGCGCTCGTCATGCAGCCGAAGATCCTTCTCATGGACGAGCCCTTCTCGGCGCTCGACGTCCTGACTGCGGAAACGCTCCGCACCGACCTCCTCGACCTTTGGCAGGAGGGGCGCATTCCGACCAAGTCGATCCTAATGGTGACGCATAATATTGAAGAGGCGGTGCTGATGAGCGACCGCATTCTCGTCCTGTCCTCCAATCCCGGGCGGATCGCCTTCGAGATTCCTGTGACGATCCCTCACCCGCGCGACCGCCTGGACCCCGAATTCCGCGCGCTGGTGGATCACATCTACGCGCTGATGACGCAACGGGCGGATACGACGAGGCCCGCCGCGCGGGAAGCGGCCGCCGCCGGGCTTTCCCTCTCGCTGCCGCTGGTCTCGACCAACGCGCTCGCCGGCATGCTCGAGGAGATCGCCGCGCCTCCCTACGACGGGAAGGCCGATCTCCCCCATCTCGCGGATTCGCTTGGCTATGAGATCGACGACCTTTTCCCGCTCGGCGAAATGCTTCAGCTGCTCAAGCTTGCCGAGTTCGAGGAGGCCGACATCAAACTGACCCCGCTCGGCCGCCGGTTCGTGGACATGGACGTCGACCAGCGGAAGAAGGTTTTCGGCGAGCAGGCGCTGGCGAACATTCCCCTCGCGTCCCATATCAAGCGCGTGCTCGACGAGCGGCCGAGCCACAGGGCGCCCGCCGTCCGCTTTCGCGAGGAGCTCGAGGACTACATGTCCGAAGATTACGCCGATCGGACGCTGCGCGCCATCATCAACCTTGGCCGCTACGGCGAACTTTTCGCCTATGACGAGAACGCGCAGACGTTCAGCTACGAAAACCCCGAATAGGATCGCGGCGCAAGTCTTGCTTGTTTGGTTTTGACTTGTTCTACATGCTGCGGCGCGATAGCTAGTTTGCAGCGCAAAATAAGGCCAGGCCCGGGAGACGCGCGATGAATGAGACCTCCGCGATTATAGAGGCCGTGCCCTCTGCTTCGGCGAGCCTCAAGATCGGCTACAAGTCCGTCGAGCTGCCGATAAGGACGGGCACAATCGGCCCGTCGGTCGTGGACATCGGCAAGCTCTACGCCCAGACCGGCACGTTCACCTACGATCCGGGCTTCACCTCGACCGCCAGCACCGAATCCAAGATCACCTATATCGATGGCGACGCGGGCGTTTTGCTCTATCGCGGCTATCCGATCGACCAGCTGGCCGAGCACGGCGACTTTCTCGAAACCTGCTACGTGCTCCTCTATGGGGACTTGCCGACCGCCGCGCAGAAGGCGGACTTCGACTATCGAGTCACCCGCCACACGATGGTGCACGAGCAAATGACCCGGTTTTACAACGGCTTCCGCCGTGACGCGCATCCGATGTCGGTGATGGTCGCCTGCGTCGGGGCGCTCGCCGCCTTCTACCACGACTCAATCGACATCAACGACCCTTGGCAACGCGAGGTCGCGTCCATCCGAATGATCGCCAAAATGCCAACGCTCGCTGCAATGGCCTTCAAATATGCGATCGGTCAACCTTTCGTTTATCCGAAGAACGACCTCGACTACTGCGCCAATTTCCTGCGCATGTGCTTCTCCGTGCCGTGTGAAGAGTATCGCGTCAATCCGGTGCTGGCGCGCGCGCTCGATCGCATATTCATTCTGCACGCCGATCACGAGCAGAACGCGTCGACCTCGACGGTGCGTCTGGCCGGGTCCTCGGGGGCCAATCCCTTCGCCTGCATCGCCGCCGGCATCGCTTGTCTCTGGGGGCCGGCCCATGGCGGGGCGAACGAGGCCGCGCTCAAGATGCTCGGCGAAATCGGCGCGGTCGGCAATATTCCAAAGTACATCGCCAAGGCCAAGGACAAAAACGACTCGTTCCGTCTCATGGGCTTCGGCCACCGCGTCTACAAGAACTACGACCCGCGCGCCAAGATCATGCAAAAGACGGCGCACGAGGTCCTGAACGAGCTTGGCGTCAAGGACGACCCTTTGCTCGACGTCGCGTTGGAGCTTGAGCGGATTGCGCTTCACGACGACTACTTCATTGAGAAGAAGCTTTATCCAAACATCGATTTCTATTCGGGCATTACGCTGAAGGCGATGGGCTTTCCACTGGCAATGTTCACTGTGCTCTTTGCGGTTGCGCGCACGGTGGGCTGGATCGCGCAGTGGAAGGAGATGATCGACGACCCCGAGCAGAAGATCGGCCGCCCCCGGCAGCTTTACACTGGCTCGCCACAGCGCCAGTACAAGCCGATCGGGAACAGGTAGCCTCCGGTCGCGGCGTCCGCGGTCCTTCAGCTCGCCTCGCTTTTTTTCTTATGCCGGGCGCGAAACCCCTTCGCCCACCCAGGACGCGTCTCCTGCCGCGCGCGAGCGACGGCCAGGGCGTCCTCTTCGACGTCTTTGGTGATCACAGAACCTGAACCGACATAAGCTCCCTCGCCGATTTTCACGGGTGCGACAAGCGACGAATTCGAGCCGATGAAGGCGCCGGCGCCGATGTCGGTCTTGAACTTGCCGACCCCGTCATAGTTGCAGGTGATCGTTCCGGCGCCGACATTGGCGTTGGCGCCGACCCGCGTATCGCCGATGTAGCTGAGGTGGTTGACCTTGGCGCCCGATTCGATCAGCGCCGCCTTCACCTCGACGAAATTGCCGATCTTCGCCTTGGTGGCGATGTCGGTGCCGGGCCTCAGCCTGGCGAACGGTCCGATCTCGGCGCTGCTCGCGATGTGCGCGCCCGCGAAATAAGAAAACGAGTGGATGACTGCGCCGTCCTCGATCGTGACCCCCTTGCCCAACACGACATGCGGCTCGATGAGGACGTCGCGTCCGATCTTCGTGTCGAAGGATAGGAAGACGGTCTCGGGCGCGATGAGCGTAGCGCCCTTGAGCATCGCCGCTTCTCGCAACCGTGTTTGCATGACCGCTTCGGCCATCGCGAGTTGAGCGCGGTCGTTGACGCCCATCACCTCCCGCTCGTCCGCCTCGATCGCGCGGGCGACGAGCCCCCGGGCGTTCGCGATTTCAACCAGATCGGTAAGGTAGTATTCCTTCTGGGCGTTGTCCGGCGTGACTGCGTCCAGAATGTCAAGCGCGTTCTTGCCCTGCAGAGCGACGGGTCCGGCGTTGCATAAGCGCGCCGCCCGCTCCTCGTCGCTTGCGTCTTTATGCTCGCGGATGGCGGCGAGCCGACCTTCGCGCTCGATGAGGCGCCCGTAGCCCGTCGGATCCGCCGGACGGAAGCCGAGCGCGACCAAGTCGACCCCTTGAGCAAGCATTTTCAGCATGGCCGCGAGCGTAGAGCTCCGAAGCAACGGGGTGTCGGCGTAGACCACGAGAACATCGTGGCGCCCGCGCGCGAGCGCGTCCCGCGCCGCCAGCACCGCATGCGCCGTTCCCCGCCGCTCATGCTGGACAAACACCTCGGCGGCCGGCGCAACTTTTTTCGCCTCCGCCGCGACGTCGTCCCGGTTCGGGCCGACAACCACGGCGATGTCGCCGCCTCCGGTCTCAAGAACGGCCGCTAGCGAGTGGGCCAGCATGGACCGGCCGGCGATCTCATGCAGAGCCTTGGGCCGGGCTGAGCGCATCCGCACGCCATCGCCGGCGGCGAGAACAATGGTGAGCAAGCGGCGGGCTTGGTCGGTCATGGTTCTCCTCCGGGTCGACGACGCCGAACGTCGCGAGAGCAGCCCCAAGATCGATCGGCGCTCAAGCCCGTTATTGCGGAAGACGGCCGCCAACGCCAGCGGCGCGCCGGCCGGCGCGCACATCAATCTTGCATGGGACAAAATGCGCCTCGCTGCGGCGCAAAAAAGCATATACAACTGCGCAGCCGGATTAAGAAAAGCGCGGCGGCTGCGCGCGCTTTCGCACCTTCGGCGAAAAGCATTGTCTTTTGTCCCACATGAGGACGCCGACCGGAGGCCGGTCCCGCCGGCGGCGAACGAACGAAGAGAATATGGCGGAGCCGAGACGTCGGGAATTCTTGCATCTGGCGCTCGGCGGCGCGGTGGCGGCGTCAGGCGTCGG
>Ga0209040_10000366_pt1 | contig 34031 bp, 25 predicted proteins | sample BogFormECP12_OM3_FD_188240 | JGI IMG/M metagenome (GOLD analysis project Ga0209040, IMG submission 188240) | Bog forest soil microbial communities from Calvert Island, British Columbia, Canada - ECP12_OM3 (SPAdes) (version 2) | ecosystem: Environmental > Aquatic > Freshwater > Wetlands > Bog ... | reverse complement strand
GATTCCAGCTAACCTGTTGCTGCACAACAAAGTTTCGCTGATTCGCGGCCTCGATGCACCTCTCAGTTTGAGAAATCCGGGCTAACTAAGCTTGGGCGAGCGGGGAGCGAACGCGGTCAGGAATCGGATCACGGGAGAGCGTCCACGAGCCAAGCCTGCCACGCGAACGAGATCGGCGCGCGCGGGCCGTCCCGGTGAAATTCCGCCGGCTGCTGGAAGCGACCGGGCGAAGACGGCGCGGCGGCCGAAAACGTCGGCCAGGAAGCCGCAGAGATCGCGCCGACGAAGAGGCCGGCAAAGAGCGCCGCGTTAAAGCTGGCGGCCCCCCATTGCGCCGAAAAGGCCGGCGGTCGTCATCGCCAAGGCGCTCGCCTTGCGGCGCCGTTCCGCGCAAGCCGGCAATCCTAGTCACAAGCTCAGACAGTCAGCCCGACGGTACACGCGACTTTCGTCTTGTTGGGATAGCGTGCGCTTACGGCTTCTTGGCTTTGCGCAATTCCCCGATGGGATGAGCTCCGCCTGAGCTACGCGGCGTTTGACGATCTCGCAGCGGCGCTGAGCGCGCTGGAGCGCAGACAGGTCGGCGCCGTCGTCAAAAGCATCGGCGCGCTCCAATATCTGTGATCGCCGCGCGCTTTCGGGAGACGATCAGGTCGCTGCAGGGCGTTGTCGAGCCCGCCTAGATAGCAATCGCCTTGCCGCCAGGCAGCACGCTCAAGAAGCCGCTCGACCGCGCCCTCATCGAGATCACCGGCAGCCAGGAATGGCGGCGGGTCGAGTTCGATCCTGAGCGGTGCGGCTCATTATCACCCGGCTTCCGGACATTCCGTTACTGCGCGGGCTTCGGCAAGCGCTTTATGGGCCTTTTCGAGATACGCACGCGGCCGATTGCTCAGAGACCAATTAGTCATCAGTATCGAACGACTCCACGTAACGCTTGATATGCGATTCCATATGTTCAACGGAAACGCCGATCGACGCGAGACGCGGGGCGACAACTGCCTGTATAGCCTCGTCTGCTTCATCAAAAACAGTGGTCGACGCGTCAAGCTCCGCAATCATCGAGTCACGCCCAACTCGGGTGGCAAACTCTTCTGCGCGTTCGCGAAAATAATGGTGTGCGATAAAATCCCTCTTATCTTTCGCTTCGGCAAGCATCGTTTTCAACTTAGTATCAGCCGTGTTGTGCTTTTCGAAGCGCTTTAAGAGATTGCCCAATGTCTGCGCGTGTTGCTTTTTCATGAAGGTGTCAAACTCTGTTTCGTAGCGATCAAGAGAATGCACTCCCTCTCTTTTAAGCGCGATTGCCAAACCAGTCTCAAACAAATTCGCCGTGTAATAGGCACGGCCGAAATAGGCGAATACCTCCTTGATGTGCTCACCTTTGTCATAATTATCATGTGCCTGCCGCATCACTACTCGCCCTTGTCAACTTGCGGTGCGAAGGCGCCTAGCTAGCTTGATCCGAAATAATGAGGAAACGCCAAATGCCGCAAGCCGCAGCGCGTATGCCGCCCGCCGGGGTTCCCGCCTCGGCGATCGACCCGTTCTCACTCGACTTCTTCCGCAATCCCCACCCCGCGCATACCGAATTGCGCGAGGCGGGCCCGGTGGTCTGGCTCGAGGCTTACAACGTGTACGCCGCCGCGCGCTACGCCGAGGTCAAGGACATCCTGCTCGACCCTGTGACTTATTGCTCGCGCCGCGGCGTGGGCCTGAGCGATTTCGCGAGGGAGAAGCCGTGCCGGCCGCCGAGCCTCGTGCTCGAGCGCGATCCGCCTGAGCACGACCGGGCGCGAGCCGTATTGAACCGCGCGCTGTCGGCAACTGTGATGAAGTCTTTACGCGCGCGTTTCGCCGCGGCGACGGAGCGGCTGGCCGGGGACCTCGCCCGCCGAGGGCGCTTCGACGCGATCGCCGATTGCGCCGAAGTCGATCCGATGATGGTGCTGCCCGACGCGATCGGCCTCTCCACGCAAGGGCGGGAGCACCTGCTGCCCTACGCCGCCACCGTCTTCAACATGTTCGGCCCCGACAATGAGCTCAGGCGCAAGGCACTCGCCGAGATCGCGCCGCATGTCGCGTGGATCGGCGAGCAATGCAGGCGCGAGACGCTGTCCGATGACGGCGTCGGAGCAATGATCCACGCCGCGGCCGACGCTGGCGAAGTGACGCGGCAGGAGGCGGAGCTGCTCGTGCGCTCGCTGCTCAGCGCCGGCTTCGACACGACGGTGCACGGGATCGGCGCCGCGCTGCGCTCGCTCGCGCACAATCCGGACCAGTTCGCCGCCTTGCGCGCCGACCCGACCAAGGCGCGCGCCGCCTTCGAGGAGGCCATTCGGTTCGAGTCGCCTGTCCAGACTTTTTTCCGCACGACGACGCGCGAGGCGGAACTCGGCGGCGCGACGCTGCCCGAAGGCGCGAAGGTGCTCATGCTGCTTGGCGCCGCCAACCGCGATCCGCGCAAGTGGCCTGACGCGGACCGCTACGACATCGCCCGCTCGACCACCGGCCACGTCGGCTTCGGGGCCGGCGTCCATATGTGCGTCGGGCAACTGCTCGCGCGACTCCAAGGCGAGACGCTGCTTGCGGCCATCGCCCGCGCCTTTTCAAGCCTGAAGCCGGACGGAGACGAGGAGCCGCTGTTCAACAACGCGCTCCGCGGGTGGGTGCGGCTGCCGATGAGGGAGGTAGCCGGCTAACAAACTACACGCTTATTGGTTTTTCTCTTTGCCCACCAGCCATTCAATTTGATCTTGCACGGCCCTGTCGTACCCCCTCAGCAGTTGTTGAGAACCCTTCTGAAGGTCCCGCAAAAACCGATACCGATCCGTGTAGATTGATAGCTGCATGATTGGATACTGACAGGTCGCAGTTGTTCCGCCAAAATTAAAAATCAAAGCGGCAGGCAATGTAGTTTGAGTAGGATGGGCAGGATTAGGAGTAATATCAGAAAGCGGAGGCGAATGATGAGGATTGCCACTCGGAAACCACTTTTTCCGGAATGGTCCTGTTGACAGGGTCGCCTGAACCCCGATTGTTGGCGGTGCGTAGGCATTGTCAGAGTAAAGGTACGGCGGAAAATTTGGAGGCATTGTGCGATTAGCTAGGGTCGCAAGATCTAACGAAATACTTGGAAACGATGCGAAGAGTTCTTGAAAGAGAGCAAGAATGTCGTCCTTCCCAATAAAGCTTGGATCGTGGTCGGTTATGCCGACGACCGGAATCGGGTTACCCCAGTTATCATTGCTGTCGTCACAAAACAGATCTTTGAGATCGCTGGCCTTTTTCGCGGACGAGTTGCCGCTGGCGAAAACGGCAAAAAGCGCTTGCACGGTATCTATATTGGCCATACGTTCCTCCTGCAATCTTTTTTTATCTTCGGTTATTTGAAAAGAACTTTGAATACAACCAGAGGAAAAATGTAGCAATTTTTGGCGAATTTTGTCAAGCTCAACCCCTGCGCAAAAGCGCATTTTGGTGACGTTGTAGCGGATGCAGCACCTCCGCGGAAAGGAAGCCTTCGTCGGACGCGCGCATGAGCTCGCGGAACTGCGCGCGGGCGTCGATGGCGCGCTGGCAGGGCAGGGACGGTTTTTCACGATCTCCGGCGAGCCGGGCGTCGGCAAGAGCCGGCTTTCGCGTGAGGCGGCGGCCTACGCCGAGAGCCTAGGCGCCGAGGTCCTGTGGGGCCGCTGCTGGGAGCATGGGGGCGCGCCCGCCTACTGGCCGTGGATGCAGGTCGTGCGCGGCCTCATGAACGCCGCGGATCCCGCCTCGCTCGCGCAACGGCTTGGCCCGGGTGCCGCCGAGATTGCGCAACTCGCACCCGAGCTGCGCGAGCGGATCCCCGGACTCCCCGAGCCGCCGAGCGCCGCGCTCGCAAGCCCGGAACAGGCGCGGTTCCGCCTCTTCGACTCGATCGTCTCGTTCCTGCGCAAGTCGGCCGAGGCGCAGCCGCTCCTCGTCGTGCTCGACGATCTGCACGCAGCCGACCCTACGTCGGTCATGCTGCTCGTCGCCCTCGCGAGGCAGGCGCGCACGACGCGCGCGGTGGTGATCGGCACCTACCGCGAGGTCGAAGTCCGCAACAACTCCGAACTTGCGGCGCTCATCTCCCAGGCGGAGCGCGAAGGCGTGGTCTTTCCGCTACGCGGGTTCGAGGAAGACGACATTCGCGAATTCGTGGAGCGCGGCTGGGGCGTCTCTGCGGCCCAGGCGCTCGTCAATCAGTTGCGCGACATCACGGAGGGGAACCCGTTCTTCCTGAATGAAGTCCTGCGGCAGATGGCGACGGAGCGGCAGCTCGCCGCCAACACCGCGCTCGATCCAAAACGCCTCAGCCTGACGCGCGGCGTCAGGGACTTCATCAAGGCCCTGGCGCAGCCTCTGTCGAACGACGCGCGGAAAACGCTCGAGGTGGCGTCGGTCATTGGCCGTGAGTTTGAGATTCGGACGCTTGAGGCGGTGACCGGCTTGCCGAGAGGCGAATTAATTGAGCGCCTCGATGAGGCCGCCGGGCTCGATCTTGTGAGCGAGGCTAGCGGAGCGCTGGGATGCTACAGTTTCCGCCACGCGCTTATCCGCGAGGCGCTTTATGACGCGCTGAGCGGAGGATCGCGGCGCGCTCTGCATCACGCTGTCGCCGAAGCGATACGTAGCCTGAAGCTCGCATCCGAGCCCTCGGCCGAGATCGCCTACCATTACTGTCAGGCGGCCTCGGCCGACGACGCGGATCTTGCCATCGAGTATTCGCGCAAAGCCGCGCGCGAAGCGCAAGCGCGGCTCGCTTTCGAAGAGGCGGCGAACCATCTCAAGAATGCGATCGGCGCGTTTCAGCTGATTGGCGATCGAAACGATATTCAGCGCGCGGAATTGCTGTGCGAGCTTGGAGAAGCGCAGGTCAGGGCCGGCGATCTCGCCGGAGGCCGCGAGACGTGTCTTAAAGCCGCCGAAATCGCAAGGAGCCTCGATCGACCCGAAGTCTTCGCTCGATCGCTTGTCGACCAACGGGAGGCCCTTTCACGCGCGCGCGAGAGGCATACCGAGTTGTTCCCGCGAGCGGTCGTGACGGCCGGCCGCGGGGTCAGCAATTCCGGCGTCACCGACGGGGAACTGGTCCAGCTGCTCAACGAGGCGCTCGAGGGGCTCGGGCAGGGGGACGGTCCGCTCCGGGCTCAGGTTCTGTCGCGACTGGGAGTCGAGCTTTATTGGTCGGAGCGTGAGCGCGCCGCGACGCTCAGCCAAGAGGCGGTCGAGATGGCGCGGCGTCTGAACGATCCGCACACGACGATCGTGGCGCTCTGGGGGCGACATCTTACGCTGCGCAATCCCGACAGTCTGGAACAGCGGCTCGCCGACGGCCGCGAGGTGATCGAGCTCGCCGAACGAGCCGGAGAGCGGGACTTTGCTCTCGAAGCTCGCTATTTTCGCATCGCCGACCTCGTCGAGGCCGGCGACATTGACGCGTTCGACTCCGGTTTGCGTGAGTATCTTGCCGTCGAGGCGCAGCTGCGCGACCGGTTCGGTCGAGGAGTTCTGCTGCAGTCGATGCGCGCGCTCATGGACGGGCGACTCCAGGAATCCGCGACGCTGGCGCAGCAGGCGTTCATGGCCGGACAGCAGAGCGGGCGGCCGCTCGCGCTCAACGCCTTTCTCATTCAGCACGGCAACACGATGCGCGAGCTTGGGCGCATTGGCGAGCTTGAAAAGCCGCTGCGCGCTTTCGTCGCCCAGAATCCGCCTATCGTCTTCGGCCGCTGCGCGCTGCAGTTGTCTTTGGTCGAGACGGGGCAGAGGGAGGAAGCGCGCGTCGAGTTCCTGAAGATGGCGGATGACGGTTTCCGAGTGGTGCCGCGCGACTGGAACTGGCTGCCGTCGATGTTCGTGCTCTCGGACATGTGCGCCGCGATCGGCGAGACAACTCACGCCGAGACGCTCTATCGCCTGCTTGCACCATATTCCTCGCACAACGCCGTGCTCGGCTATGTCTACACCTATGGGTCGGTCGCCTATGCGCTCGGCAAGCTGGCCGCGCTGCTCGAACGATTCGAAGAGGCCGGCAACCATTTCGAGGCGGCGCTCGCTGCCAACCGGAAAATGCGGGCGGCGGTGTGGGCCGCGCACACCGAGTTTGAACTGGGCAGCCTGCTCTTGGCCAGGGGCGATGACGCCAACCGAGAAAGGGCCGAGGCCCTCGTCGAGTCGGCGCGCTGCGCGAGCCAGTCGCTGGGTCTCGTGCGCCTCGCCAACAGGCTGAGCGCGCTATCCTCCGGCGGGGCCGCCCAAACTGAGGAGGCGCGCGCTCCGGCGACGCCGCCTCAGGCGGGCTCCCTCGAGGCGCTCGCCGCATCCGCCATCGCCCAGGCGCGCGACATGACCGCGCTCGCCGCGCTTGTGGGCACGGTCACGATCCTCTTCTCCGACCTCGAAGACTCATCGTCGCTATATGAGAAGTTTGGCGACCTGCGCGCCCACGAGATCGTGCGGGCGCACAACGAGATGTTCCGCCGCCAGGTGGCGGCTTTCCGCGGCCACGAGGTCAAGGCGCTGGGCGACGGTTTCATGGTGGCTTTTTCCAGCGCCCGTCGGGCGGCCCAATGCGCCGTCGCCGTTCAGCGCGCGTTCGCCGCGTATTCCCGTCGCCATCCCGACACGCCGCTCAAGCTCCGTATGGGCCTGCACGTCGGCGAAGCCATTAACGAGTCCTCTGACCTATTCGGGAAGGCAGTGATCCTGGCCTCGCGCATCGCCGGGCTCGCCTCGGGAGGGCAGATACTTGTCTCCTCGATGCTCCACGATCTGGCTGCGAACGCGGGCGATCTGCGTTTCAACCCGCTTGGGGAAAAGCATTTCAAGGGGTTTGGCGACGCCCACAGCGTCTACGAGCTTGTCTGGCGGGAGTGACGGCGCTCGCTTCTCGCCCACCTTCTCGGCGCCCGCTTCTCGCGATCACGGTCGCGACTTCACTTGAGGTCTGGTCGAGACGCCTGCTCCCCAAAACAGCATCGGCCCCGACGCCTCTGGCGGAGCGGGGCCCTGTTCGTTCCTTCCGAACGATCTGTGATGCTGCAGATGACCTGCTCGGCAATGAATACGCTTGGCCTTCGCGTAGCCTCGCCGGCGACATGGCTTAGATTGACGGAGCGCCGTTCCGCTCTGGCATATCGAGCGGCTTTGACGCTTTGACCCCAATCAACGCTGAGGTCACGCTCTCATGTCCGGTGGAGTCATTCCCACCTCGACTTTCCACCGCCACTTGGCGAGGGCGGCCTCCGCGATGTCGCCGCTCGGAACGCGTGTCCCTCATGACGACCGGATGGCATTTTCTCCCAGAATTCGCTCATGTCAAATGAATTTTGGCTTGTCCACAGCCGTAACCCATGCGGCGAAAAGCGGCGCCTCACACGCCCGCGGCTTCGACCGCCGCGATCGCCGTCATGTTGACGATGCCGCGCGCGGTGACGCTCGTCGTGAGCACATGTGCGGGCTTCGCCGGCCCGATGAGGATCGGGCCCACCGGCAACGCGTCGGCGATGACCCGCGTCATTTGAAACGCGGTGCTGCCGGCGTCCAGGTTGGGGAAGATGAGGACGTTCGCCGGCGCCGTTATACGGGAGTGAGAAACCACGCGCCCCCGCGCGATGAGCGAGAGCGCCGAGTCGGCCTGCATCTCGCCGTCGACGTCGAGATCCGGCTCGCGATCCTCGATGAGCGCGAGCGCCTGGCGCATCTTCAGCGCCGAGGGCGAGTCGGCCGAACCGAAGTCGGAATGCGAGATGAGCGCGACCTTCGGCTCGATGCCGAAGCGGCGCACGTGATGGGCGCAGGCGATGGCGGTGTCGGCGATCTCCTCGGCGCTCGGATCGTAGCGCACGTGCGTGTCGGCGAGAAAATAGACGCCCGAGGAAGCGATGACGAGCGACAGCGCCGACAGATCTTTCGCGCCCGGCGCGAGCCCGACAATGTCCTTGATGTGCTTCAATCGCGAGGCGAACCGCCCCTCGAGGCCGCAGATGAGCGCGTCCGCGTCCCCCTTATGCAGCGCAAGCGCGCCGATCACGGTGGGGGAGGTGCGCGCGACGGTGCGGGCCACGTCCGGCGTTACGCCCTTGCGGCCAGCAACGCTCAGATACGTCGCAACATAGTCGCGGTAGCGCGGATCGTTCTGCGGATCGACGACCTCGAAATCAACGCCGGGCCTGACCGTCAGGCCGAAGCGCTTGATGCGGTCGCGGATCACGTCCGGCCGGCCGATGAGCACCGGGCTCGCGATGCCTTCCTCGAGCACGACCTGGGTCGCGCGCAGGACCCGCTCGTCCTCGCCCTCGGAGTAGATGACCCGCTTCCTCGCCGCACGCGCTTTGGCGAACAGGGGCTTCATGATGAACCCCGACCGGAAGACGAAGCCGTTCAGGCGGTCGGCGTAGGCGTCGAAGTTGGCGATCGGCCGGCGCGCGACGCCACTCTCCATCGCCGCGCGCGCGACCGCGGGCGCGATGCGCAGCATGAGCCGCGGGTCGAACGGGCTCGGGATGAGCGAGGTCTTGCCGAACAAAGCCCAGTGCCCGTCATAGGCGCGGGCGACGACGTCGGAGGGCGTTTCGCGCGCAAGCGCCGCGATGGCGGCGACGGCGGCCTTCTTCATCTCCTCGTTGATCTCCTTCGCCCCGACGTCGAGCGCACCGCGGAAGATGTAAGGGAAGCAGAGGACGTTATTGACCTGGTTCGGATAGTCGGAGCGTCCGGTGCAAATCATCGCATCCGGCCTCGCTTCCAGTGCGAGCTCCGGCATGATCTCCGGGGTCGGATTGGCGAGCGCCATGACCAAGGGATTGGCCGCCATGCGCTTCAGCATCTCGGGCTTGAGCACGCCGCCCGCGGAAAGACCTATGAACGCGTCCGCTCCGTCAATGGCGTCGCCGAGCGTGCGGGCGCTCGTCTTGCGGGCGTAGACCGCCTTCCAGCGATCCATGAGTTTCTCGCGCCCCTCGTAGACGACGCCCTCGATGTCGCAGACAAGGATGTTGTCGCGTTTGGCTCCCATGGAGACGAGGAGGTTGAGCGAGGCGAGCGCCGCGGCGCCGGCGCCGGAGCAGACGATCTTGACGTCGCTGAGCTTCTTGCCCGCGAGCTCGAGCGCATTCGTCACCGCCGCCGCGACGATGATCGCGGTGCCGTGCTGGTCGTCGTGGAAGACGGGGATGCCCATGCGGGCCTTCGCCTTCTCCTCGACCTCGAAACACTCCGGGCCCTTGATGTCCTCAAGGTTGATCCCGCCGAAAGTCGGCTCGAGCGCGACGACGATGTCGACGAGCTTGTCGACGTTGGTCTCCTTAACCTCGATGTCGAACACGTCGATGCCGGCGAATTTCTTGAAGAGGACGGCCTTGCCCTCCATGACGGGCTTGGCCGCGAGCGGTCCGATGGCGCCGAGCCCGAGCACGGCGGTGCCGTTGGTGAGCACCGCGACGAGGTTCTGGCGCGCGGTATAGAGCGCCGCGTCGTCGGGGTCGGCGGCGATCGCCTGGCAGGGAAAGGCGACGCCCGGCGAATAGGCGAGCGCGAGGTCGCGCTGGTTGGCGAGCGGCTTGATTGCTGTGATCTCGAGCTTGCCCGGCCGCGGCTCTGAGTGGAAGTGCAACGCGTCCGACTTGAGGTCAGCTTCGCTTTCGAGGGCCATGGCCACATCTCCTTGGGCTATTGCAAGGGGATTTGCCGCATTGCGGTCAAGGCGACAAGAAGGGCGGAGCAAAATCCCGGAATGGCCCGAAGCGGACGCCGCGGATGCGAATGAGGCCGAGATGGATGACGAAGCGCTGTTCTCAAGCTTGCGCGACAGGCTGTTCACAGCCGTGGTCGGCGACGTTCTCGACAAGCTGGGCTGGCGCCGGCAATTCCTGCCGCAGGCGATTGGGCCGCTCCGGCCGGACATGAAGGTCGTCGGCCGCGCCATGCCGGTGCTCGAGGCGGACGTGTTCGATGACGGAGCCGATCTCTCGCGCGGGCCGCTCGGCAAGCCATTCGGACTCATGCTCGAGGCGCTCGACGACCTCAAGGGGGGCGAGGTGTATGTCGCCACCGGCGGTTCGTTTCGCTACGCCCTGTGGGGCGAGCTCATGTCGACCCGCGCGCGTTATCTTGGCGCCGCCGGCGCCGTGCTCAACGGCTTCGTGCGCGACGCGGCGGGGATCGAAGCGCTCGGCTTTCCGGCATTCTCGCGCGGCTTGTACGCCCAGGACCAAGGTCCGCGCGGCAAGGTGATCGACTTCCGCATGGCGATCGAAATCGAGGGGGTCCGCATCGCGCCCGGAGACTTCATCTTCGGCGACCGCGAGGGCGTCCTCGTCATCCCGGCTGAGGTCGCAGGCGAGGCGGTGGCCGCCGCCATCGCCAAGGCGTCGACTGAGAACAAGGTCGCGGCGGCCATTCGCGGCGGAATGAGCGCGCGCGAAGCTTTCGAGACGTTCGGCGTGCTGTGAGCGTCGGGAAAGGCCATCCAGGGCCCCGTACAGCCCCGTCCGGCCGATCCCGCGGAAGGGTTTTCATCGACCCTTTGAAGATCGCCCGCCTGCGGCTGGTAGGGGCGCCCCATGTCCAAGGCGCGAGGCCGCCATAGGTCTAGCGCATGGGCGATCAAAGGCTTGCCGTAGCCAATGGCCCTCTCAGCGGCTATGAAGAGCCTGTGGGGCGAGGGACAAAGGGGTGGTTGAAGGACCAACGGGTGTTCAAGGGCGGGCTTCTGAGTCATGTTTGAAGGAGACCGGCCATGTCCCAATCCGAGTACGCGCTCGGCCATACGGATCGCGACTTTGAACGCCTACAACTGCAGGCTTCCTGCCTTGAGGGACTGACCCGTCGATTGGTGAGGGAATGCGGCATCGAGCCTGGCATGCGCGTTCTCGACATCGGCTGTGGGGCCGGAGACGTCTCCATGCTGCTGGCCGAGGCGGTCGGCCCCTCGGGGACAGTCGTTGGCGTCGACGTGGAACTGCGCGCAGTCCAACTGGCGAAGCGCCGCGCCTGCGAGGCGGGATTGGATCAGGCCCAGTTCGCGGTCGGCACGGACGAGCATGTCGAGCCTCTCGGGCCGTTCGACGCTGTGATCGGGAGGTGCGTCCTCGTTCATCAAGTCGAGCCGACAAAAATGATTCGCCGGGTCAGCTCGGCGGTCAGGACAGGCGGCATTGTCGGCTTCTTTGAGCCCGCTTTTCACGCCCATTTCTACATGACGCCGGAAGTTCCGCTCATGAGGGCGGTCTGCGAGAGCATTATCAATTGCCATCGGGCGGCTTTGCAAAGCCCCGACGTGGCCGGAAGATTTATCTCCTGTTTCCTCGATTCAGGGCTGCCCGAGCCGCGCGTCAACTGGGAATCGATCGCGCCCGGGTCCGATCCGAAATTCGTGCGGTGGATTGCCGTGATGTACGAGACGCTTTTGCCGCTGATGGAGAGTTCCGGAACCGTCGATCCGAATGTCGGAGATTTTGCGAGCCTATACGACCGGTTGTTGTCCGCACTGACGGAGGGGCGGACGCAATTCACGAGCGTGCCCTACGTCAGCGCATGGGCGACAAAAAACTAACGTCGCTCGGGCGCCCCAGAACGGGCATGAAGCGCAACGGCCCGCTGCAGGCGAGGCGAGCGCAAGCGGAAAAAGCGAGGCCCCACGCGTATGAGGCGCGTCTCCTCACGCGCCTGCGCGAGCTCGCCTCGCCCGAGCGCGCGGCGCAGGAAAAGCGCTACCAGAAATTCCGTTGGGGCCATTGGGGCGTGAGCCTGCCCAACATGGACCGGGCGATCCGGGAGCATCTCGCCGGCGCCGATGAGGACGAGCTGTTGGCTCTGTGCGAGCGCCTCTGGCGCGAGCCGGTGTGGGATTTGAAGATCGTCGCCGGGCGCGTGCTGGGCGGCAAGGCGGTCGCGCCGGATGAACGCGTCTGGCGCTTCATTTTTGAGCGCATGCCGGAACTCGACGGCTGGGCCGTTGAGGACAATCTTCAGAGCGCGGCGAGCCGTTGCCTCCTCGCCGACCCGCGGCGGCTCGACGTCGTCGAAACCTGGGTCGAAAACCCGCATCTTTGGACGCGGCGGGCGTCATTGGTCTTCACGCTGCCGTGGACCAAACCCGGCCGCGATCCAGAGCGGACGCTGGGCTGGGCCGCGCGCCTCCTAAGGGACCGCGAGTGGTTCATCCAGAAGGCGATCGGCTGGCAGCTGCGCTCGCTGTCGAAGACATCGCCCGAGCGGGTGCGGGCGTTCTTGCGCGCGCACGAGGGCGCGGTGAAGGGCGTCGCTCTGCGCGAAGCGACGAAGTATTTGAAGTAGTTTTACGATAAGGTTGGGCCACTCCTCAGCGCAACGCCAAAAGCCGTTCTAGACCTCTCCAGAAGCAGGACGGCCCCCCGGCGCAACGGCTTGCATAATGTCTGGCTCGAAACTCATGCAGGGATGCCCAGCGCGTCCTGCCTGGAATCACCGACGCCCGCGATTTTGGGGGAGCTGAGGCGAGCTTCACAGGCTCGGAGGCCATGTTCGCTTCTGTCGAGGTCCCGACAGAGGTGGACGCGGGAGCGGGATGGTCGTCAGGGGGAGGCGGGGCGTCGACCGCCTCGGGCGAAATGGAATCAATCCGCACGTGCGCCAATCCGCTTCTCGGAAGCCGAGCGCCTCGGCGGCCTCAACCGAAACGTCAATGATCCGGCCACTTATGAACGGGCCTCGGTCAACAATCCTGACGACCGCGCTGCGGCCGTTGTCCAGATTGACGACCCGGACTTGCGATCCCACGGGGAGGCTGCGATGAGCCGCAATGAGTCCGCTAAAACGCGGATATTGATAGTATGAAGCTAGTCCCTGTTCCTCCGCCGAAGATGGCTCGGTGAACCCGAACAGCATCGAACAGAAAAGAACGACCTTCCGCATCCGCGTCGCCTCTCGGCGTTCGTTGCTGCATGGTTGGTCCCGAGGCCGAAACCGAAAACCAACTCACCAGCCCCGCCGGAGTTCCGCGGAATACCGTCTCCGCCCAAATGATTCGACTCGATTGAGGATTCCATACGACGGACAGCGCCAGCTACCGGGCCGCCGCCAGCTGCTGCTCCTTGAGGAACGCTCGCCACTGCTCTTCGGAGCCGTAGAAGGCGTCGCGATCGACCTTCGCGCCGATGCCGGGCACCCAGGCGTCCGACTGGTACTGCCACAACATCCACGACCGCGAGCCGTATCTCACCGAAGGGTGATGCTTGGTCGAGCGGACCCAGATCGGGTAGTCCGAGAGCGCTCCGTCGGACAGGATGGCCTCGTAAAAATCCACGGTCGTGTAGATGATCGGCCGCTTGCCAAAGTGGCGCTCCATCTCCTCGAGCATCACTTTCATGTCGGCGATCGCGCCTTCCTGCGTCAAATGGCGATGGCAGGTCTTGGAGGTCGGCGTCGCCTCGACGTCGAGCACGGGCGGCAGCGCGTCCGGCTCGACCGGCGCGGTCTGCTCGAAAAAGGCCATCTCCTCGAGCGGCGGCCGGCACCAGTAGACGAAGTGGTAGGCGCCGCGCGGAACCCCAGCTTCCTTGGCGGCCGTCCAGTTGGCCTGGAACCGGTCGTCGAGATGGTCGCCCCCCTCGGTCGCCTTGATCCAGGCGAACTTGACGCCGCTGCCCGCGACCTGGCTCCAGTCGATGTCGCCCTGGAACTTGGAGACGTCGATGCCGTGGATCGGATAGTCGTGCGGCTTAGGCAGTTCCTCGTTAAGGGCGTCCAGCGGCGTCGGCGCCCCGCCGCACGCCGAAAGAAGCGCCGCAAGCCCGAACGCGCCTACGCTCATCAATCGCGAGAAAAACCGCCCTCTATTCATGCCGGTTCGTCGTCCCAACCTCCGCCGCCGTCGCTTTTTGGCGCGATGGTCTTCGCGGGTTTCCTAACGGCAATCTATCGCAAACCCGGTAACGATTCGTTAGCGCCGCTCACGGACGGTCTCGCTTGACCACGAGAGCCGCAAGCGGCAAGGAAGCGCCTTTCCCTTAACCGACGGGAATTGTCAATGCGGTTCGCCGGCGCGCTGACGGCGCTGCTCCTCGGGGCGGTCCCCGCCGCCGCGGGCGGCTGCGGCCCAGACAGGCTCGGAACCGCGCGCATCGTCGAGGTCGGCACGCGAGGCGGCCTGGAAGTCGGCCTCAAGACCTACCCCCGCACGATTCCGCTCGCCGACCATGAGGTCATCCTCACCTTCGACGACGGGCCGGACGCCGCGAGCACGCCGAAGGTCCTAAAAGCGCTCGCCGACGAATGCGTGCGCGCGACCTTCTTCGTCATCGGCCGCAACGTCGAGGGCCTGCCGCAGATCGCGCGGCGAGAGGTCGCGGACAGCCACACGGTCGCCCACCACACCTGGTCACATCCGCAGCCGACTCTGCGCTTCATGCCGGAAGCGGCCGCGCGGGCCGACATCCTCAAAGGCATGATCGCGGTCGAGAAGGCGGCCTACGCGCAGACGTTTCCCCAAGGCGACCCGAAGGACCTCAAGGACGTCGCGCTGCACGCGCCCTTTTTCCGCTTCCCAGGCTTCGCCGACACGGAAGACCTGCGCCAGTGGCTCGCCGCGAACAACGTCGGCATCTTCGGTGTCGACCTCTGGGCGTCCGACTGGATCGAGATGACGCCGGAGGCGGAGCTCAAGCTCGTGATGAGCCGCCTTGAGCGGAACGGCCGTCGCGGCATGTTGCTCTTGCACGACAACCACCCCTGGACTGCGGAGATGGCGCCGCTGCTGCTTCGGGAGCTGAAGGCCAAGGGCTACCGCATCGTCCATATGGTTCCGGGCCCCGGGAACGGGCCGACCGTCTCCGCGCGCGAGGGCTGGAAGTCGGAGACCGAGCGCGTCATCGGCGCCTTAAAGCCGCGCCTCGAAAAGCACGCGCACGCGCGCAGCGGGCCATTTCCGGTGAAGCCGGCGCCGGTGGAGTAAGGGGCTTGTGCGGTTAGTCTTTCGCCGCGTCCCCAGGGCCCTGCGCGAGCAGGCCCTTTAGTTCTGCGGCGAGGGCGGCGAATGCGGCAGCTATGTCATCGCCCGTAGCGGCTTCCGGCGGCGCTGCGTCCGGCGGGGCCAAAATCTTTGGCGGGGGATTCTCTAAAGGCGGAGGTTGCTCCGGCTGCTGCGGCTTGAAAAGGCGGAAGAGGTCGCTCTCATCGATGGCGAAGCCGCCGTCGCCGGTTTTCCTCGCCGACAGGGCACCCTCCCGGATGGCGCGCCAGATGTCGACTTTGGCGGTCCCGGTCTTTTCCGCCGCTTCACCAAGGCTGAGAGAGGCCATGACGCCTTGTCCAAGAATTGCCGCCCCGCGAAGGACGGAAGGTGATTGGAAGTGGTTAACAATGGGTAAGCGGCTTGAAGACCGGCTGCGCCGCCATGCGGAACGGGCCAAGCGACGTGGTCTCCGCCTTCAATGGATCGAAGACCAAGCCGGGATGCTGCGGTCAAGAGGACTCCGCAAATAAACAAATTCAAAGACTTATACCGAAGGTTGGGGACTTTAAACAGCTTTGTATAGTTGGAGGTTTTTTTCCGCGCCTTTCAAACCATTGCGGGGGTCGCATGATCTCGCATCGCCATCCCGCTCGCCCCCTTCGAGGCGATCGCCGCCACGCTCCCGCTCCGCCCAGTGGCTTTTGAGCTGGAGGTCAGCGCCCAAAGGGCGAGCGCCCCGGCCACTAAAATTTCCGCTGGCAGCAAACTCGACAAAGAAAAATGTTGACATCCGTTCCCGATTCGTTCACATTGTCCGCATATCCGAGCCCAAGGTCATCTCAACTCTCAAAGAGAGCCAGCCGTGATCGAAGCGACGCTTGCCGCCCATCCGAGGAAGATCGAAGCGGCGAAGTATGACCTCGCCGCCGCTAACGCGACGATCCCGACTGTTTGAGCTTAACGGCGAGCCGCTACGCGTGATGCGGGCGCCAACTGGGCAAAACTGATGTTGACCTACTACTACGCCCTGATCAGCGACCCGTGTGACCGCACTGTCGATGCGCTCCTGAACTATGCTCGGGCTCATCCAGGCTGCTTGCTCACGCTGCCCCCTGCGGATTCGCGCGCCATGTACCGGGCCATCGCGAACGCTTGGGGCAACGCGCCGGAATCCGAAGAGTTCATGCTTGCCATCGACCGGCGCACTCTCAATTAAAAACCCCCGCCCGCGCCCCGCCCATCGCCGTCACCACCGCCGCCTTCGAGACAATCGCCGCGACGCTCCCGCTAAGTTCAGTCGTCTTCGAGCTGGAAGTCGACGCGGAAGGCGAGCGCCTGATCTGGATCGGGACGGCCGTCGTCGACCGGCTCGCGGCCATGCGCGGGCCAGGCGAGGGCTACAGCGACGTCATCCTGCGGCTGGTCGAACTGGAACCCAAGAGCATCTCTCCGATCGGCCAATCCGGAACCTTCGGGTCAACAAAGCTCAGCAACTCGGAGGTCAGCGCCGTAGGCCCAAACTGTGCGCCCTGTAAGGCGATGCACGCGGATACCGCCTCGAAAGCGTGCCGGAGGGCGCCGCGGTCAAACTCGCCCTCTCGGTTGTGCTTGACCCCATGGTAGGCCTTATGCCACCCGAGGGCGTTTGTCGGATCGGCCCGCGACCAGCCAGCGACGGCCGGACTGACTGAGCAGGCTAATGCGACAACGGTCTATTCCCAACCTGACCACAAAGTCGGCGACAGGGGCGAAAAAGCTTAATGAAGTCAAACGGCCGGCGAAGGAATGGTGCGGTCAAGAGGACTCGAACCTCCACTCCGGTTAGGAACTAGCACCTCAAGCTAGCGCGTCTACCAGTTCCGCCATGACCGCACAGGCCTTGGAGCGCTTGGCTCCGGCCGGACGCGCCGTCTAACAAATCGCCCGGAGCGTGACAAGCGCAAGATGAGGCGCGAGCGGCGGCTTCGAATGGCGGAAAAGGGGAGCGCCAATCAGCGAGCGCTCACGCCGAAACCAGCGCCGCGACCGGGAACGCGCCAAGCCAGTCGCGAAGCGGCGTCGCGGGCTCGAAACCTCGCCCCCGGAAGAGATCGGTCCATTCGCCCTCGGGCAGCTTGGCCTCGGCTCGCCAACCGGGCTTGCCCTCCCGCAGTGCGGGAAACCGCGCCACAATGACGGCGAGCCGCAGCGGGCCGTCGGCCCGGACAAACCCGAATGCGCAATTCGCATCCTGGCCGTCAAACTCGATCGGTTGATAGCCGCCCTTGGCGAAGAGGTCAGGATGTTCCCGGCGAAAGCCGAGCAGGAGCGCGGTTGCGGCGAGCTTCACGCGCCCGTCGCGCCAGTCGCGCATCAGCGCCTCGAAAAGCTCCGCCCGGTCCCGTTCCGCCTCAAGCCGCGGCGCAAGCTTCGCCAGCGCGTCCATGCGCTCCCGATAGTCGACCTCTCGCCGGTTGTCGGGGTCGACGAGGCTCAAGTCCCACAATTCGGCGCCCTGGTACGTGTCGGGAACGCCCGGCAGGGTCAGTTTCAAGACCGTCTGAACGAGGCTGTTTTCGACGCCAAGCTGCGCCGCTCGCTGGACGAAGGGCAGAAAACTCGCAAGGAACGCGCTCTGCGGATTGAGCGCCTCGGCGGCGAAGCCTTGCATCGCGTTTTCGTATTCGACGTTGGGCGCCGCCCAACTCGAATTGTGCTTGCCTTCCCGAAGCGATTTCTGAAGCGCCGCACGGAGGCGCGCCCGATATGCATCGAGCGCCTCTTTGCTTACGCCGTCCAGCATCTCTATCGGCCACGACCCGACCAGCATCTGGTAAAGCATGTATTCGTCGTTGCGGTCGGGGGGAGCTTTGCCCTCGACGTCGCCGAGCCGCGCGCGCAAGAGCCGGCTCCAGCCGGCGACTTGTCGTCGCCATTCGTCTCCAAGCTCGGACAGGACGGCGAGCCTCGCGCGCGCGTCCTCGCCGCGCTTCGTGTCGTGGGTCGCCGCGGCGAGCATGGCGTGCGGCCAGCGCTCCGCCCGCTCCGCGTTCGCCTTGTGCGCGAGCGCCGGCGCGATCCCGAATCGGTCCGGCGCGCCGCCGACTTCGTTAAGCGCGATGAAGCGGTTGTAGCGGTAAAAGGCCGTGTCCTCGACGCCCTTGGCCATCACCGGCCCGGAGAGCTGCTGCAGCCGCATCGCCACGCGCAGCGCCGCCGAGCGGCTGATCTCCGGGGCGCCCGACCGTCTGACGTCCGCGGTCAGCACGCTCTCGAGAAAATCGAAGGCGGAGGGATGAACGTCCGGATTGAAGCGGCGCGCGCGCGCCATCGCCCAGGCGATGTCGCGCTTGTCCTCATCGGAGGGCTCCCCCGAAAAGTCCACGTATGTCCGGTAGACGGGGAAATTGGCAACGATCGCCTTGATCGCGCGCTGCAGGATGGCGCGGGTGAGGTCGGCGGTCATCGGGCTCTGGCGCGCGAGGCGCGCTGCGGCGCGGCCGAGCGCGTTGAGCTCGCTCGCCATCTCGTTGTCCATGATCCTGAGCTTCGAGTCGCGCGCGATCGTCTCGAAGTCATCCTGCACGCCGGCGAAGGCGCGATAGGCCTGCGTGAGGGACTCCTCGCCCGAAGGATCGACGAGCAGGCCGAGCGAGAGGTTCAAGTAATCGTAGCCGGTCGTCCCATCGATCGGCCAGGCGTCCCGCAGGCGTTCGTGCGGCGCGAGGATCTTCTCAACAACGAGATAGAAGGGCTCCCGGCCACGCTCGCGCAACGCCACGAGGTACGATTTCGGGTCGAACAGCCCGTCGATATGATCAACTCTCAGGCCGTCGACCTCATGCGCGCTCAGCATCTCAAACACGCGAGCGTGCGCCCGCTCGAACACGGGGCCGAGCTCCATTCTCAAGCCCGCGAGGTCGTTGATGTTGAAGAAACGCCGGTAGTTGATCTCGTCCTCCGCGACGCGGAAGAAAGCGACGCGCCAATGCTGCTGGGAAATGAGCCGGTCGAGCTCGCGCCAATCGCCATTGAAGGTTTCAATGCGGCGCGCGACAGCCTCGCTCGTTTGCGGCTCGCGGCGAACGAGGTTGCTGAGTTCGGTTTGGAGTTCGAGCGCGCGTTCGGCGATCTGCGGGCGCCAGTTCGGAAGGTCGAGAAACTCATCCGACATCCGGTCCAGCGCTTCCGTCTCGCCGCCGAGGATCGTCGGGTAGGTGAGCGGGCAGACGGGCAGCTTGTGCGCGTCGTAGGCCCAGACCGCGAAGGTCCCGTCCGCGCCGAACTTGAGCTCGAGCTTTCCGGCGCGCAGCTCCGCGCCATATTGCGCGCCGAGGACTGGGGCGAGGAGCTTGCCGTTCCCCGCCTGCCAGTCGATATCGAACCAGCCGGCGTACCGGGATTCCTGGCCCCATTCGAGCGCGTCGAGCCATAGCGGATTGTCGGCGCCGCCGACGCCCATATGGTTCGGGACGACATCAAGAATGCAGCCGAGGCCGTCGCGCTGGAACGCCTCGATCATCGCGGCGTAGTCGGCTTCCGACCCGAGCTCCGGATTGAGTTCGGCGTGGTCGGTGATGTCGTAGCCGTGCGGGCTGCCCGTGCGCGCCTTGAAGATCGGGGAAAGATAGGCGTGGCTGATCCCGAGGCGCGCAAGGTAGGGCGCGATGGCCGCCGCCTCGCGAAAGCCGAAGCCGGCCCGCATCTGCAAGCGATAGGTGGCGCGCGGCGGCCTCATCTCGAATCAACGCTCCAGCGCACGCTCCACGGGCCGAACACGCCAGCGCTTTCGCCATAGCGCCAGAAGACATCGCCGGCGTCCGGGAACGGGACGCAGGCGTCCGACAGGTTAGCGTCGAGCACAAGCCGGCGAGCGCCCGCCGCCCAGACGACGCTCACCGCCTGCGCGCCGCGAACAATCGCCTCGCCGCCGCGCGAAATGAAAGGCGAGAGAGGCCGCACATGGCTCCGTCGCGCCGCCAAGGCCGCGCGGTAAAACTCAAGATGGTCCTCGTTCACACGCGCCCAATCGAGCTTCGCCGAGAGAAACGTGGCCTCGGCGACGGGATCGGGAATCTTAGCGGCCCGCCGCGGGTCGGCGAACTCGGGAAAGCGAGCGAATTCCTCGCCCCGGCCCCTGCGCACCGCCTCCGCCAACTCCCCCTTGAAGTCGCAGAAGAAGGGAAACGGCTGCTCCGCGCCCCATTCCTCGCCCATGAACAGCATCGGGACCTGCGGCAGAAGGAGATAAACGCTCGCAAGCGCCTCAACGACATGCGCCGGCGCCAGCGCGTTCAGCCTTTCGCCGAAGGCGCGATTGCCGATCTGGTCGTGGTTCTGGATGAAGGCGACGAAGGCGTCGGGCGGCAAGTGTGCGCTTCGGCCGCCGCGCGGCTGGCCGCGGTACGACATGACCTCGCCCTGAAAGGCGAAGCCTTCGGCGAGCGCCCGGCCGAGCAAACTCGCTTCGCCATAGTCGCCGTAGTAGCCGCCCTCTTCCTGCGTCGCGGCGACGTGCAGCACATGGTGCATGTCGTCGTTCCATTGCGCCGTGTAGAGGCGCGGCTTGCCGTTCCGCCGATCGAGACGCTCGGGCTCATTGTCCCCGTTTTCCAGAAGAAGATGGACCGGACGGGAGAAACGCGAGCGCACGCGCTCGGCGAGCTCAGTGAGAATGTCGGGGCGGCTGTCGTCCCGGATCGTATCCACCGCGTCGAGCCGCAAGCCGTCCAGGCGGAAAACGTCGATCCAGTATTCGGCGTTCTCGATGACGAAGTCGCGCACCGGGCGCGCATGAGGCCCATCGAAATTGACCGCTTCGCCCCACGGAGTCTTGTGGCGGCTCGTGAAAAACTGCGGCGCGTATCGGCTTAAGTAATTCCCCTCCGGTCCGAAGTGGTTGTAGACGACGTCGAGGATGACGGCGATTCCCCGCGCTTGCGCCGCCTCGACGAAAGCCTTGAAGTCCTCGGGGCGCCCGTAAGACGCGTCGGGCGCGTAAGGGTAGACGCCGTCGTAGCCCCAGCCCCAGCGCCCGCGAAAGTCGCCGACCGGCATGATCTCCAGGGCGGTGACGCCGAGTTCCGCCAGATGGTCGAGCTTTTGAATGGCTGCGGCGAATGTGCCCTCGGCCGTGAACGCTCCGACGTGCAGTTCGTAGAGCACGACGTCTTCCCAGTCCCGGCCCGCCCAACCGTCCCGCCAAGGATAGGCTGCGTGGTCGATAAGCTCGCTTGCCCCGTGCACGTCGTCCGGCTGAAAACGGGACGCCGGATCGGGAACCAGCGTCCCATCGGGAAGCTTGAAGCGATAGCGGGCGCCGACGCGAACGCCGGCAACGAAAGCTTCGAAGAAGCCGCCGCTCCCGCGCTGCATGGGGACGGGCTCGGCTTGGCCCTCGATGACGAGGCTTAACTGCTCCATAGCGGGCGCCCAAAGCCGAAAGCGCACGCCGTCCCGCTCAAACGACGGTCCGTGCGCCCAAATGCGTTCGCCGAGGTTCATCTGCGCCATTGAGAAGGATTGAGGAAGCTGAAACCCGTGTTTCCAGTGGTAAGTTCCTGAAAGGAGCATTGTCGACGCGGACCGGCGCCGGCCCGTTGACAAGCTTGTGTCGAATCCATAGGTACGCCGCGACGGACGCGCTCAAAGGAGCGCGTTTGTCGTTTGACGCACCCGCGGTTGGGGCCTGGCTCGGCTCCAGCCTGTCGGCGCCGACGAAGGCGCAAAGGAGGGCGCGTTCCTCGTAAGCCAGATCGCATTGTCGAAGAGGAACTGCGATGACGAAGCGCGCGGAAGCGAAATACAAGATCGATCGCCGCATGGGCGAGAACATCTGGGGGCGTCCCCGCAGCCCCTTCAACAAACGCGAGTACGGCCCCGGCCAGCACGGCCAGCGGCGCAAGGGCAAGGCCACCGACTTCGGCACTCAGCTCAAAGCCAAGCAGAAGGTCAAGGGCTACTACGGCAACATTTCTGAGCGGCAGTTTCACAAGTACTATACGGAAGCGCTCCGGTTGAAGGGCGACTCGAGCGCAAATCTCATCGGCCTCCTGGAGCGCCGCCTCGACGCGGTGATCTACCGCGCCAAGTTCGTGCCGACCGTGTTCGCCGCCCGGCAGTTCGTCAATCACGGCCACATCAAGGTCAACGGCCGCCGGGTCAACATCGCGTCCTATCAGGTGAAGGTCGGCGACCTCATCGAGATCAAGGAGTCCTCGCGGCAGCTCGCAATGGTCATGGAGGCGCAGGGGCTCGCCGAACGGGACGTGCCCGACTACATCGAGGTCGATAACGGGAAGGGGACGGCCAAGATGACGCGGGTCCCGGGCCTGTCCGAAGTGCCGTATCCGACTCATATGGAGCCGAACCTCGTCATCGAATTCTACTCGCGTTGACCAAGGCGCGATTCGATTGAGGAAAGGCGGCCGCTTGGGCCGCCTTTTTTGCGCCCATCCTCCAGCTCTCGCGGCCCATGCTCCCGTCACGTCCCGCGACGATCGGCCTCGGCGTCGGCCTTTATCTCGCGGGCGTCTTCCTGTTTGCGCTCAACGACGCGCTCGGCAAATGGCTGGTCAAGGACTACGGGGTCGGCCAGCTGATGATGCTTCGGGCGGTCGGTTCGGCTTTCGTTCTCGGGCCGATGATGACGGCCCTGCGTCCTTCGCTCGTCGAGGTCGAGCGGCCTTGGCTGCAGGCGCTGCGCGTCTTGTGCATGGCGGGCGACACGTTCGCCTTCTATTGGGCGACCCGCTTCATGCCGCTCGCCGACGTGATGACCTTCTACATGGCCGCGCCCCTCATCGTCACCGCCCTTTCCGCCCCGCTTCTCGGCGAAAAGGTGGAGCGGTTTCGCTGGATCGCCGTCCTAGCCGGTTTCGTCGGCGTCCTGATCGCGCTCAAGCCCACCCCGCAGATGTTCTCCTGGGCCTCGCCGATCGCGCTTATCGGCGCGATCATGTTCGCGTTCGGCCAGACCTTCACCCGCAAGCTCCGCCGCGCCCACTGGCTGCAACTGACCGTCTGGCAGTTCGCCGGCGCGGGCCTCATCGGCGCGATGACGACCCCGTTCGCCTGGGCCAGCCCCGGCGCGTTCGACCTCGTCCTCATGGCGCTGGTTGGAATCGTGTCGATGTTCTGCTTCGTCCTCATCACGAGGGCGCTCGCGCTCGCCCGCGCCGCGGTGCTCGCGCCGCTGCAATATTCGGCGATCCTTTGGGCGACGCTGATGGGCTGGATCGTCTGGCGCGACGTTCCGACTCTCCCCATCATCGTCGGCAATGCGGTCATCATCGCGAGCGGCCTCTATATCGCGGCGAAGGACAGCAAGCGGTAGCGAGGCGCCTTGGGCGGATTCCTTATGACCAGCCTTGGCGGCGGGCCCGATGGGCGCCGAGCTAGTGTTCTGTCTTTAACGCTTCGACCCCATGCGAGGCCCGGAATGTCCTAGGCTTCCGATCTCGAAAATGGCGCTTTGCGTTAGATTCACTACACTAGAAGCGCTCTTCGGTTTAGCGGCGCCTTTCCCTTGCGCGCCGCCGCCCGAGCGTCTATATCCCGCCGCCTTGACCGGAGACGGGCGCTTAGCTCAGCGGTAGAGCACTACCTTGACATGGTAGGGGTCAGAGGTTCAATCCCTCTAGCGCCCACCATCCCCCGATCCTCGAAAACTCAAAGCGGCAAACACGCAGGCGTTGGCCGGGCGGGTGCGGATAGGCTGAACGCTGCGATCATCGTCGGCGTTCTTTCGTGACAGAAACCGGGATTGAAAGCTGTTGAATTTCCGACGAGCGACCTTCTTTCGGCTCTTCCTTTCCCTCGTTTTCTTCGTCTTCGTCGCCTTTCCCGCTCGCGCCGCGCCGCAAGGCGAGATTCGCGGCAAGCACGGCGACTGGGAGACGCGCTGCGAGACTCCGCCGGGCGCGTCTTACGAGCAATGCGCGATCGTTCTCAGCGTCGTCGACAAGGAGCGGCCGAACCTCACGCTCGTCGTCATCGTGCTCAACACCGCCGACCGCAAGGCGCGCCTTATGCGCGTCATCGCGCCGCTTGGGGTGCTGCTGCCGATGGGCGTGAACCTGAGGGTCGACGACGAGGACTTCGGCCGCCTCAGTTTCCTTCAATGCCTCGCCAACGGCTGCATCGCCCAGGTCGCCATCGACGACAAGCTGATCGACAAGCTCAAGACCGGCAAGACGGCGACGCTCGGGGTTTTCCAGACGCCGGAGCAGGGCGTCGGCGTTCTCGCGCCGCTCGCCGGATTTAAGGAAGCCTACGAGCAATTGCCATGACGCCGGGGGCGCCGTAAGCAGCCGCCCTTCGTCAATTCGAACAGTCGTCGCAATGATTCGTGGCCTTTCCGGTTTCCTGTTTGCGCTCGCCGCCGTCGGTCTGCTTACTGGCTGCGGCTCGGTTGAAGGCTTCTTCAGCCATCGCGACCCGAACGCCGACATGCTCAATCTCGGCGCCAATCCGCGCCCCATAGCGAAGCCCCCCGCCAATCCGGGCGAGAGGCCGACCGTCCTGCCGGTCACGTCGCAGGACATCAACTGCCCGACGGTCGACGTCGCCGACGGGCGCGCGGCGCTGCGCGTCGGCGGCCCTGAAAACGCGTCCGTGCGCTATCAGTTCAGCATCGGCGACACGGCGCGCCAGTGCGATCCGGCCGGGCCGGGGCAGGCGGCGGTGAAGATTGGGGTCGCCGGCGAGCTTGTCATCGGGCCCGCGGGCTCGCCTGGAACCTTCAGCGCGCCCCTCAAGATCGCGGTCACCCGCGCGGCCGACAAGCAGGAGGTTTTTTCCAAGACCTATCGGGTGGAAGCGACGACCGACGGCGTTAGCGCCGGGACCTTCCGGATCGTGACCGACCCCATTGCGCTGCCGCTCGCGACGCTGCAGCTGGCCGACGCCTATTCGATCATCGTGGGCTTCGAGGGTGGCGTACCGGCCGCCGCGCCGAAGCGGGGCCACCGGCGCAGGACGGCGAGCTAAACAGGACATTCGCGGGGTTCGCGTTGACAAGCATCGGCCGCTCGGGCTAGCTCGCTTGCGTCAGCCAAAGACGCGACGCGGAAGAGTCCGGCCCACAGGGCCGGCGCCGAAGGCGCAACCGCCCCGGAAACGCTCAGGCTTCAGGGACCGCGACGCGATGACGCTCTGGAAAGCGGCGCGCCGATTCGCTTTAAGCGCGCCCACCGAAGGGGGTAACCGCCCTGAAAAGCGGCGGGAAATCTCTCAGGTCATGGGACAGAGGGGCCGCCAAGGAACGCCCGCCGGCCGGTTCGGCGGCCGGCGCGTTCGTTGGACGCTTCTTGCGCTGCGGGGGTCCCATGGGCGCCGACGCCCTCTTCAAAACGCCGCTCCACGCGCTGCACGCCGGGCTCGGAGCGCACATGGCGCCGTTCGCCGGCTACGACATGCCCATCAACTATCCGGCCGGCGTGCTCGCCGAGCACCTGCATACACGGAAAGAAGCGGGACTGTTCGACGTCTCGCATATGGGGCAGGCGGAGATCGCGGGGCCCGACCACGCAACGCTGGCGGCCTTCCTGGAAACGCTCTGCCCGGCGGACATCCTCAATCTGGCGCCCGGCCGACAGCGCTATACGCAGTTCCTCAACGAGCGCGGCGGGATCATCGACGACCTCATGGTCGCGCGGCCGCCGAGGGCGGACGGCGCCCTGCGGCTGGTTGTCAACGCCGCGCGCAAGGCGGTCGATTTGGCGCTCCTCGCCGAACGCCTGCCAGCGGCGATGCGGCTGACCCCGCTCGCCGACGCCGCGCTCATCGCGCTGCAAGGCCCGAGAGCCGCGGAGACGCTCGCCCGCCTCGCGCCGAGCGAAGGCATTGAGACGATGCCCTTCATGAGCGCAAAGCCGGCGCGCATCGCTGACCTCGAGATTTTCATCTCCCGCTCCGGCTATACGGGCGAGGACGGCTACGAAGTCTCGCTCCCGGCGGCGCAAGCGGAGACGTTCGCCAGGCTTATCCTGTCTCAGCCGGGCGTCGCCCCAATCGGTCTTGGCGCGCGCGACTCGTTGCGGCTCGAGGCGGGCCTTTGCCTCTACGGCCACGATCTCGACGAGACGACCGATCCCATCGAAGCCGCGCTGACCTGGTCCATTCAAAAGCGGCGACGCGTCGCGGGGGGCTTTCCCGGCGCCGGGCGCATCGCCCACGCGCTGGCGAACGGCCCGGCGCGCCTGCGGGTCGGCATAAGACCCGATGGGCGCGCGCCGGCGCGCGAGGGAACCGATATCGTGGCGCCCGAGGGCGCGAAGATCGGCGTCGTCACGTCGGGCGGCTTCGGTCCGAGCGTCGGCGCGCCGGTCGCCATGGGATATGTCGAGCGGAGCCACGCCGACATCGGGACGACGGTCAATCTTGTCGTGCGCGGCAAGCGGCTTCCCGCCCGCATCGTCCCGCCGCCCTTTTATCCCCATCACTACTATCGCGGCTGAGGAGGCGAGGTTTATGGCGGAAATCCGCTACACAAAAGATCACGAATATATCCGTGTCGAGGGCGACGAGGGCGTCGTCGGCATCAGCGACTATGCGCAAAAGCAACTCGGCGACGTCGTCTTCGCCGAGCCGCCGCCGGTCGGCAGGAAGCTGAACGCGGGCGAGGCGGCGGCGGTCGTCGAGAGCGTCAAGGCGGCGAGCGACGTCTTCGCGCCTGTCTCCGGCGAGGTCGTCGCGGTCAATTCCGAAGTCGAGTCCTCGCCCGGGATCATCAACGAGGACGCGCTCGGCCGCGGCTGGCTGTTCCGCATCAAGCTCGCCAACCGCGACGACCTCAGCGCGCTCATGGACGAAGCCGCCTACGCGGACTACCTCAAGACGCTGGATTGACGATGCGCTACCTGCCTCTCGACGTCGAAGAACGCGAGGTCATGCTGGCGCGGGTCGGCGTTTCCGACATCGAGGCGCTGTTTGCCGACATTCCCGCCGACAAGCGGATCGCCGGCCTCATGGACATGCCGCGGGCCATGAGCGAGATGGCGGTCGATCGGAAAATGGCCGCGATGGCGGCCCGATCCCGGCCCGCCGGCTCAATGCCATTCTTCTTGGGCGCCGGCGCCTACAAACGGCACATCCCTGCGAGCGTCGACCATCTCATCCAGCGCTCGGAATTCCTGACGAGCTACACGCCCTATCAGCCCGAGATCGCGCAGGGGACGCTGCAGGTCTTGTTCGAGTTCCAGACGCAGGTCGCGGCGTTGACCGGCATGGAGGTCGCCAACGCCTCCATGTACGACGGCTCGACCGCGTGCGGCGAAGCGATGCTGACGGCGCATCGCCTGACCAAGCGGCGCAAGGCGATCCTCTCCGGCGGGCTGCATCCGCAGTACGCCGACGTCGCCGCCACGCTCGCCCATATGGCGGGCGCCGCGATCGTCCAGCTTCCCCCCGACGTGAAGGGCGCCGAGGATCTCGCCGCCGCGATCGACGGCGAGACGAGCTGCGTCATCGTCCAGAGCCCGGACTTCTTCGGCAATCCTCGCGACCTGAAGCCGGTCGCGGCCGCCGCTCACGCGAAGGGCGCGCTTCTCGTCGCGGTCTTCACCGATCCCGTCTCGCTTGGCGCCGTGCGCTCGCCGGGCGAGATGGACGCGGACATTGCGGTCGGGGAAGGGCAGGGGATTGGGAACGCGCTGAGTTTTGGCGGCCCGTATGTCGGCCTGTTCGCCACGCGGATGAAGAACTTGCGCCAGATGCCGGGGCGCCTCGCCGGCGAGACGGTCGACGCCGACGGGCGGCGCAGCTTCGTGCTGACGTTGTCCACCCGCGAGCAGCACATCCGCCGCGAGAAGGCGACCAGCAACATCTGCACGAATTCTGGCCTGTGCGCGCTCGCCTTCTCAATCCACCTGACCCTTCTCGGCGAGGCGGGCCTCAAGCGGCTCGCGGCGGTCAATCACGCCAATGCGGTTCGGCTCGCCGACCGGCTTTCCGCCATTCCCGGCATCGAGATCGTCAACGCGCATTTCTTCAACGAATTCACGATGCGCACGCCGCGCCCCGCCGCTGACCTCATCGAGGATCTGGCGTCGCGCGGCGTCATCGGCGGGTTGCCGGCTTCGCGGCTATTGCCGGACGCCGGGCTCGACGACTGCGTCATCGTCGCCAGCACCGAGGTCAACGACGACGACGATCGCGCGGCTTACGCACGCGCGCTGGCCGAGTGCTTGTGAGAGGAAAGAGCGACGATGAACGTCCGAGCCCGCCCGACTCGCGCCGAGGTCGAACCCGGAGCGGCGCTTCCCGAAACCTTCACAGGCGCCCGCGCGCTCGAAGTGGAGGAGGCGCTCATCTTCGAAATCGGCCGGCGCGACGCGACCGGCGTCGACATCGAGCCGCCTGCGCCCGTGGCCTCGAGGCTCGGGCCGCACGCGCGGGAAAAAGCCCTTGACTTGCCGGGCCTGACCGAGCCCGAGGCGGTGCGCCACTACGTGCGCCTCTCGCGCCAGAACTATGCGATCGACTTAGGAATCTACCCCCTCGGTTCCTGCACGATGAAGCACAATCCGCGCCTCAACGAGAAGATGGCGCGCCTGCCGGGCTTCGCCGACGTTCACCCGTTGCAGCCGGAGTCGACCGTTGAGGGCGCGCTCATGGTCATGGCGGCGCTGGCCGATGCGCTTCTGAAGATGACGGGCATGAGCGCGGTCGCGATGTCGCCGAAAGCGGGCGCGCACGGCGAACTCTGCGGCATGATGGCGATCAAGGCGGCGATCGAGGCGCGCGGCGAAGCCGAGCAGCGCAAGGTGGTTCTCGTCCCCGACTCGGCGCACGGCACCAACCCGGCGACCGCGGCGTTGCTCGGCTTTTCGGTGCGCGCGGTGGAGGCTGGCGACGACGGCGTCGTCAGCGCGGAGGCTGTGAAGAACGCGCTCGCGCCCGACGTGGCGGCGATCATGCTGACCAACCCCAACACCTGCGGCCTGTTCGAGCGTGAGATCGTCGGCGTCGCGGAGGCGGTTCACGACGCCGGCGCCTATTTCTACTGCGACGGCGCGAATTTCAACGCCATCGTCGGCAAGACGCGGCCCGGCGATCTCGGCGTCGACGCCATGCACATCAATCTGCACAAGACGTTTTCGACGCCGCACGGCGGCGGCGGGCCCGGCGCCGGCCCGGTCGCGTTGTCGGAGCGGCTTGCGCCCTTTGCTCCGGTTCCCTTCCTGGCGCGTGAGGGCGACGCGCTGCGTCTCGTCGAGCACGCGGAGGGAACGCAGTCGTTCGGGCGCATGACGGCGTTCCACGGCCAAATGGGCATGTTCGTCCGGGCGCTGGCCTTCATCCTGTCGCATGGGGCCGACGGCCTTAGGCAGGCGGCAGAGGACGCCGTCTTGTCGGCGAACTACATACGCGCCTGCCTTAATGACGTGATGAGCGCGCCTTTTGGCGATCGCGTCTGCATGCATGAGGTCCTCTTCGACGACCGCTGGCTGAAGGACGCCGGGGTCACCACGCTCGACTTCGCCAAGGCGATGATCGACGAGGGCTTTCATCCGATGACGGTCTATTTCCCGCTCATCGTCCACGGCGCGATGCTGATCGAGCCGACCGAGTCCGAGTCGAAGGCGAGCCTCGATCTCTTCATCATGACCCTGCGCGATCTCGCTTTTGCGGTCCAGGCCGGCAAGAAGGAGCGTTTTCTGTCGGCGCCGGTCTACGCGCCGCGCCGCCGGCTCGACGAGACGCGCGCGGCGCGCCAGCCGGTGCTTCGCTGGACGCGTCCGTCGGCGCTGTGAACTTGGCCCGCCGCGCGGCAATTTTCTTTCATTCGCCGCGGCGAATGGCCTAAGTTGATCGCGAGGCGAATCCTCGCCCGCTTCTAACGGGAGGGCGCGATGCCGAGCAACCTGATACGCTTCGCCGGCGCGGCTCTTGTGGCCGCCTTCGCGTTTGCGGCGTCGTCCAGCGTTCACGCGGAGGACGCGGCTCAGCCGCCTGCGCCGCAAGCGCCGGCCGCTCAGTCTCCCTCGCCGCCCGCCGCTCAGCCGCCCGCCAACGAGGCGGCGCCCGCGCCGGAAAACGCGAAGCCGGCGGAGGCCGCCCCGCCGCAAGGCGAGGGGGGAACGGGGGAGATCGTGGATTTGCAAGCTCGCCCCTTCGCCTATGCCGAAGGAAAGGCCGAGCGCGACGAGATATTCACGGCCATCGCGGCGTCGCTGAAGACCGTCAAGGCGGAAATGGACAAGGCCGCCATCAAACCTTCAGGACGGCCGATCGCCGTCTTTGTCGAGTCCGACGAAAGCGGTTTTCGCTATCACGCCGGCTACCCGCTCGAGACCGCGCCAGCGGGCAAAACCAACTTGTCCGACGCCGTCAAGCTGGACCAGACGCCGGCCGGCAAGGCCATGCGCTTTCAGCATCAGGGCGCCTACGCCGACATTGACGCCACCTACGACGCGATCACCGCCTATCTCGACGAAAAGGGCATCGACGCCAAGGACGATTTCATCGAAGAGTATGTGAACGACGTGAAGGACGTTGACGACCCCACGTTGCAGGTGAACATTTTCGTGCTTCTGAAGTGAGCTATCGCTGCGACATTTCGTCGGTTTGCCGGCGTCGATCGGCGGACGCAGACTACTCGCGCTCGCTTATCTGGCGCACAGGGAGTTAAGCCATGGCGAAAACAATGAAGGCAGCCGTGGTGCATGCGTTCGGCAAGCCGCTGGCGATCGAGGGGGTCCCGGTTCCCACGCCGAGCTACGGCGAGGTCCTCGTCAAGGTGACCGCGACGGGCGTGTGTCACACGGATCTTCACGCCGCGAGCGGAGACTGGCCGGCGAAACCGACCCTTCCGTTCATTCCCGGCCATGAAGGCGTCGGTTTCGTCGCTGCGGTTGGTCCCGGGGTGAAGAACCTTAAAGAAGGCGACGTAGTCGGCATCGCTTGGTTGCACGACGCTTGCGGTCACTGCGAATATTGCGAATCAGGCTGGGAGACCCTCTGCGCCGAGCAGCACAACAGCGGGTATTCGGTGAACGGAAGCTTTGCCGAATATGCCATCGGCTCTGCAGACTTTGTGGCGCGGCTGCCAAAGGACGCCAACTTCGCCGAACTCGCGCCGATCCTTTGCGCCGGCGTCACGACCTACAAGGGCATCAAGGAGACTGAGGCGAAGCCCGGCGAGTGGATTGCGATTTCCGGGCTCGGCGGCCTGGGCCACATCGCGGTCCAATACGCCAAGGCGATGGGCCTTCACGTGGCGGCGCTCGACGTCACGCAAGAAAAGCTGGATCTCGCGCGCAAGCTCGGCGCGGACTTCGCCGTGAACGCCAAGGACCCCGATGCGGTCCCCAAAGTGGTCAAGGCGACGGGTGGCGGCGCGCACGGCGTGCTAGTCACCGCGGTTTCGATTCCAGCCTTCGCGCAGGCAGTCGGCATGGCCCGCCGCAAGGGGACTGTCGCGCTGACTGGCCTCCCGCCCGGTGAGTTCCCGACCCCGATCTTTGACGTCGTCATGAATCGCATCACCATCCGAGGATCGATCGTGGGCACCCGAAAAGACCTCGCCGAGGCGATCGAGTTCGCGGCTGAGGGCAAGGTCCGCGCCCATATCCACAACGCGAAACTCGACGACATCAATCAGATCTTTAGCGATCTAGAGGCGGGCAAGATCGACGGCCGCATGGTGGTCACGATATAGTACGTGGTATGGGCTGGGACGGAGCAATCATGTCGGCCAATAGCGACGTCGTCAGCCGGGTCATCGAGCGGCGGAAGTCCGACCCCACCCAGCTCTTGCAAATGCTTCGCGAGATTCAGGAGGAGCTGGACTGGATCGCACCGGAAACGGCGCGTGAGCTTGCCGCCGGTCTCGGGGTCCCGATTACCAGGATCCAGAGCGTCGTCCAGTTCCATTCGTTCTTGTATGACAAGCCGAGGGGCCGATATCGCGTTCTGTTTTCGGACAACATCACTGACCGGATGCTCGGCAATGCGGCGCTGGTCGATCACATGCTCAAGCGCCTGAAGTTACGGCGAGGCCAGGTTTCAGCGGACGGCGCCGTCAGCGTCGATCTCACATCGTGCACCGGCATGTGCGACCAGGGGCCGGCGATGCTGGTGAACAATTTCGCGATCACGCGGCTCACGCTGAGGCGGATCGACGAAATCTGCGACCTCACGCGGATCGGGGCGCCGCTCCGGGAATGGCCGGCCGAGTTTTTCAGGGTTGAAGACCAAATCCGCCGCCGGGAGACGCTTCTGACCTCCCTCGAGCCCGGCGTCGCGCTCGATGCGGCGATCGCGCGCGGCCGGCAGGGGATGATGGACGAAATGAAGCGTTCGCATTTGCGCGGCCGTGGCGGCGCCGGCTTCCCGACAGGCACGAAGTTCGAGGGCGCCCGCAACGCGCCGGGCGCTCAAAGGTACATCGTTTGCAACGCCGACGAGGGCGAGCCGGGAACGTTCAAGGACCGAGTCCTCTTGAACTCGTTCTCCACGCGCGTGCTCGAAGGCATGACGATTGCAAGCTATGTCGTGGGCGCGACCAAGGGCTTCATCTATCTGCGCGGCGAGTACAGGCACCTGCATGAGCAGCTTCAGCGCGACATCGACGTCATGCGCGCGAGCGGGCGCTTGGGGACATCGATCCGCGGCGCGTCCGGCTTCGACTTCGATATCGAAATCCACATGGGCGCGGGCGGCTACATCTGCGGCGAAGGCACCGCGATGATCGAATCGCTCGAGGGCAAGCCGGGGCGGCCGCGCGTGAGGCCGCCGTCCATGGTGGAGGTCGGCTACCTGGGCAAGCCGACGGTCGTCGACAACGTCGAGACGCTCGCGCATTGCACGGAGATCGCGATCGAAGGCGGCGCAAGCTTCGCCAAACGCGGGACAAAGACGTCGACCGGCACCAAGCTGATCTCCATATCTGGCGATTGCGAGCGGCCAGGGGTCTACGAGTATCAGTTCGGCGTAACGATCGGGCGGATTCTGGAGGATTGCGGCGCGCGCGCCACCACGGCGGTCCAGATCGGCGGCGCTTCCGGCGTCCTGGTGACGCCGGACGAATTCAGCCGCAGGATCGCCTTCGAGGACATCCCGACGGCCGGCGCCTTCATGATCTTTGGCCCCGACCAGGATCTGTTCGACGCGGCGCGCAACTTCGCGCATTTCTTCGCGCATGAGAGTTGCGGCTTCTGCACCCCTTGCCGGGTGGGAACCGCGATTCAGCGCAACATTATGGACAAGATCGCCGAGGGCCGCGGGTCGCGCTACGAGGTCAACGACCTGATGCGGCTGGCCGATTTCATGAAGAAAAACAGCCATTGCGGGCTTGGAGAGACGGCCGGCAACGCGGTCCGCGACACCCTCAACAAGTTCCGGCCGGCGTTCGAACGGCGGTTGCACGCGCGCGACTTCGTGCCGGCGATTGACCTCGAGACCGCGTTGGAGCCGGCGAGACGCATCACAGGGCGCGACGACGCCGACGCGCATCTTGTCACGGAGGCGTGAGCGCCATGGCGGACAACGAATTCACCGTCGACGAGCAGTCGGTGCCTTTCAAGCCGGGCCAAACGATCCTCGAGGCGGCGAAGACGGCCGGCATCTACATCCCCCATCTCTGCTACAACTCGGAATTCAAAGCCCATGGCGGCTGCAAGATGTGCACCGTTCTCGTCAACGGGCGGACCCAGACGGCGTGCACGCACAAGGCGGCCGCCGGGCAAGAGATCGACGTCAACACCCCCGATCTGGATGCCACGCGGCGGTCGATCGTCCAGATGCTCTTCATCGAGGGCAATCATTTTTGCCCGGGCTGCGAGAAGAGCGGCAACTGCCAGCTCCAGGCGCTCGGGTACGAATATGAGATGATGTCGCCGCACTTCGTGGAGCTCTATCCGCATCGGGAAGTCGACGCGTCGCATCTGGACGTGGTTATCGACTTCAATCGTTGCATCCTCTGCGAGCTTTGCGTGCGGGCGAGCCGCGACGTCGATCACAAGGAGGTTTTCGCGATTGCGGGACGCGGCCTTGACGCAAGATTGATCATCAATTCGCCGACCGGCAAGCTCGGCGACAGCGCCTTCGCGATCACCGACCGGGCGGCGCGCGTGTGTCCGGTCGG
>Ga0209040_10000364_pt1 | contig 34219 bp, 25 predicted proteins | sample BogFormECP12_OM3_FD_188240 | JGI IMG/M metagenome (GOLD analysis project Ga0209040, IMG submission 188240) | Bog forest soil microbial communities from Calvert Island, British Columbia, Canada - ECP12_OM3 (SPAdes) (version 2) | ecosystem: Environmental > Aquatic > Freshwater > Wetlands > Bog ... | reverse complement strand
CTCGCCTCGTCGTTGCCGCCGGCAGCGAAGCTGCCTGACGCGCCGCCGGTGCCGATCGGCTTTCGCCCGCTGACCGATTTCGTGGCTCCGCCGCGCCCCCTGGTTCCACCGCCTCCCGTGACAATGGCCGTGGTCGTTCCGGGTGCGGTGCTTTCGCGCGTCTCCACAGCCCTCGCATTGCGACGGCGCGACATGCTCTGCCTGTTCGCGCTGCCGATTGGCGCAGATCAGACCGTGACCGTCCCGGCGCTGGTGAAGCGGGCGGAGGCCTACATCCACGCCAACGCATCGCCGGGTCCGGACCTGCCGCAGGTGCAGGCATTCGCACCGCTGATGCGCGATGCCGCGGGAGCGATCGCGAGTCCGAGCGGCCTCATCGCCGGCGTCCTCAGCGCCGCGGCGGAAACCGATGGCGTGTGGCGTTCGATCACCGGCCGTCCCCTGCCGCTTGGCGCGACGCCGCTGCGGCGGATCGAGAGCAATGCAGCCGCCGGACTGCGCAGCAGTGGCATCGCGATGCTGCGCTTCGCGGCCGGGGGCATGGTGCTCGACGACGACATTCTGGCGGTCAGTGACGGGCCGGGAGCCGCTGCCCGTCGTTCGGCGGGAACACGCCGGCTGATGGGCTGGCTGCTGCGCAACCTGCAAAGCTTTGGCGAGCAGCTTGTGTTCGAGAATGTGCTGGACGGCGGAGTGGTAGAACTGATCCTGACCGACCTGTTCGCCGCGCTGCTGCGGCGGGGCGCTCTCAATGGTCGGCAGGTCAGCGACGCAGTGTCGATTACGCGAGGCACTGATTCCGGCGCTGCGGTCAAATATGATATCAGGATCAACGCTGCCGTGGCGCTGGAAACCATCCAGCTTCAGTTCCTCGATGGTACACTGACGACGACGCTGAAGGCAGCGGCATGACGACCGGTCCCTTCGCTCCGTTCCGCTTCCAGGTCACCCTCACCGGCAATAACCTGCTTGGTCTCGGCGCGGTACCGCTGTGCGGCGGGAGCTTCAGCGAGGCCACCGGCCTTGAGGCGACGATGACCCCGCGCGCGATCCGCGAGGGTGGCCGCAACTTCGGTCAGGCCCAGCGCCCGGGGCCGACAGCGTTCGGGACGCTCACTCTGAAACGCGGTCTGACAACACCGACGGATCTGTGGACCTGGTTCGACCTGGTCACCAACCGCGAGGGCTTCGGGCGCCTGCTGAACGGCAAGATCGACATCTATTCCGGTACGAGCATCGCGTTCAGCTGGATGCTGATGAAGGTTTTGCCAGTGAAGTTCAAGGCGCCCGACCTCTCCGCCACCTCCACGCAGGTGGCAATCGAGGAACTGCAGCTGGCGTTCGAGCAGCTGTCGTTGGTGGTGGCCTGATGTCGGGCTCGACGCTCCAGAAAGCGCAGCTCATCCCGCTGGATGCGACAGGCCAGAACGCGGCGCAGGCGCGGATGGACAAAGCGATCCCGGTGCATTTCAACCCGGACACGCTGAAGCTCAGCTACACCGTCAACCTGAAGGCCGACACTGGCAGCAAGAACAGCTCCGACCAGGCGGCGCAGCAATCCAGCGGCAGCGGCGCCAAGCTCGCGATCGACCTGGTGTTCGACACCACGGATCTGTTCGAGGTGCAGCAGGTTGGCGCCGACGTCAGGACGCAGGTCACCAACAAGATCGTCGAGACATTCGTCGTCCCGCCGGCACCGGAAGGCGCGGCCGCGGGAAAACCCATTCCGGCGCATCCGTGTCTGTTCCTGTGGGGAACGTTCCAGTTCACCGGGATGGTCGACAGCTACAACGAGACGCTGGAGTTCTTTTCGGCGAGTGGCGTGCCGCTGCGCGCCGCTGTCAGCCTGTCGCTTACCGAAAATCGCTACAAGATCGAAAACGTTCCGCAACGCGTGCCAGGCGCGTCGCAGGCGCTGCCGCTGGGCGCCCAGATCGGGCTGGCACTGACGGCGGCCGGCATGGATCCCACGGATTGGCGCGGTACCGCTCTGACAAACGGCATGGAAACACCGCGGTTCTCGGCCTCCGGCAGCGTCAATGTCGGTATCGGCGCGGGCTTCTCGGCAGGCGCAACCGCCGCGGCTGGGACGGGTTTCTCGGTCGGCGCGTCGGCCGATCTGGGCACCGGCATCGCCGGCGCGTTCTCCGCGGGTTCGGCTGCGAGCGCGAGCGACAGTGCGGGCTTCGGCATAAGCGCCAGTGCAGGCGCGAGCTTCGGGTGAAATGCGATGCCAATTCTGATCGATGAACTGCTGGTTGAAGCCGAACCGCCGCGAGCGCCAGCGGCGGCACAGGGCAATGCGCCCACCACGCCATCACGTTTGCCTGGTCAGGCCGATCGCATGATGGAACTGTCCATCGTGGCCGATCGGCACCACCGGCTTGAGGTGGACTGAGCGATGCCGGACGGCGCGTCCTATGTCTCGTCGCGACCCGCGATCCTGGTCAATGGGACCGCGAACAACGACATGGGCAAGGCGCTGCTCGATATCGCCGTGCGCGCGCCGGAAATGGGCATGACCTCCGCGGAGGTGCGTCTGGTGAACTGGGGCAACCAGGCCAGCGGGCCGGTGGGCTTCCTGTTCAACCAGGTAGCGCTAGGCGACAAGCTCGAGATCGCGTTCGGCCTGGCGCAGCAGAAGACCGTGTTCAAAGGCGAGGTGACCGGGATCGAGGAGCGCTATGGCGATGGCGTGCCGCACATCATGCTTCTCGCGGAAGACGCGCTGCATCGACTGGCCCGCCACCGGGTCAGCCGCACCTTCGTGCAGCAGAGTCCCAACGCCCTTGTGTTAACACTGGCGTCGGATGCCGGACTTACCGCTGATGCCAAGCTGTCCGACACGCCCGGTGACTACATCCAACTCAATGAGAGCGACCTCCACTTCCTGCGCCGGCTCGCCGCGCGCTACGCGACATGGCCGAGGGTCGTGGGCACGACACTGACGTGCCGCAAGCGCGAGAAGCCGCCGTCGCCGGTGACGCTCGACGCCGGCGACACGCTGCGGCGGTTGCGCGTGGTCGCCGATCTCGCGCGCCAGCCCATCCAAACCACGGTGAAGAGCCAGGACCTGACGGCCGGGCAGGCAATTTCCGCCAACGGCACGACGCTGCTGGTTCCCGCCTCCGGGTTCACGGCCGCGTCCTCGCTGCGCGGTCTGGGTTGGGACGGTAACGAGACCTTTGCGTTTCCCACCCCGGCCACGCAGACGGAGGCGACCGATTACGCAAATGCGGCGCTGGATGCGCAGGGGCGTCGCTTCCTGCACGGCGATCTGGTTTGCATCGGCAATCCCGACGTGAATGTCGGCGGTGCGGTGTCGCTGACCGGCATTTCGCCGCGGCTGACCGGCACTTATGCGGTGGTGGCCTGCGCGCACGTGTTCGACGAAAGCGCCGGCTACCAGACCTATGCGCGCATCGAGCGTGCCGACGGCGGTTAAGCCGATGGACGGATTGCAACACCTGTTTGCGCCACCGACCGGGTTGGCACTCGGCAAGGTGAAGGACACCGCAGACCCGCAGTCGCGCGGCCGCGTGCAGGTGACGCTGCTGGCAACTGACATGGATGTGTGGGCTCCCTGCGTCGTGCCGTCTGCCGGCGCGAACTATGGGGTGGCACTGCTGCCGAAGAACGACGAGATCGTGCTGGTGGCATTCCTCTCGCCCGACCAGCCGTTCGTCATTGGCTCTGTCTGGTCTGGGGGGAACAGCCTGCCCTCGGAGGCGGCACCGGTCGCGCAGCGCTATGCGATCAAGACCAAAGCGGGCACCAACATGGTGTTCGACGATGGCAACCCGTCGGTCAGCCTGACCACACCGCACAACAATTCGATCACGATCACCGACTCTGGCGACACCTGCACGGTGACCGTGGGATCGACGACGATCCAGGCAACGACGACCGGTGTCACGATCACCACAAGCGCGTCGATCGAACTGAAGACGTCGACGCTCACCGTCGATGCGTCCTCGGTCACGGTGAACGCGGCGATGTCCAAGTTCAGCGGCGTCGTGCAGTGCGACACGATGATTGCCAATGCTGTTGTGGGCACAAGCTATACGCCGGGGGCGGGCAACATATGGTGACGGTGCCCGAGGCGCATGACGTTGCGATCCAGGGGCCGTGGTACGCGCCGGCATCTCGCCAGGTGGCGATCCACCGCTACCTCGATCCGGGGTTCGTTGCGCAATTCCAGGCGGACGCCAGCAACTCGCCGCAGAGCAACCCGACACTGTTCGGCTGGGAGCAGGAAGATCGTATGCCGCCCTCCCAGGGCAGCCTGCTCAAGCTGCGCCGGCCGGTGCATCGGACGTTCCACGTCGTCGCGTGGGAGGCTTGCTGCAAAATGCCCACGGCGCCCAGTGGGCAGCCGGCGGTCGCGCCGGAGAAGATCGCTGCGGCGGGGTTCGTGGTGCGCACCGGCAGCGCCGACGCGCCGCAGGGTTTCCAGATCGTTCAGGGCAAGCCGAGCGGCTGGAGCGCGGTCGAACCCAAGGCCGATCCCGATGCTGCGCGCCAGGTGAAGGCGCTGGGGCTGGTGCCGCGACAGGCGATCCCGAATCCAGGCTACACCGGCGAAGAAACGTTTCCGCTGCATCCACTGGCGGTGCAGGACGGTGATACGCCGCACACGTTGCTGTACGGGTATCTGCCGATCGGCGGCGGCGATTACGTGCCGCCGGCACCGGCGACGCCACCGGGGCCGGACCTCAGCGACGCGGCGGCCGACGATCTGCTGTGGCCGTTCGGCCTTTACGATCGCAGCAGCGGACCAGTCCCAGACTACAGCTTCGACCTGCAGATCGCGTCGGACACCATCACAATTCCGGATCATACGGGTGGGCTGGGTCCGGCGCTCGCCGTTATGCTGGGCCGCTATCAGCTGGCGGACCTGACCGTCTGGAGCGACCCCCTCAACGCGCCGATTGTGGCGGTGCTCGACACGCTCAATTTCTTTGCCGATCCACCGATCCAGCTCTCCGGCCAGCCGCTGCGCGACTGGGCGGCGGCGACCGCGGTGCCCGGCAGTACGCTTGGCGCCGTGCTGCGGGATTACGCCGTGACCCAGGCGCCCGATGGCAGCGGGCAGACCAACGCGCAGGTGCTGCTCGGCGCCTTGATGGGGGCGTCGGCCCGCGAGGTCGTGACCCTTCCCGGCAGTGCGAAGCTGCACGCGGGAGCGCAAAACCTGCTGGTGACCGACAGTGTCGCCGCCCAGTTGCGTGCCGCCCTGCGGCTGCGACTGGCGCAGGCCGTCGAGACGTCGTCGTCGGCGCTGCCGTTGCCCAAGCTGATCTCGGGGCCTGGGGGTCGTTACATCGTCGTCCCGTTCGTGCGCACCGTGAAGCCGGACGGGTGCGAGAAGATCTTCTGGGGAAACCCAAGCGACCCGTTCGCTGTCGCCGCGCTGTTCGACCCCGATGCGGCGCGTCCGTCGCTGATCGAGATGCCAAGCCTCGCGGACGCGAAAAAGGGTGCTGCGCGCGGCGCGACGTTCGACCTGCCGAAGGACCTCGCCGATCTGATGAACAGCCTGTCGAACAACCAGGCGACGCAGAACATGATGACCGGCAAAGGCAGCCAATCCGGTGGCCTGGGTATCCGCCTGCTGTGTTCGTTCAGCCTGCCGGTGATCACGATCTGCGCGATGATCCTGTTGTCGGTGATCATCGGCCTGCTGAACATCTTCCTGGGATGGATGGCCTGGGTGAAGATCTGCCTGCCGTGGCCAGCCAACAAGGCGCCAAGTTGAGCGCGTCGCTGTTCGTCGGCTGGCCGCTCGATGCGCCCGATGCCGGCGGGCGGTTCGGCTATGCGGCAGACTCACAATGCCTGCGCGAGGCACTGTGGAACGTGCTGATGACCAGTCCTGGCGAACGCCTGATGCGCCCGTCCTTCGGCGCCGGACTGAACAAGTGGATCGGCCAGCCCAACACCGAAAGCACACGCCAGCTTATCGCTTCCTCGATCACCGCGGCGGTCGGCAAATGGGAGCAGCGCGTTGTGCTCACCAGCGTCACCGTCGTGACCGATGCGACTGATGCTGCCGACGTCGTCATCACTCTGTCCTATACGGCGCGCGGGCAGCCGGGGGCGGCGCCGGCGCAGCTGTCGCTGACCCTGGCGCTTGGGGGAGGTGCGTGATGCCGCTGCCAATCCCCAATCTCGACGACAGGCGGTTCGACGATCTGGTGGCGGAGGCCATCACACGCGTCGAGGCGCACACGCCGGAATGGAGCAACATCGCACCGGGCGATCCGGGTTCGGCGCTGATCGACATGTTCGCATGGCTCGCCGAGACGATCCTGTATCGGCAGAACCTGATTCCGCTGCGCCTGCGCCGTGCGTTCATGAACCTGCTGTCGGTGCCGTTGCGCCCGGCGGCGCCGGCGATCGGCGTGGTGTGCGTCGATGCGACCCAACTGCCGTTGCCAAAACCGCTGGCGGCCGGGCAGGCGCAGTTCACCGTCGGTCCGGTGACCTTCACCTCCACGACCGATCTGCAGCCGACACCGTTGCAGCTGGTCCCGATGATCAAGGCACGCCATCAGGAAGCAGACGCGGCATCGCAGGCGAAGCTGATCAATATGCTTCGCACGCTGTACAACATCGACCAGCCGCAACCGTTCGTGGCGCAGCCGGCTTTCGATCCTGATGGAACAGTGAAACTCGGCTCCACGGTGGATGGGCAGATCTGGCTGGCGCTGGTCACGCCGAAGAATTTCGCTTCCAGCGCGGCCAGTGTGCGTTCCGCGCTCGCCGCGTTGGCCGCTGCCGGGACCGCGCTATCGATCGGGTTGGCGCCGGTTGCAGACCTTCCCGGTTTCGAGGCGTTCGATCAGGCGACCGACCTGCCGACACGCACGCTGAACTGGGCGGTGGTGACGCAGGACCCGACGGGAACAGTTCAGCAAATTCCACTCGAGGTACAGGCCGATACATCGAACGGTGCGCGTAACACAGGTGTGGCGCTGCTGCGGCTGCCGAGCAATGCGTCCCTGCTGACACCACCGACCCCGATCAATGGCGGCGATCCGATGTTCGCCGGGACCGCGGGGATGCCTCCCGAGCTGCCGGTCGATGTGACGTCGGATCGGGTGGTGATGTGGCTGACGCTGAGCACGGCGGATGCGCCTGCTCTGACGCTTGGCTATCTGGCGGTGAACGCGGTGGGGATCATCGCCCAGGCGACCGAGAACAATGAGCCGCTGGGAACCGCGACCGGCGCGAGCGATGCCACCTTCACCTTGTCCGGGACGCCGGTGGATCCGGCGAGCCTCGTGATCCAGGTCTGGCAGGGCAATCAGGCAGTGATCTGGTCCCCGGTTGAGAATTTCGGGCGCGCCGGCCGCAACGATACGGTCTACGTGCTCGATCCGACGGCCGGCACGGTGACGTTCGGCGACGGGATCCGCGGCCAGCGTCCGCCCGCCAACGCAGTGATCGTGGCGAAGACCTATGCCTTTGGTGGCGGCAGCGCCGGCAATCTTGCCGGGGGCAGTATCAAGGCGGTGCAGCCAGCGAGTGGCACCGTGCGGCACGAGTGGGCCACCAGTGGCGGCAGCGACGGCGAGAGCGTGGCCGAGGCCGAGCGGCGCATTCCGGCCTTCCTCGCGCACCGGGATCGTGCGGTGACGGTCGATGACTTCCAGGCGCTGGCCTTCGCGACGCCCGGTGTCACGCTCGGGCGCGCGCAGGTGGTGCAGGGACTGATGCCGGGTGCTGATCCGGCGGCAACACGCACCAACGTTCCGGGCGTCGTCAGTGTCTTCGTGTTCCCTGACCAGCCTGTGGCGATGGGCAATGGCCCGGTCGCCACGCTGGCACAGCTCAAGGAGGTGTTCGCCTACCTTCGCCAGCGCATTCTCATCGGCACACAGCTGTTCGTGCTGAGCGCCGAACCGGTGCCGGTCTATGCGGGCATCAGTGTCGAGCTGCTGAACGGGGCCGATAGCGTGGCAACGGTGCAGGCCGTGCAGCAGGCTCTGGCATCCTATCTCGGGCCGCTGCCGCCGGGCGGCCCGGACGGCGGCGGCTGGCCGCTCGGACGCACGGTGATGCCGGACGAACTGTTGACGCAGGCCGCCCGCGTTCCGGGCGTGCGGGCGGTGGTGCCGCCTGCGACGCTCTACACCCGATCTGGTTCGACCTGGATGCCGGTCACGTCCGTGCCGCTGCAGGCCTGGCAGGTTCCCGCCCTGCAGGGTGTCAGCGTGGCGACCGACGGCTCGGCGCCACCAGCACCGCCGGCAGACAGTACCGGCGGCAGTGGTTCATCCGGACCAAACCTCGTGCCCATTGTCCCGAAGGTCTGCTGAGGGGCCCATGCAAGACGTCAACCACAGCTCCTTTGTCCTTCTGGCCGAGCCCAGTGACCGAACACTGGGGCAGGGAGTGGCGTGGAATGGTGCGGCCTATACGCTTGCCGGCAAGCAGAACTGGCGTCTGCCAACGGGCATCACACGCACCGCTGCACTGGCTGCACTGCAGGCGACGCAGCCGGTGGTGGTCGATGGGTTCGGCGGCATCGCGCGGATTGCCGCCGATGGGCTGACCATCGAATCGCAGGATGGCGACAACTGGGTACCGCTTACCGACATCGACGGTACCAACCTTGCGCCCAAGGCCGGGCGCTTCGTCGGCATGGCGCTGGGCGGTGCCCGGCTGGCGCTGCTGGCGAGCGACGGGACCAGCAGTTTTCTCGAGCTGTTCGACCTGCGCGGACGGTGGGGATTGGACAGCCCGGAGAATCCGCCAGTGCCGGTGACACTCGATCCCACCGGTTCCGCAGTGATGGCGGCGGCGGACGGGCCGATCTACGTTCTCGTGCAGGGCGGCCTTGCGATCTACGAGGGCGGCCCGATCCAGGAATTCGTGGCGATCGACGACGTCCGCTTCCTGCCGATTGCGCCCAATCCGGACCCGTTGCGGCAGACCGCCCTGATCACCAACCGTCCTGGCGGCGCGGCCATCGCAATGGCTGTCGATGCTACGCGCGTCGCCATCCTGTCCGACCAGGGCAGCGCGGCGCAGACACTGGCCCTGCTGGACCGCGCCAGCGGGATCTGGACCACCGCACCGGTCACCGCCACCGATGGCACACCGCTCCCCTACATGACCGATATAGCGCTGCCGTCCGACGGGCTGGTCGCACTGATGGCGCCGGACACGACCCCCGACGGTCCGGCCGATTGTGCCGTTGTCACACCGGTCCCGCCGGCAACCGTGACGCTGGCCCCGTATCGGTATCCGATGTTGAGCCAGTCGGCGCCACGGTTTACCGCGATCCCCGGGCCGGATGTGCGGTATCTCAGTGGCACCGGGCCACGCCCGCTGCTGCGTTTGCCGTATCCGGCCTATCTCACCATCGGAGCGCTGGGCGGCTTCAGCCTGTCCGGGGGCGACCCCGACTGTGTCTGGCATCGGCTTTACGCCGAGGCGGACCTTCCGGCGGGGACTTCGCTCGCGATCTGGGCGCGGGCGGCAGAGCAATCGCTTGCGAAGTCCGACTGGGCCGCTCTGCTCGCAAGCCTCCGGCACGCCCCGGTTGGCACGTCGCGGATCGACGCCGGCGTGGCCGCTGCGATCGCGACCACCCATGCGGCGGACGTTCCAACCCTGACGGACTCGCTGGCCGCGTCGCTCAACGCAGCGCCGTTCCACCTCCAGCCGGTGCCGGTTGCCGTGAACCTGCCATCAGAGTTGCCATTTCATCCGGGCCTTGCCGCGCTTGCGGGCATGCCTGGCGAACTCTACGAACTGCTGCTGCAGCGGACCGGCGGCGCGAACCGGCGCCTGACCGGTGCATTGCTCGACATCGCCGCCGTGATGTCGGGCGACGGACGCCGCAGCCCGTGCCTGCGGGCGATCCGCATCTACTCGCCGCGCTTCAGCTACCAGGACGAGTACCTGCCGGCGCTGTTCCACCAGACGTCGATGTCGGACGAGGCGGACCAGTCCACGTCGCCGACGCCGCCGGATTTCCGCGAGCGACTGCTGGCCAACCTCGAAGGCATGCTGACGCCGATGGAGAACCGAGTGGCGGCTGCCGAGTACCTGCTCGATCCTTACGCCGCGCCGACCGACATGCTGCCGTGGCTCGGCAGCTATCTCGGGCGGACGCTCGATCCCGGGTGGCCGGAGGCAAGGCGGCGCCGGGCGCTTGCCATGGCGGGCCGCCAGCTCAGACAGCGGGGCACCTATCGCGGGGTCTGCCTCGCCGTCGACATCGCCACCGATGGCGCAGTCTCGCGCGGCGAGGTGGTGCTGCTGGAAACCCACCGCCTGCGGCGCACGAACGCGACCGTGCTGGGCATCCCGATGGGCGGGCTCAATGACCTGACCCAGTTCGGCGTGCCGAGCGGCAACAGCATCGTGGGCGATACACTGATCCTGTCCGCCGAGCGCGCCATCGATGTGCTGGCGCTGTTAGCGCCATCGGTCGCGAAAGGCGCTGATGCCATGACGGTTTCCCAGTTCCTCGACGAGTACGCCGACAGGGTGCAGGTGTCAGTGATCCTCCAAGGTCCGGCGGCGGCATCGCTGAAACCGATCGTGACCGCGGTGCTCCAGGCCGAACTGCCGGCGCAGCTTCATTTTGAAATCGCGCCAATTCAGCCCCGCTTCATCCTCGGCCTGTCGCCGCTGCTCGGGGTCGACACGTTCCTCGATCCGCCGGAGGCGCCGGCGCCGCTCACGCTCGGACAGAGCGTAGTCGGGCGCGACGCCATTGTGCGCGACCCGGCCGCGCTGCGGCAATGACGGAGGTGCCCGCATGAGTGACGCCACCACCACCGTCGACCAAGACGAACTGGCCACCGACGCGCAGTTCCAGGACACGCTGGAGCGGGTATCGTTCCAGCCAGGCATCCTGCTCGGGTCGGAGGCGCTGAATGCCGAACAGGCGTACCATTTGCGCCGTCTCACCCGCCATCAGCGCTGGCTGATCGGACCGGGTACGGTGTTCGGCCTGCGGGTGGACACCACGTTGCCACTGTCCGCGCTCGCATGGGCGGGCGGTACCGTCACAGCGACCACAGCCGCTCCGCACGGGTTTACCGTCGGCACCACGGCTCAGGTCACAATCGTCGGGGTTACGCCCGCGGGATACAATGGCACTTTCGGGTGCACGATCACGACAGCGACGCAATTCACCTATCCGGTCGCCGCCAATCCCGGGCCCGCAACGCAGCCAGGATCCTACGCCGACGCAACCGACGTCCGGCTGACAGTGAGCCCGGGCTACGCCATCGACGGACTCGGGCGCGAGGTACTGATCAACGAGGGCTACGCGATCTCGCTGCGGGACTGGCTGGCGGCCGAGAATGCCCGCCCGGATGTGGCTGGCAACTTCGTTGGCGGAACGTTGTTCCTGCGCGTCACCGTGCGCTCCCGCGCTGCGCCGCAGTCGTTGCAGCCGGTGGTCTCCGAGCTGTTCGATGCCGGGCTGGACCCGGTGGCGCCGGCGCGGATCGCCGACAGCTTCCTGCTCGAAGTGTCGGGGGATGCCAGGCAAATGGGCGACGCACCGGCCCGGCCGCTCGATACGTGGTCGCCTGATCTGACGACGCCGGCCGCGGCCGACGTGCCGGGGTTGGTGACGGCGCGGGAACAGACGACGCTGACCGGGATCGCCGATCCAGGACTGTCCAACGCACTTCGCTTGCAGTCCTGGCTGCTCCGCCGGACGTTCCCGGCATTTGACGACAGCCCCGGATCCGAATCCGGCTACGAGGAATCGTCGCGCCTGCTGCTGGCCAGCGTGCATGTCACGCTCGCCAGTTTGACCACGCCGCCCACGACGGCGGGCACTGCAGTCAACAACCTGGTGCGACCATTCGTCCGTGCAAATGCCCTGCTCGCAGCGCTGTCGCTGCCCTGACCGGAGGCCATGATGTCCGCAAGCAGCTCCGGAACCACCGTGCAGTTCACCCCGTTGCAGGGGCCTCCCGCCACCACGGCCAACGCCACTGTCCTGAAAGTCGTGCAGGCAGAACCGCAGCTCAGCCGGACCTACTATCAGGACGGGCGGCTACTGACCGCGTTGGACCTGAACCGCGACTACGCCTATCTCGATCGGCGGCTGCTCGACCTTGGGCTCGCGCTGGGTGACGGTGTGATACAGGGCCTGGTCGCCAGTTTGACCGGCGGGACTACGATCACCGTGACCGAAGGCCGCGGCGTTGCGCCGAGCGGTCGCGTCATCGCCTACAGCGCCACCCCGACCCCCGGCATCCCGCTGTCGGCTAACCTGAGCGACATCGGTACTCTGGTTACGCTGAACGGGCCAACCTTCAGTGGCATCGGTGACGGGCTGTACGCCGTGGTCCTCCTGCATGGCCAGCAATCGAGTGGCGTCGCGGAGGTGTTCCCGCGTGACCTGAGCAGCACGCAGGTCATTCCCGAGGCGATCGTGGACACCGTGGAGATTGCGCTCGTCGGCCTGACACAGCCGGTTCCCGCCGGTACGCCATTCCAGGCCCGCGCGCAGCTAGCCGCGCAGTTCGCCGGTGGGCAGAACCTGCCGTCACTGCCTTCCGACAGCATCGCCCTCGGCGTTGTCGCGATGCGGCAGGGGCTGGCGACATGGTTCGATCCCGCGCTGCTGCGGCATCCGCTGCGCGCTGCCGACGATACGACCGCAGCCACCGATGACCTGGTGCGGCACTACGCGCAGCTTTACACCGACCTGATGGCGGACCTTGCCACGCGGGGGGCCACCACATTCCGTGCCGCCGACATCTTTTCCCTGCTGCCGCCGACGGGGCTGCTGCCGAGCACCGCGATCGATCCCGTGGCGGCAACGCAGACCTTTTTTCCTACCCAGATCGACGTGGCACTCATCCCGGCACGCGCCGACGAAGTCAACGAACTGCTGGCGCAAACGGAAGGAGAACCCGCGATCGACCTGACATCGGGAGTTCCTGCGCAGATCCTGGTGCTCGTGCCGTTGCCGCCGGCCAACTACGCGACACTGGCGCCGGCATTGCTGGGACCGGTGCCGAACCCCGCGCCGCCTGCGTTCAAGCCATATCCGAGCGTAACCTTGTCCCGCATCGACCCGTTGGTGCTGCGGTTGCCGCCGCGGCCGATCGTGTCGACACCGGCGGCGGCGTGGACGCAGATCTGGGCCCTGGCGCCCGCCAATCTGCCGTGGATGGTGCGTCCGACAGACGGCGGGCTGGGAGGGGTGAAGGCTGCCATGCTCGCGGCCGGGTTCACTGTTCCGGTGCCGTCGCCGACACCGGCGCCAACTGCGACCCCAATCCCCACGCCAACGATCACGCCGCGACCGACAGTGACGCCGATCCCGCCGATTACGTTACCCCCGGCGCCTCCGGTGACCCCGGCGCCCACGGTGACCCCGGCGCCCACGGTGACCCCGGTGCCCACGGTGACCCCGGCGCCCACGGTGACCCCGGCACCCACGGTAACCCCGGCGCCCACGGTAACCCCGGCGCCCACAATAGCGCCGCGTCCCACGCCGACTGTGACGTTCCGACCGCCAGGCCCGACGGTACTTCCGTTCTGACATGAGCATCGACACAACCGTGCCGCTCGACCACCGGCTTGACCGGTCGTTTGCTCCGAGGAGGCAGGAATGGGTGCACTGATCCATCTCGCTGCTGCCGCGCCGGCGGGCAAGGACGCGGGCAGGGTGTATTACGGCGTCGGCCGCAGCCTGACCGCCGCGGATTTCGCCCAGCAAGATCGCTATACCGAGGCGCGCCTGCTCGGATTGACCACGGCGACGACAGGCGTCATCGCCGGCCTTGGTGTATCGCCGGCGCGCTTCGACAGCCCGAACGGAATCACAGGATTATCATCCCTTACCATCGGCCCCGGGTCGGGTATCGGCGCCGATGGCCGCGTGGTGCGTGTCACCTCGCCGATCAGCATCGCCTGGCCGGACCTTGTGGCGGCCGTGCCCAACGGCGGCACGCTGGCGAACGGGTGGTATTTCCTGCTTGTTCGCACCGTCGAATTCGATGGCCTCGAAGGGCCACCGCCGGACCCGAGCCAGCGGGCGGTCGCTGATCCGATGCTCGACATCCGGCAGGACAGCTTCGTCGAGGTTTGGCTGTCCACCTCGATCGGATCTCTGCCGGTCTCGCGCATGCCTCCCGCTCTGGCGCTCACCCTGAATACGCTCGTTGGTGGCCTGACCCCGGCCAGCATGGCAACTGTGGTTGGCAACGGTGTGCCGCTCGCGGTCGTGCTGGTGATGAACGGTCAGGCAATCCTGCTGAGCCAGGCCTTCGGCCGGCTGCCGGCCGACCCGAATGGGCCGAATGCAATGCTGCTCGCGCAGATGCGCGAGGCTTTCACCATGGCGCTGACCGAGACCGGAGCGAACCCGGCGCTCAGCACCTGGCAATCCACGATCCGCACGCGATTCCGGTTCCTGCCTGGTGCTGGCGAGCTGCCGGTCGGCATGTTACTGACGCCCGAGGCGGTCACCGCGAGCTGCCCTTTCTTCCCACCGGGCATGGAGGTCTACCTCCAGCTGATCCGTGCCAGCCAGGCAGCGCATCTACTGCACGAGGCGCTCGGGCGATCACCACTGGACCTCAGCAGCAACAATGCGGAGGCGGTCACGCTGGCGCTGGCCATACCCGATGCTGCGTGGACGCCAGACCTGCTGGACATGCCGCGCGGCGATCCGGTGCTGGCCGCCGACGCCCACCTGGCCTATGCCCGCGCGCGCACAGTGCAGGTTGTCCAGCGCGAGAACTGGATCGCGCTGTACGGCGGCATGACCGCCGTCGTCGCGGCCCAGTCACAGGCGATCGGCTTCCTGATGGCGTCCGATACGGCAGCGCGGAATCTGTCCTACCTCCTCAGCCTGCCGCCACCGGCCGCGCCCGCCACGCCCGTGCTGACGGTCGATGGCCTGCTGACTGCCGCCGACGATGCAGCGTCGCCCCTCGCTCTGCTTCCCTTGGTTGCTGCGTGGCTAGCCGCGCTGGCCGCGACGCCGCCACCGACCGCCCTTGCCATCCCTTCCGTACCGACAACGGACGCCCCAACCGCCGCAAGCCAGCTCGCCGCACTCGGCTATCAGGTGGTCGACCCGGAGCCTGCCCAGGCCGATCCGACAGCTGCCAGCCACGCGCCGGTCCCTTCCGACTCAGTGCTGGCGCAACTGATCCCGTTCCTTCCGGCAAATTCTGACTTCACCGCCTGGTCCGCCGCGATCTCGGCAGCAAACCCGGATCCGGCGTTGCTCCAGCCGTTGATCGATGCCGGCATCGTGGATGCCAATGCCAGCGCCAGCGCACGCGCCGCAGCGATCACGGCGCTGCTGGCCTTGCCGGCGGCGGGCGACGCACGCAACGACGATACGCAACCGGGCGCACTGCTCCAGCTGGCAATGCTGCAGCTATTCTACGCTGTGTTTGTTCGGGTGGCACGAGCGCACGAGACATATCTGGACGCACACAGCCGGCTGATCGCTCTGCAGCGCCAGCACCTCGACATCATGTCCACCTCTGTCTCCGCGTTGGCAGGCGGTGTTCCGTCCGACGGGAGCGGGCTGAGCTTCACGCGCCTCATCCCGTTCGTATCATTCACACCCGCTCCGGCGACCACGCCACCTCCGGCTGCCAGCGGGCCTGCTGCGTCACCGCCACCTGCGACAAGCGCTCCGACGACAGGCAGCACAGCCTTCATGGCGGCGCGGACATTTTCGCCGGTGCGGGCTGCGTCAGTCACCAGCGGGGCTGCATTCTCGACAGCGAGTTTCAACGCGGCCAGTAGTTTGCCTGCTACGACACAGCTTCAGATCAATCCATCGCAATTGCAGTTCAATCCTGTCACCAGCGGAGGCGCAATCGCACAAACGCAGTTCAATCCATCGCTGATAACGTCCGCGCCGATTGCCAGCTTCACGGTGGCGTCACCGTCGGCCAGCATTCTTGGCTCGCTGCTTGGCAACCAGACCGACGTTGCACAGTCCGTTGCGCAGCAGCTCGGAGCGATCTCCCAGGCTCCGACATTTCAGTATACGCCGGTCAAGTACGGTGCGGCATCGTATGTCGATGGCAGTGCCCCGTTACTGAATACGGCCAATGCCGGGGTCACCAACCTGCGCAATATCATGAGCGCAGCGCCGTTCAACATTCCATCGACGTCATTCAAGCCCATCGGGGGCGCAAGCACATCCGATCCTAACGCCAATTATGGCAACATTATAACAACCACCCGTGGTTTGCTTGACGACATTAACCTGGTCGAGATCAACGCGCAGAAAATCGAGAGCGCGTATCTGTCGTTCCGTGATCGCATTGTCTCGTTAGAGGCACGCATCGCCCAGCTCACCGATCTGCTGGCCAGTGCACGCGATACGCTGCGCAGCTCCCAGGCTACTGCTGTGCAGACGGCAGGAGACTATGCCGCCACTCAGCAACTGGTGCTGGAGGAGACAGCCCGGGTCAACACGGCGACAGCTTCTCGCCACCAGGCGATCACGGCCGCCACCGGGCTGTTCTATGTGCGGGAACTGCAGACACTGATCACGCGGGATCTGCCGCCGTCGATTGCGCTTACCGCGGATACGCCGGCCGATCTGGTTCCCGGATGTCCTACCGACCATGCCGGCCCGCCGGCCGCAATCCAACCGTTCCTCGACCTGTTGCTGGAAGTGCCACTTGCCGACTGGTGGCCGCTGCGTGACGGTTGGACCTATCTGCCGGAACCCACCGGTATCCAGCGACTTGGTGCTCTGCGCGCCGCACGGTTGGCTAGCTGGACGTTTGCGTCGAACTTCGGCTCCGGTGCGGCCGCATCCGATCTCGTCGGTCTCGCGAACACCACACGCGGTGCCTTTGATCCAGTGTTCCGCAGCGCCATCAACATCGGCTCCTCGCTGGCAGAAACCCAGCGGGCGGCATTCGTTGTGTTCTCGTTGCCCGACATCGTGGCGCTCCCGGTCAGTATTCTGAGGATCAATGCCGAGGCGATGCGGGCGCGCCTGGAAAGCGCCACCGGCTGCCTGTTCGAGACACTGACAGCAATAGCGCCGTCAGCCCGCTTTGCATGGGCATCGCTGGCCAGGGCCGGCACGTTGCCGACGCTCGACTTCACGCAGTGGCCGGTGCCAGCCGGTCTTGGCGATGCGGGAACAGCAACGCTGCGACGGCTGGCGGCGCTGGTGAACTGGATGGCGGCTCAGCTGCACGACCGCTCCAGTGCCGCGTCGCAGACCGCTCTCGGCAATCTCGTGGCTGCCGCGGTAATGGCGGCCGCGTATGGTGACCCCAACGAGGCCGTTACCGGTACCGTCGCCAGCTCGGGTGGCGTGCCGCAGCCTGGCGTGCCGATCCGCGTCACGCTAAACCGGCTGACGCCGATCGGGACAACACTGGATTTGCTCGATGCCAACCAGAGCGTCGTCGGCACGCTGCGCGTGCAGGACCACGACGCGTTCGGCACCACAGCGACCGTCGTCACAAGCAATGCCACTGTCGCACCGACAAGTGGTTGGACGGTCGCGTCCCGCGGTGGCCGCGCGCCTTGGCTGCCGTCGTGAGGGCTGCCGCTCTCGCCGAGGATGCTGTGTCAGTGCGGCAGGTGCGATCGCGCGGCGTGCCGGAGGCTGCGCTGCGCCACCAGCTTGCCACGGTGCCCACGCCGCGCCTGCGCCGGTTCGTGTTTGTGCGGCACGTCACGCTGCGCGCCGGGCCACAACAGGTAGCGCAAGCCATGCAGGCGGCGCTGGCGAAGCTGTCCGAGAACGACCGCCAGGAGGTGGTGGCGTTTGCTGACTTCCCGGACCTTGTGGTGGCCTGCGCGCGGGCCGCTCTGGGAGGTGGACTGGGCGGTGCGTGGCACTGGCGGACGCTGGGACTGTCGCGCGGGGCCGGCCCAGGGCAAGCGATCGCCACGTTGCTGACTACGCATCCGCTGGAGGCTGTTTCAGCCGTGTCGGCCCTGGCTGAGCAGGGACTGCTCGGTTCGGTCTGGAGGGACATGCCGGAAGCAGCAGCGGCCCGATTGACGGCTGCATTGGCGATCGCAGCGGGGTTTACCGTGCCGGATTGGCCAGCCGACACGTTGGCTGGTCGCGCGGCAGGTCCGCGCCGGGCGTTGGTCGCCACGCCACCGACCTCCGTCGAGGTGCTGCTGGGGCTGACGGTGGCGATGTGGGCGCAGGCAGGGCCGTGGCGGCCCCACTCTGAGGCGTTGATGGCAGCCGCGGTGTTATCGTTGCTTCGGTGGTCGCCGGGCGTTCTCCGGTCAGCGGACAGCCCGGCCTGGCCCGTGCTGCTCGCGCGTATCGCTGGTGAAGGCCCCATCGCTCACACCCCGCGTTCTGAGCCGGTGTCCGTCGCCCCTTCACCGAGGGCGGCGACCCCGGTCGACGATGCGGCACCGCCTCCGACCGTACCCGCCACTTGGGAGGTGACGCAGGATGCCCGTGGCCAGGAGGTCTCGACCGGGTGGGGCGGCGTGCTGTTCCTGATCAACGCGTTGCGGCGGCTCGATGTCGAGGAGCTGCTGAAGGAGGCAGGTCCCGACGCGCCGAGCGGATGGCGCCTTCTGCATGACCTCGGCATGGCCTTTGGCCTGCCCGAGGACGAACCGATGGCGGTGTTCCTGGCGGCACAGGACCTCGATACCACTGTTCCGTCGCAACTGCTTGCTACGCTCGTCGGCCGCATCGAGGACCTCTACAGGCTCGACGGTCCATTGCCCCTGCCGCTGGCACAGCCAGCGCGGCTGTGGGCCACTGAGACGCATCTCGACCTCGATCTCGAAACAAAGGACGTCGATCCGGCGATCAGGCTTGCCGGCCTCGACCTCGATCCCGGATGGGTGCCCTGGCTGGGGAGGGTCGTGACTTTCCACTATGACCAGATCCCCACCCACTACCGGGGGAGCGGCTGACGTGGCGGACGATGCGGTCGGCGCGCTCGCCGCCCGGGGCGCTCCCGAACTGCTCGACCTAATGGTGGCGCTCGGTCTCGCCTGTTACGTCCGGCGCATCGATGATCCCGATCCCGCACTGCGCCTCGCCCAACGGGAAGGCGAGGCAGCCGCGCGGGATGCCGGCCTCGACAGCCTGGACTGGTCTGACCAGAGGGTGCTGTTGGCGCGGGCTTGGGATCGCACCGAGGGTCCGTTGCGCCGGCTCGCTGGGCAGCTTTCGCTAGAGCCGGCGGATCTGTTCCTGGTCGGCCTAGCCGCGGCGTGCGAGCGCCGCCGAACCGTGTCGCTCGCCGTCGCGGCGCTGCAGGCGCCATTTCCGGCCTCGCGCCCAAGCGCGCATCTGGCGCTCGACATGCTCGAGATGCTGCTCGAATCCGGAGCAGGCGATGCGATGGCGCTGGCCTCGGGACCGCTGATCGAATCGGGGCTGCTGTCTCTGGAGGGCCAGGACGCCCTGCCGCAGCGGGTGCTTGCCATTCGGCTGCCTCTATGGCGGGCGCTGTCGGGCGGGCCGTCGTCCTGGCCTGGCGGCAAGATCATTGCGTCGGCGCAGGCGGGTAACGCCGGGCTGCCAACTGTCGCACTGGAACGTGCAGCCCAGAGCATCGCGGCCGGCGAGGCCGGCGGCATTGTGATCCGTGGCCCGCCAGGCTCTGGCCGGGCCGCGATCGCCGCCGCTGTCGCACATCGGCTGGGCCTCGCCGCCATCGAGGTACCGCTGTTGGTGTTCCGTGAGGATCGCGCCTTCGCCACAGCCTGTTGCACCGTTGGCTGGATGCCGGTGCTGCGCGTTGCGACCGATCTTGGCGAGGCTTCCGTACTCGACGCCCCAGGCGCCGCATTGGCTGCCTGCGTACTGGCCGGCACGCACGGCGCTGTCGAAGGCGACAGACTGATCGAACTGGTGACCGCGCCACCGCCTGCGGCCGAGCGGCTGCGGCTTTGGAGTGCGGCATTAGGCGAGCGTCGGCACGGCATCGACCCGACTACGCTGAGCTCCGCCGTACTCTACCCTGGGACAATCAGCGCCGTGGCCCGCAGCGCTCGCATTCGCGCCGAGACCGAGGACAGGCCTGTCAGGCAGACAGATCTGGCGGAGGCACGCCTGACGCTGGCGCCCGACGGGCTCGGCCGGCTGGCACACCCGGTTACCCGCTCGGTCGGCGCGGACGCGTTGGTGACCACGCCCGGCCTGGCAAACGACCTCGCCGCGTTGATTGGCCGCTGCCGCCGCCGGGAAACCATCTGGAACGGCCTGGGTCCGACGCTGGCCGCCAGCACCACGCGTGGCGTTCGCGCGCTTTTCGCAGGCGAAAGCGGGACCGGCAAGACGATGGCCGCGTCCTATGTCGCGACCGCGCTCGCGGCGCCGTTGTATCGCTGCGACCTTGCCGCGGTGATGAACAAGTACATCGGCGAGTCGGAGAAGAACCTCGGTGGTCTGCTCGACCACGCCGAGGCGGCCGATGTGGTGCTGCTGTTCGACGAGGCCGACGCGCTGTTCGGCCGGCGCACCGAGGGCAGCGAGACCGGCGAGCGTTACGCCAACATGCTGACCAACTACCTGTTAACGCGGCTCGAGGCGCACCACGGCATCGTCATCCTGACGGCCAATTCCAAGGCGCGGATCGATCCAGCGTTCTGGCGACGGCTGGACCAGGTGATCGACTTCCCGACACCCGGCTATGCGGAGCGGCTGGCGCTGTGGAAGAGCCACCTCGGTCCGCGCGCCCCATCCGAAGAGGTACTGGAGCGGCTCGCCGCCTATTGCGATCTGTCTGGCGGCGGCGTGCGGAACGCTGTCCTGGCCGCGGCCGCAATGGCGCCGGCCGACGGACCAATTGGCCTCGAGGACCTGACGCCGGCACTGCAGCGCGAATATGCCAAGCTGCGGCGCACGCTGCCTGCCGGTCTGGCGCTTGCGATGCGGGCCGCGCAATGAGTGCGGCCGCCCAGGCGGTCCGACCGAAACCGGCGTCGCCCCGCACAACCCGCCAGCCGGAACCGCCGACCCGCGCCATGCTCTCGGGTTCGCCGCGCTATCTGCGTTCCAGCGTGCGGCTTGGCGGACTGCACGACCCGCAGGAACACGAGGCGGAGCGTGCGGCCACCACGATCTCGTCCGGCGCCTGCCATCAGGTGCACGACCCCGGCGGGTCCAGATATCTGCGCGTGACCGGAGCAGAGATGGCGCGGGCGGAGTCCGGAGCGGTGCGGCCAATGACGCCGGTGACCCGCCCCGGTACCGAGGGTGGCGTGCGGTGCGCCGCAGCGCACGAAGCCACCGATCCCGGCGGTGCTCACCATCTGCGTGCTACCCCGGCGCATCGGGTGATTGACCCAGGCGCCGAGGGGCAGGTGCGGCACGCAGCGGTGCACGAAGCCACCGATCCGGGTGGCGTCCACCACCTGCGCGCCACGCCTGCGCATAAGGTGGTGGACCTGGGCGCCGAAGGTCGCATACGACGCTCTCCCACGCACGCCGGCGACGGGCAGCCGGTGCGCGCGATGCATACGACGGCGGGGGCGGACAAGAGGCAACACGTTCAGCCCACGGTGCCACATGTGGTGGTCGATCCGGGTGGCGCCGCCAGCCTGCGCGCCTCGCCGGCACCCGGGGTCACCGACCCTGGGGCTTCGGGTCGGATCCGCCGTTCCCCCGAGCACGCCGGCAGTGACCCAGGGCATGTCCGCGCGACGCCGTCCGACGTCAGGCCGACTGCGACAGAGCCTGTCCGTAGCGCAAGCCATTCCGCAGCGGCACCAGTTCACGCATCACATGACACGGATGCCGAGGCGGCGGACGGGATCGAAACAGCCCGCAAAAACGTCGGCCGCCCGCTGCCTGCCAATGTGCGGACGCGGCTGGAGCACGGGTTTGGCGAGCATCTGGACAGCGTGCGCGTGGATGCCAGCCCTGCCGCGCATGCAGCCGCCGCCTCGATCGGTGCGCGCGCTTACACCGAGGGTGAACGCATTACTCTCGGCCACGGGGAGAGCGAGCACGATCTCCGGCTGATGGCGCACGAGGCCACACATGTCGTGCAGAACCGGCGCGCCGGGCACCGCGGCCAACCGGCAGCGGTGGCGGCAACGGAAATCCGCCGTGACGTCCACCGGGCCGCCGACCAGGAGTCCGGAGACAGCCGGACCTACCACACGCTGGATGGCCGGACGATCGAATTGCCGGACGACATGACGGCCGCGGAAGCGCACAAATTGGAGATGGATGGGGTCGCGGCCAAGCGGCACCTGGGTCAGGGTCCGCCGCCCAAGCCGGTTCCCGATGTCCACAAACCGGCCGAAAAGAAGGCCACCAAGACAGTCAAGCCACCGCCCAAGGTTGCGGCAGGACCACACGCAAAGCACGCGACCGGTCCCCACTCGGTGGGTGTCAAGGCCCAGCTGAAGCCGTTGGCGAGCAAGGTCGGGCAATATCTGGTGGCCAAGGCTGCCCCAGTCTTGGCGAGGGGCGTCAGCAAGATCGGCAATCTCAGCCTGCACCAGCAGACCCATGACAATGCCGATCGGAAAGTGCACCAGGCCGAAAAGGCGGTTGTCATCCCCGAGAGCGACGGCCAGTCGAAGAGCAACTTCAGCCAGGTCGGCGTCGTCGCTGCCAAGCCGCCGCCCGAGCCCGACGAGAACAAGGCCAGGGCCGAGCTGACTGAGTCGCTTGCGCAGAATGTCCCGAAGAGCATCGAGGACGTTGACAACTTCAAGCGCGACATGAAGGCGCAGCACACCGGCGCCGACGTCCTGAAGGTGGTGCAGACCGACAAGAACGCCGTCGTGAGCACGTTCGGCGACATGGAGCATACGCCACCACCACTGCCGCCCGAGCACGTGCCCGAAGAGTTGCCTCCGCCGAAAGCGGCGCCACCGACGGGAACGATGGACCTTGGGCAGGGCGCGGTTGCGCCGCTGCTGCCTGAGCACACCGATGTCAGCCAGTACACCAAGGAAGCTGATGACAGGCTCCAGAAGGAGGGAGTGACGCAGGAACAGCTCGACATGGTCGACAGCGGCGACCTTGCCGATGCCAACAAGGAAAAGAAGGGTCTGGAGAAGGCCGCCAAGACCGAACCGCAGGCGGTTCAGAACTACGCGAAGGATGCCACCGCGCAGGTGGATCGCGATCTGCACCAGGAGGAGCAGGCGCAGCGTGGCGCGCTGGCGGCCCACCGCAAGCAGGGGCTGCATCGGACAGGCGAGCAGCAGAAGGGCGCCAAGAGCGCGCTGGAAAAGAAGCGCGACGAGGTCGCCGCGACGATCAACGGCATCTACCAGACCACGCAGGACAGCGTGAAGAAGCGGCTCGCGGATCTCGAAACGCAGTCGATGAAGCGGTTCGACGATGGCAACGCGCGCGCGTCGAAAGCGTTCGAGGACAACGTCAACCGCGAACTCGATACCTACAAGGACGATCGCTACTCGGGCGTGTTCGGCTGGGCCAGAAAGGCCAAGGACTGGCTGCTGGGCATGGATGACCTACCGCGGGTCAAGGAGATCTTCGATACCAACCGCGAACGGTTCGTGCAGACGCTCAACAGCCTGGTCGCGGATATCAGCGCCGACAACAAGCGTGTGGTGCAGGAATGCAAGGACGCGCTGGCGAAGGCGAAGACTGACATCAAGGAATACGTCGACAAGCTTGGGCCGGAACTGAAGGACATCGGCAACAAGACCGCCGGCGAGGTGAACGGCAAGCTGGACGAACTGGACGGCTTCATCAGGAAGAAGGAGGAGGAGCTACAGAAGAAACTCGCCGACAAGCAGCAGGCCGCGATCAAGGCGATCGACGACAAGATCGCCAAGATGAAGGAGGCGATGTCGGGCGCGCTGGCCAAGCTGGGCAATCTGCTGCTGTGGGCGGCGAAGAAGTTCTTCACCTGGGCGCTGGGACAGTTCGGTTATTCGCTGTCCGACATCGAAAGCATCATCGACAAGGGTGCTGCGGTCCTGAAGGCGATCTTCACCAAGCCGATCGTGTTCGTGAAGAATTTGATTGCTGGTGTCAAGCAGGGATTCCTGAACTTCGGCAAGAACTTCCTGACGCATCTCAAGGACGCGATCTTCGACTGGCTGACCGGGTCGCTGGAAGGCATCACGCTGCCATCGACCTGGGACCTGAAGGGCATTGCCAGCGTCGCGCTTCAGATGCTCGGCCTGACCTGGACCAACATCCGCGGCAAGCTGGCAAAACTGATCGGCGAAAAAGCCGTCAAGACCTTGGAGACCGGCTTCGACCTGGTGGTCACGCTGGTGCGCGACGGGCCGTTGGCGGCTTGGGAAAAGGTCAAGGAGATGGGCGAGGAGATCAAGCAGGCCTTCATCGAGGGCGTGCAGGATTTCATCAAGATCAAGATCATCCAGGAGGCCATCAAGACCGTTATCGCCCTGTTCGTCCCCGGCGCGGGCATCGTCAAGGCGGTGATCGGCATCTACGACACCGTGGTGTTCTTCATCCAGAAGGCCAAGCAGATCGCCGAGTTCATCGGCAGCTTCCTGGGCAGCATTGGCGAGATCGCAGCGGGCAACATCGGGGGGGCTGCGGACGCGCTGGAGAGGGGGTTGGCCACGGGTCTGAAGCTGGTCATCAACTTCCTCGCGCGGTTGCTGCATCTGGATGGGATCACCGCGAAGATCCGCGGCGCGATCCAGAAGCTGCGGGCGAAGGTGGACGCGGTGCTGGACCGGATCGTGGGTTGGATCGTCGACAAGGGCAAAGGCGTGCTGGCGAGATTCACCGGTAAGGATACGAAGAAAGAGTCAGACATTGCGAAGTCCCAAGAAGACACAGGCGTCGCAGGCGACACCAGGTTCGCTATAGGGCGAGAGCAGCACGAAATTAAGCTGACGGTGGAAGGTGACCGTGCGCGCCTGACGATGTCGAGCGCGCTGCTGGAAGGCTTCGGCGAGCACCTGGAGCGAATCAAGCGCGACTGGGTACCACTTCGCCACGGCCACCCAGCCGGCGACCTTGCAGGAGAGCTGAACCAGCTCAGCGCCGATGGACAGAAGCTTGTGTTGGCGGCGAGCAAGAAGCGCAGCGAAAGGGCGCAAAGCCTTTCGCTCAATAGGATTGTCGACAGCCTTGCCGCCCGGCTTCGCGATATCTGCGCCAGATTCGGGATTCCAAAAATCGAAGGCCTGGGAAGCTACAGGCAGCCGCCGGCCCACAATCCTGTCTATGGGGGCCTTGACGGCTATGGCCGCGCCACCAGCATGCAAGCGACCCTCAGCTTCCAGACGCGGCCGTTCATGCGTTCAACGAGTCCGTCCGTGATGATACCAGGGACAGGTATCGCGCGGTATCAAAGGGGCCATCTCCTCGCCGCCAGCCTTGGCGGTTCGAACAGTAGTCCCGCCAACTTCGCCCCGATGTCCGCCACGACCAATACCTCACGCGGCGGCATCGAGAACTTCGAACGTGCGCTGCGCGAAGCGATCCGGCAAGACGTCTTCCCACCCTGGATCGTGACCTACGGAATAACGCCAATATATCATGGTAGTGTCGCCGACTTGAGCGCGACGATTGAGAACCTTCTGGGTCCGCACGCTGGCGCGTCAACAGCGGCGACAGCGCTGTTCGGCCTGGCCCAGACCAACGCGCCGATCACGCACGCGACCCTGATCGGCCTACTGCCTGGCGCGACACCGCAAGCGGTGAGTCGGCACGAAACGGAGATCAAAGAGTCCCTTCTCATGAGCTTCGTGCCGCGCAAATTCAGGACGAAGGTCGACGTTGAGCAGGCGCCCGAGGGCGGCCGGCTACCGGCGGCGCAGCCTTTCGACAACCATATGTGACGGAAATCAGTTCTCGCAGGCCCCGGTCAGAGAACTGTCAACCGTGCCAACCACCTTCTCAAGCCAACCGTCCGAGTGACAGAACGGCCATACAGTCCACCTGACAGGCTGCTTGGCCGAAGCGAAGTGACGTTCGATGATGATCTGCTCCGCGTCGACCAAAAGCAGCCGCTGCAACTCGTCGCCTTGGGCATCGTCGCGACAAATCTCCTCTCCATCGATGTCGTGGAAGCCCACGTACCAGAACTGCGGTTCCGCCAACGCCTCGGGCTGTAATGTCCTACGATCCAGCACAATCCGCACGTGCCACTCCCGGACCTCGGTTGCCCATGTCGCCTGAGCCGGCGCGTTCGGAGGCTCCTCGCCGCGCAGTGTCGCATCCTGCGCCGCCCGATGCAGAAAGCTCAGCCCCGCATACTCTTCGTACTCCGCGAAGCTACGCACGGTGCCGCAGCCGAACGGACCGACATGTGGGGCCAACAGAAACTGCCGCACCTTCTCCCGGCTCACCGCATCCCGCTCGTGCCATTCGAATTCGATGCCCTGTGCCCGCACATGGTCACCCCAGTGCTTCGCGCGATGCGACCGTGTATACTCGTGCCACAGGATGTGCTCGTGTGGATGGAACAGCGCGTAGCCGTGGGTGAATGCACGAATCGCCAGCATGATCTCCTCGCCGTGAAAATACAGTTCGGGGTCATACGGCACGTCGCTCACGAATGACCCGAGCGTGAACACGAAGCCCCCTGCCACAAACCGCGCGCGCAGCGGGCGCCGCAGTGTTGGCCAGTCCGGGATCACCCGCGGACGGAACGCGGGGATACCATCATTGCTGAAGTGATCGAAATCCATCTGCATCGGTTCGCCTGGCACCAGCTCGGCAGCGTCAGGATCGAACGGCGCCGTGTAGGTGGTCAGCAGCGGCTTCGCGACCTCGCTCCGTTCCGCGTGAGTGAGCAGCAGTGCATCCCAGTCCTGCACGAACCGATGATGTGAATCGAGCTGGAGGTAAAAGTCCTCCCCTTCCCACAGTTTCATGATTTCCGCACGCGCCCAGCAGGCGCCTCGACTCTCCTGCCACGGCACGTCGATCACCCGCGTGCGCCGATCCGCGAAATCCGGCGGTACGGGTTCGTCGACAGCATGCTGCCAGCAGATGCCGAAACGCAGATTGTCGGGGTAGCGCGCGCGGTTCAGGCAGTCGCGGATCGTTGGCGCCAGCTCCGGGTCCCGATAGGCCGCGATGGAGACGAAGATGGTCACGACCGCACCGGTGGCGCGGACAGCCCACGACGGAAAACCCCACGCAGCCGTCGACGCATGATCGGCCTGACCAGGACACCCGCGAGCGCGAATGCAACGGGGGTGAGTAAAGACCAGCTGGTCAGCAGCGCCGGGATCAGCAGTGCGGACTCGGTTGTCAGCATCGTCCAGATCGTTGCCGCCGCTGCCCCGACCGACCCGCCCACTAGGGCGGCCCGAGCAGCCAGCCGCTCCATGTTGACCGCAACTGCCAGGCCGCCGGTCGCCGCCGCAACAGCCTGAAAGTGCGCGCTTGCCAATGCGGCAACCGCCTCAGAAGCCGTGGCGTCAAGCCAGCCTCGCAGGATATCGGTCTCCGTGTCGCCGCTGAGCCGCACTCGCGTCCGCAGCACCACATGCATCCCGTCTGGCGGCATTGCCAGCGTATCGACCATGATCCGTCGATGCGCGAGCAGTTGCGCCGCATCCTGCCGGGAGGCGCGCCAGCCGCCGCGGACCGAACCCCAGCTCGCACGCAGGGCCGCGATATCGGTCTTGATGTCGGCAAACCATCCGATCATGGCTTCAGCCGATCATGCTCCGCCGCCGAGCAGCGCGCGCACTGCCGTGCCCGCGATCTCGCGGACCGCGTCGAGCATAAACTTCCAGCAGGCGACCGAGACATCGATGCTCTGGCAGTGGATCGCGAACACTGTCTCAGAGCCCGGACTGCGCAGCGCCGCCTGCACGCGTGTCGTGATGTCGCCGGTCACGTGCACGACGGTCTGTGCAACGATCTCCTCGACCCCGATGTCCCATATCTTTTGCAATTGGATCAGATCGTCCGGGGTGATGACATAGCTGCTGGGCTGCAGCGGCGTCTCGACCAGCTGTGCCCGTGTCTTGCCGATGTTCGCGTCGGCAACGTCGAGACATCCCACGGAGGACGGCAGGTGTATGGCCGCTTGATCCCCCCACATACTGGACACTTCCGTCCGTCAGGGGTCCCCGTTGGAAGCCGATCACACATCGAGATGACATCAATAGGAGTGAACTATATCAATGGCACAAGCCCGTTTCTGCCGGGGTCACACTTCGACGCCGGGTCATCCGGTGCCTGGCAGTCATCGGCCAACTCCGTCAGCGCGTGGCGCGTTCAACCGTCTTGGTTGCTAATTGGTAGCTACCACACCAGTGTCGCTTGACGCGGCGTCGCGGCGATCATAACCCATTGAAATCGTGGTCGGAGCGGCGGGATTTGAACCCACGACCCCCAGTCCCCCGACTTGAAACTCGCCCCGCCACAGAGCGACAGACCCCACAAAACCCTTGTAAATTGCCATTATGTCGCGCTTTGTCGTTGCGTGTCGGCACATGACGTGGTATCCGGTTGGTATCCCGACGGGCGCGGGATACCAAATCGGACGGGGCGGGATACCATGGCGACGAAGCGCATCACGGCCGCGGCAGTCGAAGGTTTGGCGAGCGGTGCGGTGATCTGGGACAGCGAAGTACGGGGCTTTGGCATTCGCCACCGGGCGCGGGATCGCATCTATCTGCTCAAAACGCGGATCAAGGGTCGGCAACGCATTCTGACCATCGGCCGGCACGGGCGCGGAGCCTGGGGACCGGAGAGCGCTCGGCGCGAGGCAATCCGCCTGCTCGGGCTGATCCGCGACGGCAAAGACCCGGCAATCCAGCGAGATGAGGCGAAGGCCGCGCCAAATATCAACACGTTCGCGGCGCGCTACCTCACCGAATATGCCCGGCCGCACAAGAAACCGCGCACCGTCGCCGAGGATGAACGGCTGCTGAAACTGCATGTCTTGCCGGCTCTGGGCCGTAACAAGGTGCGGGAGATCAGCAAGTCAGATGTGGCTCGGTTCCATGCCGGGATGCAGGTCACGCCAGTCGCTGGCAACCGCGCTCTCGCCCTTCTCTCCGCCATGCTGGGATGGGCCGAGAATGTGGGCGAACGACCCGACAACAGCAATCCGTGCCGTCACATCGAGCGCTACCCCGAGAAGCCCGTGGAAAGGCTCCTGACGGCCGCAGAGCTTGCCCGGCTGGGCGATGCCCTGGAGCGCGCCGCACAGCGCTGGACGGACGCCAGCAGGGCGGCGTGGCGGAAGGAATGCGAGCGGCAGGCTGTAGCGCTGGAGCTACCGCCGGCGGAGCGCGAAGCGTGGATCAAGGCCAGGATGCCGCGTCGCGAGACGACTGAGGACTGGCGCGCCATCGCGGCGTTCCGGCTGTTGATCTTCACGGGCGCCCGGTTGAGCGAAATCCTGACCTTGCGCTGGGAGTGGATCGACGCCGCACAAGGCACAGCGCGGCTGCCGGATAGCAAGACCGGCGCCAAAAACCTCTACCTGCCGCCCGGCGCGTTGGCGGTGCTGGGAGGTCTGCCGCGGATGGCGGGCAATCCGCATGTCCTGCCAGGCGGTCGGCCAGGCGCGGCGTTCGTGGGCATTCAGAAGCCTTGGCAGCGGGTGCGGGCGCTGGCCGGGCTGCCCGGTCTGCGCATCCACGATCTCCGGCACGCCTTCGCATCCGTGGCGGTTGCCGGCGGGGACAGCCTCTTCATCGTCGGGAAGATCCTCGGCCACCGGCAGGCCAGCACCACGGAACGTTACGCGCATCTGGCGCCGGACCCGGCAAAGGCGGTTGCTGATCGCACGGCGGAGCGGCTCGCCGATCTGCTCGGATTGAAACGCGGGGAGACGGCTCGCCAGAGACGCCGCATAGCCTCGTGAATATGCCGCACATTCTGGCTCTGGCCGTTCAATGCGGGGTTGCGGGTCTGTCTGACAGGGCAACAAGGGCCGAAAGGTGCCCGCGGAGCGATGTGCGGGCAGGCGAACGCCCTGGCACGTTGCTGTCGCTACGTCAGCGAATGCCGAGGGCCTTTTGCAGCAGTTGCGCCAGCGTCTGCCGCTCCTCGGTGGTGAGCGACGACAGGTCCACCTTCTGCTGCGTGCCGAGGAGCGATGCCTGCTCCGGCTTGAGCGGCGCTCGGTCGAGGATGTCCTTGACCATCATCGCCGCAACGCGGTCGTCCTCGCTGTTCATCAGCTCGACCTGGCGCCTCGCGGCCTGCGGCGTGTTCTGCGCCAGGATCGACTGCGCCTCGTGGTAGAGCGATAGGCGCTCTGGGCTGTAGCCGCTCGGGTTTCCTGACTGGCCTTTGCGGAACGCAGGCGCGAGCATGCCGCGGCCGTGAGCGGGCACGCGGTATCCGCTGACCGGTTCCCTGACTGCACCGCTCATGGGGTGAGACTAGCGCGCTGGAATGGCCTTCGCCAGCCCATAAGCGACTGCCGGGCGACTGATCACCACGGCCGCACCTCGGCGTGGCTGGTGCAGATCATGTCGATCCTGCGATGGCTGTCCGGTGTCCGGCATCGGTGCCTCCGAAACTGCGATCGGAGGAGGATAGCGGAAAAATGGGGCCGCGCGGCCCGCCACCTCGCGGGCGCGGTCGGAAGCTGCTACCATGTCCCTGGCAGCCGGTGGCGCCTGGGCGGAGGCTCAGGATGGCGTCGGACAGGCGGGAGTGACCGATGGTGGACAACGAAAATTGGTTAGCCGATAGTCAGGGACCCGATAAGGGTGGCTACATGGTCATCGTTGTCCTGGGCGTGATTTATTTTGTGCTCGCGGCGATGTTCCGCTTCATGGCTGGCTATAACCCGATCCCGCTATAGTCACCGGCTGGCCGATCACCATTGCGGCGGCGGCTGGTTTCGTTTCGATGGTTGCCTTCATAGGGATCATGCCCGCGCAAACAGGTTGCGCATGGTGCTGTCATGCCACGCACCACCACGCGCGGTGTGGATGCCCCGCGCGTTCAGCGCCGCCGCGATGGCCCGGAAGGTGGTCGCACCCGTTGCCTGTATCTGCCGCACGATAGGCAACACGTTGGCCGCGAAGGTGCTGGCATTGGCGCGGTTCACCGCCGCGCTCTTGGCCTGCGCAATATGCAGGTTGGTGCGGTTGCCCTGGACGGCACCCTGGGCCTTCTTCGCCTGCAACGCCGCACGCGTGCGCTCGCTGATCAACGCCCGCTCCTTCTCGGCCAGGGCGGCATAGATGTGCAGCATGAACGGGTCCGCGTCGGCGCCCAGTTTGGCCACGACGAAGGGTACCTTCTGCGCCATCACTCCGCTGATGAACGCCACGTCGCGGGACAGACGGCACAGCTTGGCCACCACCACCGCGCAATCGGCGTGCTTCGCCTGGGCGAGCGCGGCAGGAAGCTGCGGGCGGCGATCGAGCGCATTGGCGCCCTTGCCGGTCTCGATCTCGACATGCTCGGCCAGCACCGTCAGCCCTTCAGTATTGGCGAAGCGAGCGATGGCTTCCCGCTGGGCTTCGATGCCAAGCCCCGAGCGACCCTGCTGAACGGTGGAAACCCGGATGTAGGAGATGAACTTGTTCATGTGGCCGGTCCATTGAGGTTGGCCCGCTCCCAACGGATATATTCTTGCTCGACCTGGTTCAGATCGGCCAGTTTGGCATTAGCCAGGATCGTCAGGACAATACGCTTGCCATTCGCGTCAGCCTCGGCGAGCGCCTTGTGGACGCGGCGGTAGTCGCTGCCTTTGATGTGGTAGGGCAGCCCTGCTCGCAACCGCCGGACATTGCGCGCATACTGCTTTGTCGGGCGGCTGATGCTCCTGTATTTGCCGATGTAGACACCGGCTCCCTCGATATCCCAGCGGTAGATGCCCGGCTTCGAGCAGTCCACGCCTGGTGCAACGATGATCGTGTTGTTCATGCGTTTGCGTGAGCTTATTCAGCATGCCCTGGGCGCGGATCAGAAACGCTCAATCGGCGGCCTCGATCGCCACCGCCGGCTCGCCCTCGTTGGCCGTTGCCTTATTGGCCGTTGCGCGTCGGTCGATCTCCCTCGCCCAAGGCCGCCTTCTCACAGGCGAACTTGCCCTGCAATGTGTTGCCGAAATACCGCTCTCCTCGGTAGTAATACACGCGGGGAAAAGTGGTGTTGACCCACACAACCTTATCACCTGGGCACACCGTGTCCGGCGGCGGCGTGTGGGCTGGGGGTTGTGCATAGGTGCCCACCCCTGTCAGAAACCCAAGGGCGAGGAAGGTACCCGCAAACATCGTCCGCCAGAACATGAAACCTCTCTACGCTAGTGCCTTGAGTGTCGGGTTCGTCTGTCCCGCATCGCCGCATAGGCTCGCCTGCCCGGTGCAGCATTGATCTGGATCAACGCGGCCTGCTCTCGCCGACTGCGCACCCGTTGGGGAGCCTCGCAGTTCGCGCCGCAAGTCGCCACCATCGGACCCTCCGTGATCCAATCAAATGATCCCAGCGCAGAGCCGAGCTTGAGGCAAGGGTGATTGGCCCTGGACTGTCTCCGAAGTAGGGGGGCGTTCAGCATGGAAGGACGGCATGGCGCCGTCCAGTCCGTGCTGCTAGTGTGTAGATGGCGACAGGGGCGCAATCCCTGCCAGCCGCCATTGTTGGCCGCTGTGCAGCCGTGTGGACCTTCTACACGGGAAAGTGGCGTGTGTCTTATGGAATCGAAGCGGTTTAGCAGTCTGGACGCCTTAGGTCTTCTTTCGGACCGGGAGGTGATCAATGCGACATTCCTCATCGTCTCCGCTCGAGCTGAACGACTGACGGGACAGGTGCCGTGCCTAGTCACGGAAGAACGCGCGGAATTCCCCTCCTTTATTCACGGCGCGGATGGCCAGGTCGTCTGGCTGACGCCCCGCGATCAGGGTCTGCCGCCGACTTGCGAATCGCTAAAGGAACTGCCGCATAAGCCACTTCCCAATGTTCCCTCAGACGCCGACACTCCCTGACGATGGTTTCGATCGAGTCGCCGCGCAGGGCGCCGGGCGAAACTGGCTCAATATCAGGCTGGATCCTCTGTGCTTCGGACATGTCCGCATAATCGTCTTCGAATACAACGGCGCCCCATCCACCTCGCTCCAGCATTGCGGCAATTCGCTTGATTGCCTCGGCCTTTGGTTGATACCTGGCATCAAAGTCCTGAACGGCCTTTGCTGCGGCTTGGCAAACGGTTAGCTCTGGAAATCTGTCTTTGTCGGACATGAATTCGTTCCCTGTCTGGTGTGGCAACCGCAGGATAGCGAAAGGGGCGGCGGGTGTCATTCCGCCGCCCCATCCTTCCTCTGTGCGGACGCTCGCCGTCAGGGTCGGCGGTTTCCCGTCACTTCGCAGTCCGCCCTGCGCCTCGGTCCATGTCGCCTTTCGCATCGGCGATCTGTCCCGGCGCGCCGGCTTTGCTTGCCACCCCCGCTCCGCTACATCAGCGCTGCCATGGCCCGCATCGTCACTTACACGCACCGGCCGAAGCGGACGCGGCGCAAGAAGGCCCAGCAGGCGGCCATCGCCGGCCCAGTGATCGTCACCGCGACCAACCCGAGGTCCCGTCGCAAAACCGCCTGGGAGGACGACGGCAGCCCGTCCGATCCCGAGGTCAAGGCGTTCCTCGCCCGCATGGTCCGCCCTGGCGGGGCGCTGCCACCTGAGACGCCTTGAGCGACCTGCCGACGCCGCGCAGCACGCTGACCGCGCGCCGGCGGCTCGCCGGCCGCCATCCACCGATATTCCATTGATCTGAATCAAAGCTGGTCGGGACGTGATGGACTAATCTGATCCGCGGCTTGAAGTGAGCAAGATCATCGCACGCCGCTCAACTGATGACGATTTCGGTGTCATGGTCACCTACTGGCGGCGAAGACTCCCAATAATGGCAAGCGAACTGCTGCTGACCTTCGCATTGCTATGCGTCACTGGCCTCTACGCTTCAGTGGTTGCGCAGACCATTGATCAACAGTGGAAGTGGTGTGCTGGCGCCGACCCTGACCTCTCTATTGGAGGCTGCACGGCGGTGATCCATGTCAATCGGCGTTGAATATTGACCCTCTATCGGCGTCCAAAATTGACCCCTCCTGTGTGGTGGCCTGTGCCGGTAGTCCATAGGGGGGACCCGCGCGACGCGGAGTGCCCATCAAGAGGCTGACGCAGCGGCGCGCGGGGGGTTCCTGTGGACCCACCGGTGCAAGCTGCGACGGGTCAGAGTGGTCAGTCCCTGCCGAAGCCGCGCGGGGGAATGATCGCCTCGATCTCGGTTAGGTCCAGATCGCAGATCGCCTGCAGTGCTTCGGCGATCGGACTGTCTCGCAGGTTCTCCGGCAGGCTCTCCAGCCAGGCGGCATATTCAACCTG
>Ga0209040_10000363_pt1 | contig 34237 bp, 28 predicted proteins | sample BogFormECP12_OM3_FD_188240 | JGI IMG/M metagenome (GOLD analysis project Ga0209040, IMG submission 188240) | Bog forest soil microbial communities from Calvert Island, British Columbia, Canada - ECP12_OM3 (SPAdes) (version 2) | ecosystem: Environmental > Aquatic > Freshwater > Wetlands > Bog ... | reverse complement strand
ACCCCGTTGGTGATGGTTTTGGATTCGCAAACGGAGCCTATCTCCCTGATTCTTCAGGGCCAACGGGGAACTCGGATTATTTTGGCGCGGAATTCAGGCGCCCTGCAGTCCGTGAATCGCGCAAATCGCCTTCATTTCGATGAACGCGGTGTCCGGGTCGGGCTCAAACACGGTTGGTCCCGCAAGATAGACCGTTGGAGCACCACTTGTGGCCATCAGAGCCCTATTGCATGCGAATCACAGGATGAAGCTACCATAGCTCGCGCGGCGAACGCACCTAACTTCACGCCTGTCAGCGGCAATCGAGGATTTCGATCACTCCGCCAGGTGGGTTCGTCAGACGACCGCCTTAACCCGCACGTAGCCGCCGGGCGCGTCCTCGATCGGCGTCAGTTCGCGGTCGCCGGGGTGGCGCGCGGGCACCTGCGTGTTGTCGAACGACGTCACCCAGTGCTGCCAGTCCGGCCACCAGGAGCCGGCCATTTCGGTGCCGCCCTTGAACCAGTCCTCGGCGTCGGGCGGCAGGTCGGTGTTGATCCAGTGGCCGTATTTGCCGCCGGGCGGATTGACCACGCCGGCGATGTGGCCCGAGGCGGCCAGCACGAACCGCTTCGAGCCGCCGAGCAGCTGCGTGCCGCGATAGGTCGATTGCCACGGCGCGATGTGGTCCTCGCGCGTGGAGAGGAAATACGACGGCACCTGCACCTTGCCGAGGTCGATCGGCACGCCGTCGAGCGTGATGCCGCCCTGCTCGCGCAGCAGGTTCCGCTGGTACATGTTGCGCAGGTAGTAGCTGTGCATCTTCGCGGGCATCCGCGTGGAGTCCGCGTTCCAGTACAGCAGGTCGAACGGGAACGGCTCGTTGCCCATCAGGTAGTTGTTGACAACGAACGACCAGATCAGGTCGTTGGCGCGCAGCAGGTTGAACGTCGTCGCCATCTCGGCGGCGTCGAGATAGCCGACCTTGTTCATCTTGTCCTCGAGCGCGCGGATCTGCTCCTCGTCGATGAAGACGCTGAGCTCGCCGGCCTGCTCGAAGTCCATCATGGTGACGAAATAGGTCGCGGTCTTGATGCGGTCGTCGCCCTTGACCGCCATGTAGGCCAGCGTGGAGGCCAGCAGCGTGCCGCCGAGGCAGTAGCCGATCACGTTGACCTCGCGTTCGCCGGTGGCGCGCTCGATCGCGTCGAGGGCGCCGAACAGGCCCTCCTTCATGTAGTCCTCGAAGTTCTTCTCGGCGAGCCGCTCGTCCGGGTTGACCCAGGAGATCACGAACACCGTGTGCCCCTGGCTGACCGCGTAGCGGACGAAGCTGTTGTTGGGGCGCATGTCGAGGATGTAGAACTTGTTGATCCACGGCGGGATGATCAGCAGCGGGCGCTTGAGCACCGTCTCGGTCATCGGCTCGTACTGGATGAGCTGCATCAGCTCGTCCTGGAAGACGACCTTGCCGGGCGAGATGCCGATGTTGACGCCGAGCTCGAAGGCCGTGCTGTCGACCATCTTGGGCGACAGTTTGCCCTTGCCGCGCTCGAGGTCGGACAGCAGGTTGCTCAGCCCGCGCAGCAGGTTCTCGCCGCCGGTCTCGGCGGTCTTGCGCAGCACTTCGGGGTTGGTGAGCAGGAAGTTGGTCGGGCTCATCGCGTCGATGAACTGGCGGGCGTAGAAGTCGACCTTCTGCGCCGTCTTGGGATCGAGGCCTTCGACCTCCTTGACCACCTTCTGCATGTAGCGGGCGGACAGCAGATAGCTCTGCTTGATGAAGTCGAAGATCTCGTTCTCTTTCCAGGCGTCGTTGCGGAACCGCTTGTCGCCGGAGGCTTCGATCACCGGCTCGACCTCGAGCCCCATCATCCGCCGCGCGGTGTTCTGCCAGAGCGTCATGTAGTCCTGCCAGAAGCCGATCTGCGCGGAGACCAGCTTGGCCGGATTGGCCATGATGCGCGCCGTCATCTCGATGAACGCGCTGCCGACGTTGTACGGGTCGGGCGAGGCGGTGCTCAGATCGGACTGCCGCTTGAGCCAATCGGTGACCAGCCGCTGCGAGCGTTCGGCGATGTCGGACATCGAGCGGCCGAGCATGGCCGGGTCAGGCAGGCGGAACGGTCCCGCGTCGTTGCTGCCTTCGCTCTGCGACATAGGACGTGTCCTTTCCCTCGGTCCCGCCTCCGGCTATTGCTCCGCACATGAGCAGGACTACCGCGGGACGTATGATACGGGCAGGTAAGGCGCAAGGCGCGCGCCACGCCGGGCGCCATGTGGGGCGCCATGCTGGGCACGCCTGGGCGGCGCGCGCGGCGCTGGCGGCGGGTTGGTGCATGTCGCTGGCGGCATGCTCGTCGGTGCCCGACAGCGTCAATCCGGTCGCCTGGGTGCATCACCTTGAGGGCGGCGCGATCGAACAGCCACGGCCGCCGCCGCCGGGTGCGACGCAGCCCTACCCGAATCTCGCGTCGGTGCCCGACAAACCGGTTGCAACCGATCCGAAGCTGCGCGCGCAGATCGCCAGCGCGCTGATCGCTGACCGAACGAACGCGCAGTATGTGGCGTCGCAGCAGCCGATCCCGGATCCGTCCAATCCGCAGGCCTCGCCGCACCTGTTCGGCGCCGGCACCGCCCGGCCGCCTGCGGCGCCGGGCGCCGCTCCAGGGGCCGCTCCAGGGGCCGCTCCAGGGGCCCCGGGGGGCGGCGCCCCAGGGGGCGCGCCGGGGGCCGCACCGGGGTCGGCCCAGTCCGCGACGCCGGCTGCCACGGCCTCGCTGGTCGCGGCCGAGGCGCCGCCTGCCAGGCCGGAGCCGGCCGGGCCGCCCGCTCCGGGTACGCGGCCGGCGCGAGCCGCGGCAGAGGCGGCGGCTCCGGCCGGGCCGGCGGCCACGCCAGCGGCGCCTGCCGGACCCGCGGCCGGCGGGACGTCGGGTGGCGCGGCGACCCGTGCAGCCACTGGCGCGGCGAACGGCGCGGCCGACAGCACGCCGCTCATGCCGACCCAGCAGATGACCAGCGCCGAGCCGCTGCCGCCGGAGACCGACCTGCCGCCGTTGCCGGGCGCGCCTCCGGCGTCGCCGAAGCTGCCCGGCGCGCCGGCGGCGACCCCGGCGCCCGCGCCCGTCCCGCAGCCTCCGCCGGCGACACCGGTCGCCGCCAAGCCGCCCGGGCCGCCGCTCGGCGTGGCCTTCCCGCGCGGCTCCGCGCTGCTGCCGACGGGGGCCGACGCCGCGATCAAGGCGCTGGCCGGCCAGCGCGGCGACGGCACGATCATGGTGGTCGGCTACGGCGAGGCGGCGACCAACGATCCGCGCGCCCAGCAGGCGGCGCTGGCGCTGGCCCTGTCGCGCGCGCAGGCGATCGCCTCGGTGCTCACCAAGGCGGGCGTGCCGGCCGATCACGTCCAGATCGACGCCGAAGCCAGCGGTTCCGGCGCCGCCGCGCGCGTCATAAACTGATGGCTTCCCCAAACGGCCCGAGTCGCATGTCAGACGAGTTCCACCGCATCCGCCGCCTGCCGCCCTACGTGTTCGCCGAGGTGAACACGGCCAAGGCGCGGGCGCGGGGCGCGGGCGAGGACATCATCGACCTCGGCATGGGCAATCCCGACAGCCCGACGCCGCCGCACATCGTCGCCAAGCTGGTCGAGGCGGTGCAGGACCCGCGCACGCACCGCTACTCGATGAGCAAGGGCATCCCCGGCCTGCGCCGGGCGCTCGCCGGCTACTACCAGCGGCGCTTCGACGTGAGCCTCGATCCCGAGACCGAGGTGATCGCCACGCTGGGATCGAAGGAGGGCCTGGCCAACCTGTCGGCCGCGATCACCAGCCCGGGCGACACGATCCTGGTGCCGAACCCGTCGTACCCGATCCACCAGTTCGGCTTCATCATCGCCGGCGCCTCGGTGCGCAGCATCCCGGCCACGCCCGACGAGGAGATGCTGCGGGCGCTGGATCGCGCGGTGCGCCATTCGGTGCCGAAGCCCACGGCGCTGATCGTGAACTTTCCGTCGAATCCGACGGCCTACGTCGCCGACCTCGATTTCTATCGCGAGATCGTCGCGTTCGCGCGCAAGCACGAGATCTGGATCATGTCGGATCTCGCGTACGCGGAGATCTATTTCGGCGACATCGTGCCGCCGTCGATCCTGCAGGTGCCGGGAGCGCGCGACATCGCGGTGGAGTTCACCAGCATGTCGAAGACGTATTCGATGCCCGGCTGGCGCATCGGCTTCGCGGCGGGCAACGCGCGGCTGATCTCCGCACTGGGACGGATGAAGTCGTATCTCGACTACGGCGCGTTCACGCCGATCCAGGTCGCGTCGGTGGCGGCGCTGAACGGCCCGCAGGATTGCGTGGCGCAGGTGCGCGCGCTGTACCGCGAGCGGCGCGACGTGCTGATCAAGGGCCTGCACGCGGCGGGATGGGACGTGCCGAGCCCGCAGGCGTCGATGTTCGCCTGGGCGCCGATCCCGCCGCGGTTTGCGCATCTGGGCAGCGTCGACTTTTCCAAGCTGCTGCTGGCGCGGGCGAAGGTGGCGGTCGCGCCGGGCATCGGCTTCGGCGAGCACGGCGACACGCATGTGCGCATCGCGCTGGTGGAGAACACGCATCGCCTGCGCCAGGCGGTGCGCAGCATCCGCGCGTTCCTGGCAACCGACAACGGCAGCCCGGCCGAACCCGTCCTCGCCGACGCAGAAGCATGATGCCGATGACCGTGTGTCATCGGCATCGCGCGCCGGGTTGGCGGGCGGCGGCGCGCGAGGCGAGACTCGTACCGGCGCAGTCGCTAGGCTGGCCGGCATGACCCACCCTTTGGCCGTCGCGGTCGCCGGCCTCGGCACGGTCGGCGCCGGGGTGCTGACGGTGCTGCGGGACAATGCCGAGCTGATCGCCGCGCGAGCGGGGCGGCCGATCGTGGTCACCGCCGTCGGCGCGCGCGACCGCGGGCGGGACCGCGGCGTGCCGGTCTCCGGCCTGCGCTGGTACGACGATCCGGTGGCGCTGGCGCGCGCGTCGGGCGCAGAGGTGTTCGTCGAGCTGATCGGCGGCTCCGACGGGCCGGCGCGCGCCGCCGTGCAGGCGGCGATCGAGGCGGGCAAGCACGTGGTGACCGCCAACAAGGCGCTGATCGCCGTGCATGGCGCCGAACTCGCGCACATGGCGGAGGAGCGCGGCGTCACGCTGGCGTTCGAGGCCGCCGTTGCGGGCGGCATCCCGGTGATCAAGGCATTGCGCGAGGGGCTCGCCGCCAACCGCGTGCGCCGCGTCGCCGGCATCCTGAACGGCACCTGCAACTACATCCTGACGGCGATGACCGAGCACGGGCGCGAGTTCGGCGACGTGCTGGCCGACGCGCAGCGGCTGGGCTATGCCGAGGCCGACCCGTCGTTCGACATCGACGGCGTGGATGCGGCGCACAAGCTGGCGATCCTGTGCGCGCTGGCGTTCGGCCGGCCGGTCGAGTTCGACGCCGTGCATGTCGACGGCATCCGCGGCGTCAGCGCGCTGGACATCACGTTCGCGCGCGAGCTCGGCTATCGGATCAAGCTGCTGGGTATCGCGTCGCAGTCCGAGCGCGGCATCGAGGCGCGGGTGCATCCCTGCATGGTGCCGGCGGCGGCCTCGCTGGCGCGCGTGGACGGCGTGTTCAACGCGGTGGTGATCGAGGGCGACTTCGTCGGCCAGGTGGTGCTGCAGGGCCGTGGGGCAGGGGCGGGGCCGACGGCGTCCGCCGTGGTGGCCGACCTGATCGACATCGCGCGCGGGCGGGCGACGCCGGTCTGGGGTGCTGCGTCGGGCTCGCTTGCTGCCGTGCCGTCGCTGCCGATGACGGCGCACTCGGGCGCGTATTACCTGCGGCTGATGGTGGTGGACCGGCCGGGCGTGATCGCCGATGTCACCGCCATCCTGCGCGACCACCGCATCTCGCTGGAGTCGATGCTGCAACGCGGCCGCGCGCCGGGCGAGGCGGTGCCGGTGGTGCTGACGACGCACGACACCGGCGAGGGCGCGATGCGCGCGGCGCTCGAACAGGTTGCCGGTTTGGATGCCGTTCTCGAATCGCCGACACTGATACGCATCGAACCGGCCTGAAACAGGAGGCGACCATGTCCGGCGGCATCAGCCCACGCGGCGAAGTCTCCGACCGCAACCTGGCGCTGGACCTTGTTCGCGTCGTCGAGGCGGCGGCGCTGGCGGCGTCGCACTGGATGGGGCGCGGCAAGAAGGACGAGGCCGACGGCGCGGCCGTCGAGGCGATGCGCAAGGCGTTCGACTTCGTCGCGATCGACGGCGTCGTGGTGATCGGCGAGGGCGAGATGGACGAGGCGCCGATGCTGTATATCGGCGAGCGCGTCGGCAGCGGCGGGCCGCCGATGGACATCGCCGTCGATCCCGTCGAAGGCACCGAGCTGACGGCGAAGGGCCATCCCAACGCGCTCGCGGTGGTGGCGCTGGCCGATCGGGGCAACTTCCTGCACGCGCCCGACGTGTACATGGACAAGATCGCGGTCGGCGGCGGCCTGCCCGACGGCGTGGTCGATCTGGATGCGTCGGTCGCCGAGAACCTGCGCAACCTCGCGAAGGCCAAGGGCGCGGAGGTCAGCGACCTCACGCTGTGCTGCCTGGAGCGCGAGCGCCACGAACGGATCATCGCGCATGCGCGCGAGGCCGGGGCGCGCATCATGCTGATCGACGCCGGCGACGTGGCCGGCGCCATCGCCTGCGTGCTGCCGGAGAGCGGCATCGACATCTATATCGGCGCGGGCGGCGCGCCGGAGGGCGTGCTGGCGGCTGCGGCGCTGCGCTGCGTCGGCGGCCAGATGCAAGGCCGGCTGCTGTTCGACGACGACGAGCAGCGGGAGCGCGCGCGGGGGATGATGGGCGGCGATCCGGGGCGCACGCTGTCGATCACCGACATGGCGAAGGGCGACGTGGTGTTCGCCGCGACCGGCATCACCGATGGCTCGATGCTGCGCGGCGTGCGCCGTTTCGGCCATGGCGCGGTGACGCACTCGCTGGTCATGCGCAGCAAGTCGGGCACGACCCGCTACATCGAGGCGCATTTCGATTTCCGGGCGAAATCCTGGTCGCTGGGCTGAGCGGCCCGCGCGGATGCCCGACGTTCCGATCCCCGCCACCGTCCTGGGTGTCGCGCGCAGCCTGAGCGGGCGGCGCTGGGTGTGGCAGAGCGGCGCCAACACCGATGGCGACCGCGTGGCGCTGGGCATCGCGCAGCGCGCGGGGGTGCCGGAACTGGTGGCGCGGCTGCTGGCGATGCGCGGCGTGGGCATCGACGAGGCGGCCGACTTCCTCGCTCCCACCTTGCGCGCGCTGCTGCCCGATCCGTCCTGCCTGCGCGACATGGACGCGGCGGCCGAGCGGCTGGCCCGCGCGGTCGTTGCAGGCGAAACGGTCGCGGTGTTCGGCGACTACGACGTGGACGGCGCGTGCAGCAGCGTGCTGATGATGAGCGTGCTGCGCGGCCTCGGCTGTGCGGTGCTGCACCACGTGCCCGACCGCATCCTGGAAGGCTACGGTCCGAACGCGCCGGCCCTGGAGGTGCTGGTCGCGCGCGGGGCGAGCCTGATCGTATGCGTCGATTGCGGCAGTGCGGCGGGCGAGGCGCTGCAGGCGGTGGCCGGGCGCGCCGACGTGCTGGTGCTGGATCACCACAAGATCGACGCGGCGCCGCAATCGGTGCTGGCGACGGTCAATCCGAACCGGGTGGACTGCACGTCGGGCCTGGGCACGCTGTGCGCGACTTCGGTGGCGTTCCTGGCCGCGGTCGCGTGCGTGCGCGTGCTGCGGCGGCAGGGCTGGTTCGCCGCGCGCGCGGAGCCGGACCTGCTGGGCCTGCTCGATCTGGTGGCGCTGGCGACGGTCTGCGACATGATGCCGCTGGTCGGGCTCAATCGCGCGCTGGTGTCGCAGGGGCTGAAGGTGATGGCGCGGCGGGGGCGGCCCGGCGTGGTGGCGCTGCTCGACATCGCGCAGTCGCGCGGGGCGCCGAATGCGCATACCTGCGGGTTCGCGCTCGGCCCGCGCATCAACGCGGGCGGCCGGCTGTCCGAGGCCGACATGGCGTTGCGCCTGCTGCTGACGGAGGACGCCGACGAGGCGAGGCTGCTCGCCGCGCGGCTGGATTCGGTGAACCGCCAGCGCCAGGAGGTCGAGGCCGCGATGCTGGAGGCGGCGCATCGGCAGGCGGCCGAACAGGCGGCGGCGGGACACGCGGCGCTGCTGGTGTGCGGCGAGGCGTGGCATCCCGGCGTGGTCGGCATCGTCGCCGGGCGCATCCGCGAGCGGCAGAACCGTCCGGCGTGCGTGGCCGCGATCGCCGATGGCGTGGCGAAAGGGTCGGGCCGTTCGGTGCCGGGGCTCGATCTGGGCGGCGCGGTGATCGCGGCGCGTCAGGCTGGGCTGCTGCTGACCGGCGGCGGCCATGCGATGGCGGCCGGGTTCTCGTTCGCCGTGGCGCGTCTGGCGGAGTTCCACGCGTGGCTGAACGACCGCCTAGCGGCGGCGGCGTTGCTGCCGGCGGCGGCGGACCTGCCGGTGGCCGGTACGCTGTCGGTCGCGGCGGCGACCTGCGCGCTGGCGGGCGAGGTGGCGCGGCTGGCGCCGTTCGGCAACGGCAACGACGAGCCGGTGTTCGCGCTGGCGCGTTGCCGCGTGTCGCGCGCCGACCGGGTGGGGCGCGACGGCGGCACGGTGCGAGCCTTTGTCGAGGGCGAGGACGGTGGGCGGTTGAAGGCGGTGCTGTTCCGCGCCGGCGAGGGCGCGCTTGCGTCGGCGCTTCTGGCGCAGGACGGGCGGCTGCTGCACCTGGCGGGGCATCTGCGCGCCGAGGTGTACAACGGTGCGGAGACGGTGGGGCTGCATCTGAGCGATGCCTCGCTGGCGGCTTAGGGCGGTTGCGTGGTGGTTCCTTGACCGAGGGGACCCCCTCCGCTACCCACCGCCGCCTTGTCCCGTTCGTCTAGAGGCCCAGGACACCAGCCTTTCACGTTGGTAACACGGGTTCGAATCCCGTACGGGACGCCAAGGCCACGTTCCGGCGTGAACGGTGGCGTTCATAAAGCACGACAAACTCAAGGTTTTCAGGGTATTCTGCCCGTCAAGCTGTTCACGCCGGATTGGCACCGTCCAAACCGAAACCGGGGACAGAGCACAGGTTCGAATCCCACATGCGCACGGTCGGCAAGCTCCGCGTCCACGACATCCCCAGACTCCCCCCAGGCCGGCACTCGGACGGCGGTTCGCTGATCCTCGAAGTGAAGCCGACCGGCTCGCGAAGCTGGACGTTCAACTATGAGTGCAACGGGGTGCGCGGGGCGATGGGCCTCGGGCCCTTTCCGGCCGTCTCGCTTGCGCAAGCGAGGGACCGCGCCGCCGATGCGCGTCGCCTCCTTGCGCAGGGGGTCGACCCGTTGGCGGCGAAGCGCCAGGGCGTGCAGGCGAAGGCGGGCGTGAGCCGCACGTTCGAGGCGGCCTGCAGCGAGTACATCGGCGACCGCAGGGCGGGCTGGCGTCCGCGCACGGTCAGCTCGGTGGAGGGGCTGTGCAGGTTGCTTTGCCGCCAGCTCGGGCAGGTGCCGGTCGCCAGCCTCTCCGTCGACGATGCGCTCCGGGCCTTGCGCCCGCTTTGGCCGCGAATTCCGGTGCGCGCCGGCAAGGCGAGGCGGGTCGCCGAGGCGGTGCTCGACCACGCGGTCGCCAGAGGATGGCGCGACCGTCAGGCGGGCAATCCGTTCTTGTGGCGCTCCAATTTGAGCGCGATCCTGCCTCGCCCGTCGCAGGTCCGGCAGCCGCAGCACGTGCGAGCGATCGCCTGGGGTGAGGCGCCGGCGTTGTGGCGAGATTTGGCCGAGCGGGGCGGCATCGCGCCGATGGCCCTTCGGTTCGCGATGCTGACCGCAGCCCGCCCGTCGGAGATTGCGGAGGCGACCTGGGGCGAGGTCGACTTCGATCGCCGGCTTTGGACCATCGGCGGCTCGAGGTCGAAGACGCGCCGCACTCATCGCGTGCCGCTGACGGATCCCGCAATTGTCCTGTTGCGCCAGCTCGCCGCCGTGCGTCTCAACGCGCACGTGTTCCCGAGCCTGACGCGGAAGGACCGGCCGATCAGCACCGCGTCAATGCTCCGCATCCTCGAACGCTCCGGGGTGGACAGCACCGCGCACGGGATGCGCAGCGCGTTCCGAAGCTGGGCCGCCGATACGGGTGTTTCGCATGAGATCGCCGAGGCCGCGCTCGCCCATCGGGCGGCCCCGGTCACCCGCGCGTACCAGCGGTCCGATCTTTTGGAGCAGCGCCGCGCGGTGATGGAGCGGTGGGGCACCTTCGTGACCGGATCGGAGATCGGAAGCGCCCGCCGCCGCAGCTGAACGTGCCACTTGAACAGCCGCCAGACGTCACTGGAAGCCGGATCGGAGCGTCACGCAGTCGAGCTTGAGTGCTGTCGCTTCGGAGGCCGCGTTCCAAGGCGCTGAATACGGCGCAGTTCCGTGGTCGGGATCATGTCGACGCCGCCGACCCGAACTGCCTTGACCCGACCGTCGCGGCGCGCTTCGAACCACCACGTCCGTGACCGTCCGCTGAGCTGCACTGCCTCGGATAGCGAGACGGTCACGCGGCCTTCAAGCGGGTCGGGCGCCTGCGGTTCGGCCGGCGCCAGCGCGGGCTCGGCCTTGGGCAAGTGCTCGATGATCACCCGCAACAGCGCGCGGCCGAGCGCCAACGCCAGTTCGTCGTTGACGATGCCAAGCCCTGGCGGCCCCTCGCGCTCTATCGTCACGTCGGCCCTCTCCGATCCGGCAAGCGGGGCGAGGTCATGCGAGGCCCAATCTCCTGCGGCGACCGATCAACTGCGGCGCTGACAAGGAAAGTCACGAGAGCGTTCGGACAGGGCGCTGTTTGAGGCAACGGCTATGAGGACCAGGGAAACTCTGCGCGTAAGCACGTTAGTTCTCCGGGCTACTGGGATGGCCCCAAGAGCACAGGGCTCTGCGAACGGCGATGACCACGTCACAAGCCGGTACGCCGGCGCCGCATGAAGTGCGCTCCGGCAGCCAGCGAGCGCAGAGCGTAGCGACAGGGGCAGTCGCGACAGCGGAGAGATGCCGTAGTGTATTGAGAGAAGCTTGTTCGCGAGCGGTGGCTGGCATGCGCGGGATGGTGCCAACGCATCTTGCGAACGGCGACTGCGCGCGGGTGCTGACGCGATGACCTGGCCCGGGTCGCCGGACGCGGAATGCGGAGCGCCGTCGTACTCGGCATAGGTCCACCGGTCTCTCCCTCAGTACTGTCAGGCAGTTGTCAAAATCGAATTCGTGCGGCCCCGTCTTCGCGAGCAAGCTTGCGAACGGCAATCGCGGGCTCATCGCGGCTGCCCAAGGGCAACCGCCGACTAAGCGGTTTGCGAACGGCAAGTGGCGGGAAGCCTCAAGGGGCGATTGCCGGCGATAACGATCCTGCGATCATCGCGCCATTACCGCCTTCCGGCGGATCGGCGGGTCGCCGTGACGGCGGAGATGGTTCGGCTTGCCCCGATTTACGCAGCGGCCTACCCGCTGCGCGGGCGGCCTCGTGCGAGGCCGTGGCGGGATCAGGCTCCTATCCGGCGTACCCGCCGGTCGTTGGCGACGATCGCGGCGGGATGAGGCTTCTGACGGCTCAAGTGTTCGGCAGTGGCGTTAGCCCCGGCAGGTTGAGCTCGGACGGGCGGCTTTACAGCCCTACTGGTCGAGCCGGCCATGAAGCCGGCCATATCCGCTCACGAAAATCGGATTCATTCTTGTAATTCAGCTTGATAGCTCGTCTATTCAGCCGGCCATCTCGCCATGCCAAACGCCGGACCAGCTTCCCTGACCTTGCTTCCCGCTGAGGACCATCCCGCCTGGAAGGGGCTGCGCGATGCCGCCTTCTTGCTGGGAGAGGACGCGGCAGGCTTGGCCGGGCGCTTGGCGCCCGGAACGGCCGCTGCCGTGGGCGACCTCGTTCGCGGCATGAACTGCTACTACAGCAACCTGATCGAGGGCCACGATACGCTCCCCGTCGATATCGAGCGCGCGCTCCACGCCGATTTCGCGACGGAGCCGAAGCGGCGTGATCTCCAGCTCGAGGCGGCGGCGCATATCGCTGTTCAGGCAGCCATCGACACGGATGCGATCGACGCCAACCAGCCGTTGTCCGCACTGGCTGCCGAGATTCACCGGCAATTCTATGATCGCCTCCCCGATAGCCTTCGGTGGGTCGAGGAACTCGGAAGCGTGCGCCGGGTCGAGGTGATACCGGGACAGTGGCGGGGAGGGAACGTGAAGGTCGGCGCACACGTCGCGCCGCCGGCTGATGAGCTATCGAGCTGGATGGCACGCGTCGATGAATACGCGCCGGAACGCTTCGGCCGGGCGGAACGGCTGGTGGCGGTCGCCGCTTCGCATCATCGCTTGCTGTGGGTCCACCCGTTCTCCGACGGCAACGGCCGGGTCGCCCGGTTGCTCTCGCACGCGCTGCTACGCCGGGCCGGGGTCGGATCTCCGTTATGGTCTGTGGCGCGCGGCTTGGCGCGCAACGTCGATGCGTATCGCGCCTATTTGGCCCGGGCTGACGACCCGCCGCAGGGCGCGCTGGACGGACGGGGCATTCTATCCGATGGGCGGCTGGCGGATTTTTGCCGCTTCTTTCTTGCCGCCTGTATCGATCAGGTCCGTTTCATGCGGGCGCTGCTCGCGCCTGAAGCCCTTGCAGGCCGCGTCGGTGAGTTCGTTGCCGCTGAAGCTGCCGGCAAACGACTCGATCCCCGAGTGCAGCCACTCCTGGAACAGGCCCTGCTGTTCGGTGTGGTGTCCCGGGGTGGTGTCCCGGGGTTGCTGGGCGTGAGCGAGCGCCAGGCGCGACGGCTCATACGTCCCCTGGTCGATCGGGGCCTACTGACCGGGGCGAAGGATGCCCCGCTGCGGATTGCCTTTCCCTTGGGCGAGAGCGAGCGGCTGTTCCCGCATCTCTGGGCGCCGGCCGGCGTCGCCATGACGCTCGATCTGCCGCCCGAGGTTGACGAGGCTCTGCGACCACCACGCGCTGCGTGATGGCGCCGAGTTGACGGCCGTGCGTGACTATGACCCCGCTCAGCGGATCACCCGGTGCGATCAGCGGCACATACCGTCGAGCTTGACGAGTGCCTGATTGATCAGCGCGCGCTTGACCTCGGAGCGGTTCTCCGAGCGCCCGTCGTTGCTGGCGGCCATCGCGCCGGGCAACAAACGCAGCGACTGGCTATAGCCGCCGGCCGCCTGGCGCGTCGCGCTGCCCGAAAATCCGCGGACCAAGCCGCGCAAGCGGTGGTGCTCGGCCCGGTACGTCATGGCATCCTTGAACGGCACACGTCGGTGCGTGCCGCCGCGGTGGACCTGGATGCGCCCCTCATCGAGCCGCCCGACCAGAAGGTAGGAGTGCAAGACATTCAGCAGCTCGGCGCCTTCCTGCGCTGTTAGCTCGGCTGCCAAAGGAACGATCGGTTCACCGGCCACGGATCGTCCGCAGCCAGGATCACGGCAAGCGATGCGCTGGTTCCGCCACTGCTTCGTGCGCCGGCCGCGGATGCACGGAGACGGACAGCTCCACCTCCTGGCCGAGCCGAGCAAGGATGACCATCAGGCGGTCGATGGTGAAGCGGCTGAACTTCGCTTGGCGGATGCGGGAAAACTCGCTGTGGGAGACCCCCGAGCGCGCCTCGGCTTGCCGGGTCGATAGTCCTTCTCCGTCGAGGATTTTCATGATCTGCGCGCCCATGAGCGCCTTGGCCTGACGGACGTCCGCGTCGGGATAGCCAAAGTCCCGGAACACGTTGCCGCTGCCGGGCACGATGTCGTCTGTGGTCATCGTAAGATCTCCTTGAGTCGCTTGAGCCGCTCCCGCACCAGATCGATTTCCTGTTTGGGCGTCGCGATCCCCGACTTCGATTTCTTCTGGAAGGCGTGGACCACCCACACGTCCGCGCCGATCTGAAGCGCATAGACCACGCGGAATGCATCGCCGCGGCGCCGCAAGGCCAGCTCCATCACACCGGCGCCGAGGCCGGTGAGCGGCTTGGCGATCGACGGATGCGCGCCTTCGGCGACGGCCGTCAGCGCATCGAGTAGATCGGCCTGCGCGCCCTGCGGAAAGTCCTCGAAGTCCTTCCGTGCCGCCTTCATCCACTGGATTGGGCGCGTGTTTCTTACCACGGCCGAATGGTGGCAAATTTGTCACCGACTGTCAAGTGCCACGGTGCTCGTGCGCCTCGAGACTGCTGTGCGTCGCCTCTAGCTGCCGGCTTCCTTGGCGCGCGGCCAGCCCATCCAGATTGAGGCGCAGCGGTTGCCCCAGTCTGGCTATAGCGACCGGCGATCTGGCGTGTCGCATGTCGCGCTCCAGCCCGAAAGTCCGGCGAGCATCCGCGATGGATGCTCGCCGGACTGCCGACTATCTCGGACGCGCGCGACTGTCCTCCTTCCGGTTGCCCGCCACCTTCGCCTCAGCATCGGCGTCGAAGGCAGCCAAGCCCTGGCGTCGCCAGAGCAGCTTGAGGTGTTCGGGCGGATCGTCGCCGCCGCCTTCGAGCAGAACGCGCAGCCTGATGAAGGCCCCGAGCATGGTGGCGCGATCGTCGTCGAACAGTTCCGGCAGACCCGCCTTCACGACGAGGCCGCCGTATTCGATCAACAGTCGGGTGCGCGCGCGCCGCGCCTGTTGCCAGTCACGCATGGTCGCCAGGGTCTCCGCCTTGTCCCGGCGTGCCCGGGCCTGGCTGATCCGGCGCAAGCCGGCCGAGCAGATCCGGGCTTCGCGGCGGAGCCGCTCGCCCAGGTTGTGACGGCTCTCGCGCAGGGAGCTTGCGCGGTTGCTTGCCGTTTCCGGCCACCCCGTTGCTTCCGGCGGCAGGTTGCCTGGAGGTGTCGGCGGCGGGCCGAAAGTAGGCGGTGCCGCGCGCGGCCCACTCCTTCGTGAGCTGCGGATCGGCCTTGGCGCGCTCGCGGCAGTCGAGCAGCAGGCCCGCGAGCCCGTCGATCGTCATCCGGGTTCCCATGACGTCGATACCACGGACATTTCGACGATACCGGCCGCAGGCCCTGGCGTGGTCAGTGCATATCCGATCCGGAGCAAATCGAGCGCCTGATTCGTCGGCAGGGCGGAGACATGCCGCATGTCGGCGTTGAGACAGGTCCCATGATGCCGTGGTTGGTTCGCGACTTGCGCAGTCGTGGGCTCGACGTCACAGATGCTTTGATGGGAGACATGCAAGGGCCGCGCTCAGAATGCAGATCAAAGGTGATGCCAAGATCGCCCCATGTCGGTGAAGTCCGAGAGGCTCTGACATCCTCGCGGACGCGATCTATGGCAAAGTCACGAGCAGCGAATATGAAATCCAATCGCTCACCCACGAGGCGCAGGAATGGCATCGGCAATTGGTTCGACCGAACCTGAAGGACTTGCACGGGAGGTAGCGGTGCCCGAGGAGCGACTTGCGCAGGCAAATGAGCAGCTCATAACGCTACATGAGAAACTTAGACAGTTCGACGAGGGCCGTGCGAATCTTGTCGCTGCCCTTGGGCGGCTTCTTCAGAAGCCGGCTGAGCGCTACGCGCGATTAGAATCAGCGTTTCGTTCGGAACTCGAACATCGGTCGGAACGTCTGGCCGAAGCCGAGATGCACGCGGCCGAGGCTGGCGCACTACGCGTAAAACTGATGGCCAGCGAGGTTCAGTTGCGCGCGGTCAAGACTGAGTGGCAAGCGGAAGAGGTTCGGTTACAAACGGTAGAGACTCGGTTGCAGGCGGTAGAGACCCAGTTGCAAGACGTTTGCGCCTCGTCCAGTTGGTGCTTGACCACGCCGCTACGTCGCTTCTTGGCCCATCAGCCACGGTTGCGTCGCTTGGCGGGCGCCTCGGTGCGAGGCGCTTGGCGCGCCCCGAAGTCGAGGCCGGAGCGCGGGGAGCCCCCCGAGGTGACCTCGCCTGTGCTGGAAGTACCACCAGCGCTACCTGTGCAGGCCGAGGAGAGGTTGGTGTTCAGGCGACAAGCCATTTGGCCCGTCACGAATGGCTTGCTGCCGTCCCTGCCGCGCGGAACCGGCCGCCGGGCGCTGTGCGTTGGCCACGCGCTCTCATTTCTCGAAGTTGTGCTGGACAAGCATTTGCACTCCCAGGGAACCAGTCGAATCGCGAGAGCTGTTGAGGTGATCGCCCCATGCCTGCCTTTCTGTTGTGTGTAGCAAGCCCCAGGTGAACGACTGCTTCGCTCATTCGCTTCCTGGCTCGCCGCGGAGCGACTGGGAAAGCCTGATGGACCACGCCAACGCGGTCGCCTCGCTGGCTTACGAGTTTGCGGCAGCGTTCGGCTGGGCGGGCGTCGGACGAACTCTCGGCCTTCTCCACGATGCCGGCAAGGCGTCCGCCGAGTTCCAGGCCTATATCTGCGGCGAACGAGGCGGCGGAGTAGACCACTCGACGATGGGCGCGCGTCTAGCCGAAAAGCTATATGGCGGCGCGGTCGGCCGCAGCCTCGCCGCCTGCATCGCCGGACACCACGCCGGTCTTTCCGATGCGGACGATCTCGCTCGACGCCTCAACCTAGCCCATCCGATCCCGGACGCATCCGCCTGGGCGCGGCACATCGACCCACCGGCCAAGGCTGAACTCCGACCAACACGAACCCACAAGCCGGACCGGGATACGCAGGCCTTCACGAAGGCCTTTCTCGTGCGGATGCTGTTCTCCTGCCTGGTTGATGCCGACTTCCTTGCCACCGAGGCCTTTCTGTCGCGCGGCGCCGTCAGGCGTGGGGTCCGCGGCGATCTTGCCGCCCTGCAGGATAGGCTCGCTGACTACGTCGCGGGTCTGCGGGCGGACGCAGATGCCAGCGAGCTGAACACGATCCGCGCCGAGATCCTCGATCACGCCTTGGCGAAGGCGAGCGATCCGCCGGGCTTGTTCACGCTGACGGTGCCAACCGGCGGGGGCAAGACGTTGTCGTCCTTGAGCTTCGCCCTCGCTCATGCGGTGTCGCATCGGAAACGGCGCGTTATCTACGTGATCCCGTTCACTTCGATCATCGAGCAGACGGCCGACGTGTTCTGCGAGGCGGTCGGCCAGGAATTCGTGCTCGAACACCACAGCAGCTTCGACTGGGAGGATGCGGAGCGGCGCCGTCAGGCTGACGGCGGCGACGAGCGCGATGGGCTCGGGGCGCTCCGGCGTGCCGCCGAGAACTGGGACGCGCCGATCATTGCCACCACCGCCGTGCAGTTCTTCGAGAGCCTGTTCGCCAGCCGCACCTCCGCGTGCCGGAAGCTGCACAACATCGCCGACAGCGTCATCGTGCTGGATGAGGCGCAGACGCTGCCGCTGCCGCTGCTGCGGCCTTGCCTTGCAGCACTGGACGAATTGACGCGGAACTACGGTGCCTCGGTCGTGCTGTGCACGGCCACCCAGCCCGCTCTGCGGCGCCAGGACGGGGCGTTGCGGGACGAGAACGGGCGCAGTCTGGGACTGGAGATCTCCGACGATCGCGAACTCGCCCCACGTCCGCAGGCGCTTTATGCGGAACTCCGACGGGTGGACGTGGAGGTGCTGCCGGGGGCGACGTCGGACGAGGCGATTGCCGAGCGGTTCGCCGGGCGGGAACAGATGCTGTGCATCGTCAACCGCCGCGACCATGCGCGTGCTTTGTTCGATCGCATCGCCGCACTGCCCGGCGCGGGGCATCTGAGTACGCTAATGTGTCCGGCCCATCGCCGGCAAATTCTCCGCGACGTGCGCGAGCGGCTGAGGAACGGCGCGCCGGTCAGGCTGGTGGCCACATCGTTGATCGAAGCCGGCGTGGACATCAGCTTTCCTGAAGTCTGGCGTGCGATGGCCGGCGTGGATTCCATCGCGCAAGCGGCGGGGCGCTGCAATCGTGAAGGCGAGCTGCTGCCGGCGCGGGGCAGGGTGGTGGTGTTCACTCCCGCTGACCCGCGGCACGCCACGCCGCCGCGCTCGCTGATCCCGCCGCAGCAGGCCGCGAGCGGCGTGCTGCGTGACTTCGCCGATCCGCTCTCCCTGGAGGCGGTGCACGCCTTCTTCCGCCAGCTCTATTTCAACAAGGGTGCCGAAGCGCTGGATGCGGCCGTCGTCGCGGGCCATCGCGGCATCCTGCCCGCACTGAAGGAGGCGAGGCCGGAGGCCGGGTTTCCGTTCGCGAGCATCGCCCAGGCGTTCCGCCTGATCGATGACGTGATGCAGCCTGTCATCGTCCCGTGGAACGACGTGGCGAAGACCGTGATCAGGGCGGTGGCGGCAGCGGAGCGTCCGCGGCGTGATGACATTCGGAGGCTCCAGCAGTTCACGGTCGGCATCCCGAAGTTCGCTCGCGATGCCTGGCTCGCCGCGGGCGTGCTGACGCCGGTGCACCGCAGGCTCGGTGAGGCGATGTTGTGCTTCGCCGACTGCGCGCATTATCGGACGCATACCGGCGTCGACCTGGACGAACCGACGCGGCGCGATTCGGAAGACAATGTGTTCTGAACTGTGGTTGCGTATCCAGATCAGATATGCAACCGTCCGGTTAACTGCCGCGGCACCCGTGCGCGGCAACGCGGCAGTTCGAGCGGCTGCGGACCGGAGGGAGGATCGTGGGATACGGAATAAGGCTGCGGGTCTGGGGCGAACGGGCGTGCTTCACACGGCCGGAAATGAAGGTCGAGCGCGTCTCGTACGACGTGCCGACACCTTCGGCCGCTCGAGGGATTCTGGAAGCGATCCACTGGAAGCCCGCCATCGCATGGCGGATTGACCGCATCCACGTCCTGAAGCCGATCCGTTTCGTAAGTTTTCGCCGCAACGAGGTCGGCGCAAAGGCGAGCGCTGCACTGGCTGCCAGGGCAATGCGTGCAGGCGACCTCGCTGGGGTCGGCATCTCGGCCGACGGCGAGCGTCAGCAGCGCGCGACCACGCTGCTGGTGGACGTCGATTACGTGATCGAGGCGCATTTCGAGATGACGGTGCGGGCCAACGGCGACGAGCCGGCCAAGCACCTCGCCATGTTCGACCGTCGCGCCGAGGCGGGGCAGTGCTTCCACCGGCCTTGCCTTGGCACGCGAGAGTTCCCGGCTGATTTCGCTCTGCTTCCCGACGGGGCTCCGTTGCCGCCGAGCGGCCTGTCGGCGGAGCAGCGTGACCGTGATCTCGGCTGGATGCTGCACGACATCGACTTCGTGAACGACAACACGTCGCGTTTCTTCCGCGCGCGGCTCGAAAACGGCGTGCTCGACGTCAATCGCTGTCTGGCCGAGGGGCTTGCATCGTGACGGTTCTGCAGGCGCTCGACCGCTACTACGACCGCATGGCCGCGCGCGGCGGGGCGGCACCGGCCGGATGGTCGTTAGAGCCGGTCGGCGTCGTGCTGGAACTGTCGGAAGACGGCGTCGTGCTGGCCGTCGAACGCTGGCAGGACGAGCGCGGCAAGGGGCGCCAGGTCCGGGTTCCGAAGTGGTTCACGCGCTCGGGCACCGGATCAACGCCGAATTTCCTGTGGGACAATGCGGCCTACGTGCTCGGACTCGGCACCAAGGACCCGGCCAAGACCGCCCGTGATCATGCCGCGTTCAAGGAGCTGCATCTGCGTGAGCTGGCGGGGGAGACCGACTCTGGCCTGGCGGCTTTGCGGCGCTTTCTGGAAGGTTGGGATACCGCTTCGGGTGCCCCGCCGGGGCTGGATGACACGCTGCTGGCGATGAACATCGCCTTCCGGCTGCGCGGCGAGACACGGTTGCTGTTCGAGCGGCCGGCCGCGAAGACGCATGTCGAGCGGTTGCAGGCGGCGGACCGCTCGGCGACTGAAGGGTTCTGCCTGGTGCGCGGGGCGCGCCTGCCGATCGTGCGTCTGCACCCCAAGATCAAGGGCATCGACGGCACCGCGTCCGCCGAGGTGCCGTTGGTTTCGTTCAACGTCGAGGCGTTCGAATCCTACGGCAAGGAGCAGGGATACAACGCGCCGACCTCGGCGGCCGCTGCGTTCCGCTACGGCGCGGCGCTGAACGCGCTGCTCAGTCGAAGCGGCCGCAACCGCTTGCGCATCGGCGATGCCACGGTCGCCTTCTGGGCGGATGCGTCGGCCTACGATGCGGCTCGGGCCGAAGAACTCGCGCGTCAAGCTGAGGATGTCTTCGGCGGGTGGTTCGACGACAGTCCGCCGCCTGAGAGCACCGACGACGCGCAGCAAGCGAAGATGGTGCGCGATCAGCTGGCAAAGGTCGGCGCGGGGCGGCCCGAAGCCGGTGTCGAGCCCCAGCTTCTCGACGGCGTCGAGTTTCATGTGCTCGGCCTCTCACCCAACGCCGCGCGACTGTCGGTGCGATACTGGCTGACCGGGTCGTTCGCGCGCTTCCGGGAAGCGCTCGAGCGTCATGCTGCGGCGGTCGCGATCGAGCCGGTTCCTCGGGGCTGGAAATCCCCTGCGGTGCAGCGCCTGCTCGTCAAGACGACGGCGTTGCAGGAGAAGTACGACAACATCCCGAGCGGGCTCGCCGGCGAGGTGATGCGGTCCGTGCTCACCGGTGTCCCGTATCCGCGGGCCTGGCTGGCCGCGGTCATCATCCGGCTACGTGCCGGAGACGACCCCGCGAGCGGCTGGCACGCCGCCGCCATCAAGGCCTGCCTGAGCCGCATGAACAACGAGGAGACCCCGCCCGTGTCGCTCGATCCGGACGATCCCAGCCCGGCCTATCAGCTCGGTCGCCTGTTCGCCGTTCTCGAATCGGCGCAGCGCGCCGCACTGGGACGCGTGAACGCCTCGATCGCCGATCGCTACTACGGCGCGGCGTCTGCCACGCCGGCGCGCGTGTTTGGCACGCTGCTGCGCAGCGCCCGCGTCCACATCACGGACGCTCGCAAGCGTAATCGCGGCCTGTGGATCGAGGCCAAGCTCGAGAACATCATCGACCGTCTGCCGGCGCGCCTACCGACGACGTTGCGCCTGGAGGAGCAGGGTCGCTTTGCGATCGGCTACTACCACGAGCGCGCGTCGCGACCGATCAAGGCTGAGGCGGACGATACCTTGCCCGATGCCGCCCCGATGGATGCCGAGGAAAACAGCCGATGAACCGTCCCGATGCCCTGAGAAACCGCCACGAGTTCGTTCTTTATTTCGACGTCGCCAACGGCAACCCGAATGGCGACCCCGACGCCGGCAACATGCCTCGCATGGACCCGGAGACCAACCACGGCTTGGTCAGCGACGTCTGCCTCAAGCGCAAGGTGCGCAACTATGTCGAGATCAAGAAGGCCGACGCGCCGCGGTTTCGCATTTACGTCACCGAAGGGGCGGTGCTGAACGAAAAGCACCGTGAGGCGTACGTCCATGAACGGCCGGACGATGCGGAGGTCCGAAAAGCAAAGAAGCTTTCGCCGAAATCGGACGAGGAAGCGCAGCGGTTGCGCGATTTCATGTGCAACAACTTCTTCGACATCCGCACCTTCGGTGCGGTGCTTTCTACCGGGATCAACGCCGGCCAGGTGCGCGGCCCCGTGCAGTTCAGCTTCGCGCGCTCGGTGGAGCCCATCCTTCCGCTCGAGGTCTCGATCACCCGCATGGCGGTGACGAACGAGACCGAGAAGAAGGAACGGCTCGAAGGCGAGGACGACAACGAGAAGCGCGGTGACAAGCGCACCATGGGCCGCAAGCATATCGTCCCCTACGGGCTGTATTCGGCGCACGGCTATGTTTCCGCGCCGCTGGCCCACGACAAGCGCAAGGGCACCGGTTTTACCGACGAGGATCTGGATCTGCTGTTCACCGCCCTGGGCGAGATGTTCGAGCACGATCGATCGGCCGCGCGCGGCGAGATGGCCACCCGCCGCCTGATCGTATTCCGGCATGCATCGGCACTCGGTTCCGCCCGCGCGCAGGACCTGTTCGGCCGTGTGAGGGCGTGGCGCCGCTGGCAGGGCGAGCAGCATGTGCCGGGCAGCCCGGGGCTCGACAACGCGCCGCCCGCACGCAGCTTCGCCGACTACGAGATCACCGTCGACCACGCCGACCTGCCCGACGGGATTGAGATCATCGAACGGCTCTGAGCGGCACGGCCGATGCCGTCCGGCGATCCGACGTTAGAAGCGGCCCCGCACGATCGCGATGAGGACGCGCTGATCCCGATCTCGGCGTTGCAGCACTTCCTGTTCTGCCCGCGCCAGTGCGCGCTGATCCACGTCGAAGGCATGTGGGCGGAAGATGCGGCGACGGCGGAAGGGCGGCTGCTGCACGAGCGGGTCGACGCGGCCGGCAGCGAATCCCGGCCGGGGGTCCGCGTGGTGCGCGGGATGCAGCTTCGCTCACTGACGCTCGGGCTCGTCGGGCGGGCCGATGTGGTGGAGTTTCGCGGCAGGCCAGCCCGGCCGTTTCCGGTCGAATACAAGCGCGGGCGGCCGAAGGCGCATCGTGCCGACGAGGTGCAACTCTGTGCTCAGGCGATTTGCCTGGAGGAGATGTGCAAAAACGATGTACCGGAGGGCGCGCTGTTCTATGGCGCCGAGCGTCGGCGCACGCGCGTCGTGTTTGACCAGGCGCTCCGTGATCTGACCGCGGCCGTCGCGTCCGATACAAGCGCCATGATCGGCGCCCGCCGCACGCCGCCTCCCGTCTTCATGCCCGCCTGCAAGCGATGTTCGCTCATCGAGGCGTGCCTGCCCGAGCGGCTTCAGGAACCACCTCGTGTCGACAAGTGGCTCGTGGCCCAGTTCGCCAAGTCTCCATGAGGCGGCTGCTTAACACGATCTACGTCACCAGCGAGGGCGCCTGGCTGCGCAAGGATGGCGCCAACATCGTCGTCGACGTGGCCGGCGAGGAGCGGGGGCGCGCGCCGCTGCACATGCTTGACGGGGTCGTCAGCTTCGGCCGCGCGGGCGCCTCGCCGGCCCTGATGGCCGCCTGCGCCGAAGCTGGCATCACGCTGTCGCATCTCGACCCGAACGGGCGGTTCCTGGCGCGGGTGGAAGGGGCACGCAGCGGCAACGTGCTACTGCGGCGGACCCAGTATCGGGTGGCGGACGACCCGCTGCGAAAGATGCCGGTCGTCCGGGCGATGGTGACGGCCAAGACCGCCAACCAGCGTACGGTCGTACGCCGCGCGCTGCGTGATCACGCCGAAGCAATGGAGACTAGCGAATCGGATGCGCTTCAGGCTGCGGAACGCCGCCTGACAGACATCGGCCGGCGCGCGCTGGGCGCGGCCGACGTCGAGACGTTGCGAGGGCTGGAGGGAGAGGCGGGATTGACCTATTTCGGCATCTTCGCCACGCTTATCCGCGTCCGGGACGCGGCCTTCTGTTTCGACTGCCGTTCGCGCCGGCCGCCGCTGGACCGCGTTAACGCGCTGCTGTCGTTCTTGTACGCCATGCTCGGGCACGATTGCCGGTCGGCTCTGCAGACGCACGGTCTCGATGCCCAGGTTGGGTTCCTGCACACCGACCGACCCGGCCGGTCCAGTCTGGCGCTGGACCTGATGGAGGAGTTGCGTCCGGTGCTGGCGGATCGACTGGCACTGAGCTTGATCAACCGGCGTCAGCTTGTCCCCGAGGACTTCACGATCGAGGAGGCGGGAGGCGTGCGGTTGACCGAGGCGGCGCGCAAATGCGTGCTGGTGGCCTGGCAGGAACGCAAGCGCGACGAGTTGCGGCATCCGTTTCTGAACGAGACCATTCCATTCGGCTTGCTTGCGTCGGTTCAGGCTCAGCTGCTTTCGCGTCATCTCCGCGGCGATCTGGACGGATATCCGGCGTTCATCTGGAAGTGAACCGTCGGTGCTGATGCTGGTGACGTATGACGTGAACACGGAGACGCCGGCCGGCCGCCGGAGGCTGCGCCGCGTTGCGCGCGCCTGCCTGGATTACGGGCAGCGTGTGCAGTATTCGGTGTTCGAGTGCGAGGTTGATCCGGCACAGTGGACAGCCCTGCGTGCCCGACTTATCGCCGAGATCGACGCGGAGTGCGACAGCCTGCGCTTCTACCGCCTTGGCACCGAGGGCCGGCGCCGGGTTGAGCATGTCGGCGCCAAGCCGGCGACCGACCTTGAGGGTCCTCTGCTATTCTAACCGTCGCGCGAACCTGGAGTGGACGAGAATTGTGCGCGAGGTTCGCGCGACGGCTAATGGCCTGTCTTGCTTGCTTTCGGTGGTGGTAGCGGCGAATGCTCGACAGTCTCGGCCACGAGGCGCCGCTTGGGTTCGCGCAAACCAGGCTGATTGCGTCGGCCAATCAGTCACTTATTGTGGCGCAGTCGCTCCCCGCGCGGGAGCGCGGATCGAAACACATTGACATAGAATGGGATTCTAATCGTCGGCGGTCGCTCCCCGCGCGGGAGCGCGGATCGAAACTTTTCCGGCGTCACAGATGAGCGTCAATGGCGGTGTCGCTCCCCGCGCGGGAGCGCGGATCGAAACACCGACCGGCGCGCGCCCGACGATTGGGTGCCGAGTCGCTCCCCGCGCGGGAGCGCGGATCGAAACCGCGTCAATCTGGGTTACGCAAACGATGCGCTCGGTCGCTCCCCGCGCGGGAGCGCGGATCGAAACGCTATGTCGGCGGGCGGCGATCGGCACGTTGGCGGTCGCTCCCCGCGCGGGAGCGCGGATCGAAACAACTAAAAGGGACCGCGTGGACAAGGCTCTGAAGGTCGCTCCCCGCGCGGGAGCGCGGATCGAAACAATGCGGCGGCGAACGTTGTCGGTAGTCTTGCCGTCGCTCCCCGCGCGGGAGCGCGGATCGAAACCAGGACCTGCGCAGGCGTCTCGGTCTGCGGCCAGGCGGTCGCTCCCCGCGCGGGAGCGCGGATCGAAACCCGAGACAGACGAGGGCCGGGATTGTCGCGGTGGTCGCTCCCCGCGCGGGAGCGCGGATCGAAACCACGAAGCCGCGCGCTGCTTGACGAGATGCTCTTGTCGCTCCCCGCGCGGGAGCGCGGATCGAAACACCGTCACCAGCCCGGTCGGCTGCACGGTGCCCGGTCGCTCCCCGCGCGGGAGCGCGGATCGAAACATCCGCGTTAACGCAGCCATCACGGGCACCGCGCCGTCGCTCCCCGCGCGGGAGCGCGGATCGAAACACCGTCACGAGCCCGGTCGGCTGCACGGTGCCCGGTCGCTCCCCGCGCGGGAGCGCGGATCGAAACACCGACATCGTGGCAACCGTGTTCGGTGACGGCAGTCGCTCCCCGCGCGGGAGCGCGGATCGAAACACACGAAAACCCGCGTACTCGGTGACTGTGCCGACGTCGCTCCCCGCGCGGGAGCGCGGATCGAAACATCTTGCAATATGACTTGAGCATCGCGGCGGCGAGTCGCTCCCCGCGCGGGAGCGCGGATCGAAACTGGCATCTCGCCGCATTGCGGAGGAGAGGCTTCGGTCGCTCCCCGCGCGGGAGCGCGGATCGAAACTATGGGCGGTATAGCATGGGCGGTTACTCTGCGTGTCGCTCCCCGCGCGGGAGCGCGGATCGAAACCTGGCGTGCCATCATCAGTGCCGAGCATCCCGAGTCGCTCCCCGCGCGGGAGCGCGGATCGAAACTAATTTCGTCAGGTGTCATTTATTTTGCCTCCGGTCGCTCCCCGCGCGGGAGCGCGGATCGAAACTGGATCTCGGGCGTGGAGCCGTAGAAGCCGAAATGTCGCTCCCCGCGCGGGAGCGCGGATCGAAACGCTACCCACCAGCCACCGCCGGTCTGCTCCCACGTCGCTCCCCGCGCGGGAGCGCGGATCGAAACGCTCTACTCTCGGCCAGACTGCGTCATGTCCGGGTCGCTCCCCGCGCGGGAGCGCGGATCGAAACGACGAAGAATCGCCAATCGCCTCGCCAATCAGGGGTCGCTCCCCGCGCGGGAGCGCGGATCGAAACCACACAAAACCGTCAGCGCGCGGCATCCCCGTAGTCGCTCCCCGCGCGGGAGCGCGGATCGAAACCAGCGCAAGGTTGTAGACGAACCGGCAGGCGCCAGTCGCTCCCCGCGCGGGAGCGCGGATCGAAACCCATACCTCCGCTCGGCATTCCCATTCCACCGCGTCGCTCCCCGCGCGGGAGCGCGGATCGAAACAGAGGTAACCATGTCCGAACGCGGCGACTTTATGGTCGCTCCCCGCGCGGGAGCGCGGATCGAAACACTTCCATGGCCTTGAGTTTGGGGACGCAGTAGGTCGCTCCCCGCGCGGGAGCGCGGATCGAAACGAGTACATGTTTATCCTGAGCAATGGGCGCCCTTGTCGCTCCCCGCGCGGGAGCGCGGATCGAAACCCAGGGACGATCACGTTCACCCTCGCCGCGAACAAGTCGCTCCCCGCGCGGGAGCGCGGATCGAAACACAACTGGCGACACGCTGGCTCTGTCTTGCTCGCGTCGCTCCCCGCGCGGGAGCGCGGATCGAAACTCCGGACCATCAATCCAATTGCATTGGCCCCGTGGTCGCTCCCCGCGCGGGAGCGCGGATCGAAACGTCTGTCTGCAGAAGGGCATCCCCGAGCACGATCGTCGCTCCCCGCGCGGGAGCGCGGATCGAAACTCGACATGCAAGGACATCATACGGACGCTACCGGCGGTCGCTCCCCGCGCGGGAGCGCGGATCGAAACTCGTAGTCAAAGAGTTCCTCGACCCACGTGTATCGTCGCTCCCCGCGCGGGAGCGCGGATCGAAACAGGAACGCGAAATTGATCCCGTATTTGGCCGCCGTCGCTCCCCGCGCGGGAGCGCGGATCGAAACTCCAGGGGCCTGATGAGTACTCGCACGCCGTGGGTGTCGCTCCCCGCGCGGGAGCGCGGATCGAAACGCCGAGAAGCGGCTCTTGCCGAGCAGCAGCTTGCGTCGCTCCCCGCGCGGGAGCGCGGATCGAAACGCCGACCTATACGCCGCTGACTCCGGAACAGTATAGTCGCTCCCCGCGCGGGAGCGCGGATCGAAACAACCAGTATGCTGGCGGGACGGCGTTACCTGAGAGTCGCTCCCCGCGCGGGAGCGCGGATCGAAACACGAGCAACCTGAGCGTTCGTCAACGCCTCCGGCTGTCGCTCCCCGCGCGGGAGCGCGGATCGAAACTGGACCTGACGCCATATAGGACTGAGGTGGCGTCGTCGCTCCCCGCGCGGGAGCGCGGATCGAAACCCGGAGCATCGACTATAACGACGGGAGCCAATTCGTGTCGCTCCCCGCGCGGGAGCGCGGATCGAGACCTTTGGTGATGCACTTCAGCATCGCGTTCGCAAGAGGTCGCTCCCCGCGCGGGAGCGCGGATCGAAACGGAAACCTGATGATGGCGATCGAGCTCCCGTATCGTCGCTCCCCGCGCGGGAGCGCGGATCGAAACTACTGCAACGATGCCATCTGGCCTCCCGAGAGGAGTCGCTCCCCGCGCGGGAGCGCGGATCGAAACTACGTTCCACGCTAGGTTCGCCACCGACGCCAAGTCGCTCCCCGCGCGGGAGCGCGGATCGAAACCGCTCCGAGACTGGATGGCTCGCGTTCGACGGCGTGTCGCTCCCCGCGCGGGAGCGCGGATCGAAACACGACGGGTACGTCCGGGTCCGAGGCGCCGCTTAGTCGCTCCCCGCGCGGGAGCGCGGATCGAAACACGGAACAGCCGATGCGGTGCGTGATGCCGGGGGGTCGCTCCCCGCGCGGGAGCGCGGATCGAAACGCTTATCGAGCCGGAGCAGTTTCTGACGTATCTCGTCGCTCCCCGCGCGGGAGCGCGGATCGAAACTCAGAAGGCATGTTTGAGAAAACGGGGCCGAAACGTCGCTCCCCGCGCGGGAGCGCGGATCGAAACAACCTTCGCGGGCCTCGGGCAGCAGTCTGCCTCGTCGCTCCCCGCGCGGGAGCGCGGATCGAAACGCTTGTTCAGCTTTGCTGACCAGATGGACGCCGGTCGCTCCCCGCGCGGGAGCGCGGATCGAAACATTTTGTAGGGTTGTCCGTTTTGCATGAGCCATGTCGCTCCCCGCGCGGGAGCGCGGATCGAAACGAGTTTGGGGACGCAGTAGCTCGCCAGCTCCGCCGTCGCTCCCCGCGCGGGAGCGCGGATCGAAACTATTTTCAGCAGTGACGGAGGGCCATCTATCGCGTCGCTCCCCGCGCGGGAGCGCGGATCGAAACAGCTTCGCTGACCAGATGTTAGACGGAAGCCCGAGTCGCTCCCCGCGCGGGAGCGCGGATCGAAACCTGTTAACGCAGCCGCGTTTGCTGGTCCGGTACGTCGCTCCCCGCGCGGGAGCGCGGATCGAAACGCCGAGGCGACAGCTTTCCGGGACGTGACGCAGGTCGCTCCCCGCGCGGGAGCGCGGATCGAAACATCACGCCGCCTGCTGCATTATAGGCGGTTCCTGGTCGCTCCCCGCGCGGGAGCGCGGATCGAAACCCTTCAATTGCGCCGCGGGCAGCACGCCCGGCGGGTCGCTCCCCGCGCGGGAGCGCGGATCGAAACCATGCCCCCCGCGCCGGCCAGGCCCAGTGCCGCACGTCGCTCCCCGCGCGGGAGCGCGGATCGAAACAGCTTCGCTGACCAGATGTTAGACGGAAGCCCGGTCGCTCCCCGCGCGGGAGCGCGGATCGAAACATCAGCGACGTGCTGCGTGGCAATCGCAGGCCGGGGTCGCTCCCCGCGCGGGAGCGCGGATCGAAACAACGTCGTATTGAACGCGCTGATGCCACCTTGCTCGTCGCTCCCCGCGCGGGAGCGCGGATCGAAACGCCGCTACGCGCGGCACCTACGGCACGCTGGCCGTCGCTCCCCGCGCGGGAGCGCGGATCGAAACGCGCGCCAGATCAAGGCCGCAGCGAAGCACACCGGTCGCTCCCCGCGCGGGAGCGCGGATCGAAACAGTCCGGGCGCTTCCGGCTCTCACGCCGGCCGTGTCGCTCCCCGCGCGGGAGCGCGGATCGAAACTAGGAAGAATGTGAATTCGCCTTTGCATTCGAGCGTCGCTCCCCGCGCGGGAGCGCGGATCGAAACAACTTACCATGAGCGAGCGGTTCCCCGGGTCAGCCGTCGCTCCCCGCGCGGGAGCGCGGATCGAAACTCGCAGAGGAAGTCGCGCAGCAGCACGAGTCTGGTCGCTCCCCGCGCGGGAGCGCGGATCGAAACATCATGGACGGAACCCGCGGCCGCGTCGCCGAGGGTCGCTCCCCGCGCGGGAGCGCGGATCGAAACCTTTTCTCTGCCATGCAGGACGATTATTTCGCCGTCGCTCCCCGCGCGGGAGCGCGGATCGAAACATCTGCTGCCCCTATACCGACACGACATCGCTCAAGTCGCTCCCCGCGCGGGAGCGCGGATCGAAACCATGGTCTGAGACGTGGTCGTTGCTCAACACGGCGTCGCTCCCCGCGCGGGAGCGCGGATCGAAACCGTTGACACCTAGGTGGTGACGGAGGCGACTGCCGTCGCTCCCCGCGCGGGAGCGCGGATCGAAACTCTGAGGTAAGCGGATTACAGCGTGTCACCGCCGGTCGCTCCCCGCGCGGGAGCGCGGATCGAAACGCTTTTCCTCGAGCACGGCGCGAAGGGCGGCGCCGGGTCGCTCCCCGCGCGGGAGCGCGGATCGAAACCAGCAAAGCCGCTCACCCGGTTAGCCCCTCACGTCGCTCCCCGCGCGGGAGCGCGGATCGAAACACCTACGCGATCGACGAGATCCTCACCGAACTGGAGTCGCTCCCCGCGCGGGAGCGCGGATCGAAACAGTAATTCAGCCGCACGGTCCTGCGAAACCGCCGGTCGCTCCCCGCGCGGGAGCGCGGATCGAAACGCCGACATCACAACGGTCGTGCCGGTGGTGCTGAGTCGCTCCCCGCGCGGGAGCGCGGATCGAAACGCTTGAGATCGTCCAGCCGAGCATCTTGGCCGAGGTCGCTCCCCGCGCGGGAGCGCGGATCGAAACAAGATCCGCATTGAGAGCGCGACCGTCACGGAGAGTCGCTCCCCGCGCGGGAGCGCGGATCGAAACCCACGCCCCGCCCTCGTATGGCGGCGGGACAATGGTCGCTCCCCGCGCGGGAGCGCGGATCGAAACATCTGGAACCGCGCCTCCGGATGCAGCCGCACCGGTCGCTCCCCGCGCGGGAGCGCGGATCGAAACAGAACGATGCTGCCGGTCGTCTTGATGGCGATCGTCGCTCCCCGCGCGGGAGCGCGGATCGAAACTTCGGCAGCGGCGCAATCCAGCGGGCGCGGCGGGGGTCGCTCCCCGCGCGGGAGCGCGGATCGAAACCATCGTATTGCAGCGCAGAGTAGCGGCCGGACCTAGTCGCTCCCCGCGCGGGAGCGCGGATCGAAACAAGGCGATCAGCGATCCGCTTGACCGCGCGGCGAAGTCGCTCCCCGCGCGGGAGCGCGGATCGAAACATCTATCTGTCGGTCGCGGGGATGTCGATCGAGGGTCGCTCCCCGCGCGGGAGCGCGGATCGAAACATCTTCAGCGCCATTCTGTTGGTGGCGGGATCGGGTCGCTCCCCGCGCGGGAGCGCGGATCGAAACCGAACTGGGCCGAGATGGAGCACGTCAAGCGACGTCGCTCCCCGCGCGGGAGCGCGGATCGAAACATCTTCAGCGCCATTCTCTTGGTGGCGGGATCGGGTCGCTCCCCGCGCGGGAGCGCGGATCGAAACAATTGATCCGTCAGTTTCCAGCATGACCCTACAGCGTCGCTCCCCGCGCGGGAGCGCGGATCGAAACGTGCTGATGCGCTTGCCGTCGCTCTCGCGCTTGAGTCGCTCCCCGCGCGGGAGCGCGGATCGAAACCTGCCAGCCGCGCAGCTTCACCCAGCCCAGCTTGGTCGCTCCCCGCGCGGGAGCGCGGATCGAAACCTCTACCTGTGCGACGAGTTCGGCGAGCAGCCGGTCGCTCCCCGCGCGGGAGCGCGGATCGAAACGTCCGCCATCTGCGGCGCTACACGAAACGCGAGAAGTCGCTCCCCGCGCGGGAGCGCGGATCGAAACGGCTGAGCCGCGATCTTCACGCCGGACAGCTTGGTCGCTCCCCGCGCGGGAGCGCGGATCGAAACAGGTCGGCCGCCCCAATCATGTGAATATCCCGATGTCGCTCCCCGCGCGGGAGCGCGGATCGAAACGCTTCTGGCTCTCCTACGGTCGCCCTCTACAGGCGTCGCTCCCCGCGCGGGAGCGCGGATCGAAACAGCACGTGCTCGGCCGCGTCGAAGGCGTCGCTTAGTCGCTCCCCGCGCGGGAGCGCGGATCGAAACAGATGCAGCTCGGCGACGTTCGCGCTGAGCCAAGTCGCTCCCCGCGCGGGAGCGCGGATCGAAACAACTGCTTGCCTCAGTGCTGTTCAGTTCGTCTGGTCGCTCCCCGCGCGGGAGCGCGGATCGAAACCCGTTGGAGATGGGGAAGAAGACAGCATTCCGCGCGTCGCTCCCCGCGCAGGAGCGCGGATCGAAACGGCTTCGAGTACGGGACCAACGGGCATCTGCGTCGTCGCTCCCCGCGCGGGAGCGCGGATCGAAACTTGGCCGCGCTGCCCGAGCTGCTGCCGTAGTAGGTCGCTCCCCGCGCGGGAGCGCGGATCGAAACGATCAACGGCACGAACACCGGGACCGGTCCCGCGGTCGCTCCCCGCGCGGGAGCGCGGATCGAAACGCCGCATTCAGCGGGCGATGGATCGCTCTCGGCGGTCGCTCCCCGCGCGGGAGCGCGGATCGAAACTTTTCCGTCCTACTCGGCAACGATTGGGAAGCGGGTCGCTCCCCGCGCGGGAGCGCGGATCGAAACCTGTCCGACACGTCGCTGTCGATCCCGCTCCGGGGTCGCTCCCCGCGCGGGAGCGCGGATCGAAACCCGGAGGTCGCGAGCGCAGCCGACGACGGCGGCCCGTCGCTCCCCGCGCGGGAGCGCGGATCGAAACTCCGACCGGATCGAGTTTCGCCGCGAACCACCCTGTCGCTCCCCGCGCGGGAGCGCGGATCGAAACCCCATGAAGTCGTTAGGGTTCACGCCGAGGCTGGGTCGCTCCCCGCGCGGGAGCGCGGATCGAAACATCTGAATCGTGCCGCCGTATGTCGTGCTCGGGTGTCGCTCCCCGCGCGGGAGCGCGGATCGAAACTGCTACGTGTGTGCGGTCGACGAAGGCGATGACCGGTCGCTCCCCGCGCGGGAGCGCGGATCGAAACAACACGAACGGCGGCGCGTCGACCGCGACCTACGGTCGCTCCCCGCGCGGGAGCGCGGATCGAAACCGGCCCGTAGCGCCCGACGCGCATTGGCATCCCGTCGCTCCCCGCGCGGGAGCGCGGATCGAAACCTGTCGGGCGCGTGCGCTAGCTCTTCCACTCTGAGGTCGCTCCCCGCGCGGGAGCGCGGATCGAAACTGATGGTTCACAACGCCTCGACGTTCGCGTTCGGGTCGCTCCCCGCGCGGGAGCGCGGATCGAAACACCGTCCGCATCACGTCGAATGAAACCGGCGCGGGTCGCTCCCCGCGCGGGAGCGCGGATCGAAACCATACAATACGAGCGTGGTCGCGACGATCGCGCAGGTCGCTCCCCGCGCGGGAGCGCGGATCGAAACGATGTACTGGCAGGTCCGACCGCCGGCATCGGCAAGTCGCTCCCCGCGCGGGAGCGCGGATCGAAACATGGACGACCTCGCGGGCGTGCTGAAGGCGGCGCGTCGCTCCCCGCGCGGGAGCGCGGATCGAAACGCGAGCGAGTTGAACAACGAGCCCGTCATCAGCGTGTCGCTCCCCGCGCGGGAGCGCGAATCGAAACCTACGGGGTTGAGGCGACGTGGGGCACCCCGCCGGGTCGCTCCCCGCGCGGGAGCGCGGATCGAAACCCGACATGCTTGCCGGCGCCGGGATCGAGCCGTCGTCGCTCCCCGCGCGGGAGCGCGGATCGAAACTGATTGTCGCGCCCAGGGTTATGCCGGTCGGGACGTCGCTCCCCGCGCGGGAGCGCGGATCGAAACATGCGGGCGGACGGTAAGCTGGTCAGCGCGGCGGTCGCTCCCCGCGCGGGAGCGCGGATCGAAACGCGGCTACGGCCGTCCAGGCCGTCGGCCTGTTCCGGTCGCTCCCCGCGCGGGAGCGCGGATCGAAACTTCTTCCGCCTTCGTGAGGTCCGTCGCCTGAACGGTCGCTCCCCGCGCGGGAGCGCGGATCGAAACAACGCCTGCGCGACTTTCTGCGCGGCCGGCGTGATGTCGCTCCCCGCGCGGGAGCGCGGATCGAAACCCGCGTCGGCCTTCGCAGATTCCTCGCGCATCTGGTCGCTCCCCGCGCGGGAGCGCGGATCGAAACGATTTGGGTTCGGGGCGCGAATGTCTAGCCCAACTGTCGCTCCCCGCGCGGGAGCGCGGATCGAAACCGTGGCAAGACGGACCGTCTGCGTCGTCGCGCGGGTCGCTCCCCGCGCGGGAGCGCGGATCGAAACGCATACACGATCGACTCGTTCAGCCTTGCGGTCACGTCGCTCCCCGCGCGGGAGCGCGGATCGAAACCCGTATGCGCCGGTCGACTTCGTGCGGGCGCCGAGGTCGCTCCCCGCGCGGGAGCGCGGATCGAAACTCTAAAGTAAAGGTCGATGGCGTGGCGCAGCTCGGGTCGCTCCCCGCGCGGGAGCGCGGATCGAAACGCTCATGCGCCGGGCGCCTCGACGGTCCGACCGGTCGCTCCCCGCGCGGGAGCGCGGATCGAAACGCATAGAGCACGTCGCCGTTCGTGCTGCCGCTTAGTCGCTCCCCGCGCGGGAGCGCGGATCGAAACATGCCCACGCTGCGGACGCTCGCGCCGAGAGTGGTCGCTCCCCGCGCGGGAGCGCGGATCGAAACTGCGTGCCGTCCTGAATGATCTTGCACCGCGCGCGTCGCTCCCCGCGCGGGAGCGCGGATCGAAACTCGTCTATCGCGATCCCGAGAGCGGCGAGATCAGGGTCGCTCCCCGCGCGGGAGCGCGGATCGAAACTCGCTGGATGTCGGAGGCTGTCGGGCGCGACGTCGTCGCTCCCCGCGCGGGAGCGCGGATCGAAACTCGACAACGTGTTCGGCACGTCGACGGGCGAGCGCGTCGCTCCCCGCGCGGGAGCGCGGATCGAAACCTCGGAAGTCTGACGAGCCAGCTCGAGGAAGCTGGTCGCTCCCCGCGCGGGAGCGCGGATCGAAACACCTTCGAATACGGCACCAACGGCCATCTGCGGGTCGCTCCCCGCGCGGGAGCGCGGATCGAAACCCGGCGGGAAGGCCGAGG
>Ga0209040_10000362_pt1 | contig 34277 bp, 38 predicted proteins | sample BogFormECP12_OM3_FD_188240 | JGI IMG/M metagenome (GOLD analysis project Ga0209040, IMG submission 188240) | Bog forest soil microbial communities from Calvert Island, British Columbia, Canada - ECP12_OM3 (SPAdes) (version 2) | ecosystem: Environmental > Aquatic > Freshwater > Wetlands > Bog ... | reverse complement strand
CTGGGGACACCAGCAGAGCCGGAACGGGTCGCCTCATGATGTGAAGCATACCAAAAAATCAGTACTTATTTGCAGGACACACCACTAGTCCAGTCCAACTTTCAGGACGCAACATGACCACATGCTAGACGCCACCTCCCCGACGGCAGCCGGCCAGTTCAGTGATGCTCGTCTTGGTTATGCCTGTCGACGTGCTCCCGCCAGTTGCCTCGCCGGCGGCGGCGTATAGGGCGACGTGAGCTGCCCATAGATGGTCAGCGATTCGAGGGCCATCCGGTCCCAGGTGAAGCGTGACAGCGCGCGGCTGCGACCCGCGGCCCCCATGCTTTCCCGAAGAAAGCGTTGCGTTAGAAGGCTTCTCAAGGCGTCGACCAATTCGCCGGGTTTACTCGGTGACTGCACGAACCCCGTTACAGCGTTCACCACGACGTCACGCAGCACACCGACAGGCAACGCGACCACTGCGACTCCACTGGCCATGGCCTGTAATACCGTCGTCGCACGCGGCGGCTCGCGCGGTGTGCAAGCAACGACGTCGGCGGATCGCAGCAGCCTCGGCAGGTCGTCGCCAACGACCCTGCCCACGAGGCGGACCCGGTCGGCCACCCCCAACTCCGTGGCGAGCTGTTTGAGCTCAGCCCGCACCTCGTCGTGGCTGTGATCAGTGGCGGCAGTTTCCGCGGCGATGAGCTCCGCGTCCGGCACCCTGGCCAGGGCTCGAATCGCGATGTCAAATCCGTTGCACGGCATTGGATTCGGTGCTAAACAGAGAATGCGATGCAGGTCGGTACGGGCAACCGCCGGCCCGACCGGACTGAACCGCTCGACGTCGACGCCGCCCGTCAGAACAGTCAACCGTGCTCGCCCGTGACGTAACCTGGCAAGTGCGTCCACGCCCAAAGTGCTTTCGCCGGTCACCCAGGCCGCATTACGGGCCAATAGCGGCTCGATGCGTTCGCGTTCGGTGGCGTCGTCTGGGCCGTCCGCAGAAGCTGGATGCGACATCGCCGCCAGTCCCTGGAAACTCTGGACAATCGGCAAACGTTGCCGCCGTGCGGCCAGTTGAGCCGCCAAGCCGCCCAGCCAGCCGTACGCGTGCACGAGGTCGGGTTGATCCGAAGACCACCGGCGCTCAAGTTTGGCCGCCCAGTCACCCACAAAGGGCAACAAATCGCGGTCGGATCGCGGCGCCTTGGGACCGACGCACATCGGCAAGACCTGATAATCCTGGCCGGTGCCCTTTCCGGCACGACGCCGGTCACATCGCCTGACGTAGGCGGTGACGTGATGCCCGCGGGCCGCGAGCGCTGCGTAAAGCTGCCCAAAGTCGTCACTGACGACGTCGTCGCCGCTGACAATCGCAATTTTCATTTGCAACATCCTTCGAACGCTTCTTCGCGCATGCTGCTAGACACGAAAACTTTTCCGCGGATTATCCCGAGTACCCGGCGCGGTACCTGCTAAACCCAGAGCGTCGCTCTTCGTCTGCTGTCACGAGCGTTTCGATCGTCCTGCGTGATTTGCCAGCGGAGTTTTCTGCTGCCGTCGTCGTGCAACGACAACTCGGCACCCTACTCACGACGCTAGAGCCGGTTTTCGCGACTGACCAGCGCCCACACAGTCTTGCCCGTTGACGTAGGGGTACTGCCCCATGCGCGGCACAGCGCGGCAACAATGGCCAAACCAGAAACGATTTCGGCGCCGCCGTCCGTATCTTCGTGCAGGCCCGCCGGGCGATGGCTGCCGTCCTCCACCGCGACGGTGACAGTGCCTTGATAGCTCTCGAGAATCAAGACTGGCGCGCTCTCGGTATGAGCGAGAACGTTTTCGACGAAGGTCGTCGCCACCGTGCTGGCGACCGGAATCAGATCGGCCCGTGCCCAGGAGGTGAGCCAGTCCGTAATCGAGGCCCGGGCCAGACCAATACTGACCGCGTCAGCGGGAAGCTGGGTTCGCGCCCGCCGCCGGCTGTGCAACGAGCGGTCAGCGACGGTGTCGAGTGCCGACTCGTCGGTCGGATGCACCGGCACATACCGGGTCACGCCGCAGCTGGCGATCGCCAGCCGGCGCTGAGGATGTGCGCACACCAGCAGGATCGGCACGTCCGGCCACGTGTTGACATACCAACGAGCGCTAGTGAACACTGACCACGCCGATTCGGAAGGCACGGACAGATCGTTGACGCTGATGAGTACTGCGCGCGGCTCTTCCAGCGCGGCCTTGATGATAGCGTCGCGCAGCGCGCGATATGTGGTGCCGTCTAGCACTCCACTGGCCCTCAGGACCAACACTTCGTCCTGACGTTGCACGTCTACCCGGATGGGCGCCCTGGATTCAGCCACCGCCATCACCCGGCACCCAGCAGGCCGTCGGATCCGTTCGTCGCCCGAATCACACAGTGTCGGTTACCCACTTAAAGTCTAGGAAACCGCGGATGGGGCGGGTGGTACCCAAAAGTGACCGGACGGCCGGCGGCGTCGGGATCGACTCGCTGCAACCACGATCGCCGCCGACATCCTGCCCGACCAGTTCATCGACGAATTCGCCCACGCCCTTGGGCAACACCGCTGCTGGCAGCGACGCGCGGCTCGGTGCCGGCCCAGCGCGAGTTTGACCGCCGTCAGGCCGGGCATTCTGGCAAACGGTGTCCCATCACGTACAGGAGGTGACGATCATGCCGAACTCATCGATCAAGAACGAGAAGCTGTACCAGGATCTGCGTAAGAAGGGCGATTCCAAGGAAAAGGCCGCGCGGATTTCCAACGCGGCCGTAGCCCGCGGTAAGTCTTCGGTCGCGCGCAAGGGCGGAAAGTCCGGCTCCTACGCCGACTGGACGGTGCCGGAACTGAAGAAGCGGGCCAAAGAGCTTGGTATGTAGGGGTATTCAGGCCTGACGAAGGACAAGTTGATCGCCAAACTCCGCAATCACTGAGCCGCGACGGGGGCGCGTCTTCGGTTTAAGTGACCGCGGAATGGGCAACCGCCAGCTATGTCATCCCCTCAGATCCGAGCCTATGACCAGGCGGCCGTCGTCATCCCAGCCCACAATGAACAGGCGAACCTGCCGGCATGTCTGCGCGCGGTGGTGACGGCCGCCTTATGTGTCCCGATCCCAGTCGCGATAGTGGTGGTGCTGGATGCCACCGATGACGAGAGCGCAAAGTTGGCCGGTCGGTACGGGCCCGATGTGCACTTCGTCAGCGTCGACGTTTGCAACGTCGGGGCCGCGCGGGCCGTGGGTTTCGGTTACGCCCGATCGCTAAGTGGGCACGACACCGAATCCTGGTATGCAACCACCGACGCCGACAGCCGGGTAGACCCGGGCTGGCTGACACATCAACTGGACCTCGGCGCGGACATGGTTCTGGGCGTGGTGCGGGTAGCCGATTGGCGCCACCATTCAGCCGATCTCGCCGACCGCTATTTGCGGGCTTACGACGCGAGCCCGCCGCATCAGGATGGCCGGCACGAACATGTTCACGGCGCAAATATGGGCTTCAGCGCCAGGGCTTACTGGCGGGTTGGTGGCTTTCGCACGCTGTCCTCCGGCGAGGATGTCGACCTGGTAGCACGGTTTGAGGCCGCTGGTTACTGCATTCACCGGGACGCCGAATTGTCGGTCACTACATCGGCGCGCATCCGGTCCCGGGCCCCACGCGGATTCGCCCATCACCTCAATGAACTGAGGAGATCGGCCGCCGGAGGTTGCGCGTGACGGCGGGCCTGGTAAAGCACTGGCTGGAGTACGGGCGACTGGACTTGCCACTGCCCGCGTCAGGACGTACTGCAGAACGCTGGCAACGACTGGCTCTGCTGGCCCAGGGCGACCTCGTGGCGGCCCGCATCGCGGAGGCCCACGTTGACGCCGTCGCGATACTCGACGAGCTGGGCGGCAAGCCCCCGGAATCGGGTCAGCTGTGGGGCGTGTGGGCGGCCGAATCGCCCGACGCGGTGTTGGCTGCCACCAACCTCGGCGGCGGCGCGTTTGCGCTCAGCGCCACGAAGGTGTGGTGCTCGGGGGCTGGTTTCTGCACCCATGCACTGGTGACGGCGCGGCTCGACAACGGAAGACGGAGCCTGTTCGCGGTGACGCTAAACGACCCTGCCGCCAAACCGTTGCCGAGCACGTGGTGCAACGTCGGGATGGCCGGCAGCGACACCCGCTCGGTGCAGTTCAGCAACGCCCACGCTGTCGCCGTCGGTGACCCGGGTGACTACCTGAATCGGCCCGGCTTCTGGCACGGTGCGATCGGCGTCGCCGCTTGCTGGCTTGGGGGTGCCCGCAGGGTTGCCGACCCGCTGTATCGTTGCGCGAGCAGCGAATCGGCCGACGCCTACGCGCTCGCGCACTTGGGCGCCGTGGACGCTTCGCTTGGCGCCGCGGAGGCGATCTTCGCCGCGGCGGCCTCCCACGTCGACCACCATCCGTTCGAGCGGGTCGACGCCGAATTGCTGGCCCGGCGCGTCCGCGCTGTCGTGGAACACGCGGTCGACGAAGCCATCACTCGCACCGGCCGCGCCTTGGGGGCGGGCCTGCTGTGTCAGGACGGCCGGCACGCTCAGCGGGTGGCCGATCTGACCGTCTATGTACGACAAAGCCACGCTGAGCGGGATCTGGCCGAACTCGGGCGGCTGGCGGGGCAGCGGTGTTTGACGACGCCGTGAGGACCCTGCCCTCAGGTAACGGTGCCCGGTTCGCGGCCACGCCGCTATCCGGCGGAGGAACGCCGGCGCAGACGTGGCTGGCCGCCCTTAACGAGGAAGACTTGCCGGCACTTCATCTCACCGAGTGCCCAGGCTTGGTCATCGTCGCGCCACACCCCGACGACGAAACCCTCGGCCTGGGCGCTACGGCTGCACAACTGGCCGCGTCGGGCGCCGACGTCCAGGTGGTGTCGGTGAGTGACGGCGGCGCCGCTCAGCTGGGTGCGTCGCCGTTGCAGCGGATTCGCCTGGAATCCATACGCAGAAGCGAACTACTCAGGGCCACAGGCGTTTTGCGGATTGGCCCGCCGGTGTCGCTGGGCCTGCCCGACGGTCAGCTGGCCGAGCACGAGGATGGGCTCACCGATTTGCTGGTGGAGATCCTCGAGGGTGTTGCGCCCGGGACGTGGTGTGCAGCCACCTGGCGCGGCGACGGACATCCCGACCACGAGGCCGTCGGACGCGCGGCGGCGGCAGCGTGCGCACGCACCGGCGCCGCGCTGGTGGAGTATCCGGTTTGGATGTGGCACTGGGCCAGCCCGACCGATCCGGCGGTGCCGTGGGATCAGGCCTGCAAGGTGCCGGTGTCTAGTTGGGCACTTGGTCGCAAATACCATGCCGCGCAATACTTTCGCAGCCAGCTCGAGCCGAGCAGCGGCGACTCGGCGCCCGTGTTGCCGGCCTTCGTGTTACAGCGGCTGCTGGCGGTGGGAGAGCTGGTATTCCGGTGACTATGCGACTCCCCCCACGACTACCAGACGCCTACTTCGACCGGATTTATGCCGGCACCGAAGATCCATGGCAGCTGTCGACGCGGTGGTACGAGCAGCGCAAGTACGCCATAACCTTGGCGCTGCTACCCAACCGCCGGTACCGGCATGCCTTCGAGCCTGGCTGTTCCATCGGGATATTGACCGAGTTGCTCGCGCCGCGCTGCGATCATGTGACCGCGGTGGATGTGGCCGATGCCGCGGTGCGGACCGCCGATGCGAGGCTGCGGGATGCCGGCTTGCGCGGCCAGGTAACGCTTTCACGGTCGTCGCTGGACGAGGCGTGGCCGCCCGGGCCCTTCGACCTGCTGGTGCTCAGCGAGGTCGCCTACTACCTCGACGCCGACGCACTGGCCTCGGTGTTGCGCCGCGAATGCCGCGGGCTGCAGCCGGGAGCGACTGTCGTTGCCGCACACTGGCGTCACGCCGTGGCGGACTACCCGCTCACCGGCGACGCGGCCCACGCGGTCATCGCGGCCACGCCCGGGCTGACACCGCTGGCCTGCTACCGGGATCGCGACGTCGTCATCGAGGTGTTCGACAACGGTGACGGCCCGTCCGTGGCGGCCCGCGAAGGGGTGCCCGGGGCTCTGTGATGCGCATGGCGACCTTCAACATCCTGCACGGCCGCAGCGTCGGCGACGGGGTGGACCCGCAGCGGCTGAACGCCCGCAGCGTAAACAACCCGATCAAGATGCAGGCGGTTGCCCGGGCTGTGCACCGTGGTGATCGTCAAGTCGATGCTGGACGCGCTCTATCTCGTCCAGTGAGGGCATCTCGTGAGTGACACGGGTGATCTCCACCCCGACATCGGCTGTGTCGACAGGCTGGCGCCTTCGCACAAGTTCGCGAGTGATCGCGCTGACCTCACTGTCGGTGACTCGCCGCCGCAACAGGGCTAAGAGCGGCACATAACCGGTGGCGGGCGCGCCGGTGGGGTAACCGGCCCGCAGAAAAGCGACGATCGACGCGACCCGATCGGCCAGCCACATCGCACACCTCGCTAACCCCGCCGCGCTTCCAAGTTACGCGCAGCGGTTCTTTGTTTTTTCAGGTATAGCCTGGCGTAGCGGTTCCAAACGGCGATTTTCAGTTTGCGCACCACAAACTTTGCGCACCACAAACCTTTTTGTCACAGCGATCATCTCGTTGGCGGGCGTGCGGACTCGCCCCCGATCAACCCGCAACCCGACTGACCTCGGGCGTGAGGAGACGGCGATTCAGACACCGATCCGTTTGGACGGCGATTCCGGGGGTATTGCCCCTTACCCGGGGCTACTACAAGGAGTGACGCCACGACCACGATCGCTGTCAACGGGGCGACCTGCACGGCCGGGTCCCGCGTCGTCACCAGGCTGAAGGGCCGCGATGCCGCGTTACGACGTTACTGCGACATCACGGACACCCTCAGCAAAGCCGCCCGAAACGTCGTGGGTGCATGCGCCTCGCAAGGAATCCGGCGACTGGTAGTGCTGACGATTGCCGGCGTCGAAAACCCCGAGTTCGACGGATTTCCCTACTACATGGCAAAACGGGCAGCGGAGGACATCGTCCTCAACGGTGCAGTGCCGGCGACAATCGTGAAGTCCACGCAGTTTCATGAATTCGCGACCAACCCCGCGGCGGTTGTCTTCAAAGACCACGAGGTCGTAGTCGAGGCCGCGCTGGGACAGACGCGCACGCCACGCACCATCACCGGTCCGCATGCCATCCGGCTACCCCTACTGACGTCGCAGCTGCTCGCGGTGCAAGGCGATCGTCGTCGCGTTCGCGCTGTATCACCCGCGCTGTCTGCACTCGCTGTAGGAGCGCTGCTGGCTCCCGATCACGCTGCAGTCCTAGGCCCCGACGTCGACACCTGGCTGGACACCATGGCACTAAATGAAACCGGGAGCAGCAGGGCGGCCGAAGGCAGCACGGGCCAAGCGACGACACCGAGCACGCCGGATCTTACGAACCTTTGAATGTTTCGACGCAGAAAGGAATCTCATGGCCGAATACACACTTCCCGACTTGGACTATGACTACGCAGCCCTTGAGCCGCACATCTCACGACAGATCAACGAACTTCACCACGGCAAGCACCACGCCACCTATGTCAAGGGCGCCAACGATGCCCTTGCCAAACTGGCCGAAGCCCGCGAAAAAGGCGACCACAGCGCCATTTTCCTGAACGAGAAGAACCTGGCCTTCAACCTGGGCGGGCATGTGAATCACTCCATCTGGTGGAAGAACCTTTCGCCAGACGGCGGAGACAGGCCAACGGGCGAGCTGGCCGAAGCACTCGACGACGCGTTCGGCTCGTTCGACGCTTTCCGGGCGCAGTTCTCCGCCGCTGCCAACGGGCTACAGGGCTCGGGCTGGGCGGTGCTGGGCTACGACAGCCTCGGCGACAAGCTACTGACCTTCCAGCTCTGTGACCAGCAGGCCAACGTGCCGCTCGGGATCACCCCGCTACTGCAGGTCGACATGTGGGAACACGCCTACTACCTGCAGTACGCGAACGTCAAAGCCGACTACGTCAAAGCCTTTTGGAACGTGGTGAACTGGGCCGACGTCAGTAATCGATTCGCCGTTGCCACGGCCGCAACCAACAACGTGATCGTCGTCTGACCAACCATTCCATTGGCGACGCTTTACCCCGCGGGGTGCCGCGGGGTAAAGCCAAGTCCCCGAGCTAGTTTCGCGCTTCCCCGGCTAGCCCTTGCCGATGATGGCGCCGCGGGCCCGGTCCAGCATCGCCGCGAACGGGCCTGCTAGCAGGTTGGCCACCTGCGATTCGACGCCCGGATGCGGCCGGGTGGGCGCGATCGTTTCGGCAAGCTTGGCTGCGCGACTCATGTTTTCGAGCTCACGGCTGCTCAATTGCTGGCCCAGTTTCGTGAACTCGTCGTACTCCTCGTGTTGAGCGTCATCGAGGACGGCGTCGCGAAGTTCCGTCAGCTGCCGGGTGAACTCGTCGCTGTCGACGTCGAGCTTCTCCAGCTCCTTGAGAACTGTCTTGGCTTCATGCTCTTCGCGCAGTCGCTGCTCGACCACCGCGTCCCCGTTGGCGATCTTTCGCTTGGCCCGGGGGTGAACAATCTCTTCCTCGACGGTTTCATGCACGGCCAGCAATTGCCGAAGTTCCACGAAGGCCTGCTCTCGGGCCCTGCCAGACGCCGACAGTGTCTGGGCGAACAGAGACTTGATCCGTTGGTGCTGGCTGACAAGGAAGTCGACCACGTCGGTGGGCGACTTGAAGGGGGCTACCCGTCCACACAGTCACCAAAACGTTGTGCGCGAGCGCCCGGAGCCGGCCATCGCGACTAGGCGTATTGGGCGCGGCGGCTGATGCCCTCGAGAAAGTTCCAGCAACGGGTGTGCTTGACGACGTGCAGATAGAAGCCATAGTTGGTCACATTTGCTGAGGCGAATCCCGTCCAAATCGACCGTGCAACCGAGTAGCCCACGTGGCTGACGACAAGCGCAACGGGAATCGCAATGACGACCACGAGCAGGGTGAGGCCCTTGCGCCACACGCCGTCGAACGCGGGCAGGTCGTAGGTCCTGGTCATCACGGCTCACCCTCTCCTTTGCGGCGCCAGCCGCTGTTTTTTGGCAGCTGAACGCTACGTATTTAAACATATAAACATGTAGCATCGCAACATCTTGTAAGTGGATCTTGTTTCGTGTACCGGATACGCGTACGGGCAGCGTAATCCCCGGAGTTAGGCTGCTGAGCTGCGATTATTTGCCGACGGTGATAAGGTCCCGGGTCGCTACCGTCGCCTGCCGCCGACTGGCGATTGCTTGATGTGTTCTTCGTAACACGAAGCACTTAGAGCACAGCGACATGCAGCTGACGAGCGCTTCGTCCATCGGTCGCGTGAGGACCCCCTGACGCCCTTGAATTGCCCGTAGGGTTGCTTGCATGCCGGCGTTAGGGTCGGGCTGAGGAGGACCACTCAGTGACCAACCTTCAGGATCCGTACGGGCAAGACCCGTTTAGTTACGATCCGCTTGGCCGCGTCCCGGTAGAACCGCCGGCAGAACCGGAGGTGTTTCCCGAGGCGCTCGAACCGCCACCCCGCCCGGCCGTCAACACATTCGCGACGTTGTCGCTGGTGTATGCGTTCGTGTTTGCCCCCGCCGGGGCGATCCTTGGACATCTAGGCCTCTCCCAAATCCGCCGCACGGGTCAACAGGGCCGCGAGCGCGCTCTACTCGGGCTGACCCTGTCGTACGCGTTCATCGCCCTCGCCGTCGTCGGGCTGGTCGTATGGGCCACCTTCGCTGCCACCAGCTCCAACCAGACCGCGACACCCACCGCCGCCACCACCGCACCACCCTCGCCCACGGTGTCGCCAAACGATTTAGCGCAGCTGTTGCCCGGCCTCGCTGACGTCAGAAACATCACCGGTGACCACAACTTGGCCGTCGGCCAAACCTGGGACCGTGTCGGCAGGCACGAAACGGAAGGAAGCATCGACCGTGCGGAGTGCTGGGGCAGCATCGGCGCCGGCACCCCGGACGCCTATAACGTCGAAGCCGTCTTCGGTTACCGCGCGTCAGAATTCTCCGATACCCGCGACCCACAGAACCCGATGCAGGTCATCGCGGGGGTCGCAGCATTTCGTGACGCGCCCGCAGCCCAAACACAACTGACGAACCTGCTGTCAGGTTGGCGCCAGTGCGGCGGCACTGACGTGAAGCTGGCCCTTCCCTCCGGGCAAATCTTGACGTTTTCGCTGAGCCTTCCGACCGATGCCGGCAACGGCATCACCAGCATGGACGTGGCGACGAAGGGGCTGGTGCAGCGGCACTCGGTCCGCGCGATCGCCGCCAAGGCCAACGTCGTCATCGACCTGGACCTGTCCTATGTCGCCTCCGGCAGTTCCACGACCGACCGTCCCAAGCAGGCCGCCGGGATCGCCAATTTCATTCTCGGCAAGATCCCCGGCTAAGCGCGGGTTAGGTCGCAAACGCCGCGGGGCCGGCGGGCGCGGCTCTGGCAATCACGACCGGCATCGACGTCGCCGACTCGGTACGCAGGATCGTGTGAACCACCTGGACCAGGTCCTCGACGGGCATCAAGTTCGTGGACATGCAGCCACGCGACAGCCAAAGCGGGTAAGCCAGCTTAGCGAGTTCGCGATCCCAGCCGGCGTTCATTCCCGTCTGCGCGTCGCCTTCACCGCCGGCACACTCTCCGGCGATGAGGCAGGTGAAGCCGATATTCGGGTGTTCGGCTTGCCACGCCTCCACGAGTCTCTCCAGCGCTGCCTTGCTGACGCCATAGGCCCCGAGGCCCGGCCACGCCGGCCCGAATGTGCCTGTGGGGGATGAGAGGTAGACCGCCCTGCCCGCGGAGGCCGTCAGATGTGGCACCGCCGCGGCCGTCGCCAGCGCCGCGCCTGTGACGTTGGTATCGAAGACGCGCCGCCACGTCTCGGCGTCCGTATTCTCCAGGCGGACGAGCGGCGATATGCCAGGTGTGTACACCAGGTTGTCTATGCCGCCAAGCGCGTCGGCGGCGTCGTTGACGGCTGATCGGCACGATGCCTCGTCGGTGACATCGCATGCGATGGCGATGGTGCCCGGCCCCGCCTCCTGCGCCGCAGCATCGATACGCTCACGCCGCCGGGCGAGCAGCGCGACTTGGTCCCCGCGCTGTGCAAGGCCGATACCAATGCAGCGCCCGAGCCCGCTCGACGCGCCAATCACCACAGTCCGCGACATATCCGTCCTCATCGGTCGACTACGCTGTCGGCGAGAAACCTACCGGATCGCTGTCCCAATGAAGTAGCTGCCCAGCAGGGCCACCGCGATAAGCAGGACCCAGGCGTCCGTCAGCCGGCACAACAAGACCGGGGCTTGGCGCACTTCCATGAACTCCCGAAAGATGATGCGCACCTTGATGAGTGCGATCACGATCACGGCCGATGTGACCATCGCGCTGGGTTTAAGCGATCCGCCTAGTGAGTGGTCGATCCACAGGTAGGCCAGCGTGAGCGACGCCAGCACCACCCATACGACCAGCAGCCTCTTGTTGAATTTGAGCTTCACCGATCACCTCACCACGTACAGCAGCGCAAAGATGAGCACCCAGAGGAAGTCGACGGTGTGCCAGTAGGTGGCGCACGTTTCGACGAGCTCCTGGTTTCGCCGTGCAGGACTGCGGAGTTGATAGATGACCACACCGAGGACGACGAAGCCGATCAACAGGTGCACAAAGTGGATCCCGGTGAGAAAGAAGTAGTAGGTAAAGAAGTCGCTGCTGCCAAAGCCGTTGCCCATTTGAATCTGTCGGGCCCACTCAAACACCTTGGAGCAGAGGAACACCAGACCGAAGAACGCGGTGAGAAAGGCGTCTTTGAGCGCCGGCCCGTACGCCGCTGCGCGGGCCGACTGGACGCATCGCGCCACCGACCAGGAACTCAGCAGCAAGATGAGGGTGTTGAAAACTCCAATGCGCAGGTCCAGCTGCGCCTGGGAGTGCAAAAAGAGCTCGGGGTTTTGGGTGCGGTAGAACAGGTAGAAGCCGAAATAGGCTGTGAAGACCAGCGATTCGAATAAAACGAAGGCCCACATGTCCGGCTGCCCCGGCACGAACTTAGCCGGCTTGTTAGTGTCTTCTGTCACGGTGGTCATAGCGCCGCCTTCGACAGCTCGGGCAGCGGCCCGGTGCCGAAGTCCTCACGCTGGATCATCTGCCTGAGCAGGAAAATGAACACGCCGGTGTAGATGCCGAACACGACCATGTCGAGCCACCACGCGATCTGGCCATTCCAGGCCAACACGCCTCCCCGGAAGATCCACGCAGGTGATACAACGATCTCGGTGAGCCCGTTGCAGAGGTTGAGATAACCGAACCACTTGGGGAACACCCGATTCTTGTCGATGAGAATCGCGAGCATCCACACCAGCGAGCCGATCAGGAAAACTCCCATGGTTCCGACGAACGACAAGAAGGCGAAGTCGTAGATCCAGTGGATCAGCTCGGGGTCACGGTCGGGTCGAAGGGCTCCGATGGTCAGCGCGATGCACATCAGCAGCATTCCGGGAATCGCGCTGAGCGAATACAGAATGAGGTAGGAGTATGCAAAGGCCCGGCTGACCGACATGCGCCGCATCGAATAGGCGATGAGTGCGTTGCTCATTGTTGTCATACCGGTGATGACGAACATGATGGCGAACCCGGCGAGGAGCCCAAAGTGGTTGTCGTGGAACCACTGCACGACCCGCGGCGTGTCCCATGCGGGGTTCGGCGGTGGCTGCACGCGCGTGATCACGAAGAACACCAGGAAGAAGAAGTTGTAGAAGACGACGAGCGTCCACCAGGCCAGCCACAGCTCGCGCTTCGGATTATGCCGGCGCGTGAGCGGCGACGCCGTCTGTGTCGCCACCGCACTCACGCGGCAACCCGTTCCTCGACGCGCTGCCGCTGCTCGGCGCGCTCCCGGTAAACGGCTTGGCCCAAAACGACGCCCATCACGACGATCCACACCGCGATGGCAATGTTCTTCAGCCAGAACGACAACGCTCCGTCCCACGCCAGAGGGCCGGTCAGGGCCAGCCCGACGAACGCCGCCGGTACCAGCGCGGCCGCGATGAGAAGGTTGAAATGGGCCACCCACCTGTTGAATACCGGTTGCGACTGGTCGTCGAAGTAGATCGCCAGGGCAAGGATCACGCTTTGCGCGATGAGGAAGGGAACAACAGTGGTGAACGTGATCCACGCGAAATCGTTGAGCAGCTGCGTTAACTCCGGCTTCCGTTCCGGCCGAAAGGCGGCCAGCAGCCAGCAGACGTTCGCGATGAGAAAAAGGGTGGGGCCACCGGCGATGCAGCCGAGCATGCAGTAGGAGAAGATCGGCGTGCGGTGAGCCATCCTGCGGATCTGCATCACGATCAGGATGAGGACCGGCACGAGGCACACGCCGAACCAGTTGAACAGGATCATGCTGCTACGGATGGCCGCCTGGTTATCCCGATAGAACGCGGCAACCTGCTCCGCCGTCATGGTGGGTGACATCGGCGGCGTGAACCCCGGGAACAGCAGAAACGCGCCGATCCAGATGATCGCCGACGCGGGCAACGTCCATAACAGGACCAGCTCACCGTCGGTTCGTCTCAGCGCACTTCGGGCAGATCGCGGACCTTCGCCGTCGTTCTCGCCGACGTCGGACATCGGTGACTCCTTCCGCCCCACGGCACGCTGGGCTAGACCCTCAGCTAGACAGCGAAACTAGCCGAGCGGCTAGCCTCAGGTCAATAGCCGTTCGGCTAGTCTCATTGTGTGGAATCCGCAGGACAGCCGGTTGCCAACGGAGAGCTGAGGGTCGTCCAGCACAGCGCTGCCCGGACGCGCGTACTCGATGCCGCGCTGGCCCTGTTCGCCGAGCGCGGTGTCAGTGGCACGTCGCTGCAGATGATCGCTGATGCCGTCGGGATCACCAAAGCTGCTGTCTACCACCAATTCCGGACGAAGGAGCAGATCGTGCTCGCGGTCACCGAGCGCGAACTCGGTCGGCTGGGACCGGCACTCGAGGAAGCCGAGGCGCACGGCGACGGGTCGCAAGCCCGCGATGCGCTGCTGGTGCATGTGATCGACATGGCCGTCCGTGACCGCCGCCTGGTTCGCACGTTGCAGTTCGATCCCGTCGTCGTGCGGCTGCTGGCCGAACACGAACCGTTCCAACGGTTCATGGACCGTCTGTACAGAGTGCTACTACGCGAAGGTGAGGACGGGGCGCTCGAAGGCGCGATGTTGTCGGGAGCGATCAGCAGCGGGGTCATGCACCCACTGGTCGGCGATATCGATGACGACACCCTGCGGACAAAGCTGACCAATATGACGCGGCGCTTGCTCGGTCTGCCTGTCAAACCCGTCGCCGGAACTGGCTGACGGAGTTTTGCCCGGAAGGGCATGCAAAACGGTCGCTGAATGGTGTCGCTAGCGATGCTCAACATCGTCGCCGCGAAGAACGTATCGGCTTCGGCCCCCGATGACGCTCATCTGTGGCTGCAGGTGACGCTGCGATCGATGCTGGCCGCCCGCCGTGTGCGGGTGATGAGCTCTGGTCTAGAGGCCCCTCCGCGCCGTGTACGGCACGGCCGCGAGAGTGGTCGAGATGAAGTCGTCGATGAGTTCCGCCACTTCCATCGGCGCTTCGACTTGTGCGAAGTGCCCGACATCTGGAAGCACTTCGAGGCGACAGTCCGGCCGGGCTTTGAGCGCCGAGTACGCATGCCCCACCGGGATGATGGTGTCCTGCTCGCCCCAGATCGCGAGGGCAGGCAGACCGTCGCGCAGGTTGAGGCGGTTCAGCGCGCTGACGCTTTGTCCGCGGTAGTCGACCACCGACCGAAGCGTGCGCAGGAACGCGTCGCGGGTCTGCCGGTCCGAGAAGGACGAGTAGGCGTTCCAGATCTCGGCGCCGCGTGGAGACCGCAGGCCCAGTGAACTGAGCCACGACCTCACCGAATTCCCGACGTGCAGCACGGGTGATGGTGCGATGACCGGCATGATCAGTTCGGCGCCAGGTGCGGCGAGCAGACGCAGAATAATCCCGACTTCGGGACCGAGTCCGCCGCTGCTGATCAGAACGACGCGGCTGCAGTAGTCGGGATGCTGGTAAACGAACTGCATCGCGATACCGCCGCCCAGCGAGTGACCGACGACGGTCGCCGACTCGACCTCCAATTCGTCCAGCAGGTCGCGTAGCCCGACCGCAAAGGCACCCAACGAGTAGTCGGTTCGCGGCTTGGATGACTGTCCGTGCCCCAACAGATCGGGAGCGATCACCCGGTACTTTTTGGCCAGCAGAGGCAGGATGCCCCGCCAGGTCTGCGAGCTTCCCGCCATCCCGTGGATCAGCAGCAGCGCTTCACCTTGGCCCTCATCGCGGACAGCGATCCGCTCACCGTGAATATCGATGCACTTGGCTTCGGTCATCAGACCCCTCCGGTCTGCCCCCCGATCTTAAGCGTACCGGCGGGTGACATTCTGGGTCACTACCTAAACCGGGAGCGCGCATTAAGCAGGGCAGTCATATCTTTACTGGTCCGCGACAACCGGTGCACCCGTGGTTACAGGCAGCGGTGTACCGGCAACCGGATCAGGCTGTTTGCATATGACTGCATCATTGCATATGACTGCATCCTTGCGCTACCATCGGCGAGTCGGGCCCAGCGGACTGCAAGGCCAAATCCTGGATCTGGATGGTGGAAGAACCATGAGCGCGCCAACAACGAAGTCGGTCACGGAGTTCATGGACGACCCGATCAATTTCTTCGGGCAGTCCTATACGCAGATGCACAGCATGTCGCGCGCTGAACTCGAGGACCTGCAGCGCCACGCGATGGGCATCCGGTTCCAGCAGCATCGCCAGAGCATCGAGATGGTGCGTAAATTGGCCGACCGGCTCGGAGTCACGGAACTCAACGAATTCAATGATGTTGTCCCGCTGATGTTCTCGCACACGGCGTTCAAGTCGTACCCGTCGGCACTGATCGACAAGAAGCGGTTCGACCTGATGACCAAGTGGCTGGACAAGCTGACCAGCTACGACATATCGAATGTCGATACGCAGGGGTGCAACAGCATCGACGATTGGATCGACCGCCTCGACGAGCAGACCCCCCTTCAGGTGATCACCTCCAGCGGGACCACCGGCACGATATCGATCCTGCCCAAGGACAAGCGCGGCGCGGTCGAGGGGATGGTGCTGTGGAAGATCTGCCTGTTCCAGACGTTCGGCCAGGAACCCACCGATAAGGAATTGAACCCGTCGGTCGATGTCATCTGGCCGAACTTCGCCAGCGGCAAACTGGGACACCTACGTATCGCCCAGATGATCAAACAGGGGTTTACCGGCGGCGACGAGTCGAAATTCCATCCGCTGTACCCGGGATCGGTGGAGACCGACCTAATGTTCCTGGCGTCAAAAATGCGCGCGGCGGCCACTCGCGGCGAGCTCGACCGTCTCGAAATCGACCCGGCACTGGCCGCCCGCAAGGACGAATTCATCGCCATGCAGATGCGTCAGCCCCAGGAACTGGATGCCTTCTTCGTCAAGATCACCGAAAAGCTGCGCGGCAAAAAAGTTTTCATGACCAGCGCCTACCCCCAGATGTACGAGATCTCCAAGGCCGGTCTACAACGCGGCGTCAGGAACGTCTTCGCCAAAGATTCGGCCGTCCTCACCGGCGGCGGAATGAAGGGCGTAGCCCTGCCTGACAACTTCATGGACGTCATCATGGAGTTCCTTGGTGTCAACAAGATCCAACAGGGCTATGGCTTCTCCGAGTCCAGCACGTTCCACTGGGCCTGCGAGGAAGGCCGCTACCACGTCATGCCGTGGGTCATCCCGTTCGTCCTCAATCCCGACACCAGCGAGCCGCTGCCCAGGACGGGCAGGCAGACGGGGCGCGCCGCGGTCTACGACATCCTGCTTCGGGCCCACTGGGGTGGGGTGATTTCCGGCGACGAGGTGACCATCGACTGGGACCAGCGGTGCCCGTGCGGACGCACCAGCGTGGCGTTCGAGAAAGACATCATCCGCTATAGCGAGAAGCAGGGCGTCGAGGATGACCGGATCACTTGCGCGGCCACCCAGGAGGTGCACAACGAAGCGATCGACTTCATGAAGGGTGTCGACTTGTGAGCGCCGCCTACACGGTCCCGTTGTTCCTGCGCGGGCTGGTCGTCACCGATGACTTGGTGTCCTTCGGGACCCGCAGCGGGGCTGTGCAATTCCAGGCGCCCGACATGGCCAAGTACGTCGACCGGCTTCCGCTCAAGAGCCCGGGCGAGATGTCCGACCTCTACCGCGTGAGTTTCGACGAAATTCTCGATGTCCTCGAAGCCGTCGGCGAGGCACTGGATTTCGACAGCAACACCCACCTGCAGGAGGCGTACGAAGCCTCGCTGGTGGCCAACGTCTTGCCCCCGGAGATGATGCGCAACAGCTACCAGGTGCTGCGCCCACTGTTCACCCGCGACCACGTGCTGGAGGTGGCCGACACCCAAGTCGGGCTGGATTACCTCAATGGCTGGGTGCCGCACAGGCTTTCCGACGGGCGGGAACTGCGGGTGCGCGCATTCGGGTCACGGGTGCTGCACATCCCGGCCGGCAACGGCGGCCTGGTTTCTGCGGTCACCATCTTGCGGTCCGTCATCACTCGTTGCGACACGATCATCAAAGCGCCCTCAAACGATCCGCTGACCGCGATCGCCATCGCCCGCACCCTAGCCGACGTGGCACCCGGCCACCCGATCACCAAACACATGGTGGTCGGCTATTGGAAGGGCGGGGATCTGGCGGTCGAGGAGGTTCTGTACCAGCCGCAGCACATCGAAAAGATCATTGCCTGGGGCGGATTGGCCTCGGTTAAGCACGTCACCCGCTACATCCAGCCCGGTCTGGAGCTCATCGCACTTGACCCCAAGCGCAGCGCCACCATCATCGGCGCCGAAGCGTTCACCGACGAGCCCACCATGCGCGAAGTCGCGAAACGGGCCGCCATCGACATCGGCGTCGCCAACCAGGAAGGCTGCGCCAACGCGCGGGTGATCTACACGCTGTCGGGAACCGACGATGCCGGCCTGGCGAAGGCGAACAAGCTGGGCGAGATGATCTACTCCGAACTCGTCGAGCTGCCGCCGTTCATCAGCACCCCGCCGCGGTATCCCAACCGGGACCTGTTCGAGCGTCTCGAATCATCACGGATGACCGAGGACTTCTATCGGGTGTTCGGCGGCGAACAGCGCGAAGGCGCGATCGTGGTGTCGCAATTCGACGAACCCGTCGACTACGCACCGATGTTGTCGGGCCGGGTGGCCAACATCGTGCCCGTCGACGACATCGACCAGGTCACCCGCGCGGTCAACGCCTACACTCAGACCATTGGCATCTACCCGGAATCACTCAAACACCAACTGCGCGAAACCCTTCCACTATTCGGGGCGCAACGACTGACCAGCCTCGGCTACGCCTGCAGCGTCGCCATCGCCATGCCCCAGGACGCCATCGAGCCCATCCGCCGGATGTGCAAGTGGATTGTCGACGAGGAATGCGATCCTGAGGTGGTCATTCCGCTGTGGCGCCTCGGTCAGCAGGTTAAGGTCCGGCAGTGAACCGGGCCGAGCGACGCAAGAACGAGCTGCGCGAACGCATCCTGGCCGCGGCATTCGAATTGTTCCTGAGCCAGGGTGTTTCGGCCACCAGGATCGACGAGATCTGCGAGCGGGCCGATATCGCCAGTCGCACCTTCTTCAACCATTTCCCCACCCGCCAGGACATGGTCCGCGCGCTCGCCGAGAGCCGGCTAGTCAACCTGCACGACGTGGTCTTCGCGAGAAGCGATGAGCCGATCCCACAGCGCCTCGTAAGCGTATTCGACGACATCGCAGCGACGTTGGTCGATTCCGGCGAGACTTACCGCGAGATGATTGGTGAGATGATGGCCGCGGCCGACTATGGCGCTCAGCGGGGCTCGCCCTTCCACGAAACGTTCGTCGAACTCGTCAAGGACGGACTCGCCCGTGGGGAGATCCACACCCGTCACGACCCGCAGATCGTCGCGGACATCATCGTCGGCGCCTTATCCGGTGCGATCGTCAACTGGCGCGTTGACATCACGTACTCATTGCCGACCAATCTGCACAATCTGGGCCTGGCGCTGGCTGACCTGTTGGTCGCGGACGGCTGAGCATGTTCGGCTTTGCTACCACCGTCGACGAGGTGATCGACGGTGTCGACCTGAGCGGGAAGACCGCCGTGGTGACCGGCGCGTCAAGCGGACTCGGACTGCAGACAGTGGACACGCTGGCTGCGGCCGGCGCAGAAGTCGTTGCAACGGTGCGGGATCCGGAGAGTTTCCGATCGGGCACCGACTGGGTTCAGCTGGGTGAGCTGACCAAGCGAATCGACGCGATACCTCTCGATTTGGCGCGGCTGCAAAGCGTGCGCGCAGCGGGTCAGGCGATCGCCTCGCGGCACCCCCGCGTTGACATGCTGATCAACAACGCGGGCGTAATGTTCACTCCACCCGGCGCGACTGCCGACGGGTTCGAATTGCAGTTCGGCGTCAACCATCTCGGGCACTTTCTGTTGACGACGCTGCTGCTGCCGCAGCTGCGCGCAGCGGCCGCCGCGTCGGGTGACGCTCGCGTGGTCACACTGTCTTCCGAAGCGCACCGGCAATGGGGAATCGACCTCGACGACATCAACTTCGAGCGGCGCGGCTACGACACATTCCTGGCCTACGGACAGGCCAAATCCGCGAACATCTTGATGACAGTCGAGCTGCACCGGCGCTTCGGCCCAGAGGGCATCACGGCGCTGGCCGTTCACCCAGGCACCTGCGCGACCAACCTGGCCCGCTACATGGACCGCGCAACGCTTAAGAAATTGTTCGCAATGAGCACCGAAACCTTCGCGCCGGATAACATGAAGTCGGTAGCCCAAGCCGCCGCCACCACGGTGTGGGCCGCCACCGAACCGTCCTTGGCGGGACATGGAGGGGCTTACTTAGCCGACTGCCATATCGCCGAGGCAGGGCCAGCGGCTACCGATCCCGCCACGGCGGAACGGCTCTGGCTTTTGTCGCAGCAGTGGGTGAACTCGCCCTAACCGTCCGCAAAACTCATCCGGACCCGGCGGCGCGCACGCCGTGAGGATGGCCGTTTCTGTGGGAAACATGGCATATCAGACACCTCTGGATGTAGCGGTGCGGATGTTGTATTGAGTACATCCGACGGAAAGGCCCGACATGACCGCCGCACCCACGCAGTACATCGCCGGCATCCACATCCCCGACACGCCGCTTGTACGTGAAATCACCGAGTACATCCGCGACACCGAAGACGAGCTATTGTTCAACCACTCACGCCGGGTGTTCCTCTGGGGCGCACTGCAAGGTCACCGGCGTGGTCTGCAGCCTGACCTCGAATTGTTATATGCCGGAGCGATGTTTCACGACATCGGCCTGACCGAGGATTACCGGACGTCGATGATTCGCTTCGAGATCGACGGCGCCAACACGGCACGGGATTTCCTGCTGGAGCGCGGCGTCGACGAAGCCGCCGCACGTCTGGTGTGGCTTTCCATTGCGCTGCACACGACGCCTGGCGTGCCTGAGTTCCTGGAACCCGAAATCGCACTTGTCACAGCTGGTGTCGAGACGGACAACATGGCGATTGGTCGTGGCGATCTGTCCTCTGAGGAAATTCAGGCGGTCACCGCGGCGCATCCTCGACCCGATTTCAAGAACCGGATCCTGCGGGCGTTCACCGATGGCATGAGGCATCGGCCGCGTACGACATTCGGGACCATGAATGCCGATGTGCTGCAACACTTCGACGACTCGTTCGTCCGTGACGACTTCGTCGAGATCATCCTCAACAGCAGCTGGCCGGAGTAGGAGCACGACCATGAGCACTGTCGTCTCCGCCGACGGGACCGTGATCGGCTACGAATCTGTCAGTGGCGGGCCACCCTTGCTGCTCGTGCACGGCAGCACGGGCACCCGTGCTCGGTGGTCGCCGGTGCGCGGGCCGTTGGCGCAGCGCTACACCGTCCATGCGATGGACCGTCGCGGCCGCGGACTCAGCACCGCCGAGGCCGGGCCGTACAGCTTGCAACGGGAAGCCGAGGATGTCGCGGCGGTTGCCGAAGCCGTCGGCGGCGACGTCTACGTGGTCGGACATTCCTACGGGGCATTGGCGGTCCTGGAGGCCGCGCTGATCACACCCGCATTCCGCCGGGTCGTGGTCTACGAGCCGCCGGTGCCGTCGCCCGGCCTCGGCGTCGTCTCGCCGGATGGCTGGGCACATCTCAAAGCTCTGACAGAAACAGGGTCCAACCCGCGAGAAATCCTGGACATCTTCTACCGCGAAACCCTGCACCTGCCTGAGACGGCGATCGAAGACCTGGCAGACCGGGAGTTCCGGTACCTTGCCGGGTCGATCGCGCATACCGCCATACGCGAGCTGGCGGAGGTGAGTGCCTATCGCCCAATCGAGCGGCTCGCCGACATCGCCGTGCCGGTCCGCATACTGTTCGGCACCGAGAGCCCGGCGCATTTCCGCGCGGCCACTGCGGCCGTCGCCGCGCAAATCCCCGGCGCCACAATCGTCGCGCTGCGAGGCCAGGGACACCAGGCGATCGACTACGACCCGCAACAGTTCATCCGGGCGGTGGTTGTTTTCGATGAGCACAGAAAGCTACGCGCCGTACCGCTTCGCCGTCGCTACCCGGACCCTCTCTTCTGCTGAAACCCAGCGAGCCGGTATCGCTGTTAAAAGCGCTGCAGGGTAAGGTTTTCCACCTTGTCTCGGTCGATCTCCCAGCCGAGACCGGGCTTCTGCGGACCGGCGATGTAGCCCTTGTCGTCAATCGTTGGGAGATCGGCCATTCCAATGCCCAACAGGTTCTGCGGCACCATGATTTCAGCGAAATCGCAGTTGCGGACAGCCAGTGCCACGTTCAGGTACATCGCCAGATTGAGCGTGGGCCCGTAGCTGTGGATCTCGTAGTTGAGGTCGAACGCCTCGCAGGCGTGCGCGGACTTCATCATTTGCGTGATCCCGCCTGAGTATTCGGCCAGCGTGCGGACGTAGAACCCGCTCGGCCTCGACAAATAGCCACGGAGAGCGGCGAATCCCGCGAAGTTCTGCTCTCCCACCGACAGTGGCACGCTGAGCTTGCTCGCCAAGAACGCGAGCCCGTCGAGATCCTGGTCAGAGATAGGATTCTCAAACCAGTAGAAGTTGAGCTCCTCCAGCACCCTGCCCACCGCCAACGCTTGCGGCACCGTGTACGCACACACCGGGTCGATCATGAGATCGATGCGCGGGAATTCCTGCCTGATTGCCCGAGCCAGCTCGATGTCTCGCGCGTAGTCGCCGAAGGGATGGAATTTGGCGGCGGTGAATCCCTCGGCAACCGCGGCACGGATCGCGTCGAGATAGCCGTCGATAGTGGGATAAGCCACCGTGCTCGCATACGCTCGTATCTCGTGGCGAGCTGCCCCAAGGTACTTGTAGAGAGGCAGACTGGCCGCTTTGGCGTTGATATCCCACAGACATGCATCGGCCCCGGCCAGAGCGGGCGGGTTTGAATAGGGTGGCAGGGCCGTTGTCATCTCATGATTCAGTGCGGCGACATCGTATGTATCCCGGCCCACCAGAATGGTTTTGGCGACCTCGGCGGCATGCTGAACGGCCGTGGATGGGATGAGATAGCTGATGTAGTGTCCGTCGATCCCCTCGGCGGTTGAGACGGAGACGAGAACGAGCTGAGGCAATTTGTCCACCGCGCCACGTGTCGGGATGACGCCTTCATCGAGCTCGGTGCGAAGTATGGACAGCGTAACGTCGGTGATCTTCACGGTTTTGACTCCTTGACTCGATGAGGCTCAACTCGGAAGCAGTGCCCGAGCATTGATGACCTCTTCGACACCGGCCTCTTTCAGCGTTGCTATGTCCTTGAATCCGCAGACCGCCAAACACAAATCGAGCTCAGCCAGGAAGGACCGCAGATAGTGGGTCAGGCTTTCTGCACCGCCGTAAGACAGGGCGTAGGCATAGGGCCGCCCAATCCCGACCGCCGTCGCGCCCAGCGCTAACGCGATGATCGCATCGGTCGCCGAGCGCACGCCGGAGTCGAACATGACCGGCGTGGAACCGGCCGCCTTGACGACCCCGGGCAGCAACTGCAGTGTAGACACCGCCGAATTCGCTTGACGACCACCGTGATTGGTGCAATAGAGCACATCTGCACCGTTGTCGATCGCCAGGCGTGCGTCATCGGGGTGTTGAATTCCCTTGATGGCGAGGGGAAGCTTCGTCTGGGAGCGGATCCAGCGCAGGTCCTCCCATGACAGTGGATGGGCGAAGATTTTCGTGTAGTGCGCCAATGCGGCCGGCTGGTCTTCCTCCGGCGGCTTGGCGAGGTGCTTGGTGAAGTTCACGTCCGTGTAATAGTTCTGCATGCAGAAGCCCCGGAATTGCGGAAAGTTTCCCCGCTCAAGATCCATGGGGCGGAAGCCAAGGGTCCAGGAGTCCACGGTCACCATCAGCGCGGAATAGCCGCTGGTCTCGGCACGATTGATCAAACTCGCCGCCAACTCCCTGTCGCTGGGAAGGTAGAGCTGATAAAAGATGGGTGTTTCCCCTGCATGTTTGACCACGTCCTCCATGCGTGTCTGCGTGAACGTCGACAACGTGAAAGGCACTCCGGTGTCGGCCGACGCCTGTGCAGCCGCCACGTCTCCGTGAAAGTCGGGTGCGCACAGGCCGACCAAACCGATCGGAGCCAGGAACATCGGTGAGGCGAGATGTTTGCCGAACAACTGAATGGACAAATCGCGCTCGGGCGGGCTGACCATCATCCGGGGCACGATCCCGTAGCACGAGAACGCGGCGATGTTCGCGCGCTGGGTCCGTCCATCACCTGCGGCTGCTGACACATACCGATAAACCCAATCCGGGAGCGCCTCGGATGCTTTGCGTTCAATCGAGGCAAAGTCGAAGGGGTATCGGGTGTTTACTCCTCGTACTGCGTCGGCGTAGACCCCATTTTGAAAGTCACCAAAGTTGGTCATGGTGATTGGATCCTTTCCCAGTAAGAAGAGCTGATACGGAAGTCGTCTCCTCGGTGAAGGCCGGGCTTTACCGTGCAAGATGCACGACTTGGATCACTATCGCGACGACGAGTCAGTCTGTCAATGTGCGTGACGACAGTTATGAATACCGACCGCTGTCACGCAAGACAATGCTCGTCGTGCGGCACATTCCGGGTGGTTGCCACACAGCAACGGAGTACCCCACGCACACACCGGGCCGGTCATTCATCTTGAATTCCCGGCCCGGCGTCAATTCCGATGTGGCGTTAGGCCTGCTTGACCGCCTCGATCTCGAGGGTGATAGTCACTTTGTCGCCGACAACCGCACCGCCGGTTTCCAGCGGCAAGTCGATGTCAATGCCGAAGTCCTTGCGGTTCAACACGACCGATGCTTCGAAGCCGGCGACCTCACCGTGGCCCATGCCCGGATTGACACCATAGAAATCCAGGTCGAGGGCGACGGGCTTGGTAACGCCTTTGAGGGTGAGTTCACCATGGAGCACATAGTTGTTGCCGTTCGGCTCCACCGCTCTGGACGTGAATTTCGCGACGGGATACTTCTCGACGTCGAAGAAGTCGGCCGACTTGACGTGGGCGTCGCGCTGGTCGTTGCCGGTGTTGACGGAATCCACCGCGATCTCGGCGTGCACCGACGGCGTACCGTCTTCGGCGACCACGATCGCGCCGCTGAAGGTGTCGAACTTGCCGCGGACCTTGCTGACCATCAAATGACGTACCCAGAAGTTGATCGACGAATGCACGGGGTCGATCGCCCATGTGCCAACGGTGAGCTGGGTGGTTGCGGTTGCAGTCATGTGTACGTCTTCCTTGTTCGGGGCGACGGCCTGCCCGACGCCTACCACACGCTAAGCGGACCATAGTCCGGTTTTATTCCCGTCGGGTGTGGCGCCAGAATGTCGGGTCGGAGTGGTCAGGTGACTTCGGGCGCCTGAAATGACGCAATCAAGCGTGCGACGTCGCGCCGCCGCGACTCCGCCGGCCACACTACCCAGGTTCGCCGCACTACCGGCTTGCCGGCTAACGGTAACCATGTCACGTTGTCGGGCAGCGGTTGCAGCCCGTTCTCGGGTGCGAGCGCGAATGCCTGTCCGCTGCTTACGGCCGCGAACTTAACCGCAGCGATCAATTCCTGATCGTCAGGAGCCGGCGGTCCGATGTCGACGCCGTGGCTGCGCAGGATTCCTGACAGTTCGTCGTACCAGGCGGGGCTACTTGAGCGGGGGAAGCCGACCCAGTGCAGCCCACCCAGTTCGTCGAGCTGGACACCGTCCGCGCCGGCCAGGCGAACAGCAAGTTTCGCGGAGAGCAGCACTCCGAGGAATTCTTGGGCTACGAGCATGGCGTCGAATTCCGATCCGGAAGGGCGTTCGCGCACCAGACCCACATCGAGTTGATCGTTGCGCAAGGCGATGAATTGCGCCGCCGTCGAAAGGTGCTGAGGAACAACGCGCGCATGCGCGGATTCCGCAGCGAATTTGGCAAGCGCTGGCGGGAGCACGTCAGGAGCCAGCTCGAGTGGGATGCCCAGTCTGATAACGCCGCTGGACTCGGTGCTGTAGCTGCTCATGGTCCGCACTGCCTGGTGGTAGCGAGCCAAGACCGCACGCGCCTCGACGAGCAACGTTGTGCCCGCTTTGGTCGGCCGGACACCGGTGCTGGTGCGCTCCAACAGCGTGACCCCGAGCTCACGTTCCAGAGCACTCACCGTCTGCGATAACGCCGACTGGCTCACACGCAGGCGACGCGACGCGGCGGACATGCCGCTTTCCTCCACGACCGCCACGAAAGCGCTGAGTTCCCGCAACTCCATGACCGTTGGTGCCGCCCCCAATGTCGACGCCGATTAGCTATTGGCCTAGCTTATCGCCGCCGCTGATAACGCCGATAAGCCAGACGCATCACTTCCTCGGTGGGTTGGATTAAATAGACCGGGGGCCGCGCTATTGCGCTCGACATCCGCAGTTTTTCCGCTAAGGAGCGAGTTCCATGACAACAACGCCAACAACACTGGAAGGCTCGACCGCACTGGTAACCGGGGCCACCGCCGGGATCGGTCGCGCGGTGGCACTGCAACTCGGTCAGCTCGGCGCTGAAGTATTAGTTCACGGGCGCAGCGCCGAACGCGGTGCCGAGGTGGTGCAGGAGATCCAAAATTCCGGAGGGAAGGCACGTTTCATCGCTGCTAATCTCGCCGACGCCGACGACGTGCGCCGGCTGGCCGCCGAGGCGGGCCCGGTCGACATCTTGATCAACAACGCCGGTGTCTATAAGTTCGGCGCGACCGCCGACACCGACGACGAATTCTTCGACGAGCACGTCAACCTCAACCTGCGCGCCCCCTACATCCTGGTGCAGCAGTTGGTGCCGGGGATGGCCGAGCGGGGCAACGGCGTCGTCGTGAACCTCAGCACCGTCGCTGCCACAATTCCGGCACAGATGGGCGGCATATACGGTGCCACCAAGGCCGGCGTGGAACTGTTGACCCGCGTCTGGGCGGACGAGTTCGGCCGGTCCGGGGTGCGGGTAAACGCGGTGCAAGCCGGGCCTACCGAAACCCCGGGTACCGCCGCCACGCCCGGTCTGGCCGAAGGTCTTGGCGCCCTCACCACGCTCGGCCGGGCCGCGAAGGCGGACGAAATCGCCAACGCGATAACCTTTTTGGCTTCCCCGGCCGCCAGCTACATCAACGGCGCGATCCTGCAGGCCACCGGCGGGCAGCCGGCGATCGCCCCCTAACGCAAGCGCGACTCCGCTGCAACACAATTGGAGGCCTTCATGTCAAAAAACAAGGTGCTGGTAACCGGCGCGAGCGGGTTGCTGGGGGTGGCCGCGATCGAGAAGTTTTTGTCCGCGGGGTGGGACGTGATCGGGGTCTCGCGTCGCAAGCCAGAGCTGCTCAGCGGCCGGGAGATCGAGTTTTTGTCGGTCGACCTACGGGACCAAGAAGCGGCCCGCGCTGCATTCGAGCCGCTGACCGACATCACTCACGTCGCCTACACGGCGCTGCACGAGAAGCCCGAGCTGGTCGCCGGCTGGTCGAGCAAAGACCAGATCGACACCAACAACGCCATGTTGCGCAACGTCGTGGAGCCGATCTTGGCTAACTCCATCAACTTTCAGCACATCAGCATCCTGCAGGGAACGAAGGTCTACGGCGTGCATCTGCACCCGATTCCCATCCCCGCGCGCGAACGCGACCCGCGTGATCCGTACGACAACTTCTTCCTCGATCAAGAAGACTATGTCCGGGAGATGGGTGCCAAGCACGGCTTCACCTACACGGCATTGCGCCCGCAACTTGTCACCGGACCTACACCCGGTGCATTGAACGTGCTTCCGGCCATCGGTGTCTACGCCGCCATCCAACGCGAGAAGGACGAACCGTTCAGCTTTACCGGCGGCCCATCGTTCGTCTGGGAAGCAGCCGACGCCGACCTTGTCGCGGACGTGATGGTCTGGGCTGCCGGGTCACCCCAAGCAGCCAATGAGGCGTTCAACATCACCAACGGCGATGTCTTTGAATGGCGAAATGTATGGCCCGCGCTGGCCAAAACCCTCGGTGTCGAGACCGGACCAGATACGCCGATGAGTTTGGCCACCTATCTCGCCGACCACTCCGACCTGTGGGATCGCATCGTCGCCAAGTACGGCCTTCGCCCGCTGAGTCTGCGCGAGCTAGTCGGTCACGGTGACCAGCACGCGGACTTCGCGTTCGCCTACGGCGCACCCGAAGGGCCCCGGGCCTTTGTGAGCACCATCAAGCTGCGCCAGGCCGGGTTCACCGAGACCATCGACACCGAGGACGCATTCCGCAAAGCACTGCAGTCGCTCATCGATCACAAATTCCTGCCGCCCGTAGCGAATTGACGCAACGCTCACCCAGGGCAGTCGCGATGATGACACGGATCCAAAAGGCCTACCGCACACTGGAACAGCGACACACCAGAGGCAAGATCGGCTGCGCGCGTAAACCCTTCGTAGCCAGCAGCTTTCACTCCTGGGCGGTCAGTCAGACGCTCGACACGCGAGCGGCCACGGCACCCGCGCGGATGATCACAATCCCCACCTACGCGTTTGCGCCGGCGAAGGCAGGGACGACGAACCGACGCAGTATGGACCGGTAGCGCCTCACGTCGCCTTCACCATCCTCGAGGCCGCGCATCACAATCTTCGTGATGCCGCCCAGCCACAGGTGGATGTCCGACCGGGCCACCCCGGGTGGCAGTTCATTGTTCGCCAAGGCCGCGTCGAGAATGGGATCCCACATCTCGGCTCGCATCATCTCTGACGTTCCCGAAGCGATCATTCGTCGGCCCAGGCTCGTGCCGTCGGGCTCGATGACGTGCCTTGTCAGGGGGTCGCGGCGGCCATGGTCGGCGGTGTAGAGGACACGCTCGACGATCTGATCCGCAAGGCTGCCCTGCCGGGAGACCGATTTGCGTGCCCGCTCTTGCAATGCCCGCGCGTGCCGTGTGATCAGCTCGACGAGCAGATCGTCGCGGTCAGCGAAGTAGCGGTAGACACTGGGCCGCGACAACCCAACCTCAGACGCAACGTCGTCCATCGTGGTCTTGCGGATTCCATGGCGATCAATGCAGCGTTCAGCGGCGGCCACGATGCGCTCGCGCGCATCGTCTGTGCTCGTAGGTGCGGTTGGCTGACTGGTCGATCGTAGAGGCATAAAGGGCATGTTACTAGGTACGTCAGTAGTCCGGTGACATATACGCGGCCCGTCTTACGTAGTTGTGTCGGCTTGACAGTCGCGATCGATACGTGCATACTGACTGCTGACACTTTTCGTTTTATGTCAGGCGGGGAGCGCACAGATGACAATGGGACTGCCGCACCGGATCGCGATAGTCGGCGCCGGATTGATCGGGTCGGCGTTGGCCGGTCACCTGGTCCTGGCCGGAGACAAGGTCACCATTGGAGCGCGACGCCCTGACGCCTTCACTCCGCCCGACTATCAGCAGGAAGACATCGACTATCCGGTCCGCACGATTGAGGAAGCAATCGACGGGGCGGAAGTGGCGATCCTGGCGATCCCGAACGCCGGCGTCGCGCCGTTCGCCGAGGTTTATCGCGATCGGTTGGCCGGCGCGGTCATCATTGATCCTTCGAACCCGTTCCTCTGGCACGACGACGGTGTGATGACCCTCAAGGATCTCGGCGGCAAGACTTCCGGAACGGTGACCGCCGAGTTGTTCCCGAAATCATCGGTGGCACGGGCTTTCTCACACCAGCTCGCCGAAACCCTGTGGCTGCGAGGCCGCCGGGAACCCGGCCGATGGGGGATCGGGTACGCGGCCGACGACAACGATACGGCCTGGATCACCGCCGAAATCATCACCCAAACCGGCTTCGCGCCGATCCGAGTCGGCACGCTGGCCCACTCGGCGCCCATTGATCCCGGCGGAGTGCTATTCCCCGGCCTCCTGGGGCTCTTCAGTCCACAAGGTATGCGGATGACCCTCGATAAGGGGCCGCTCACGGGAGAACTGGCATGTCGCACGTGACACCCGCGCCTCTAGCAACTTCAGACACCGAGTCGGGTCCGCCAACAGCTGCCCCCACGCTACGGCCGCGCGCACCAGTCGTGGTTACGGAGAGCCAAGTTGCATTTAGCACGGCAGCGGCTGCGCCAGTCCCGACGACCCGCCGCCGGTGGCTGGACACAACCCTGGTGGGCGGACTCGGCCGCATCCTCACCGCGCTGTCACGGCCCCGGCCGCTCTGCTCGCGCCGTGAGCTCGCCTATTTGGAGGCGGGGCGGATGTCTCGGGCGATGGACCGGTTATGACGGCGCGGGCGCTCTCCGCGTGCTTGGCAGGCCCGCGCAGCGGCCTGAGGTAAGGGGTGCAATGACCAGACTTATCGGACGCGCTTGGGTACCGATGGTCATGGTGGCTGTTGGGGCGTTCACTGTTTCGCGGCTTCGCGGGGTTTTCGGCTCATACGTGTCCGTTCCGGATTCCGGCACCGCTCATTTGATCATGCAGTTCGAGCCCAAACGCGTGATCTGTGAGGTCTACGGCCCGGCGGGCAGGGTGGCTGCCGGAGCTTTGCGGTGCTGGTCACAGCCAGCGAGAGATGTTGGTGATCGGCGCGTTACTGATCGGTTGGCGAAAGGTGGTTAGGTGAAGGCGATTCCAGTTACCGGCGTGGCCGCACGAGCGTGGATACCGCTGGTGCTGGTGGTCGTGTTGGCTGTCTCGGGATTGATCGTTTTGCGGCTGCACAAGGTCTTTGGCTCCCAGGACCTCAATGCCAACGCCGGCGCCGGTATCGAGATCGTGCAGTTCAACCCGAAGATTGTGGTCTATGACGTACTTGGCCCGGCAGGCACCAGTGCCAAGATCGACTACTACGACGCGGACGCGAATACGCATGAGCTCAATGCGGCCCTGCCGTGGTCAACCACGATCTCCACGACGTTGCCCGCGGTCAGCGCCAACATCATGGTGCAGGGCGACAGCGATCAGATCGGCTGTCGTATCACCGTGGACGGGACGGTCCGGGATGAGAAAAGTACCGATGGGGTTAACGCGCAGACCTTTTGCCTGGTGAAGTCCGCATGACCGAGACGAGCAAGACGCACGCCGTGCCGCACGCCAAGCGGCCGTTCTTCGCCCATGCCATGCGCGTGTTGGCGGTGCCGATCATCCTGGGGTGGGTGCTGTTCGCGGTCGTCGTGAGTACCATCGCCCCCTCATTGGAAGTGGTCGGGGAGACGCATTCGTCGCCGATGGCCCCCAAAGATGCGCCGTCCCTGAAGGCGATGATGCTGATGGGCCACAACTTCAAGGAATTCGATTCCAACAGTACGGTGATGATCGTCGTCGAGGGCCAGCAGCCGCTCGGCCCGGACGCGCACCAGTACTACGACAGCATCATTGGCAAGCTAAAGCAGGATCCCCAGCATATCCAGCATATTCAGGACTTCTGGGGGGATCGGTTAACGGCGGCCGGAGCCCAGAGCGCCGACGCCAAGGGCGCCTACGTCATGTTGAATCTCGCCGGTGACCAAGGCACGACGTTAGCGAACGAATCCGTCCAGGCTGTCCGCAAGGCCGTGGAAGCAACGCCTGCCCCGCCCGGGGTGAAGGCCTACGTGACCGGCCCGGCCGCGCTCACCTTTGATCAGCACGTCGTCGGGAACGCCAGCCTGAAGAAGATCACGTTGTTTACTCTCGTGGCGATCGCGGTCATGTTGCTGCTGGTCTACCGCTCCATCGTCACCACCCTGATCCAGCTGTTCTTGACCGGGATCGGGTTGCAGTCGTCCCGGGGATTTGTCGCGGTTTTGGGCGACAACAACATTTTCGGGCTCACCACGTTCGTATCGAATATCCTGACCATGCTGGCGATCGCAGCCGCGACGGATTATGGGATCTTCATCTTCGGCCGTTATCGAGAGGCGCGTGCGGCCGGCGAGGATCGCGAAACCGCCTACTACACCACCTTTCGGTCGGTTGGTCCGGTGATCGTGGGTTCGGGCCTGACGATTGCGGGGGCGACGTACTGTCTGAGCTTCGCGCGGCTGCCGTACTTCACCACGATGGGTGCACCCGTGGCGATCGGCATGCTCGTTTTGGTGGCGGCCGCGATCACGCTGGGGCCGGCTGTTCTCTTCGTCGGCAGCCGTTTCGGTCTCTTCGAAGCCAAGCGCGCGGCTCGGGGCCGACTGTGGCGCCGGGTGGGCACCGCGGTGGTCCGGTGGCCCGCCCCGATCCTGGCCGCGAGCTCGGTCGTGGTCCTGATCGGCATGGTCGCCCTGCCCGGATATACGACGAGCTACAACGATCGCTACTACCAGCCCGCCAGTACCGCGGCCAATCTCGGATACGCCGCTGCCGACCGCCATTTCACCCAGGCCCGGATGAATCCGGACATCCTGATGGTCGACGCTGACCACGACATGCGTAATCCGGCCGACATGCTGGTTCTGGACAGGGTGGCCAGAAACGTCCTGAACACCGAGGGTATCGCCATGGTCCAGGACATCACCCGGCCGCTGGGAATTCCGATTCAGCACAGCTCGATACCGTTCGTGAACAGCATGGGGGGCCAGAGCACCATGCAGCAATATCCGTTCCAGCTAACTAGCCTCGCTAATCTGCAGAAGTCGGCCGACGATTTGGAGCTCCTCGCCGAGAACACCGAGCGGCTGTACGGTGTTTTGAGTCAGGTCGTCGCCACCACTCACGACCTGGCTAAAAACACGAACGACCTGACGGGTGTCACCGACGAATTGCGCGATCACATTGCCGATTTCGACGATACCTATCGGCCGCTCAGGGCCTACTTCTATTGGGAAAAGCACTGCTTCGATGTTCCAGTGTGCTGGTCGCTGAGGTCGTTATTCGACGCCTTGGACGGCATAGATCAGCTCACCGAGAAGGTGCACGACGTCAACCAAGACACCCAAAAACTGGATACGCTCTTGCCGCAGACGCTCGCGCTGCTGATCCCGATTATCGAGATCACTAGGAGCAGCCGGGAATCGATACTGGCGACGTTAAGCACCTTGACGGCAATACAGCACCAAAATGCGGCGCTCAATGACACCGCGATCGTCATGGGGCAAAGTTTCGACACCGCCAAGAACGGTGACCTCTTCTACCTGCCACCCGAAGCGTTCCAAAACCCGGAGTTCCAGCGGGGCTTGAAAATGTTCCTCTCACCCGACGGCAAGTCCGCTCGCTTCTTCATCACCCACCAGGAAGATCCGATGACCCCGGAGGGAATCGCGCGTGTCGACGCCGAGAGAAAAGCCGCCCAGGACGGGCTGAAAATGTCCTCCCTGTCCAACGCCAAAATCTATCTGGGTGGGACGGCCGCCACCTTCAAAGACATGCACGACGGCGCCAAATATGACCTCATGATCGTGGTGGTGTCCTCGCTCACCCTGATCTTCGTGATCATGCTGATTCTTACTCGAGCCCTAGTTGCCGCGGCCGTCATCGTCGACACCGCGGCCAGCTCCATTGCGGCATCCTTTGGGCTCTCGGTGCTCATCTGGCAGGACCTTTTCGGCATGAAAATCCACTGGCTGGTGATGCTGATGTCGGTCATCATCCTCTTGGCTGTCGGATCGGACTACAACCTCCTGCTGGTCTCCCGGATCAGGGACGAGATCCACGCCGGACTCAAGACCGGAATGATCCGGTCCATGGGCGGCACGGGTGGCGTGGTGACCTCTGCGGGCCTGGTGTTCGCCGTCACCATGGCCTCCATGCTCGGAAGCAGTCTGATCATTGTCGCTCAGCTGGGTTCCACCATCGCCATCGGCCTACTGCTCGACACCCTGATCGTGCGCTCGCTGCTGATGCCCTCGATCGCCACCCTACTGGGACGGTGGTTCTGGTGGCCGCAAGTTGTTTACCCGCGCGGCGACCATAACCGGCCCCGGATTCAGCAGCCGACCGACGACACGGCCACGACCGAGCCACTCCTGGTGGGCGCGACGAGTCACCAAGGACCGCAATGAGATTAGCGAAGCTGTCAGTGCCGGCAATGGTCACGGCGGCCACGGTTGCTGTGGCAGGCGGCGCGCACGCCGACCCGGATGCCGATTTGGCCAATCAGCTTCACGGGTATGGCATCTACGGTCCCCTTGACTACAACGCATGGCTGGGCAAGATCACCTGTGAACGACTGCACAACGGCCTAGACACTACGGCCGACAAGTCCGCCCACTTCGCGTTGATCAACCTGCCGCGCGGTACCACGACCGGGCAAAGCTACCACTTCCTCGCCGCCGCAATCGGCACCTACTGCCCTGACCAGGTGCCGATCCTGACCTCGGCCGCTGCGCGTCACCAATGATGTTGCAGCCCAGCCCGCGACGCCAACCCGCCGCAGTGAGAAATGAGGAGATACCCATGCACCCGCCGAGGCGCAAGCGAGCACGTTCGGATCTACGCGCCGGGATCGCTGCGCTCTCCGCCACGGTCGCGATATCGGCGTTGCCCGCCACCGCGGTTGCCGACTCCACCGACGATTACCCTATCCCCCACCGGATGATCGTTACCGCCTGCACCGCCGAGCAGATCCTCGCCGCCGCAAGCGATTTCACGCCGATCTACTATGAGCGCTACATGATCGACAAGCACAACAAGTCGCCCCAGGTTCAACAGGCCGCCATCGACAGTGCGCACTACTTCT
>Ga0209040_10000361_pt1 | contig 34296 bp, 32 predicted proteins | sample BogFormECP12_OM3_FD_188240 | JGI IMG/M metagenome (GOLD analysis project Ga0209040, IMG submission 188240) | Bog forest soil microbial communities from Calvert Island, British Columbia, Canada - ECP12_OM3 (SPAdes) (version 2) | ecosystem: Environmental > Aquatic > Freshwater > Wetlands > Bog ... | reverse complement strand
GATTTTGCGCCTCTCGAGCACGACCACCTCGAAGCCGCGCTCGATCAGCTCATGGGCGGCGCTCATGCCCGCGACGCCGCCGCCCAGCACGATCACCCGCTGGGCCATGCCCGGCTACCCCGACTTGGCGGGCGGTTTTGTTCCCGTTGCGCCGGTGCCGCTTTCCGGCGAGCCGCCGCCGGTTCCCGTTGAGGCGTGGCCGGTTCCCGTTGAGCCGGCGCCGCTTTCCGGCGAGCCGTCGCCAGTTCCCGTCGAGCTGGGGCCGGTTCCCGCTGTGCCGGCGCCGCTTTCCGGCGAGCCGCCGCCGGTTCCCGTTGCGTCGGCGCCGCTTTCCGGCGAGCCGCCGCCGGTTCCTGCCGAGCTGGGGCCGGTTCCCGTTGTGCCGGCGCCGCTTTCCGGCGCAGTGGCGGGCGCGCCTCCTTTCCCGGTATATATGCCACCCTGGCGCTTCAACCATTCGACGGCATGATCCTCCTTGATGCGGAGCGCCATCTTCTCGAAGACCCGGAACACGTATCGCGGGTCGGTGGTAACCTGAAGGAACTTGACCGAAACGTCGTTGGCGATGACAAGCTCGATCGGCGCGGCGCCGAGGGCGACCACGATTCCCTGGTCTTCTGGCAGCGTCGACGACCGCAACAGCGGGCCTCCGCCCAGAAACGGCAGAATCCGATCCGAGGGAAGGACAAGCGAATTCGCCGGCGACTGCGCGTCGAGGAACAGGTCTTGGCCGAGCACGACCGCGAACGGGCCGAAATGACCCCGGCGCTCGAGCTCCCCTATCTTGGCGGACACCGCCTGCACCAGCGCGGCGCCGCGTGTTGGCGCGTCGATGTTCGGATACTCCCTCTGCGCCACGTCCAACAGACCTGGGCTCGTCATGCCGCCGGTGACCTTCCAGATCCCCGGCAGTCCTGTGATCGCTTGGTCTGGCGGCCCTTCGTTTCGGTCTTTCTGGCCTCGAAAGACGATGGCGTCCTCCAGCCGCGCCAGCACGTTCGCGGCACGACGGAACATTTCGAGAGCGCTTGTCAGATTGGGATCGGCGACCTGCCCGCCGCGTAGGAACACTTTGACCTGCGGCGTCGCCAACTGAATGACGTCCCGGTCATCGACGGCCATCCTCTGGCTTTCCGGAGGCGGGGTCGGCACGCGTGACGGAGGCCTATACTCAAGCTTTTCTTTCCTCACGAAATCCGTGTCAGGCGGCAGCGGACCGACCAGGGGAAGAAACGTCGCCGCCACGCGAGATCGGGCGGCTTCCTTCTGGACCGTCTGCGTGACGCGGGCCCACTGTTCGTCCGTCCAAGGCACTGCCGGGTCACAGGACGCCATGTCGCTCCCCTCCCTCTCTTCAATGAGAAAGCCGCCGCCGATCGCGGCGATCTTACCTTTCGCGCAAATCGTATGGCGCTGTCATGTCGCGCGCCTTTGCCCGTGGTCCGGCGCTAACCCACACGACGGCGATCTCCGACCTCGACGACATAGATGTCGAACGCGTAACTCCTCGCGGCGGTATCGACCCTGCCCACTCCGAGGCATTGCGCACGGTTAAGCCAGCTCAACCGAGGGTCCCCGGTTTCGAAGGTCGGCGCGACCACCAGCGGAGGGAATGGCGCGAATTCGCCGCGAAGCGCACGGTCGTAGCCGTCTGATCCCAGATCGAGGAAGCCTTGGTAGGCGACGGAAATGCGCGCGCCCTCGGTCGTCTCCAGGCACGCCCGAACGTCGACGAGCGCTACGCCGTCCGGGCGGATGCGCATCCAGTCGCCCGACCCGGCCAGCACGACGGCGTCGATAGCGGGGCCGGCGAAGCGTCCGTGGTCAATTCGCCAATTGATCCTCAGCCCATCCGGCGTCTTGCCGACCCGCTGTTCGCACACCGTCGCCCTGACCGATCCTAGGAAATTGGCGTCCCAGTCCCAGATGGGCGCAGGCGACGAGGCCCGCGCCGAGGAATTCTCGCGTTCCAACGCCGATTGGGGTCTCGTCTCGAAGCACGGCGGCCTCGGCGTTTCGGCCAATCGCGAGGAGATCGGCTGGCCGGCGAAACGCAGAACCGGCAGAAACTCCACCAAGCCGCCGGGAGACGGTGGGAGGACCGCCCGGAACAGGCGCTCGCCGGGGGCGCTCGCGCGCAATTCTGGTTGTGCGACCTGCTCCGTCACCGGGCCGCCGTTGACCCTATGCTCCAGCGTGACGCTGTGTCCGGGGCGCACCGGCGAAACCCGGATCGCGAGGGAGCGAGGCGCCCCAGCGGCCGCAGCCTTTTGAGCGTCCTCGCGGGCCCACGCGAGAGTCGCGCCGTCGCGCGCCCGGAACGATCCGGGCGCCGGCGAACTCTCCGACGCATCCGTCGCGCGGTTTGTCGCGCGCGAAAAGAGGTCCGCCGCCGGGGCGCCGAAAGACGAGCCCGCGCCAATGTCGACGGCGCCGGATGGGAGACGCGGATCTCCTTCCGGCGCGCGTTTTGGCGCAGCCGGCCGCGTGGAGGAAACCGCCAAACTCGCTGTCAAGCGAAATCGACCTCTTCAATATCGCGTCGACTATATCCGAAATCCACGCAACTCCAAGGCGCGAATCCGAATTGCCGCAGGCTTTGCGAAACCGTTGGCTCGTTGCCGATATTCCGAGCCGGATGGGAGGAAATCGCCGCCCGCTCGTCGTCGGGCGACGCCTCGTCAGCCGCTTCGCGCCCGCCTGCGGCTGCCCGGCGGCGTGAGTCGGGGCCGGTTCCCGCGATCCATGCGAGCGAATTCACGCTTCATGGCGCCGGCGGCGCCGGCCGCTCCTTAAGCCGCCGCCAGCCGTCAGTTCAGCGTCCGCTTCATTTGCGGCGAATCGAGCGAGAAGGCCGGGATCGCCACCTCAAAACTCTCGCCGTCGCTTGCCACCATCCGATATTCGCCGACCATGACGCCGCTCGGGGTCGCGAGCGGGCACCCGGAGGTGTAGCGGAAGGCCGAGCCGGGGCCGATGGTGGGCTGCTCGCCGACGACGCCCGGTCCGCGCACCTCCTGCTGGCGCCCCTCCGCGTCGGTGATGGTCCAATGTCGCTCGATCAACGTCACCGGCTCCACTCCGAGATTGGCGATCTCGATCGAATAGAGCCAGAAAAAGCGGCCTTCTTCCGGATCGGACCGATCCGGGTCGAAGCTCGGCTCGACCGTGACTTTGATCTGCCGGGTGACCGCCATATACATGGGCGACATTGTAGCGGCGCGCGGCCGCGCGTCCACTCTTATCGCTGGCCCGAGGGCAGGAGCTTTTTCGCGATGCATCCGCGTCTCGCCGAGGCGAAAACCCTGCTCTCGCGCCTTGTCGCCTTCGACAGCGTGAGCGACCGCTCGAATCTGCCGGTCATCGACTTCATCGAGAGCTATCTCGCCGGTCATGGCGCGGCGTCTCGCCGCGCCCCGAACGCTGAGGGCGACAAGGCGGCGATCCTTGCCAGCATTGGGCCGCGCGCGGATGGCGGGGTCGTCCTTTCCGGCCACACCGACGTCGTGCCGATCGCCGGGCAGCCCTGGTCGAGCGATCCCTACTCGCTGCGCGAGAAGGACGGGCTCCTCTACGCTCGCGGCGCCTGCGACATGAAGGGTTTTGACGCCTGCGTGCTTGCAATGGCGCCGGCGTTGCAGGCGGCCGCGCTCAAGCGCCCGGTGCACATTGTCTTGAGCTACGACGAGGAGACGACCTGCCTCGGCTCGCGCGACGTCATCGCCTGGTTCGGCAAGGACGAGCCGCGCCCCGCGGCGGCGATCGTCGGCGAGCCCACGATGATGGCGGTCGCCGACGCGCACAAGAGCGTCGCCTCGATCCGCACGACGGTGATCGGACATGAGGCCCATTCCGCAATGCCGCAGCTCGGCGCCAACGCGGTCGCCGCCGCCGCCGACATCGTGAGCGAAATCGGCCGGCTCGCCCGCGAATACGAGAAGGGTCCGCTCGATCCGCGCTTCACGCCGCCCTATTCGACGCTGCATGTGGGTCGCATCCAAGGCGGGACCGCGCGCAACATTCTTGCGCGGGAATGCGCGTTCCAGTGGGAGTTCCGCGGGCTGCCCGGCGCGCCGACCGCGTCCGCCCTCGCCAAGGTCGCGGCCTACGTGGACGCCGTCGCGCTGCCGCGATTGACGCGCTTCGTCTCCGATCCGACGATTGCGACGATCCTCGAGGTCGACGTGCCGCCGCTTGCGGCCGAGCCGGGCTCGGCGGCCGAAACCTTGGCGCTGATGCTGGTCGGATCGAACCGCGCCGTCGCCGTCTCCTACGCGACGGAGTCCGGCCACTTTCAGGCCGCCGGCATACCGACGGTCGTCTGCGGGCCCGGATCGATCGACCAGGCGCACAAGCCGGACGAGTTCGTGGCGGAATCGCAGCTTGCAGCCTGCCTTGCTTTTCTGGACCGGCTCGCCGCCGAGCTATCGCGATGAAGGCTGCGCTTTTGCGCCCGGGAAGCTCAACTGCGGGACAGTCTTGGCGTAGCTGAGGTCATAGGTCTTGTTGCGCAGCGGATCGAGAGGGGTGCCTTCGGACGCGTCGTAGATGATTGGGCCATGAGTCGCGGCTGGCGCTGAAGGAGCGAGGGCCGCCGGCGCGGCGGCGACGGCCGTCGGCGCCATTGGCGGCGCCCCCCCGTACTTGGCCTCGCGCGCTCTCTGATCGGCGAGCATCGCGGGCGGCACGGGCGCCGAAGCGGCCGGACCTGCGCCGGCGGCGAAGACGTCGGAGTCAAACACGTCGACGTTCACGGGTTCATCGTTGACTCCGGCGACCACTGCGCCGAGTTCCTCAATCGACTTCGCGCCGAAGGCGGTTCTCCCGAGCGAGGCCATCGCCTCGTCCATCGCCTTTCGCGAGGCACCGATCTTCGCCAGGCGGGCGAGCAGGGCGGGCGGCGCGGACGGCGAGGCGCCGGGAGGCGTCAGCGCGCCGAAGGATTCCGGATTGATCGGCTCGATCGCCCCGCGGATGGCCGGCGCGCCGGTCGGCGGCGTCACGTCCGGCGCCAGCCGGTCCTTGGCGTCCTTTTCGATCTGGCGCCAGTGCGCGACGTTCTTCAGGTGCTCGTCGAGCGTGTCTGCGAAGACGTGTCCGCCGGTTCCGTCTGCGACGAAGTAGAGTTCCTTGCTTCGAACGGGGTTGCCGACCGCTTCGAGCGACGCCTTGCCGGGATTCGAGATCGGGCCCGGTGGAAGCCCATCGACGATGTAGGTGTTGTAGGGCGTCGGTTGGGTGAGCTCAGCCTTGGTAATCGAATGGCCGAGCGTGCCTTTGCCGAACGCGAGGCCGTAGACGATCGTGGGGTCGGATTCGAGCCGCATATGCTTCTTCAGCCGGTTGACGAAGACCCCCGCGACGCGAGGGCGTTCATCGGGCCTGCCGGTCTCCTTCTCGACAATGGAGGCGAGAGTCACCATCTCGCCCGGAGACTTGACCGGAAGGTTCGGCGTCCGGTTTCGCCAGATTTCGTCGACGATCTTCGCCTGCGCTTTCGCCATTCGCGTCAGGATCGCCTGACGGGTTTCGCCGCGCTCGAAGAAGTACGTGTCCGGCATCAACGAGCCTTCGCGCGGCCGCTCCTTAATGTCGCCAACGAGCACGTCGTCGTCACGCAGCCGCTGCACAATCTGGTCGCTCGTCAGGCCTTCGGGGATCGTGACCTTGTGCTGCACCACATGATGGGAGGCGAGCTGCCGCTCGATGTCGTTCATGCTGACTCCGGCCTTGAAGGCGTATTCTCCACGCTTCAAGGCACCCCTATTGCCGTCGAGCACGGTCAGGATGTTGAAAAAGACCGCGCTGTCGATCACGCCGGCGCGCTGCAACTGCTCGGAAATGCTGCCGCCGTCGTCCTCTCTCACGATGTTGACGATCGTGTCGGAAGCCAGCGGGCCTGGGCTGCGCGACTCCATCATCAAGAACGCGACGCCGCCGATCGCGATCACCGCGCCGAGGAGCACGAAAGTCAAAAGACCGCTGAGATTCGAGAGGATCGAAAAGCGAGGCTTCTTCGGCGGCTTTGAGGGGCGCTCGCCCCCGCGGCCGGCGTTCTTGGTTGAGCTCTTGCGGCCGAACAAACTAGACCGCTGTCTCTCGCCGGGATCAGATGGTCCGCTCATTCGCTGGCAACTCTCCGGCTGACGCCGATGCTGTCCATAGGATTTAAACCCAGAGCGGCCCCCCCTGCGGCCGCACTAAAAGGCGCGCGCCAAGTCTACATGACGAAGGGTTAAAAGAGAAAGAGCGAATCTTCCCCAGTGTCGGTGGCGGATCCGTTGTCCGCCTCGTAGCTGGCCGGGTGAGCGAGAGGCTACACGGTCTCGGTCACCTTCGTCAGATGCGGCGGGTGGTCGGGGTTTCGCCCTCGCTGGCGGGCGGTCGCCTCCGCGAGACTGTAGAATGCATGCAAGGCGGCGATCGGGGTGAGCAGCGAATGCCCGGCGTCCGGCGAGAGAATCGTCGGCCAGCGCGAATGCGGCTCGATGTCGACCATGAGCGGCGAGGCGCCGAATGAGGCGAGCCTCTCGACCGCCTCGAAAAACCCGGTCCGAGCCGCGTCGGACGGCGCAAAACAGAGAAGCGGAAATCCGAGGGAGATCACCCCGGCCGGGCCGTGCAAGACCTCCGCCGACGAAAAGGCTTCGGCGTGCATCCCCGATGTTTCCTTGAGCTTCAGCGCCGCCTCGGCGGCGATCGCGAAAGTCGGACCGCGGCCAAGGACGAAGAGCGACGACGCGCTCGCCAACTCGGCAATGGCGGCCTCGGGCGCCGGCCGGCTGTCAACCCCTAAGACCGAGGGCAGCCGGTTCAGCGCCGAGGCGAGCTCCGCGTCTTCGTCCCATGCCGCGACGAGCGCCGCCCCCGCGACCAGAGAGGCGATCATCGACTTGGTCGCCGCGATCGACCTTTCCTCTCCCGCATGCAGCGGCAACAGCGCGTCCGCCTCCTGCGCCAATGGGGACTCGCTATCGTTCACCAGTGCGATTGCTAGCGCGCCCGCTTCCTTGACGGCGCGCTGCATGGCCAGAATGTCCGGACTCCTTCCGGATTGGGAGATTGCGATTGAGAGGGCGCCCTCCAGCCGCAGCGGCGCGCGGTAGAGCGACGCGATGGACGGGCCGAGGGAAGCGCTCGCCAGCCCGATCTTGATTTCAACAAGATGCTTGAGAAAAAGCGCCGCGTGGTCTGAGCTGCCGCGCGCGATCGTGACCACGAAGGAGGGAGGGCGCCGCCGCAGGCGCTTCGCGAGTTCCGCGACGAGCGCCACGTTGGCCGACCGTTGCCGGCGCAGGGCGGCGGCGGCCTCGCCGATCTCGCGGGCCATGAAGGTTTCGCTCAACTCGGGCGGTTCTCCCTGACGTCTGGAATCTATCCGCAGGAGGCGTTGGCGCAACTTTATTCAATCACCGAAACCAACTTTAACTCAGTTTCCAAAATCAGCGTTTTGTGATCGTGCTTAGCATTGCGGGACGCCCCGAGTTCGCCTTAATTTGACCACGCCGGGGCCGCGCGGCCGAAACCGCAGTCGCGTTTGCTAGAGGGACACATGCGCCGAATCCTCCTCGTCGCCGCAGCAGCGGCGGCTATGCTTGTCTGGGCGGGGACTGCGCCTTCCGGGGCGAACGCGTTGGATGGGCAATTGCAGCCGGTCGTCTCGCCGATACCGCGGGAGGTGGTGGGGTTCTTTGGGGGCGAAGCTCCCGGAACGATCATTATTCGGACGAGCGAGCGCCGGCTCTACTTCGTGCTGCCCGACCATCAGGCGCTGAGATACGGAGTCGGCGTCGGCAGGCCCGGCTTCACTTGGGCCGGGGTGACCCGGATCGCCTACAAACGCGAGTGGCCGGACTGGACGCCGCCGTCGCAAATGCTCAGGCGCCGGCCAGACCTGCCGCGGCACATGGAGGGCGGCGTCGATAATCCGCTCGGCGCACGGGCGATGTACCTAGCAAGGACGCTTTTCCGCATCCACGGCTCGAATGAGCCGGACACGATCGGACACGCGGTCTCGTCTGGCTGTATTCGCATGACCAACGACGACGTCATCGACCTCTACGGCCGCGCCAGGGTGGGCACGAGGGTCATCGTCACGCGCTGAAAAAAAGATTGTTCCCTCAGCGGGGCGTCCCGCCTTTGATTCGGCGCCGCCGCCGGCCTATCTTCCGGGGATGAACGCCCATGCCCCCGCGCCGCCGCTGATCGATCCCTTCGGCAGGCAGATCGCCTACATCCGCGTGTCGGTGACCGACCGCTGCGACTTCCGCTGCGTGTACTGCATGTCGGAAGACATGAATTTCCTCCCCAAGCGAGACGTCCTTTCGCTCGAGGAGCTGGAAAGACTGTGCTCGGCGTTTGTCGCGCTGGGTGTGCGGAAAATCCGGGTCACGGGCGGAGAGCCGCTGGTCAGGCGCAACGTCATTTCCTTGTTCCAGGGCCTTAAGCGCCATTTGGCGAGCGGCGCGCTCGAGGAAGTGACGCTGACCACGAACGGGTCGCAGCTCGCGCGCTTCGCCCAGGAACTCGCGGACTGCGGCGTCAAGCGGGTCAATGTCTCGCTCGACACGCTGGACCCCGAGAAGTTCCGGGCGGTCACGCGCTGGGGCGACATCGGCGCCGTCCTCAAGGGCGTCGACGCCGCGGCCGCGGCCGGGCTCAAGATCAAGGTCAACACGGTGGCGCTCAAGGGTTTCAACGACGGCGAGGCGCGCAGTCTCATCGATTGGGCGCACGGGCGAGGCTTCGACATCACCTTCATCGAGGTCATGCCGCTCGGCGCGATGGAGCATGACCGCGCGGACCAGTTCATGCCGCTCACCGAATTGCGCGCCGATCTCGAGCGGGATCTGACCCTGGCCCCGGCGGCCTATTTCACGGGCGGCCCCGCTCGCTATTTCGACGCCAAGGAGACGGGCGGACGGATCGGGTTCATCACCCCTCTCACCCACAATTTCTGCGAAAGCTGCAACCGCGTCCGCGTCACCTGCGCCGGCACGCTTTACATGTGCCTTGGCCAGGAGGACGCGGCCGATCTCCGGGCGCCGTTGCGGCGTTCCGAATCGGACGAGCCGTTGATCGAGGCCATCCGCGCCGCGATCGCGCGCAAGCCGAGGGGCCACGACTTCGTGATCGCAAGGGCGGCTCGTCCGGCTGTCTCCCGGCATATGAGCGCAACCGGCGGGTGAAGGAATTGCTGCGCCCCGCTGGCGGGATGAGCTTTTGCGCTCTATATCAGCCGCGGTGAAGGGGCGGGACCTTGACTCTCCGCTCCGCAAAGGACCAGCGCCAATGGGAAATGCTCGCGAACGTATCGAGAAAGTAATTTCGGAACACCCGGTCGTCCTTTTCATGAAGGGGACGCCGCAGTTCCCGCAATGCGGCTTCTCAGGCCAGGTGGTCCAGATCCTCGATTATCTCGGCGCGCCGGTCCACGGCGTGAACGTCCTTGAGGACGACGAGATCCGCCAGGGCGTCAAGGAATACGCCGACTGGCCGACGATTCCCCAGCTTTACGTCAACGGTGAGTTTGTTGGGGGGTGCGACATAACGCGCGAGATGTTCCAGTCGGGAGAGCTGGCGGCGATGCTGACCGAGGCCGGAGTTCCTTTGAAGAGCCAGGTCAAGGCCTAGGCGTTCGCGAATACCGCACGAACATTTTCCTCGCGGAAAACAGAACCTTAACCATTGATGAAGCGATCGCCGGGGTTGTCCCGCCTGAGCGGGCCGGAACCCCAGCGGTCGCGCGCACTTTTGCGGGGCGAGGCTCGCCGTCCTCCTGTTGGCAAGACCACTATGCCTTTATGCTTGATTGAAAGGTAAGCAGGAGAGGCGTACGCTGCCATGTTAACCGGCGCCGCCGCTGAATTTTTGGTCGCGGAAGTGTTCCATGTTTCGAAGCTACTCCTACCAGTTCTACGAAATGGCGCATGCGGCCCTCGCGCCCGCCCGGGCGGTTACGGACGCGACCCATTTCGTATTTCGAAACCCCTGGAATCCGCTTTCGAACACTACGCTCGGCAAGAACATTTCGGCGAGCGCGGAACTCTTTGAGCGCATGACGCGGCGCTATGGCAAGCCGACCTTCGGCCTCGACGAAATCAATGTCGGCGGCGTCGCCTATCCGGTCCTCGAGGACGTCGTCTGGAGCCGTCCATTCTGCAATCTTTTGCGATTCGTGCGGCCCGATCTGCCGGCCGCCGAGGCGCAGCCCAAGCTCCTCATCGTCGCGCCGATGTCGGGCCACTACGCCACGCTTCTGCGAGGAACGGTCGAGGCCTTTCTGCCGCACTGCGACGTTTACATCACCGATTGGACGGACGCCCGCATGGTGCCCTACGCCGTCGGAACCTTCGATCTCGACGACTACATCGACTATCTGCGTGACATCCTCCACCATCTTGGGCCGGGAGTGCACACGCTTGGCGTCTGCCAGCCGTCGGTGCCGCTGCTTGCGGCGGTGTCGCTGATGGAGGGCGAAGGCGATCCGAACGCGCCCGCCAGCATGACGCTCATGGGCGGGCCAGTCGACACACGCCGCAGCCCGACGGACGTGAACAAGCTCGCCGAGAGGCGCGGCGTCGAATGGTTCCGGCGCCACTGCCTGCACGTGGTGCCCTTCCCCTATCCCGGCTTCGGGCGGGAGGTCTATCCCGGCTTCCTGCAGCTCTCCGGCTTCATGGCGATGAACCTCGACCGGCACCTGAGCGCGCATCTCGAGATGTTCAACCATCTCGTGAAGGGCGACGGCGACTCCGCCGAGAAGCACCGCGAGTTCTACGACGAGTACCTCGCGGTGATGGACCTCGACGCAGCCTATTACATGCAGACCATCGAGACGGTGTTCGTGCGCCACGCCCTGCCGAAAGGGCAAATGAAGCATCGCGGCCAGCCCGTCCACCCGAGGGCGATCCGAAAATGCGGCCTCCTCGCCATCGAGGGTGAGAAGGACGACATCTCCGGCGTCGGACAGACGCAGGCGGTGTTAGATCTTTGCGTCAATGTTCCCGACGCCAAGAAGCACTACCACCTGCAGCTTGGGGTGGGGCACTACGGCGTCTTCAACGGCTCCCGCTTCCGCAAACAAATCGCGCCGCGGATGCGGGCGTTCTGGGCGATGATCGAGGACATGGCGAAGCCGGCGACGGCGAGCGTCGTCGCCAAGCCCAGAGTGCCGGCTGTGGTCAACCGCGCATCCAAGAACGACCGGGCAGCCAAGACCAGCGGCGTCCAGCCCGTCGCATTCTGACGGAAACCTTTCGCGCTCACGCGGGGCGCGCGCCCTTCTGCGCGTCGGCGCGCCAAGCTTCACAGCTCCCAAGCGAGGAGCCGGCATGCGCGTCAAGTTCGCGGCCGCTTTCGGCCTCATCGCCGCACTGACGGCGGCGCAGGCTGAAGCGGGCCGCTTGGTCGAGCTTGCTTCGAGCTTCCCGGCCGGCGCCATCCTCATCAGCCAGTCCGCCCGGACCCTCTACCTGATCCTCAACAATAAAACGGCTCTCGCCTATCCCGTGGCGGTCGCCAAGCGCGGCAAGGAGTGGGAAGGCCCGGCGCGCGTCGCCGCCAAATACGTCGCGCCCGCCTGGTCGCCGCCCGAGATGATGCGGCGCGACCACCCCGGGTTGGCCGAGGTCATTCCCGGCGGCGCGCCGAACAATCCCATGGGCGCTCGGGCGATCGTTCTCGACCGCGACGAGATCGCCATCCACGGGACGACGCGGGCGATTGCGCCTCCGTCGGCGCGGCCGCCTCCTACGGCTGCATCCGCATGCTGAACGAGGACGTCATCGACCTCTATGACCGGGTCGCGGTTGGCGCCCCGGTGATGATGACGCGGTGAGCGCGGCCTCCTTCGAGGGGGCGCCAAAATGGCTCCCGAATCGGGGCTTTTCAATCGCTTGCGGCGCCATTCCGTTCCGACCTCCCGACTTGCCGCGGGCTGTCAAAAGTCGCTGGCCAGACCCTTAACCTCCCAATCGCCGTAGCGGACCGGATCGAGACCGCCGCGCCCGTTGAGTTCGGGCGTCGCGTCGGGCGGGGGCTTCGCCCGGCGGGCTTCGGCCTCGGCGAGCGCTCGAACCGCCGCTGGCGCGAGAGGGCGCGGCGCCTCGGGCGACGGTTCCTCTTCGGTCGAGAGCCGCAAGCCAGCGGCCGAAGATCGGAGTGAAAGCGCCGTCACGGTCTCTTCGATCCCGTCGTGATGCATTGTCAAATATGACCCTTACCAGAGACCGACACTAATAGGAGAGTTTCCGAAATATCTACAACAATATTCTCTTTTTTGCAAGAAATTTCACTCGAAAGGCAGCCCGCCCCCTAGCGCCCGGCAGTGACGCCCGGGACTCGCGCCGCAGGGTCCTGGCGACGCCGGACTTGTCGCCGCCGCCGAGCCATGCGCATGGCAAAACCTTAAGCACACCGTACGCTGGAGATGGAAACTCGGCGATGTGACGTTCTGGGACAATCGCCTGAGCACGCATTGCGCGACGCTCGACTATCTCCCGCATGAGCGCACCATCGCCCGGGCGGCCTTTCTCGGCGATAAGTCCCGTCTGAGGCGGTCCTTCGGCCAACCAGCGGCCCGAATTCATTCGTTCCGCGCAAGCCAGCCGCCGCTTTCCCGTATAAGCTCGCGATGGGTGGCGGAAGATTCGGAAGAGAGGCACGGGGTTGGCTCGACAGCAGCGCGGATTTCATCGGCAATCGGCGCCCGCGCCCACGCCGCCGGGTCTTATTGCCCGGGTCGCGGCCGCCCGGGCCGTGGCGGAGGCCGTGATCCAGGCGCGCCCGCTCGACGAGCGCTTCGCAGCCGACCTTTCGCTCAAAGGCGCCAACGCCGATCCGCGGGACCTGGCCCTCGCTCGCTCGATCGCCACCGTCGCGCTGCGGCGGCTCGGCACGATTCGCAAGGCGGTCGGCGAACGGCTCGAGAAAGGCGTGCCGAGGCGGTCGGGCGGGCTCGAGTGGATCCTCATTGTCGGAGCGGCGCAAATCCTCTTTCTGGAAACCCCCGACCACGCCGCCGTGGACCTTGCGGTGCGGGCGGCGCGGGCGGATGGCGCGACGGCGCCCTTCGCCGGCCTCGCCAATGCGGTGCTGCGGGCGATCGCGCGCGAACGGGACGCGATCCTGGCCGCCTCCGATCCGTTCGACGACGACACGCCGGCCTGGCTCGCGGCGCGCTGGCGCGCGACTTATGGGGATGCGACGGCGCGGGCGATCGCGGCGGCTCACCGCTGCGAGCCGACGCTCGATCTTAGCGTCAAGCGCGAGCCCGAGCGCTGGGCCGAGAGGCTCGGCGGCGTCGTGCTGCCGACCGGGTCGGTTCGCCTCGACACCCACAAGCCTGTCGCCGAACTCGACGGATACGCGGACGGCGAATGGTGGGTGCAGGACGCCGCCGCGGCCCTGCCGGCCCGGCTCTTGAACGCAAAGCCCGGCATGCGCGTCGCCGACCTCTGCGCCGCCCCCGGCGGCAAGGCGGCGGAGCTCGCGGCGGCCGGCGCGGCCGTCACCGCCGTGGACCGCTCGGCGGAGCGGCTCAAGCTGCTCGCCGCCAATCTCGAGCGTTTGAGGCTCTCTGCGGAGATCGTCGTCGCCGACGCGCTTTTGTTCGACGCGCCGCCGTTCGACGCGGTGCTCGTCGACGCGCCGTGTTCGTCGACCGGCACGATCCGCCGCCATCCCGACGTCGCCTGGACCAAGCGGCCAGCCGATCTTGCGATCCTGGCGAGGCTGCAGGCGCAGCTCATCGACAAGGCGGTCGCGCTGACCAAGCCGGGGGGCGTTCTCGTCTACTGCAGCTGCTCGCTGGAGCCGGAGGAAGGCGAGGCGCAGGTCGCCGCGCTCTTAAGGCGCAATCCGGACCTCCGGCGCTTAGCCGTCACGCCGGCCGAGATCGGCGGGCTCGCCGAATGCGTCACCGAAGCCGGCGATTTGCGGACTTTGCCGTGCCAGCTCTGGGGCCAAGACCCGCGCCGCTCGGGGCTCGACGGGTTCTATGCGGTGCGGCTTGTGCGGGCGGAGTAGCCGGTCGAGCGACCCGAAACCGCAAAACTTAGAGGTCATGCCGCCTGCGCTCTAACTGCAACCTCAGTCCGATTTCGCGCTTTCAATTTTTTCATTACGTTGCGAACGTGAACTTTGACGGTGCTCTCGCACATACCGAGTTGATAAGCGATGATCTTGTTCGGCTTGCCTTGCTGGATCGCGCGGACCACCGCCAGCTCTCGATCCGACAAACAGGCGAAAGGCTGGCTCGTCGGGATATCTCTCTTCGCCGAAGCAAAGCATTCCACGGGGACATAGGTTCCGCCCGCCAAGACGAAGCGCACCGCCTCAACGGCGATGTCAAATCCCAATGTGACGGGAATGTATCCTTTCGCGCCTTGCTGCATAATGGTGCGAGCCAACTGCGCGTCATTCTGACTGGCAAGCACGATTACCGGAACTGCTGAAGCGAGCGCGGACAATTTCCCCAGCGCCTCGCTCGCCTCGTTCGCGCCTTCGATCAAAGACAGTAAGACTAGACTCGGCCAATCGCCACCCTGCTCGCGTGTGAATTCGGGAACCGTGGGATGCGCGACGACTCGCAGCGGAAACGCTTCTTCTAGGCTTTTACGAATGCATTCGCTAAGAAATCTCCGACTTTCAATCAAAACGATCTGACCGCAAACGCGGACCTCGCGGGCGACTGAGACATAGTTAACATCAGAACCAACTGGAAAGTCGTTTCTGTCCAGCCCATCCGGGGAAGCGCAAATCGTGCCGCTGTCCATCTCCGAGCCCCCAATTGGTAAGAGAGGTGTCCTAATGCTCCCCTTTCAAGCAACCACTAAGCCCGCATTCGGCGGATGACGTACTGATTTGAGGCGCTTACTCGACGATTCAGATATAAGAATCAGCATGTTAAGCTGAATATGCTCCGGTCCCGGCGGCTATTGCTCGACCGAATGGAACGCGACGGAATGCGGTTCGGAGAGGACAGCGACGGCAACCGCTGCACGAGATCGCGGTGACGGGACATCGATACCACCACGGTCGAGCGGCCCAGTTTAACTTGGCCATAACCCCCAAAACCCTCAGATCGTCGGCCAATTCACCAGCCGATGAATCCGTAATTTTGGCAATTTTCCTGGTAGAACGCTCGTTTATCTAATCCGAGTTGTTGCATATTTTCAAAAGTGCGGTTGTGTTCCAGCGTGTTGATCTTGCTCAGGAGGTCTATGCACCACGGCCTAGTCGCGTGGCCGCCGCCACCCGGGGCTTGATAGTTCCCAACTGGACCGCCACCCGGGACTTGATGTTGCCGATAGAGTCCCTGTGACTGCGCATCCTGCGCTTGCGACGAGTTACAAAACTGTAGCGATAAAATCGCAATGATGAGAAGGCTTGCTTTTGACATGCCTTTCCTCCGATGGCCGAATTTCCTTCCTTACGCTTAAGAAATAAGCACGAATACCGCCAGCACGCTGTGATCGAGCTCACACAATCAAACCGAGCGCCGCGAAGCTGGGAAGGCGCGTGAAATTTCCCGACTAAGATCTTCCGAAAGCAGTGATTGAGATCACACTACGCGAACGCGACTCGTCCCCGGAGGCATGCCCTCAAAGCTCGGCGCGCTCCTCACACGGATAGTGGGTGCTAGCGCGCCTGGAGCGGCTGCGTCACGAAGCGTTCGCGCGAGACGACCAGAGCTGGCTCGTCCTCGACCGTCGAAGCCGCCAGTCGTTCCGCCAACATGGAATGCAGGTCATCGAATCGACCCGTATGTCTCTCGTGGATCGCTGGCCTGACTTGCTCGTAGAAGGGCAGATCCTTCGGCTTCGGCTTGGCGATGCGGAATTCGAAGTGGGTTCCGCCGTCGCTGCGTTCTTCGAACGTAAAAGAGTTCAGGATTTTCGGGGCGCCGGGGACCGGCAGCAGCGTCGCGAGGGTCACATAGTCGAACGGCCGCCAGTCCACCACGTCCTCGATGATCACGTCCTTGCCATGCAGGCAGTGATTCTGCGTGCCGGCGCCGCGACGCCCCTTGGCCGCGTTCTCGACGACCCGGTCGCTGTGTTGCCAGCGGGGGCGATGCTGAGGCGAGGTGACAAGGTCCCACACCACTTGCCTCGGCGCGGCGAAATCCCTCTCCATGATCATGAAGGCGTCGGCGCGCTGGACGAGGTTGCGCGCCGTCTCGGTTTCCCGCGTCCATGCCTCTTCGAGGTCGCTCACCCAGCACTTCGTTTCGCCGATGTGCTCGATCGCCTCGGCGTGCTCTTTAAGACCCTGCGCGGCGGGATCGATCCCCATCGCTCGCACGCAGGCGTCGGAATAAAGCGCATAGGCGTGCGCGCCGAACGTTCGGCCGACGTCGTTCTTGAGGAGGCGGTGGACCAGGATCACGTCCCGGCCGGCGAGCTCCTCGCGGCCCGACATTTTTTTCCGGATGAACTCGCCGTGATGAACCACGAACTTGACGTCGAGGCTCTGCATCCGGCTGCAGGCTTGGCACTCGCAACTGCTGGCCTGCCTAACGTTGCGGAGCCGCTTGCGGAACGCAAAATAAGCCTGTTCGATCGAATCCTGCATGAGCGGTCCATCGACCTTGTCGGCAAGCGCGTAGACGAAGGCCGCGTCGCCTTCGAACTTGGCGAGGCGGAACGGCGGACGTAACGCCCTCAGCAGAGTGTCCATGATATCGGCGATGATGTCTTGGGCATGGTCGAGTTCGACGCCGGACACGAAGTGCGTGTAGCCGGATATGTCCGCGATCGCGAAACAGGCGGTTTCCGCCTTCGGAAGCATTTCGGCGCTCTCCCATTCGATCAGCGGGGCGCCATGGCCCCGGTCTCTAGGAACTGATCCAACTATCACGCGACAAACGAATACGCGAATGAGCGCCGCCTCCGCTCCGGGAGCCGTGATCCGCGACCACCGCTTGACGTCGATCCGCGCCGTTCAGCCGAAAGCGCGCCGTTTTTGCAGTGGAATCGACGGCGGCGGGATATCCGCTCCCGCAACAGGCCGGGGGAGAAAGAAGCTACGCCGCCTCAATCAAACTGCTCTTGAAGCGATTCCCCAACCCTCGCCGCCTCCGGCCGTCATCCGAGAATCTGCCTTGACTGGATGCGCCAAACTTGCGCTGCGTTCATCTTCGCCCAAGCGCCGTTCATCGAATCGTTGGCGTCGATGGCGCGGCAGGCGTCCTCGATGACGAAGGCCTCGAAGCCCGCCTTGCGGGCGTCGAGGGCCGAGAAGGCGACGCAATAGTCGGTCGCCAGGCCGCAGCAGAAGACGCGCTTGGTTCCGCGCGCTTTCAGCAAGGCCGCCAACCCGGTCGTCGTCTTGCCGTCCGCCTCGACGAAGGCGGAATAGGAATCGACCCCAGGGTTCATGCCCTTGCGCAGGATGAGAAAGGCGAGGTCGGTCGCGAGCTCCGGGTGGAGCGCGGCCCCCTCCGTCCCCTGCACGCAATGGTTCGGCCACAGCGTCTGGCTCCCGTAGTGCAACTCCTTCGTCTCGAACGGCTTCATGCCCGCGTGGGTCGAGGCGAAGGAAGCGTGTCCAGACGGGTGCCAGTCCTGGGTGACGACCACATGAGGAAAGCGCCCGGCGAGCGCGTTGACGAGCGGCACGATCGCGTCGCCCTCTTCGACGGCGAGGGCGCCGCCTGGCATGAAATCCGCCTGCAGGTCGATCGCCAGCAGGACGTCGTCGCTGTTAATCGTGATCCCCGACGGCATGGCGACGGTCTCCTCGGATCGGCACGAGCGCGCGCCAGCGATGGCGCTCGAAGGTGAGAACCACGCCGAGCGCGAATATAAACGGCATTATCAGATAGAGAAGGCGGAAGACGAGCAGCGCCGCCACAACATTGGCCTTGGGCGCGTCGGGCATTCCCTCGAGGAACGAGATTTCCAAGACCCCCAGGCCTCCCGGCGCGTGGCTGACGAGCGCGAGCGAGAACGAGACGAGAAAAACGCCGAGCACGGCGAGGAGGCCGGGATTGGCCTCCGGCGGCAGGGCGAAGAAGATGATGCCGGCGGCGCCGATGAGCTCCAACGGGCCTGCGAGCAATTGGCGCGCCGCGACCGGCGGGCGTGGATAAACCAGCATGAAGTCGCCGATCTGAACCGGGCGGAAGTGCAGGAGCGAGCCGATGACGAACAGGCACGGCGCGAGGATAAGCACCGTCCCGCTCGCCTTGCCGAGCCATTCAGGAGCGCCAGGCAGACGTTCGACAAGCTCGGGGCGGAAGAGGAGGAGAAGGCCGCCCAGCGTCATGGTTCCGAGCGCGAAGGTGAACGAGCAGAACGCGACGAGCAGGCCGATCTCGCCGCCGCTGAGCCCCTTGGTCGAATAGGCGCGATAGCGGATGACGGCGCCCGATAGGACCGAGGCGCCGATGTTGTGCGCGATGGCGTAGGCGGTGAAGGAAGTCAGCGCCACGAACCGCCAGCTCACCCGTCGCCTAAGATGCATGAGCGCGATCCGGTCGTACCAGGCGAGCGCGGCATAGGCGAGCAAGGCGGAGACGAACGCGAGAATCCAGCGCGGGAGCGTGATGGAGTGGAAGGCGCGGGCGAGGCTCTCGAAGGAAAGACCGCGCAACTCCTTGAAGAGAAACCAAGAGGATACGGCCACCGCGCCGATGCCGACCACCGGCCATGCGATGTCCTGAACCCGTTTCATATTTCGGCTCGCTTTGGCGCCCGACCTTCGCTTCGCCCCGACCCCTCCCTGCCCGAGCTAGAGGGCGAAGGCAAGGCGGCGGGTCGCGCCTTATTCCCGCACGCGTCTCGAGCCCAATTGCCGCTTGCAAAGGCGGCGCGGGCACGGCCATTGTCCAGCTCGAAGACGACAGGAGAATCATGGTCGAAGCGGCGCAACTTGCGGCCGGGACGCAGGATTTTGTCGGCGATCCGCGCAACGACGCGGTGCTCGTCAGCGTCAACGGCGTCCTTAAGCCGCGCGACGAGGCGAAAGTGTCGGTGTTCGATTCCGGCTTCGTGCTCGGCGACGGCGTGTGGGAGGGATTGCGTCTCGTCAGCGGCAAAATTGTCTTCCTCGGTCGGCATTTCGATCGCCTGTGGGACGGCGCGAAGATGCTGCGCATCGACTTGGGGCTCACACGCGAGGCGATGAAAGCGCGCCTCTTCGACGTCATCGAGGCGAACGGCATGGCGGACGGAGTTCACATCCGTCTCATGGCGACGCGGGGCGTGAAACGCTCGCCCTATCAGGACCCGCGTCTTGCGATCGGCTGCGCGACCATCGTCATCATCCCGGAATGGAAGCAGCCGAAGCCCGAGATCTACGCGCGCGGCCTCAATCTTTTCACGGTCCACGTGCGCAGGACCGGACCGGCCGAGCAGGACCAGAAGCTCAACTCGCATTCCAAGCTCAACTGCGTCCTCGCCTGCATCCAGGCCATGGAGGCGGGCGCGGACGAGGCGCTCATGCTTGACGACCGCGGCTTCGTCGCCACCTGCAACTCGACCCATTTTTTCATCGTGCGCAAAGGCGAGGCGTGGACGTCGGCCGGCGGCTATTGCCTCGGCGGCATCACGCGCGGCGCCGTGTTGCGCGCGGCGAAACGGGAGGGGATCCCCGCGTTCGAGAAGGACTTCTCGCTGTTCGACGTGTATGGCGCGGACGAAGCCTTCACGACCGGCACCTTCGCCGGCTTGACGCCGGTCAGGCGCGTCGACGGACGCATAGTCGGCGACGCCGACCCGTCTCCGAATGACGCCTCCGGGCCAATCACAAGGCGGCTGCGCGCGGCGGTGAAGGTCCTGAAGGCGGAAGAGGCGGAAGGCAGGACGCCGTGAGCGAGTCTTGCGTCCGCATCGCCATGTGGTCCGGCCCGCGCAACATCTCGACCGCGATGATGCGCGCGTTCGGCGCGCGCGGCGACTGCGCGGTGACCGACGAGCCGTTCTACGCCGCCTACCTGGTCGCGACCGGCCTCATCCATCCGATGCGCGAGGAGGTGATCGCCTCGCAGCCGACCGACTGGCGCAAGGTCGCCGAACACCTTGTTGGGCCGCCGCCGGACGGCAAGCCCATCTGGTACCAGAAGCACATGACGCACCACATGATGCCCGAGTGCGGCCGCGACTGGTGCGACAGCCTCGTCAACGCCTTCCTCATCCGCGCGCCCGAGGCGGTGCTCATGTCCTATTCGCAGAAGCGCGACGACTTCACCCTCGACGAGATCGGCCTGCCGGCGCAGGCGGAGCTGTTCGACCGCGCCGCGCAGCATCTCGGCCGCGCGCCCCCGGTTGTCGAAAGCCAGGACGTGCTGGCCGACCCGCGAGGAATCCTGTCCGCGCTCTGCGCGGCCTGCGGCATCTCTTTCGATCCGGCGATGTTATCGTGGCCGCCCGGGCGCAGGGCGACGGACGGCGTCTGGGCGCCGATCTGGTACCAGGCGGTCGAGCGTTCGACCCGCTTCGCCGACCCGCGGCCGGAAGCGGCGTTCGCCGATCTGCCCGAAGCGCTGAAGAAGCTCGCCGCCCTGGCGCGCCCGATCTACGACCGGCTCGCCGCGCACAGGCTTAAGGCCAGCGAACCGCCGCCATGACGCCGCCTTGCAACCTTGACGCCGCACGAGGCCCGGCGCATCAGAGCCGCGCCGATGCTCGTCCTGCCGTTCCCCAACATCAATCCGGTTCTCGTCCAGTGGGGTCCGCTGGCGATCCGCTGGTATGCGCTTGCCTATATCGCAGGACTCGCCATCGGCTGGCTCATGATCCGCCGCATCGTCGCGGACGACCGCTATTGGGGCAAGCTCAAGCGCCCGACCGTCGCCAGCATCGACGACCTCCTCGTCTATTGCGCCTTCGGCGTCATCATCGGCGGCCGGCTCGGCAACGTGCTCTTCTACAACCCGAGCTTCTACTTCTCGCACCCGCTCGACGTCTTCAAACTGTGGGAGGGCGGCATGTCCTTCCACGGCGGGCTCATCGGCGCATTCATCGGTGCCTGGCTCTTCGCCCGGCGCTACGGCGCGCCGTTCCTGACCGTTCTCGACCTCTGCACGCTCGTCGCGCCGATCGGGCTCTTCTTCGGCCGCATCGCCAATTTCATCCGACCCGAACTTTGGGGGCGCCCGACCGACGTCCCCTGGGCCGTCGTCTTCCCGGGAACGGACGGCCTGCCGCGCCATCCGAGCCAGATCTACGAAGCCATTCTCGAGGGTCTCGCCGCCTTCGTCATATTGTTCTGGCTCGCCCGCCGCGGCGGGCTGAAGCGCCCGGGCCTCCTCACGGGCGCCTTCGGCGTTCTCTACGGCGCGGCGCGCATCTTCAGCGAGTTTTTCCGCGAGCCCGATGCGCGGCTCGAGGATCTGGGGCGCGGCCTCACTATGGGCATGGTCCTCTCCGCCCCGCTCATCGCCATCGGCCTGGCGCTCATGGCCATGAGCCTGCGGGCGCCGGAGGCTTCTAGATGACCGGGCTCCTCAACGAGATCAAGGCGCTCATCGCCGAGCGCGGGCCGATCACGATTGAGCAGTTCATGCAGCTTTCGCTCTCGCATCCGGAGCACGGCTACTACATGAACCGCGATCCGTTCGGCGCAGCCGGCGACTTCACGACCGCGCCGGAAATCTCGCAGATGTTTGGCGAGCTCGTCGGCCTTTGGGCGGCGGAAGTGTGGTCGACCATGGGCTCGCCCAATCCAGTGCGCCTGGTTGAGCTCGGGCCAGGCCGCGGCACGCTTATGAGCGATGCGCTGCGCGCCGCCCGCATCGCGCCCCAATTCCGCGAGGCGCTCGACGTCTGGCTTCTCGAGATGAGCCCGACGCTGGCGATGATGCAGCATGAGCTCCTGCTCGAGTGCGGCGCGCCGGTCGCCTGGGCGCAGGCCTTGAAGGACATTCCCGAAGGCCCCGCCATCGTCATCGGCAACGAGTTCTTGGACGCGCTGCCGGTGCGGCAATTCGTGCGGGTGAGCGGCCAGTGGCGCGAGCGGACGGTGCGCCTCAACCCCGACGGGAGCCTCGCCTACGACGTCTCGCCGACCGCCGAAACGCTCATCCACGCGCGCGCGCCGAACGGCGAGATCCTCGAAGTGAGCGCCGTCGGGCATCGCTTCATGTACGAACTCGCCGGGCGGCTCGCGAAGCAGCGGGGCGCCGCGCTCATCATCGACTACGGCCATGCGGTAACCGGCTTCGGCGAGACGTTGCAGGCGCTGCGCGCCCACCGCTCGGTCGATCCGCTCGCCTTGCCGGGCGATTGCGACATCACAGCCCATGTCGATTTCGCCGCGATGGCGCGCAGCGCCAGCGCCGCCGGCGCCGCGGTCTACGGCCCCATCGACCAGGGCCACTTTTTGAAGGCGATCGGCATCGACCTCAGGACCAAGGCCCTCACCGACAGGGCGAGCCCGGAGCGGGCCGACGAACTCAGGCGCGCGCGCAACCGCCTCGTCGGCAAGGCCAAAGGGGAAATGGGCGCGCTGTTCCAGGCGATCGCCGTCGCCGACCGCAAGACGCCGGCGCCGCCCGGCTTCCAGCCGGCGGTCGCGAAGACGGCGTGAGCGGCCTCCCTTTCCTGACCGCGAACGCGCTGCGCCTAAAAGGCGTCGCGCACGCCTTTTTCACCCGCGCAGGCGGGGTGTCGAAAGGCGTCTACGCTTCGCTCAACGGCGGCGTCGGCTCGCGCGATGCGCCCGAGGCGGTCACGGAGAACCGGGCGCGCATGGCGGCGGCGCTTGGGGTCGCGCCGGAGAGGCTTGCGGTGCCGTACCAGGCGCATTCGCCGGACGCGGTCGCGATCTCCGAGCACTGGGCGCCCGACGCGCGGCCGCGCTGCGACGGAATCGTCACCGCTGCCCCCGGGCTCGCGCTCGGGGTCACGGGGGCCGACTGCGGCATGATTTTGTTCGCCGACGCCGAGGCGCGGGTCGTGGCGGCCGCGCACGCAGGCTGGAAGGGGGCGCTGAACGGCGTCGTCGAGGCGACGATCGCTCTCATGGAGCGGCATGGGGCGCGCCGCGGGCGGATCGCCGCCGCGCTCGGCCCGTGCATCGCGCGGGACTCTTATGAGGTCGGGCCGGAATTCGTCGCGGCGTTCGCCGCCGCGGGCGAAGAGGCGGCGCGGTTCTTCGTCCCGAGCAAAAAGCCGGGGCATACGATGTTCGATCTCAAGGCTTTCATCGCCGAGCGCGTCGCGCAAGCGGGCGTCGAAACATTCGAGGACTTGGGGTTCGACACCTACGCCGACGAGGCGCGCTTCTTCAGCTACCGGCGCACAACCCACCGCAAGGAGCCGGACTTCGGTCGGCTCGTGTCGGCGATTGCGCTGACGTAAACGGCATGGCGGCCTTGGACATTGCCTGGCTGGACCCGGTTCGAAGGCGGCAATCGAGCCTTAAGCGCGCGCAGATCGCTGGCCGACGATGGCCCCCAAGGCCCAGCCGCCGAACGCCTATTCTCAGGATCGCTTGTCCACGATCCGCTTCGCCTTGCCCTGCGAGCGCTCGACCGAGCCCGGGCTGACCACCCGGACCTTCGCGGCGACGCCGAACAGCGACTTGACGTGATGCGTTAGCTCCCGCGCCGCGCGCTCGCGCTCCGTCTGGGTCGCGGCGTCGCGTCGCGCTTCGACCACGACCGCTATGGCGTCCAGACGGCCGGCGCGCGTGAGCTCGATCTGAAAATGCGGCGCGAGGCCAGGGCATTTGAGGATCTGCTCCTCAATTTGCGAGGGGAAAAGGTTGACGCCGCGGACCACAATCATGTCGTCGGTGCGCCCGGTGATCTTCTCGATCCGGCGCATCGAGCGCGCCGTGCCCGGCAGGAGCCGCGTCAGGTCGCGCGTTCGGTAGCGGACGACCGGCATCGCCTCCTTGGTGAGCGAGGTGAAGACGAGCTCGCCCTTCGCGCCGTCGGGCAGCACGGCGCCGGTCTTGGGGTCGATCACCTCGGGATAGAAGTGATCCTCCCAGACGACGGGCCCGTCCTTGGACTCGACGCATTCGCAGGCGACGCCCGGCCCGATGACTTCGGAGAGCCCGTAGATGTCGACCGCGTGCATGTCGAAACTCTCCTCGATTTCGGAGCGCATCGCATTGGTCCAGGGCTCCGCGCCGAAGATTCCGACTTGCAAGCTTGATCGGCGCGCATCGAGGCCTGCTTTTCGGAACTCGTCGAGGATGGCGAGCATGTAGGAGGGCGTCACCATCACGATCTCGGGCTTGAGGTCGGTGATGAGCTGCACCTGGCGCTCGGTCATGCCGCCCGAGACCGGAACGACGGCGCAGCCGAGGCGCTCGGCGCCGTAATGCGCGCCAAGCCCGCCGGTGAAGAGGCCGTAGCCATAGGCGACGTGGACCTTCATGCCGGGCCGGCCGCCGGCGGCGCGGATCGAGCGCGCCATGACGTCCGCCCAGCGTTCGAGGTCGCGCTTCGTATAGGCGACGACGGTCGGCTTGCCGGTCGTGCCGGAGGAAGCGTGGACGCGCGCTATTCTGTCGTGAGAAACGGCGAGCATGCCGAACGGGTAGGTTTCGCGAAGGTCGGCCTTCGTTGTGAATGGGAATTTCGCGAGGTCGCCAAGGCTGCCGCAGTCCTCGGGCGCGACTCCGGCCGCCAGGCATTTCGCCCGATATCGCGGGACACGGTCGTATGCGAGGCGCAGCGTTTCCTTCAGCCGCTTCAGCTGCAACGCCGCGATCTCGTCGCGCGAGGCGATTTCGATCGGGTCGAGGTCGCTCTTCTTCGGCGTGAGATCGAGCATTTGTCTTTCCTGCGAAGCCTCCTCAGAAGAGCGCGCCCGTCGTTCTCTTTGCGCCGATGAAAAGAGCCAAGTTCAGGCGCCAGGTCGAACCCAGCCTCTCCTCGCGATGCGGCCCCGCCAAGCCGAGCGGCGCGGAACCGCCTCGCTCTTCGCCCGAAGCCGTTCATGGACGAAGAGCGCCGACGGCGTTCCTCCTTCCATCCGACGCTTCCGGATCGGCGACTGGCGGCCCTCGACACAGGCGTTGACCGGCGATGGCGGCGCACGCATTCGCCGACAACGGTCTCGGCCTTGCCGTCGAGGGCGCCTTGGCACGCTCGCCGGAGCGACCGAGCACCCAAGCCCTCAAGTTTTCGCCACAACCGCGTGGTAAATCCACAAGACGATCACGGCGCCGATCACCGATACGATAATGCTCCAGAAGTTGATGCCGGTGACTCCGGTCATTCCGAAGACGCCGGAGAAGATAAGGCCGCCGACGATCGCGCCGACGATGCCGAGCACGATGTCCATAATCATGCCTGAGCCCGTTTTGTTGACGATCTTGCTCGCGATGAACCCGGCAATTAGCCCGAGAATGATCCAGCTGATGACTCCCATGTCGAAACTCCTTCCGCCGTCTCCGGCGCTGTTTCCTCGAGCGTCAACGCCCTTGGAGACCAGGCGCGCGCGTTTGAATTTTTGCGGGATGGACGTCGAAAACGCAAGCCGGTAGTCTCGCCCCGCGCATTTTGCAACACAGCCGGGAGGACGTTCCCCGGGAGGAGGCGACCATGGGTATGTTTGACGACGCGATGAAAAACGCGGTTCCCGGCGGCAATCTTGCAACCCCGATCGCGGTCGCCGCCGGAGCCCTGATCCTCGGCAAGCTGTTCGGCGGGGGCGGCTCGTCGCAACAGTCGCAAGCGGCGGCGCCCCCGCCGAGATCGGCGCCGCAGCCGGTACCCGCGAACCCCCCGGCGGGCAGCCTGGTCGGCGGGCTCAACGACCTCATCGGCAGGCTGAGCCAAGGCGGCCTCGGCCAGCACGTCAATTCCTGGGTGGGCCCCGGCGAAAATCAGCCGGTTCAACCCGGACAACTCGGGTCGGCGCTCGGCCAGAACACCCTGGATGAGCTCGCGGCGCGCACGGGCATGACTAAAGAGCAGCTTTTGAGCCAGCTCGCGCTGGTCCTGCCGCAGATCATCAACAGCCTGACGCCGAAGGGGCGGGTGCCGACCGCGGCGGAGCTGGAACAGTAGAGAAGGACAGGCGAGAGCTCTTAAGGCGCGCGCGCTGAATGCGTCAGGAGCGGCCGGCGGTCTTAAGAAAGGCGCCAAACTACTCCGCCGCGTGACGGCCAGGCGCGGCCTTCTCGATCGCCTGGGCAAGATCCTCGATGAGGTCGTCGGGGTCCTCAAGTCCGACCGAGAGCCGCAGCAGGCCAGGGCCGATGCCGAGCGCCTCGCGCTGCTCGGGCTTGAGCCGCTGGTGCGTCGTCGTCGCCGGATGAGTGATGAGGCTCTTGGCGTCGCCGAGGTTGTTGGAGATGCCGATGATCGTCAGCGCGTTGGCGGCGCGGAACGCGGCCGCCTTGCCGCCCGCGACCTCGAAGGCGAGCATCGTGCCGCCGGCGCTCATCTGCCGGCGCATGAGCTTTGCCTGTGGATGATCCGCGCGGCCCGGATAAAGGAGGCGCGTGACGGCCGGATGGGCGGCGAGGAAATCGGCGATCTTCTCCGCCGAGCGGACTTGCGCGGCGACGCGCACCGGCAGGGTCTCCAGCGATTTGAGCAGCGTCCAGGCGTTGAACGGCGAGAGGCACGGGCCGGTCTGGCGCAGGAAATTGTGGATGTTGTCGGCGATGAATTTCTCGCTTGCCAGGATGACCCCGCCGAGCACCCTGCCTTGCCCGTCGATGTGCTTGGTCGCCGAATAGACGACGCAGTCGGCGCCGAGCTTCAAGGGATGCTGGAGCAGCGGCGTCGCGAAGACGTTGTCCACCACCAACGTCGCGCCGGCGGCGTGCATGATCTCGGCCACGGCGGCAATGTCGACGAGTTCGAGCGTCGGGTTGGTCGGCGACTCGAGGAAGGAGGTCTTGGTGTTCGGGCGGACGGCGGCCCGCCAGGCGTCGAGGTCGGCGCCGTCGACAAGGGTCGACTCGACGCCGAAGCGAGGCAAGAGCTCCTCGACCACGTAGAGACACGAGCCGAACAAAGCGCGCGCGGCGACGACGTGGTCGCCTGCCTTGAGCTGCCCCATCATCGCGGCGGTCACCGCCGCCATGCCGCTCGCGGTCGCGCGCGCCGCCTCCGCGCCTTCAAGCAGCGCCATCCGCCGCTCGAACATCGAGACGGTCGGGTTGGCGAAGCGCGAGTAGATGAAGCCCGGATCGTCGCCCTTGAAGCGCGCCTCGGCGAGCTCCATCGTGTCGTAGAGATAGCCTTGGGTTAAGAACAAAGCCTCCGACGTCTCCTCGAAGCCGGAGCGCACGGAGCCGCCGTGTATGAGCTGCGTCGCGGGCCTGAGGCTGTTCGGGTCGCGGGATTTGCGCGGGGTCGTCATGCCTTCGTCCTTTTCCGGCGCGGCGAAGCGCGCGAGTTTAAGGGCGTCATCGACGAGGGCGGCGGCGCGAGGCCTCGGTCTTTTAGCCCGGAGTTTAACGTGGCGGCAAGCCGACCGGCTCAAAGGACCACGGAAGAAAAGACGCATAGCGCCGAAGCGGGATCGGCGTCAATGCGGAAGAAGACAACGTCGGGCGAATCTGCTTGGGTTCATAGCGCTGCGGCGATAGCGCTTGCGCAATAGGCGACGGCCGCCTTGGGGAACGCGGCCGCGTTTTCTCTCGCTATCGAGAGGAGATTGTCGTGCCGTTCCCGCCTGCGAACATGGCCATGGCCGCTTCTGAAGAGAGGAGCGCCCCTTGCCGCGCTCGCCTTCTCCGCGCTGCTCTCGGCTTGCGCCCCCGAGTTCAAGGTCTTCTACCTGTCCCAAGCGGAATGGCGGGGAACCGCGCTCTCGCCGCGCGGCCGGACCGTCGTGGCGGACGCAGTCGCCGGCGCCGCGCCGGGTACGACGACGCTCGTCGAAGTCGGCGGGCTCCTCAGTGAGCCGCCCGATGCCGCGCGCCGCGTCCGCGTGCAGGACGAGCGCGCCCGCGCCGCGATCGCGGCGCTTGAGCGGAACGGGATCGCGCCCGGCGAGATCGGCGTCGAGGCCCTCCCGCCGGGCTTTGAAGGCGAGCCGGCCGCGGCGCTCCTGGACAAGAGGATGGTCGTCGTCGTTCACTACTGAGGCGAAATAAGGAATGAGCGTCGTGAGCCGCATCGTCGCCGTCCTCAACGGTCCCAACCTCAACCTGCTCGGCAAGCGGGAGCCGGAAATCTACGGCCGCGAGACGCTCGCCGACGTCGAGGCGGACTGCCGGCGGGTCGGGGAGGAGCTCGGCCTCGAGATCGAGTTCCGCCAAAGCAACCGCGAGTACGAGATCATCGACTGGATTCATGGCGCCCGCGAGCGCGCCGCGGCCGTCGTCATCAATCCGGCCGCCTTCACCCACACCTCGGTCGCAATCCGCGACGCGCTCGCCGCCTTCGACGGGCCGATCATCGAAGTGCACATCTCGAACGTGCACAGGCGCGAGGATTTCCGCCATCATTCCTATGTGTCCGGCGTCGCGTCGGGAATCATCGTCGGCTGCGGGACGCAGGGCTATGAATTGGCGCTGCGAAGGATCGCGAAGCTCACCGACGGCGGGGCAAGTAGCCGTACGATGCGGTTAGATTGCTGATAGAATGGACCCGATCAGGTCACTTGCGGGCAGGGAGGCCTTGCAAGATCTGCTACGCGTTCGGGATCAACCGCCAGACCGGCTACACGCGGCGGACGCGTTTGACGCCGAAGCTCTAAAGGGCTGAAGGAGCGCCGCCGAGGAGCCATTGACGCATAGACGGCGCCGTCGAGGCGAGGCGCTGGCGCTGCGCGAGCGCGATCCCGGAACACGAAACGCCGGAATGCCCCGAGAAACCAGCCGGTTCACCCGGAACAAAGACGTGCTCGTTCCGCGTTCCGCCCGTCTCCAGCTCTATCTTTGCTTCGGAGACCGGAGGGGTATTTTTTACTGTCAGGTTATAGCGCGGCCGAAAGCGCCGCCGTACTTGCGCAGAGCAATAGTCGCCATCCAGGCGCCGAAGTAAGCGACAATGGCGGTGGCTGCCCGCTCTGTTGCGAAAAGCGCCTTCGCGAGTGACATGAAGAAGGGATGCATCAGGTAAATGCCATATGCCCATTCGGCGAATTCAGTGGTATTAAATTTTGACTGAGCGCGCGTTCTATCGAGCAGCAAGGCGCAGCCCAGGGCGATGCCGGCGACGCCATCTCCGAGACCGACGTTGGCGGTCGACGTTGCCGCAGAGATGCCAAAGCCGATGATGGCAAGGAAGACTAGCGGCTGAAAAAGGCGAGAACGCTTCGCCCCGCCGAGCAGAATCCCGAAAAGGACCGCTGGCGTCGCCTGAGCGTAGCGGGATATGGGAGGACCGATCGTCATCGCCGCAGGCCACCAGGCGTTCACTGTAAGCAACGCGATCACAAGCGCAGTGGCTGAGATAACAACCATGGCGGACTTGAGAGGCGTACGCTGAACGATTCGCAGCGAGGTGCTGACGAAGAAAATGAAAGGTAGGTACCAAAGGTGAGTGCTAGCGCCGTCCAAGAGCGCAACGCAAATCGGGACGTCCGCCAAAAAGAATGGTTTGCCTATCAATACTCTTTCACTTCCATAGAAGATCATCCAAAAGGCCCAAGGGAGAAGAATGTGGTCTGCGCCACGTAGAATGTTTCTCTTCAAGTTGCAGGTATTAGCAATCTGAAACGTCATTGTTATCATAATAAAAAAACTCAGGCCAGAGTATCCAATATCGGCTCCTGGTGCATTCGCGTGGAACCATACTATGCCGAAGGCGGAGACCATGCGAAGAACATCGATCCACTTCTTTCGGCGTGACTCCAACGTCAAGCCACCAGGAGACAGCATCGAAACATGTGACGCACGGATATCCTGGGAGAGTGAACCTGATAAATTCACTGGTTGCTCAATAATGTTTCCCATTAAAGGTGAACCTTGAATTGAGACAGCCTATTTGACTTCAATGTACGTCAACAATGACGCCAGCAACCATTTTATAGACGTTGCGGCTGTGCCGCTTTAGTTAGCGTAGTTCTCCATAGCGTCCCCCTTGGCTTTGGGGGGCCCGCAACTCCATAAGTTGACGCGTGGCTAGAATACTCCTTTCGGGGGGAGTACAAAAGCGGCAGTTCACTCTCCCGATCGCGTACTCACTCGACAAATCAGAGGAGGACGCCGTGGGCCTTCAGAACGCTCTCACTGGCCGCGCCCGCCAGCGACCTTGTGACGCCGCCATGGGACAAGGTTCACAGAGACATGCGGCCGAGGATCCCGGAGCTTTGCCGCTGGAGCGCATTGATTGACTGCGGGCGATTGTCTTTAGTCCCGGCCCGCCCAACCTTCCCTACTTCAGCCCTTCGGAGCTTCTCGCCAAGCGCGGCGCTTGTAGCTGGTTGGGCGCCTAACTCACCCCGAACGCGAAGCAGATCTCGCTCACCGCCGATCCCCCTCGGCGTATGCCAGCACAAATCGCATCAGTTCGTCGATCCAGCAGGTCCCACGGCGTCGGCAAGACCCTCCCTGCCGCGCAAGTGACCGTTCAACGATTTATCCGGTCGATGCTGTCAGCGACCTACCCGGATTGTACAGAACCGTTGCACTCCCCCTGCTACCCGGTTGACGATGGTTATACCACGACCGCCAGCAGAAACCCGTCCCAGCCCTTGCCGCCGACCGTCTGAATGGCGGTCGCGCTGAGCCGCGGCTGCTGCGCGATGAGGTCGAACATGCAGCGGACGCCGACGACGTCCGGCGACGAGGCCGTCTTGCGGATGATCGCGCCGTCCCGCACGACGTTGTCCACAACGATCGCCGTTCCCGGCCGCGACAAGCGCATAGCCCAGCTGAGATACTTCGCGTTGTTGGACTTGTCGGCGTCGATGAAGACGAAGCCGAAGGGCGCGAGGCCCTCCGCCTCGATCTTCGACAGGCTGTCCAGCGCGCAGCCAATGCGCACCTCGGCCTTTTCGCTTAAGTTCGCGCGGGCGATGTTCTCGCGTGCGGTCGCCGCGTGTTTCTCGTTCGCCTCCAGCGTAATGAGCTTCCCGTCCGGCGGCAGGGCGCGCGCGATCCAGATCGAGGAATAGCCGCCGAGCGTGCCGATCTCGAGCGCCTTGCGCGCGCCCGCCATCCGCGCAAGCAGATGCAGCAACTTGCCGAGCGGGGCCGAAACGCCGATGTCCGGCAGGCCGGCGGCGGCGTTGGCCGCGAGCGCCGCTTCAAGCGCCCTGTCCTCCCCAACGATGGTCCGCGTGAAATAGTCGTCGACCGCGCACCAGCGTTCGTTTGTCACGTTCTCTTCCTAAACTACCCCGCTTTCTGTCTCCCTGCTTGCTCCGCACCTCGAATTTGTCGTTGTTTGTGACGGCGCCGCCATCAGTCTGGATCAACTAGGGGCCGCTTTCCCGCCTTGGAAGCCAATCAACGGTAAACGTCGGCGACCGTCCGCGAAAAGTCGTCGCCTTTGAACAGCAACTGCTCGCCGCTTGCTTTTGAAAGCGCATATGCGAAGCAATCGCCAAATTAAATCGGGCCGGGTGGCCGCTGCCCTTCCCGAAGTCGCGCTAGGCTCCGCGCGCCATGCGAGCCTGGCAAGTCTCTCAGGGGCCCAAACGCGCGCAAGCTGCTCGAGAAGCGCTCGCTTGACGGCGGTCGTTAGGCATTCGCCGGCGATACGAGCAAGTCGCGCAGCGAAGACGCGAGGCTCAGAGGCCTTGATGTTAAGCGCCGACAGTTTTTACTTTCCCCTTAAAGTTTCACCATAGCAGAAGCGGCTTTTTCCGCAACAGTCATCCTTCCTTCCCGGCGACGCCCGCTTCCGCGAAGGTCGCCATGCCATTGTGGCAGGCGACCGCCGCCTTGACGACGCCCGCCGCGAGCGCCGCGCCGGAACCCTCGCCAAGCCGCATGCCAAGGTCGAGGAGCGGCGTCTTGCCGAGCCGTCGGAGGAGTTCGCGGTGCGGCCGCTCCGCGGAAACGTGGGCGGCGAGGCAATGGTCGAGCGCGGTTTCGTCGAGCGCGTGCAAGACGGCCGCGGCGGCCGAGACGACATAGCCGTCGAGCAACGCGGGAACGCGCCGGATGCGCGCCGCAAGGATCGCCCCCGCCATCGCCGCGATCTCGCGCCCGCCGAGCCGCGCGAGGACTTGGAGCGGATCGGAAAGCTCCGGTTTATGCAGCGCGACCGCCCTGCGCACCGCTTCGGCCTTGCGCTCGAGCCCCGCGTCGTCCACGCCCGTGCCCCGCCCGATCCAGTCCTCGGCCGCGCCGCCGTAGAGCGCATGGCAGATGGCGGCGGCGACGGTCGTGTTGCCGATGCCCATTTCACCCAAGATGAGAAGGTCGGGCTCGGGCGCCAGCGCCTCCATGCCGAAGGCCATCGTTCCGGCGCAGGTCCGCTCGTCCATGGCGGGCTCGACCGTGAAGTCGGCGGTGGGTTGCTCCAGGGCGAGCTCATAGACCTTGAGCGAGAGATCGAACGTCTTGCAGATCTGGTTGATGGCCGCCCCGCCCGCGGTGAAGTTCGCCACCATCGCCTGAGTGACCGATTGCGGATAGGGCGAGACCCCCTGGGCCGTTACGCCATGATTCCCGGCGAAGACGGCGACAAGCGGATTGTTCACATGCGGCCGGGCTCCCTGCCAGCCGGCCATGAAGGCCGCGATCTCCTCGAGCCGCCCGAGCGACCCGGCCGGTTTGGTCAGCTCGGCTTCCCGCGCCTGCGCCGCCGCGATGGCGGCCTCGTCCGGCCCCGGCATCTTCCCGATCAGCGCGCGGATGTCATCGAATGGGCGAGGCGGAGCGGTCATGGGACTTTTTCCGGAGAGGGCCGCTTAAGGCTATAATCCCAACCGCGCCGCGCAAAAAGGACGGCGCCGGCCACTTTGCATTGAAAAGAGCGCCGATTTTGACCTGCGCCGCTACGCCGCCTCTTCCCGCAGGAGCCTCTCGCGCAGCGCCGCCTTGTCGACCTTGCCGACCGAGGTCAGCGGCAACTCCTTGACGATCGCGACTCTGTCGGGGACCGCGAACTTCGAGATGATTCCCTTGTCGACGTAAGCTCGCACGTGGGCGCGGATGGCTTCTTGCGCGGCCTCCGCGCTGCCGCCCGCGAACCCTGGCTCCACGATCACGATCGCCGTGGGCCGCTCGCCCCACTTCTCGTCCTTAACCGCGACCACCGCCGCCTTCACGACGCCGCTCTTCTCCGAGATGATGTCCTCAATCTGGATCGAGGAGACCCATTCGCCGCCGCTCTTGATGATGTCCTTGATGCGGTCGACGATGTGGATGTAGCCGTCGGCGTCCCAGATCGCCACGTCGCCGGTGTGGAGATAGCCGCCGGCCCAGAGCTGCTCAGACGCCGCAGGATCGTTGAGATAGCCCATGGTGAGCCACGGCGCGCGCGCGACGATCTCGCCGCGCGTTTGTCCGTCGTGCGGCACGTCCGCCATGTCCGCGTTGACGATGCGCAGATCGACCAGCGGCGCCGGCAGGCCGGCGGATGCCCGGCGTCCCACTTGCGCCTCCGGATCTTCGGACAGGTGCTCCCTCGTCAGATGCACCCCGGTCAACATCGGGCAGGTCTCGGATTGCCCGTAGCCGGTGTAGACGTCCATGCCTCTCTCAAGCGCGGCTCTCACCAGCGCCCGCGGCATCGCCGCGCCGCCGACCACCATCTTCAGCTTCGACAGATCGACGTCCTTGCTACCGGGCGCGGAGAGCAGCATCTGCAGGATGGTCGGCACGCAATGGGTGGTCGTCACTCCTTCGCGCGCAATCAATTGAAGCAGCACGTCGGGCGCGTAGCGCCCCGGATAGACCTGCTTATTGCCCATCATGGTGTAGAGATACGGGCTCCCCCATGCGTGGACATGGAACATCGGGGTCAACGGCATGTAGACGTCTTCGCGGTGGATGCGCCCCTGGCTCTCGGCCAGGCCATATTCCGCCGCGACGCCAAGGGTATGCAGCACGAGCTGACGGTGGCTGAAATACACGCCCTTTGGACGGCCGGTCGTGCCCGTCGTATGAAACGTCGTCGCGCGCGTGTTCTCGTCGAAATCGGGGAACTGGAAGAACGGCGAGTTCCCCTCGAGCATATCCTCGTATTCGCTTTCGATCGGCAGCCGCGTCGTCGGCTGCTCCTTGCGGTCGTGCAAGAGCACGTATTTTCGCACCGAGGGCAGCTTGTCGGCGAGCTTCTCGATGAGCGGCAGGAAGTCGGCGTTGACCAGCACGACCGAGGGCGCCGCGTCGTTCAACGCGTAGAGCAGCGTCTCGGGCGGGAGCGAGAGATTGACCGTCTGCAGCACCGCGCCCATCATCGGCACGGCGAAATAGCACTCGAGATAGCGGTGGCTGTCCCAGTCGAGAACGCCGACGACGTCG
>Ga0209040_10000360_pt1 | contig 34298 bp, 26 predicted proteins | sample BogFormECP12_OM3_FD_188240 | JGI IMG/M metagenome (GOLD analysis project Ga0209040, IMG submission 188240) | Bog forest soil microbial communities from Calvert Island, British Columbia, Canada - ECP12_OM3 (SPAdes) (version 2) | ecosystem: Environmental > Aquatic > Freshwater > Wetlands > Bog ... | reverse complement strand
GGTGACCACCGCGCGCCACCACTGCCGTTTGATGTTCTCCTTGAGCTCCACCCCCAACGGCCCGTAGTCCCATGCCGATTTGGTGCCGCCGTAGATCTCGCCGGAGGGGTAGACCAGGCCGCGCCGCTTGGCGAGGTTGACGACGGTGTCGATGACGGACGCCACGAGGTGATGACTCCTGACTTTCGATGCGAACGATCTGGCCGGCACTGAGCCGGTGCGCGCCGGTGAGCACCCGTCATCGTAACGATCGACCCCGAGCTCTTTGACATGCGTGATCATGCATGTGACAGTGGAACCAGCCGGCAGCGTTTTCCAGCGATCCCCAGCAGCCGGCCCGAAAGTGATGGTCATGTCCCCCGCAGCGTCGACCGAGAGCCACGGCGACCTCGGCTCCGGTTTGGATGAAGGCCATGAGCACGACGTTTCTGACTTCACCGAGCTGCCGGCGCCACCCCCGCGGGAAATTCTGGAAGCCGCGGGCGAGCTGCTGCGCGCGCTGGCTGCGCCGGTGCGGATCGCCATTGTGCTGCAGTTACGCGAGTCTCAGCGCTGCGTGCACGAGCTGGTCGATGCGCTGACTGTGCCGCAGCCGCTGGTCAGCCAGCACCTCAAAATCCTCAAGGCGGCGGGTGTGGTCACCGGGGAACGGTCGGGTCGCGAGGTGCTCTACCGGCTGGCCGATCACCACTTGGCGCATATCGTGATCGACGCCGTCGCACACGCCGGCGAGGACAAGCCATGACCGCCGGCGACGATGCAGAGCGCAGCGATGCTGAGGAGCGGCGTATGAGCACCGCCGGCGACGATGCAGAGCGCAGCGATCCGGAGGAGCGGCGCCATGACTAACGGCAGCGTGCGTTCTACCCGGCAGCGGGCGGCGATCTCGTCGCTGCTGGAAACCCTCGACGACTTCCGGTCGGCCCAAGAGCTGTACGATGAGCTGCGGCGCCGCGGTGAGAACATCGGCCTGACCACCGTCTACCGGACGCTGCAGTCGATGTCGGCCGCGGGCATGCTCGACACGCTGCGCAACGACACCGGTGAGTCGGTCTACCGGCGCTGCTCGGAACACCATCACCACCACTTGGTGTGCCGCAACTGCGGGTCGACCGTGGAGGTGGGCGACCACGAGGTCGAGGTGTGGGCGGCCGAGGTGGCGACCAAACACGGATTCTCCGATGTCAGCCACACCATCGAGATGTTCGGCACTTGCGCGGACTGCCGCGGTCAGACTTAGCCCGTTAGCGCGTGACGGATCTCGGCGCCCTTGTCGAGCACCATCAGGATCAGCGTGCGCAGCGCGTCGTCGCTCAGGCCACTGCCCGGAAAGTTGTAGCGCAGCATCACGTCTGCCGTTTTGCTTGAGTTGCGTTTGCCGGTCGTTTCGCCGACCTTCTCCATCAGCGCCACCGATCCCAGCAGAGTGCTCTGCGCGTGCTCGGCCACGCTGTCACGAATCTTCTTGGTCAGCAGCAGATCCCACGCCAGAATCTGGGTCAGGGACACCAGGTCGAGGTCCTCGGTGATGGTCACGACCCGCAACGACGCGATCGTGCCGTCGTGGCGCACGGTCAGCGCGCCGTCGGATTCCTCGTCGAGGGGTAATACCTCCGACAGCACCGCTAACAACCGCTCCTGTAACGAAGGCATCTAGGCCGTCCCGAATCGTCGATGACGCAACGCGTACTCTTCGCAGGCCGCCCAGAGATCGCGGCGGTCGTAATCGGGCCAGAGTTTATCCTGGAAGATGTACTCGGCGTAGGCCGCTTGCCACAGCATGAAATTGCTGGTCCGCTGCTCGCCCGAGGTCCGCAGCAACAGATCCACGTCGGGAATGTCGGGGCGGTGTAGATGGCGAGCGACAGTCGCCTCGGTGACGCGCTCCGGGTCCAGCCTGCCCGCGGCGGCTTCGCGCGCGATATCCCTTGCGGCCTCGGCGATTTCGGTGCGGCCACCATAGTTGACGCAGTAGTTCACCGTGATGACGTCGTTGTGCATCGTCATCTCCTCTGCGATCGCCAATTCGTTGATGACACTTCGCCACAGGCGCGGCCGCGAGCCCACCCAGCGAATCTTCACGCCCATCTCGTTGAGGTTGACCCGCCGCCGTCGCACCACGTCGCGGTTGAACCCCATCAGGAAGCGAACTTCCTCGGCTGACCGCTTCCAGTTCTCCGTGGAAAAGGCGTAGAGGCTGAGCCATTTGATGCCGATTTCGATTGCACCGCAAACGATATCGATAACGACGGCCTCACCCATCTTGTGGCCTTCGACGCGGGCCAGTCCGCGCTGGGTGGCCCAGCGGCCGTTGCCATCCATCACGATCGCAACGTGGTTGGGCAGCTGGTCCGCGGGGATCCGCGGTGCGGCCGCGTTGGAAACGTGTTGTGGGGGCCGGCAGGGGCCGCCGTCGGGCGACGGCGGGAGCGCCGGAAAGACCACCGGCCAGGCGGATTTGTCGGGAAAGGTCGGGTAGTCGTCGGGGGCAGGCGGCAGCTGTGGGAAGTGGACGACCTTCCTGGTGCGCTCAGCCCTCCGCTCTGAGCGGCTCACCCGGCTCGTCCCCATGGGCCACATCCTGCCTGACCAGAGCGATGCGACGGTCGGCGAGGCTCTGATAGACATGGTCGACTCGGCCTGGCCGCTCGACCAGCGGCAACGTTCGCAGCTGCCGCTCCAGATGCCATTGCAGGTGGGCGGCCACCAATCCGCTGACGTGGCTGCGGGCCGAGTGCGGTGCGGTCTCCGCGGTCTCCCAATCACCGTCGTGCAGCGCCGACATCAGATCCACCACACCCAGCGGCGGCGTCGTCGCACCGGCGGGGCGGCAGTAGCCGCAGACGCTGCCGCCTGCGGCGATGTGAAATGCCCGATGCGGGCCCGGGGTGCCGCAGCGGGCGCATTCGGTCAGCGCGGGGGCCCACCCGGCGATGCTCATGGCCCGCAGCAGATACGCGTCCAGCACCAGCTCGCGGGGTCGGCGACCGTCGGCCACCGCACGCAGCGCACCGACCGTGAGTCGGTGCAATGTCGGGGCCGGTGCTCGTTCTTCACCGGCGAGGCGCTCGGCGGTTTCCAGCATCGCGCACGCGCAGGTGTATCGGCCGTAGTCGCTGACGATGTCGGTGGCGAACGCGTCAAGCGAGACGACCTGGGTGACGATGTCCAGGTTGCGGCCCGGGTGCAACTGCACGTCGATATGCGCGAACGGCTCCAGTCGCGCGCCGAACTTGCTACGGGTGCGGCGTACACCCTTGGCCACCGCACGGACCAGTCCATGGTCGCGGGTGAGCATGGTGACGATCCGGTCGGCTTCGCCGAGCTTGTGCTGGCGCAGCACCACCGCCCGGTCTCGGTACAGCCGCATCACACCAGTGTGGCATTGAGTGGCCACATCCCCTCATACCCGCGCCGATACGCTCATAGGCGATGACTCACTCGCCCGCATCACGCTTCCCCACCCTGACCGACCAGCTCTACCAGCTGGCCAACGGTGAGGTGACTTCCGGCGAGCTGGTCCGTCGCTCGCTGCACGCCATCGACCTGAGCCAATCGACACTGAACGCTTTCCGCGTGGTGCTCACCGAGACGGCGCTGGCCGATGCTGCCGCGGCCGACCTGCGGCGCGCCAACGATGATCAAGCGCCGCTGCTGGGTGTCCCAATCGCGGTCAAAGACGACGTCGACATCGCCGGAGTGCCAACCGCCTTCGGCACATCAGGGTCCGTTCGGCTCGCCACGCAGGACGCCGAAGTGGTGCGCCGGCTTAAGGCGGCCGGCGCAGTGATCGTCGGCAAGACCAATACCTGCGAACTGGGCCAATGGCCGTTCACCAGCGGACCCGGGTTCGGCCACACCCGCAATCCGTGGTCGCGCAAACACACTCCGGGCGGGTCGTCAGGCGGCAGCGCGGCCGCGGTCGCCGCCGGCCTGGTCACCGCCGCGATCGGCTCGGACGGGGCGGGCAGTGTTCGGATCCCGGCGGCCTGGACGCATTTGGTGGGCATCAAACCGCAACGTGGCCGCATCTCGACGTGGCCGTTACCGGAGGCGTTCAACGGCATCACGGTCAACGGCGTGCTGGCCCGCACCGTCGCCGATGCGGCGCTGGTGCTCGATGCGGCGTCCGGCAACGCCGAGGGCGATCTGCACAAGCCGCGGCCGGTGACGGTGACCGACCACGTGGGCATCGCTCCCGGGCCGTTGCGGATCGCGCTGTCAGCCCTTTTCCCGTTCACCGGGTTTCCGGCTCGCTTGCATCCGGAGATCAGGGCGGCGCTTGAGTCGGTGGGCGATCAACTTCGACTGCTCGGCCACAGGGTGATGTCGGGCAATCCCGATTACGGACTGCGGCTGTCGTGGAACTTTCTGTCACGTTCCACTTCTGGACTGATCGACTGGGCCGACCGGTTAGGTGACGGCGTGGAGCTCGATCCACGCACGATGTCGAATATGCGGATGGGGCGGGTGCTCTCGCAGTCGATACTGCGCGCCGCGCGTGCGCACGAAGTCGCCGATCAACGCCGGGTGGGCTCGATTTTCCGCATCGTGGACGTCGTGGTGGCGCCGACAACCGCGCAGCCGCCTCCGCTGGTGCACACGTTCGACAAGTTGCGCGGCCTAGACACCGACCGCGTGATGATCGCTGCCTGCCCGGTGACCTGGCCGTGGAATGTGTTGGGGTGGCCCTCGATCAACGTCCCGGCGGGCTTTACCTCCGAAGGCTTGCCGATCGGCGTGCAGCTGATGGGACCGGCCAACAGCGAGCCACTGCTGATCTCTCTGGCCGCCGAATTGGAGGGGCTCGGCGGCTGGCCGGCCAAGCAACCGGAGATTTGGTGGAACACTGGCACGGACACGCCACCGATCTCCAGCGGACCGCAACTGCGATGAGAGCCGAACCTTAGCTCAAAAGCCCAGCCGACCAAGTTGTTTGGGGTCGCGCTGCCAATTCTTGGCGACCTTGACGCGCAGGTCGAGGTAGACCTTGGTACCCAGCAGCTTCTCGATCTGGCCGCGCGCCGAGGTGCCTACCTCGCGCAATCGGGCGCCACCCTTGCCGATCACGATGCCCTTCTGGCTGTCGCGCTCGACGTAGAGAACGGCGTGCACGTCGATCAGGTCGTCACGCCCCTCCCGCGGATTGACCTCGTCGATAACCACCGCCAGCGAATGTGGCAACTCCTCGCGCACGCCCTCCAGGGCGGCTTCCCGAATGAACTCGGCCATCAGAACCTCTTCGGGTTCATCGGTCAGCTCACCGTCGGGGTAGTACGCCGGCCCAGCCGGCAACGCAGCAGCCAGCACGTCGATCAGCACGTCGATCTGCTCACCGGTGACCGCCGAGACAGGGACGATCTCGGCTTGACGATCGTCGGTGATCCCGACCAGTTCGCCGACCGCGGCCAGCTGCGCGGCCAACTTGTCCTTGGTCACCCTGTCGATTTTGGTGACGATGACGACCAACGTCGTTGTGGGCGCGACGGAGTCGATCTGCTCAACGATCCACCGGTCTCCCGGGCCGATCGCCTCGTCGGCGGGTATGCACAAACCGATGGCGTCGACTTCTGTGTAGGTATCGCGGACCAAGTCGTTGAGGCGCTTGCCCAGCAGGGTCCGCGGCCGATGCAGTCCGGGAGTGTCGACCATGATCATCTGGAAGTCCTCTCGGTGCACGATGCCGCGAATCGTGTGCCGGGTTGTCTGCGGGCGACTCGAGGTGATCGCCACCTTCGAGCCGACCAGCGCATTGGTCAGCGTCGACTTCCCGGTATTCGGCCGCCCGACGAGACAGACGAAGCCGGAATGGAATTCAGTCATGGTTTCGCGGTGAGTCCGCGACGGGCACGGTCATGGCAGGACATTGCCTGCGCCGTCGGTGATGATGACCGCCGCCGTCGCCGATATCTCACGGACGGCGGCGATGCCGGCGTCGTCGGCGGAACCGGCCACCAGCACGGCAGCCTCCAACCCGACCGCTCCGCTGGATACCGCCCCGGCCACCGCCGTTTGCAGCGCGGTCAGCTGCAACGTCGACAGATCCACCGGCGCTGCGGCGTAGGTCCGGCCATCGACGTCACGCACCGCTGCGCCGCTGCGGGCCTCGGCGCGTGCCATGGCCGAGCGGGCCAGCACGACGAGCTTTGCGTCCTCGGCAACGAGCGGCTCAGCCGTCATGGTTTACCTCCTGACCGTCGGGGTCGGCGCGGCTCAGCAACACGGTGCCGATCCGGACCCGGCCGCGATGGTCCTGGCCGCCCTCGGCATGCAGCCGCAGCCCATGTGATACCACCTCGGCGCCGGGCAGTGGGACCCGACCCAGCTCCAGAGCCAGCAGCCCGCCGACCGTGTCGACGTCAAGGTGCTCGTCGAACTCCACTCCGTACAGTTCGCCGACGTCTTCGATCGGCAGTCGCGCCGAAACGCGGAACCGGTTGTCGCCCAGATCTTCTACCGGCGCGACCTCGGCCGCGTCGTACTCGTCGGCAATCTCGCCGACGATCTCTTCCAACACATCCTCGATCGTCACCAACCCGGCTATCGCGCCGTACTCGTCGACCAGCAGCGCCATGTGGTTGCGATCTCGCTGCATTTCGCGCAGCAGCGCGTCCAGGGGTTTGGAGTCCGGCACGAACACCGCTGGACGCATGACCTGCGCAACAGGGGTGTCCCGTCCGCCAGTGCTCGAGTAATGTGTTTGCTGCACAGCGTCTTTCAGATACACAACACCGACGACATCGTCGACGTTCTCACCGATCACCGGAATGCGGGAATGCCCGCTGCGCACCGCCAGCGATATCGCTTTGTCGGCCGATTCGTCGCTTTCGATCCAGATCATCTCGGTGCGCGGCACCATCACCTCGCGGGCCGGTGTATCGCCAAGTTCGAAAACGGACTGGATCATCCGGCGCTCGTCGGCGGCGACCACGCCGCGCTGCTGGGCCAGGTCGACGACTTCGCGCAACTCGATCTCGGACGCGAACGGCCCGTTGCGGAAGCCCCGACCCGGGGTCAGCATGTTGCCCAGTACCACCAGCAATCGGCTAATCGGGGCCAGCAAGACCGAAATCACCTGCAGCGGTAGCGCTGCCACCAACGAAATCGTGTAGGCATTCTGGCGGCCGAGCGTGCGCGGACCGACACCGATGACGACGAAACTGATCACCACCATGGTCGCGGCGGCGGCGAGCAGCCCCCAACCGTGGCCCAGGTTGTGGCGGAGACTCACCACCAGCAGCGCAGTCGCGGTGATCTCACAGATGATCCGCAGCAACACCACCAAGTTGATGTAGCGGGGCCGGTCGGCCATCACCTTGGCCAGCCGCACCGCGCCCGGCCGCTCGTCACGTACCAGTTCGTGGACCCGCGCCACCGACACCGTGCTGATCGCGGCATCGACCGCGGCGAACAAACCGCCCAGACCGATCAGCACGATCGCGCCGAGCAGCGGACCGACCCCAGTCAATTGTCGAAAAACCTTGATTTATCGAGCAATCGCTGGTCTCTCTCGCTCTGGCGTTCGTGGTGGTAGGCCTCGACTTGGTTGGCGACCCACTCTTCGAGCAAGCGGCGCTGCAGGGCGAACATCTCTTTTTCTTCGTCCGGCTCGGCGTGGTCGTAGCCGAGGAGGTGCAGAACGCCGTGGATTGTCAGCAGCGCCAATTCGTGACCCAGCGAATGACCGGCAGCCGCGGCCTGCTCGGCGGCGAATTCGGGGCACAGCACGATGTCGCCGAGCATCGCCGGTCCCGGCTCCGGAGCGTCGGGGCGGCCGCCCGGCTCGAGCTCGTCCATCGGAAAGCTCATCACGTCGGTCGGTCCGGGCAAATCCATCCAGCGCATGTGGAGATCAGCCATCGCCGCGGTGTCTAGCAGCACCATCGACAGCTCGGCGGCCGGGTTGACGTCCATTTGGGCAATGACGAACCTTGCGACGCTGATTAATTCGGATTCGGAGACGTCGACTCCCGATTCGTTGGCGACCTCGATACTCACGAGCGCCCCTCTCCCCCGCGAGCGGGAGGTGCCCCCACCTCATCACTCGGCGTTGATTCGTCGCCGGCGCGACTCACGGCGCTGTCACCGGCGGCTGCGGGCACTCGACGCCCGCCGCGCTGCCCGGTTCATGTTCAGACCGGGTTCCTCGTATCGTGCGTAGGCATCCACGATTTCGGCGACCAACCGATGCCGGACGACGTCGGCGCTGGTCAATTCGGCGATGTGAATGTCGTCGATGCCATCGAGGATGTCGACCGCGGCCCGCAGTCCCGACCTGTTGCCGCCCGGCAGGTCGATCTGTGTAACATCGCCGGTTACAACGACTTTCGAGCCGAATCCCAGTCGGGTGAGGAACATCTTCATCTGCTCGCCGGTGGTGTTCTGCGCCTCGTCCAGGATGATGAACGCGTCATTAAGGCTGCGACCGCGCATATATGCCAGCGGCGCGACCTCGATGATCCCGGACGCCATCAGCTTGGGGATCAGCTCGGGATCCATCATGTCGTGCAGCGCGTCGTAAAGTGGACGCAGATACGGGTCGATCTTCTCGCTCAGTGTGCCGGGCAGAAAGCCAAGCCGCTCACCGGCTTCCACTGCCGGTCGGGTCAAGATGATGCGGGTGACCTGTTTGCGCTGCAGCGCGTTGACCGCCTTGGCCATCGCCAGGTAGGTCTTGCCCGTTCCTGCCGGGCCGATCCCGAAGACGATGGTGTGGGCATCGATCGCGTCGACGTAGCGCTTCTGATTCAGGGTCTTGGGCCGAATCGTCCTGCCGCGACGCGACAAGATGTCAAGGGTCAGCACCTCGGCCGGAGACTCGTTGCCGGTGCCGATCAACATGGCCACACTGTGGCGCACCACCTCGGGCGTCAACGGCTGGCCACCGGCGACGATCGCGACGAGTTCGGAGATCACCCGTTCGGCGAGCGCGACGTCGGCGGGCTCACCGGAAAGCGTCACCGCGTTGCCACGTACATGCAGATCAGCGGCCAGAATGCGTTCGAGCGCACGCAGGTTTTCGTCAGCGGAACCCAGCAGGCCCACCACGAGGTCGGGCGGAACGTCGATGCTGCTGCGAACCTGGGATGTCGGCGAACCAGCAGCGTTGGTTTCGCGGGGCGTCACGTGGTCTCTAATGCCTGCTTTCTGCGGTGTGTTCAGCGGGTTGCTCGGACGGTTAAGTCTACCGCCGGTAGGTTTGCGAACCCAATGGTTAGCCGCGCTGCGGCCACCAGTTCGGCGGCGTCGAGATCGACGCCAGCGCGGAAAAATCGCGAAAAAGACGCGCTGACGTCAATCTCGAAACGCATGCAGCGTGCCTTTCACGGGCTCGCGTCGCCTGGTTGCTCCCACCGCGGGGTCAGCACACCCAGCGCGCCCAATGCGACCGCGGCCGCGGTCGATGTGCGCAGCACGGTCGGGCCAAGCCGGACCGGCACGGCACCGGCGTCCGTCAATGCAGTGAGCTCGTCGGGAGCGATGCCGCCCTCGGGGCCCACCACCAACATCACCGACTTCGCTTGCGCCAGGCTGAGATCCGTCAGCTGACCGGTAGCCGACTCGTGCAGAGCCAACACCGTGCCCCCGGACGCCACCACGTCGCCGATCCGCTGGGTCAGCGCCGCGGTGGACAGCACACCGTCGACCGACGGGATGTGCGCCCGACGGGATTGCTGTGCCGCAGCGCGAGCGACCGCGTGCCAGCGCCGCAGGCCCTTATCGGCGCGGGCGCCCTCCCAACGGGCCACGCACCGCGCGGCCTGCCACGCCACCAGGGCATCAGCTCCGGCTTCGGTGGCCAACTCGATCGCCAGCTCGGAGCGCTCGGCCTTGGGCAACGCCTGGATGACGGTGACCGGCGGCTGGACGGGCGGTACCTGCCAGCGGTCCAGCACCCTGGCCTGCACCCCGTCGCGGCCGGCGTGTTCGACCACGCAACGGGCCAGGCCCCCGTCGCCGTCGCCGAGAATGAGCTCTTCGCCGCGCCGGATGCGCCGCACGGTAGCGGCGTGAAAGCCTTCGTCGCCCTCGACGGCGGCCAGCTCACCGGTCGCGGGCAGCGCGTCGATGTAGAACAGGCCGGGCAATTAGCGCCCGGTAAAGGTCTCACGCAGCCGGCTGAACAATCCGCCGGTGCCGGCGGCGTGCGTCGAACGGACTTCGGCCACGTCACGACCTCGGCGGCTCTTGAGCTCGCCCAGCAGTTCGGTGTCGCGATGATCGAGCCGATCCGGCACGACCACCTCGACATGCACGTGCAGATCACCGCGCGCACCGGAACGCAGGTGGGGCATCCCGTGGCCCCGCCGGGTCGTCACCGAACCGGGCTGGGTCCCCGCGGGGATGGTGATCTCGGTCAGGCCGTCGAGGATCGCGTCCAGGGTCACCGTGGTCCCCAGGGCCGCGTCGACCATCGGAACCGAGATCGTGCAGTGCAAATCGTCGCCGTCGCGCACGAAGATGTCGTGAGGCTGTTCGTGGACCTCGACGTAGAGATCGCCCGCCGGTCCTCCCCCAGGCCCAACCTCGCCTTGCGCAGCCAGCCGGACCCGCATGCCGTTGCCGACGCCGGCGGGGATCTTCACGGTGATCTCGCGACGAGCCCGCACCCTTCCGTCGGCACCGCACTGGTAGCACGGGTCGAGAATGACTTCGCCCACGCCGCGGCAGGTCGGGCACGGTCGCGATGTCATCACCTGACCGAGCAGGGAGCGCTGCACCGTCTGCACCTCCCCGCGACCACCGCAGGTGTCGCAGGTCACGGGTGCCGAATTGCCGTTGGTGCCGCGGCCCTGGCACCGGTCGCACAGCACCGCAGTGTCAACAGTGACCTGTTTACTGACGCCGGTCGCGCATTCGGTGAGGTCGAGCCGCATCCGCAGCAACGAGTCCGAGCCCGGTCGGACCCGTCCGGTCGGTCCGCGCGAGGTTGAGCCCCCACCGAAGAACGCCTCGAACACATCGCCCAGACCACCGAAGCCACCGAATCCGTTCGCAGCCGAGGCCGCGTTCTCCAGCGGGTCGCCGCCCATGTCGACGATGCGTCGCTTCTCTGGGTCCGATAACACCTCGTAGGCGACGCTGATCTCCTTGAACTTCGCCTGGGCGACCTCGTCGGGGTTGATGTCGGGATGCAGCTCACGCGCCAGCTTGCGATAGGCGCGTTTGATCTCCGCATCGCTCGCCTTCTGGCTCACGCCGAGCAGACCGTAGTAGTCGCGTGCCACGCCTGACCTTTCTTAGGCCCTTAGGCCTTTTCAGACCGCACTACCACGGCCATCCATAAATTCTGCAATGAGTGGGCGCTCATCGCGCACCTAGCACTTCGCCGATATACAGAGCAACCGCCGCGACGCTGGCGATAGTTCCCGGATAGTCCATTCGGGTGGGCCCGAGCACACCCATGCCGCCGTAGACGGTGTCGGTGGTGCCGTAGGTGGTGGACACCACCGATGTGCCCACCATCTGCTCGGCCTCGGTTTCGTGCCCGATGCGCACCGTCACTTTACCGGCTTCTTGCTGGGCAGCCAGCAGCCGCAGCACCACGACCTGTTCCTCGAGTGCTTCCAGGATCGACCGCAGCGAACCGCCGAAGTCGGCGGTATTGCGGGTCAGGTTGGCGGTGCCGCCGAGCAGCAGCCGCTCCTCGGTGTGCTCGACCAGGGACTCCAGCAGCACCGTCGCCGAGCGTCCGACGGCGTCGCTGAGGCTGGTGCGCTGCCCGCCGCGGCCGTCGAGCTGCACGGCCAGATCCGCGACCGCGATCGATGCCGCCGAAAGCCTTTTACCTTCCAGCGCTTGGCCGAGCATCTCGCGCAGCTGGGACAGCTGGTGGTCGTCGATGACATCACCGAGTTCGACGATGCGCTGGTCGACCCGGCCGGAGTCGGTGATGACGACCATCAGCAACCGGGCGGGGGTCAGCGCAATCACTTCCAGATGCCGCACGGTCGACGTGGACAACGTCGGGTACTGCACGATAGCCACCTGGCGGGTCAGCTGCGCCAGCAGCCGCACTGCGCGTCGCAGCACGTCGTCGAGGTCGACACCCGATTCCAGAAAGCCTTGGATGGCTCGGCGCTCAGCCACCGACAGCGGCTTGACGTCGTCGAGCCGGTCGACGAATTCGCGGTAGCCCTTTTCGGTCGGCACGCGTCCGGAGCTGGTGTGCGGCTGGGTGATGTAACCCTCGGCCTCCAGCACGGCCATATCGTTGCGGACCGTGGCGGAAGAGACACCGAGGTTGTGGCGCTCAACCAGCGACTTCGACCCGATCGGCTCCTTGGTGGAGACGAAGTCGGCGACGATCGCACGCAGCACCTCAAAGCGACGGTCGTCGGCACTAGCCATCCGGATCCACCTTTCCAACCTGACCCATTTTACGGTGATCATCGGCCGCGACCGCTGCTCGCACCCACACCCGCCAGCCGCCGTTCCGGCCCGCATCGTCGCCGCGCTAGCCAACGGCGCGCTCCTCCTCGCGCCGTTCCGGCCCGCATCGTCGCCGCGCTAGCCAACGGCGCGCTCCTCCTCGCGCCGTTCCGGCCCGCATCGTCGCCGCGCTAGCCTTTCCTGCATGGCCACGTCGAGCCGCGGCGACGCGCCGGAGACGGTCTGCGGATGATCTTCAAGGGCGTGCGAGAGGGCAAGCCGTACCCCGAGCATGGGCTGTCCTACCGGGACTGGTCGAAGATTCCTCCGCGGCAGATCCGACTCGATGAGATAGTCACCACCACGACAGTGCTGGCACTTGATCGCCTGCTGTCCGAAGACTCCACGTTCTACGGTGACCTTTTCCCGCACGCGGTGAAGTGGAAGGGCATCGTCTACCTCGAGGACGGCTTGCATCGCGCGGTGCGTGCGGCGCTGCGCAATCGCACAGTGCTGCATGCCCGGCTGCTCGATTTGGATGCGGTCACCCAGCAGGCGTAGCGCTCGGTCACATTCTTGCCCCGCCCGGTGTCGAGGTAGGTAGGAACGCCCGAAAGGCTTTGAGGAGGACCGCCATGCCACGACTCACCGGAGTTTCCGACCGCGACGCCGGACTCGGCGCCAAGATCGCTTATTTCTTCACCAAGCGGCGCTTCAAGCAGATGACCGGACTCGAAACCGCAACGATGCTCGAGCCGCTGCGGATGTATGCGTATATCCCCAAGCTGCTCAACGCCTATGGCCGCTTGGAACTGGCAGAGTCGAAAATGGATATCCTCAGCCCCCGGCATCGCGCGCTGGCCGAGCTCAAGTCGGCGGCGACGGTGCGCTGCGAGTACTGCATCGACCTCGGTTCGGCGATCGCGCGCGGCTGGGGGCTTACCGACGAGGAACTGCTGGCGTTATCGGACTACCAGAACGCCACCTGCTTCTCCGACCTCGACAAGCTCATCCTCGAATACGCCACGGCGATCAGCCGCACACCGGTCGAGGTGAGTGACCAGCTGTTCGACGGCTTGCGCGCGCATTTCGACAACGCGCAACTCGTCGGTCTGACCCACATCATCACGCTCGGCAATCTGCGGGGGCGCTTCAATCTCGCGTTGGGTATCGGGGCATCGGGTTTCAGCGACGGCAGGGTGTGCGCACTGCCCGACGCCGGTGGACGGTGACCGCAAACACAGACCTGGCAGCACGTTTCCAGGCGGCCCGGCCGCATCTGGGCGCGCTGGCCTACCGCATGCTGGGTTCGGTCGACGACGCAGAGGACGCCGTACAGGAGGCCTGGCTGCGGCTGACCGGCGGCGACCACCGGGATGCTCGGGAGATAGCCAACCTCGACGCCTGGCTGACCACGGTGGTGGCCCGGATCTGTCTGAACACGCTGCGCAATCGCCGGGCACGACCCCGCGAAGAACTCGTCGCCCGAGTGCCGGACCCCATCGTCGACGGGGTCGGCGACGTCGATCCAGAGCATCAGGCGATGCTGGCCGACGGGGTGGGGTTGGCGTTGTTCGTGGTGCTGGACACCTTGCCGCCGGCGGAGCGGCTGGCGTTCGTGCTACACGACGTCTTCGCCGTGCCGTTCGACCAGATTGCGCCGATCGTCGAGCGGTCACCCGAGGCCACCCGCAAGCTGGCCAGCCGGGCGCGGCGCCGCATCCAGGATGCCGCGCCCAACCCCGACACCGACCTGGCGGCCCAACACGCCGTCGTCGACGCCTTCTTTGCCGCGGGGCGTGCCGGTGACTTCGACCGGCTGGTCGCGGTACTGGACCCCGACGTGTCATTGCGCGGCGATTTCGGCCGCGGCCCGGCCGGACTGCGCTCGGTTGAGGGTGCCTCCGCCGTGGCCGGACTCGCCCGAGGCTACGCAGCGCCGGAACGCGAAGTCCGCCCCGCCATCGTCAACGGCGCCGCCGGCGCGGTGATCTTCGTCGGCGGCGAGCCGACCGCCATCATGGGCTTCGTCGTGCGCGGTGAGCGTGTCGCCGCGATCGACGTGCTGGCCGATCCAGAACGCATCGCCCGGATCGACTTGGGCGCAGTTACCGGCTAGCCGGTGTCACTCGGCGGTGGCCGCCTGCACCAGCGCGATCGCGGCGTCGTGCTGCATGACCCAGGTGCCACCTTGATCGATGAACGCGAGTTGCTTGGTGACCGGCCCGGCGAACTTCGGACCCGTGATGGCGACGTCGGCGCTGACCGCGTTCGGAGCGACCGGCTGGATGTTCGTGACGTTGAACTGCTCCGGGAAGTTCCCGTTCCGGAAGGCCTTCCTCAGGTCGTGGTCGGCCACATGGCCCTCGTCTCCACTGATGCCGTTTTCAACCAGACCAAACTTGTTCTCATATGACACGCCAGGGTCGGTGACCTGGTTGCACAGGCTGGACAACTGCTCCGGGCTGGGCAGAGCTGCCGGTGCACCCGGCGGCGGAGGCGGCGGGGGGTCCTGCGCAAACGGCACGCCCAAGGCGGCGGGCTGCACCTCGAAGCCCGGCGTGGCGCCAAAGGCAACCGACGTCAGGCCGGCCGCCGCGGCTCCAATCGCGGCAACGGCTGCCGCCCCGGTGGCGAGCAATTTTACGGTCATGGCTGTCCCTTCGACTCGGACTTCGATATCGGTGTCATTCTGCTGGTCACGGCGTCATCTGTGGCGGCGCCGATGCGGGCGTGTCGTATCAGTGGTTGTCTCAACATACCCGGTGGGTCCGCGACCGAACCGTCATGTCTAGCCGGCATGGATTCGCCACTCGGCGGCGTCCTGCTGCTGTCGCCAGAATTCGTCGAACCGTCCGCCCGCGCTGAGCAACCCGTCGACCGAACCGTCCTCGACCACCCGGCCATTGTCGAGAAATAGGACCCGGTCGGCATGACGAATGCTCGCCAGGCGATGGGCGACGATCACCCGGGTGCGCGATTGCGGATCCGCGGTCAGCGCGTCGACCACGGCGGCCTCGTTCTCGGTGTCCAGCGCGCTGGTCGCCTCGTCGACCAGCAGTATCGGCGCGGGTTTGAGCAGGGCGCGAGCGATGCTGACCCGTTGCCGTTCACCACCCGACAGCGCGGAACCGGCCTCGCCGACGGTCGTCTCGACACCCTCGGGCAACCTGCCGGTGAGCTCGTCGACCCGCGCCAGCGCGACAGCCCGGGTGAACTGATCGTCGGTGGCGGCGGGGTCCCCGGCGTACACGTTCTCGCGAATCGTCCCGTGGAACAGGTAGGGATGCTGAAACACCACGCTGCTTGTCGTGCGCCGAGTTTCGGCATCGAGTGTCGCGGCGTCGACGCCGTCGACCAGCACACGGCCGCGGGTCGGTTGGTGCAGGCCGGCGATCAGCGCCAAGATGGTGCTCTTGCCCGACCCGGACGGCCCGACTATCGCTGTCGTGGTTCCCGGCTGCAGGGTGAAACTCACTCCGTCGAACACTGGCGCGCTTGCGCCGTCGTAGCTGAACGCGACGTCTTCGAACTCGATTCGTGGTGACGCGGCATGGGCCCGCAGCGTGTCGGTTCCGGCTTCCATGACCGGTGCGGTGAGCACGGCACGAATGCGGTCGAGCGTTGCGCGAGTGCTCTCCAAAGCCGGCGCCAGCTCGCTGATGGTGGTGAAAGGCTCCAGATAGCGGGCGATCACGACGATCAGGGCGATCGCCGCGGGCACGCTCAGCGCGTGCGTTACCGTCAGCGCGGTGGTCGCACCGGCCAGCAGGATGAGAGCCAGCTGGCTGGCGATACTGAACAGCAGCTGGCCCGGGATCTGCATGCCCAGCAACCGCATCGTCGCGCCGTGCTGCGCGGCCAGCGCGTCGCCGACCAGACTTCGAGCCGGCTCGACGCGCCGCGCGGCCCTCAACGCCTGCTGAGTTCGGGCGAACTCGATAATCCGTTCGGTGAGCGCGCTGTTGGCTTCACCGGCCGCAGCATCGGCGCGGCGCGCAAGCCGTACCGAGGCCCACAACGCTCCCAACAGCAGTGGCACGCCACCCATCGCGGCCAGGCCGAGCTGCCAGGAGACCGGCACCAGGGCCAGCGCGATGGCTGCCGGCAGCAGGACCGCGGTGACCAGCGGCGTCAACAGGTTGACCACGAGTCCGACGAGTTCGGGCCCCGTTGCGGCGATCGCCTGCCGTGCCGTCGCGGTCTGGTCGGCGCTGAACCAATCCAGTCGCACATCCGGGAGTCGGTCCGCCACGTCGTGCTGGGTGCGGTCGAGCACGGCGAAGCCCAGATTGAAACCGATCCGCGCGGTCGCGGTGTCGATCACCCATCCGGTCACCGTCGCCGCGGTGAGCCAGCCCAGCCACACCAGCGCGCGTTGCGGTGAGTCGCTGAACAACGCACCCACCAGGGGAACCAACAGCACGGTGCCGACCGCCCGCGCCACCACGGAGACCAACGCCAGCACGGTGTATGCGGTCACGTTGCCGCGGCGATCGGCCGGGACGAGGCTCAACCAGGTGCGGATCATCGCGCCGCCTCCTGAGCTGTGGTAACCGTCAGGGGGGCGCAATGGCCGCTCTCCCATAACCGTCGATAGCGTCCATCCGCGGCCAGCAACTCCTCGTGGGTGCCGCGCTCGGCGATCCGACCATGGTCGAGCACGACGATCTGGTCAGCTCCGGTGATGGTGTGCAGTCGATGAGCGATCACCAACACGGTGCGCTCCCGGGTCAACCGGTTGAGCGCCCGCTGCACAAGGTATTCCGATTCTGGATCGGCAAACGCCGTGGCCTCGTCGAGGATGAGGACGCCGGTGTCGGCGAGGATGGCACGGGCGATGGTGAGCCGTTGCCGCTCTCCGCCCGAGAGCCCGGTGGCCGCACCCAGCACGGTGTCGTAGCCCTGCGGCAATCGCATGATGCGATCGTGGATTTGCGCTTCGCGGGCGGCGGCCTGGACTTGGGCGGCGGTGGCATCCGGGACGGCCAGCGCGATGTTCTCGCTGACAGTGCCGTGCACGAGCTGGGTTTCCTGCAAGACGAAACCGACTCGCGTATAGAGCTCGTCGGCCGTCATTGACCGGATATCCTGTCCGCCAACGCGTATCGCGCAGTGCGGAATATCCTCGACATCATGGAATCGAGCCAGCAGCGCGGCCAGCGTCGACTTTCCGGATCCTGAAGGGCCGACGAGGGCGGTAACCGTGCCCGGCCGCAGCGTCAGTGAGACGTCCTTGATCACCGGTACGTCGGGGCGGTAGCCGAAGCTGACCTGGTCGAACACGACGGTGGCAGCTGCGTCGTCGTCGGACGCGTCACGCGGCTGTTCACGCACGGAGAGTTCCGGCTCGTCGAGGGTGATCTGCAGGCGCCGGGCGGCCAACATCCCGGCGCGGATGCCGCCGATCCCGTAGGCGATGTTGAGCAGTCGCGCACCGAATGTGGTGCCCAACAACAAGAACGGCAACAGGTTCACCGGATTCATCCGGCCCGTGACGACCAGCAGGGTGCCGGTGACAGCGATGAGCCACAGGAAAGTCGCGGGACGGGTGGCCAGATCCATCAAGGTTTTCTTGCCGGCCAGCGGACGCTGCCAGTCGACCAGGAATCGGATGTAGGAGTCCAGGCGGCGCCGGAAGCTCGACGCGGCGGCACCGCCGAAGACACGGATCACCGGCTGGCCCTCGAGGTAGGCGCCCGCCTCGCCATTCATCTTCTCCGCCCAGCGCTGCGATTGAGGGATGCGCGGCCCGGACTGAATCGTGATCGACGACGTCAAGAGCAGATAGACCAACACGGGCACGAACAACACCAGCGCTACCCGCCAGTCCACGACGAACAGGTAGACCAGCACCGCCACCGGGGCAACGACCGCGGCAACCGCGTCCGGGATGGCGTGGGTGACCAGGTAATGCAACGACAGTGTGTCGTCCTGCACCAGCTGCTTGATCGACCCCGACCCGCGGGCGGTGAACCAGCCCAACGGCAATCGCGATAGCTTGCTCAACAGCCGCGAGCGCAGGTCGCTGGCGAACCGGGCGTCGATGACGTGCAGCCACAGTGTCAGCGCGGCACCGAGCACGGTGCCGAACCCGAGCAGCGCTACGGCGGCGATTCCGATCTCCCGCAACCGTGCCGCCTCGGCACCACCCGCCAGTAGCCGCGCCAATTCGACCAGCAGCACGAACGGCGCCAGCTGCAGCAGCGTTATCACCGCCTGCAGCACACCCGAGGCGATCAGCGCCGAACGCAACGGCGCGAGCAACCGGCCGGCGGCCTGGGCGCGCCAACTGCCACGAGCAGGCGTCGCAGCTCGTTCAGCGACTGACTCTAGCTGTGCTGCAACGACTTCCGGTTGACCGACGGGCTGCACCACGATGTCGGCGGTATCCGTCTCGTCGCCGCGGCGGGTGCCCATCGCACGCCCGGCGCTCCAGTAGGCCTGGGCGTGCATCTCGGACTTAGGAAAACCGAATTCGTCGCGCAGCCGCGTTCGGATGTGCTTGAGTGTCGTGGCCTCCGGTGTCGCCCACGCGTACCAGTTCGACCAGTCCCGGTTTTCGATCGCCGCTGCGAGTGATTTCTCGTCGCGACGGCTAACCCAGTGCACCTGCAGTCGGGGATGCGCCGCGAGCGGGATCAGTGTGTCGTTGTCGTCGTGTTGCTCCAGATACATCTCGATCGGGACGTCATCGGGGACGACCCCGATGATTCCGTTCATCCCGGGTATCGACGCCGAGTCACCGATCAACAGATATCCGGCGGGCTGCTCGTCGGAAATGTCGAAGCGCGACGAGCCCATCAGCGACATCACGGCGATCGCCGCGCCAGGCGCGACGGTGCGCGCCCACAACGACGCCGGACCGGCCGCGTCGTGCAGCACGACGTCGATCGCGAAGCGGCCGGCGGAAACGTCGGCTTCGGAGATCGTGTATGCGCGCTGGAACTCAGCACTCGACCCTTCCGGGTCGGGAAACCAGAACCGCAGCCACGCCGCGGGTTCGGCCTGCGCGTCGTCGAACAAGGTCGGTGACTGCATCCGTATCCGGATGAAATGCGGTGCGATCCGGACGGTTTCGATGACGGTTGCGGTGTGGTCGCGAGCGCCGAAGCCCCGCAGCATCGCGCCCTGGAATCCGCGTGCCATTAGCGGTCCATCGCCTCGCGGAGGCTTTTGGGCCGTATGTCGGTCCAGTGCTCCTCGACATACGCCAGGCACTCCGCACGACTGGCTTCACCGAAGACTTTCCGCCAGCCCGCCGGAACGTCGGCGAACGCCGGCCACAGGCTGTGTTGGTCTTCGTCATTGACCACCACCAAAAAGGTGCCGGCCTCGTCATCGAAGGGATTGGTGCTCATCGTCTCTCCTGGTCGAGGGGTCGGTACGGGGGCCCAGTTCGGCGCCTAGCACCCGGTCGGACAGCAGTCCCAGACAGCTGAGGTTGGGGAATCCGGGACCCTGGTTGAGTCCGGCGAGGTTGGGCAAGAACAGCTTGGGGGCAACATCGGTCAAGGCGAGGTCGTGCCCGATGGCCTCCTGCAGGCGATCCCCGGTCAGCAGGCCACCCAACCCCAGCTCGAGCAGGTCGAGTGCGTCCTGGCCGAACAGCGTGGTGAACCACAGCGGGTCGGCACCCGATCCGTCGATGACCAAGTCGAATCCGTGTACCGTTTCCAGGTTTTCGCTGCCCCGGTTGGTCGACAGCGTCAACCGGATCTGCTCGTCGCGGCCCACCGCATGAGCAACCCGTCCGCGCAGATGACGGATGCGGTCGTCGGCCAGTAAGGCGTCCTGCACGTTGGCAGAGAACACCCCACGGTCGGTGCGGGCGATCGCATCCCGACGTTCGTCCAGCGTCAGCGCGGTCCAGTCGGTGGGGTCGGAGAACAGCGTGTTCTCAAAGAAGCTCTCGCCGCGGGTGAACAGCGTCACCTGCGGCGAGATCACAGTGATGGTCGAAACCCGGTGTCGGAAAAGCTCGTTGAGCATCGCCGCGGCGGTCTCGCCGCCGCCGATGACCGCCACGCGTTCAGCGCTGATCCGCTCGTGCTGGCCGGCGCGATGCCAGAACTGCGCGATCGAGAGCACCCGCGGATTGCCGGGCAGCAACGACCGTTCGGCTTGGCCGGGGCCGGTGATCATCAAACCGTCTGCGTGCACGGTGGTTTCGTTGGTGTGTAGCGCCCAACGGTCACCGTCGACGGCGAGCTGCTCGACGTCGCCGTAAACCACTGTCATCTCGATCTGCTCGGCGACCCAGCGCAGGTACTGGCTCCACCGCCGGTGGGTGGGCGCCGGTCGACCGCGGTCGATCCATTGGGCGAACTGACCGGTGGCGATCAAATAAGACTGCCAGCTGTAGCGAGTCATCCGCTCGTCGAGTTCGGCGTTGCGGCGAGGCACCAGCGACGAGCGGTACGGGAAGCCGACATCTTTTTCCGGGCTCGTCCCCAGCCGCTGCGCACCGTCGGTCCAGCCCCCGCTGGCCTGCCAGTTGGCGCCCACCCCGATCCGCTCGACGGCTACCACCTCGGGTGCGTCGACACCCATCTGGCGCAGTACAGATGCTTTGGCCGCGACGGCCACCGCCTTGGCTCCGGCGCCCAGGACAGCAAGTGTCGGTGTCATCGTGCGATCTCCAATAGCGCTTCTTGGAACAGCGATTGCAGTTCGGCGATGTCGTCAGGAGGGAGGATGTCGGGCAGCGCGCGCCACTGCGTGGCCAGCATGCGGGCATCGCCGGCCCCGAGAATCCCTGCCACCACGGTCAGTTCGTGGCGTGCCGCCTGCTCGGGTTCGGGCAGTCGCCCCACCTCGGCCATGAGTTGGCGGTCGAGCTGCAGGTCGCCGACGCCGGCATGCAGGCTCCCGAAGTAGTTCAGCAGCAGTTGGGGTTCGGGGTGTTCGTGCAGCCGGGTATCGGACCGCAAGTACCGCAGCAGGGCGTAATCGATGGAACTGCCGTGAATCCGGGCCAAGTCGGTGCGGCCGTCGGAGTGAATTCGCAATGGGTAGATCGCGCTGAGGAGTCCGACCGTGTCGCTGGTATCGGTGTTTGCGTCGATGTCGACGTCCGCGCGACCATGCGTCTCCAGCGCCAACAAAGGTGCCGGTGTGTCCTGGCCGCGTCGCCGCCGCCACGCGGTCAGTGTCCGCGCGGCAGCGGTAGCCAGCAGTTCGCCCATCGGCTGCGCCATCGAAAGCAGCCGGGCGGTCAGGTCGGCCCCGCAGGTCGAGATGCTGATCGCCAAATCACCGACCCGGTCGGTCTCCGGCCGCAGCCTGCGGGTGCCCAATGGCGGATCGGTGCCCTGCAGTTCGGCGGCCCAAAATTCTTCGGTATCCAGTGCCCGGGCCCGCTCGGCCAGCAGCCGCGACCACTGCCGGTAGCTGGTGTGCTCACGGGCCGGCATGGGTGTGCGTCCGGCGGCCAGAGCGTGCAGGCCGGCATCAAGTTCACTCAGCACGATTCGCCACGAGGCCGGGTCCATCGCCAGCACGTGGGCCGTCAAAACAAGAACACCGGGCCCGTCGTGCTCGCGCAGCCACACCGCCGACAACAGTCGACCGGCCTGTGGGTCGAGGCTATCCATCGCGCCAAGGGTCTGCTTGGCGACATCGTTGACCAGTTCGCCGCTGACCCATACTTCGCTGAGGATGTCTCCTTTCGGTTGTGCTACAAGCGTCATCGCATCGCGGTCCAGCCGGCATCGCAATACCTCGTGTCCGTCAATGACGGCGTCCAGCAGCGCATCCAGACCTTCGCGGGTGATCGTGTCGGGCAGCCTGATGACTTCGGTCTGCGCGAGCCGCCGCGGTTCGCCGTACTCGTAGAGCCAATGAACGTTGGGCAACACCGGGGTTGGTTCGCCGGCCTCAACTTCGCCGTTCAAGGGCGTGGCATGCGCGGCATCGGAGTCGATCGCCGCGGCGAGTTCACGGACAGTGTCGCACTCCACCATCAACCTCGCCCGCAGCGCGATGCCACGACGGCGGGCGGCCTGCACGACCGACAGGGCCACGATGCTGTCCAGGCCCATTTGCAGAAAGCTGGCCGTGACGTCGACGTCCGCAGTTCCCATAACGTCGGTGAACGCCTCGGCCAGCGCCATCTCGGTCGGCGTCTCAGGCGGGGTTGCTGGGCCCTCGGCGACATCGTTTGCCGCCAAGGCGTTTTCGTCGATCTTGCCGTGTGGAGTCAGCGGCAGCTCGTCAAGGACGACGATGTAATGTGGAACCAGGTAGCGAGGCAGCCGATCGATCAGCATCGAACGCAGTTCTGCTACGGCCGGCGGGTTCACTCCACCCGCCACATACGCCGCGAGTCGGGGACCATTGGCATGGCTGCGCGTCGTCACGTAGGCGCCGCGCACTCCGTCGTGACCGTTGAGCACCGCGGCGATCTCACCCGGCTCGACACGGAAACCGCGTATCTTCAGCTGGTCGTCACTGCGGCCGAGGAACTCCAAACCGCCGTCGGGCATCCGGCGCACCACATCTCCGGTGCGGTACATCCGGGCGCCGCGGCCATTCGGGTCGGCGACGAACCTTTCGGCGGTTTCGGCCGCGCGCCCGAGGTAGCCGCGGGTCAGCTGATCGCCCGCCAGGTACAACTCGCCGGCGGCACCCTCAGGCACCGGCCGGAGCCAGGAATCCATGACGTAGGCGCGGGTGGTCCGGGTCGGACGCCCGATGGCCGGCCGCGCGTGCTCGTTGACCGCGGCGACAACCGCCTCGACCGTGGTCTCGGTGGGCCCGTAGCAGTTGAAGGCGGCCATACCCGTTCGGGCGCATTCCTTTTGGATCGCTTGCCACGCGGTGATGCCCAGGGCTTCGCCACCGAGCGCGAGGACTGCCAGTGGCACCCGGTGCAGCAGTCCTACGTTGTGCAGCTGGGCGAACATCGACGGCGTCGTGTCGATCATGTCCAGACCGAACCGGTCGATCGCTTCGACTAGCGCCTCGGCGTCACGCTGGCGGTCATCGTCGACAATGTGCACCGAGTGGCCGTCGAGCAACGCCGCCAACGGCTGCCACGCCGCGTCGAAGGTGAAAGACCAGGCATGCGCAACGCGCAGCGGTCGCCCGATCCGCCCGGCTGCCGGCCGAAGAACGCGCTCGATGTGGTCGTCGAAGTAGGCCGAAAGCGCTCGGTGGGTGCCGATGACGCCCTTTGGCGCGCCGGTGGTGCCCGAGGTGAAGGCCGCGTAGGCCGCATGCCCCGGTGGCACCGTCGCCGCCCGGTAGTCGGCAGGCGCGGCCAAGGTCTTAGTGGAAGCCGTGAACAATTCCTCGTCGACAACGATCTGAGCCGACGTCTGGCGGAGGATCTCGGCGACTCGCTCGTCCGGTATCGCCGGATCCAGCGGCACGATCATGCCGCCGGCTTTGAGGATTGCCAGCATCGCGACCACATAGCTCGGGCCCCGGGACAGCATGATCGCCACGGGAGTCTCGCTACCCACGCCCGCCCGACTCAGGGCAGCGGCCAGCCGGCCAGCGAGTGCGTCGAGCTCGCGATAGGTCAGCCGACCGCCGGCCCAGCTGATCGCCAGCGAATCGGGCTGCGCCGCAGCGACTTCAGCGACCCGGGTGTGCACCCCGACCGCGGCTGCGCTCACATCCGGCAGGTCGTGGACGGTCGGGTCGTGCTCGCCACCGAGCAGGATGTCCACCTCGCGCAGCGGCCGGTCCCACTTGTCCACCAAACGCTGCACCACCGCCAGCAGCCGCCCGCCGAGGTCCGCGGGCGCCATCGTGCCGAGCGCACCGTCGAGCACCTCCACCAACACCGTGAGCTCCCCCGCACTCAGGTGCGAAGCGATGGTCACGGGGAAATGCGACACACTCTCTAGCGCCACCGGACGGAAGGTCGCCCCGTTTGCGACGAACTCAGTGGCTCCCACCACCTCGCCGGGAGGGAAATTCTCGTACACCAGCAGGGTGTCGAACATCTCACCGACACCGGCGATGGAACGCAATTCGGCGTGCCCCAGGTAGCTGTGGTCCCGCAATGCGGCGGATTCACGTTGCAGGGCAAGGCATTGCGTCCCAACCGTCTTGCGGGGATCCAGCCGTACGCGCGACGGCACGGTATTGATGAACATGCCGACCATCGTCTCCACGCCCGCCAATTCGCCGGGCCTGCCGGACACCGTCACCCCGAACGCCACATCGCCGCGACCGGTTAAAGCCGAAAGCATTGTTGCCCAGGCCATTTGGACAAGCGTGTTGAGTGTGACCCCTCGTGTACGGGCCGCCTCGGCCAACGCAGTGGTGGCATCGCGGTCCAGCCGCAGCGTGGTCTGACGCGGAATGCCCGCCTGTGGCGGGGTGGCGGTCAGCGCCGGCGACAACAGGGTCGGGCCGTCCAGGGCCTTCAGGTGCTCGGCCCACAGTGCCCGGCTGGCCATCTGGTCCCGGCCGGCCAGCCAGCCAATGTAGTCGCGATACGGCCGCGGCGGTGACGGCAGCGCGGCGGTGTCGCCAGCGGCCCGATACAGGGCAAGCATTTCGGAGACGAAAAGTGGCAACGACCACCCGTCGATGACGATGTGGTGCGCAACGACGGCCAGATGCCAATGTTGGTCCGGCAATTCGATGAGCAGGAATCGAATCAGCGGCCCGCGGCCCACGTCGAAACGGCGCCGGCGCTCTTCGGCTTCCAGCACCCCTACCTCATCGGGTACGGCGCGCACACAACGCCAGGGCAATTCGACGCTGCTGGGAATCACCTGCACGGGGCGGCTCAGATTGCCGTGTACAAAGCTTGCCCGCAGGTTCGGGTGCCGGGTCAACATCGTCCCGGCGCACTCGCGCAGCAGGGAGACGTCGAGCGGGCCCACCACGTCGGCGGCCATCGCGATGACGTACGGGTCGGCGTCATCGGATCCGGCATCGGTCAGCGCCGCCATCGAGAACAGCCCCTGCTGCAAGGGGCTGAGCGCCATCACATCCTCGACGGCCGGTCGCTCGTCGGCTCGCGTCACGGCTGATGACCCCATGACGAGGTCAGGGCCGCCAGTTCTTCGGGAGAAAGCCCTGATGTGCTCATCGGCGCGTGATGCGTGTCTGGCCTGTCCTGGGGGTCGGTTTCGGCTTCCGACTTGGCGTCGAGCGCGGCGGCGAGCTCGTGAAGCACAGGCTGTTCAAAAACCATCCGCGGGGTCAGCGGCAATCCGGCGTCGCGCGCCCGTGCGGCTACCCGCACCGCGAGAATGCTATCCCCGCCGAGATTGAAGAATTCGTCGTAACGCCCGACCTCCCCCGCATCGAGCACGTCGGTGAGGACGGCCGCCAGCGCGCGCTCGGTGGCAGTGTTGGGCGGTTCGGCCGGGCTGGTGACCGGTGTTGCCTGCGCCTGCCCGGGTGGTTGCAAGCCGACCAGCAGTTCCAGTTGGCCATCCTCACTCCACACGCCGCGCTCGCCATTGCGGTAGAGCCGCGAACCAGGTTGCGCGGCAAACGGATCGGCAACGAAGCGGGTGGCGGTCAGCGATGGCCGCGCCAACCGGGCGCTGAGGGCCGGACCGCCACCGTAGTAGACGTCGCCCACCACACCGACCGGGACGGGGTTCAGCGACGCTTCCAGCAGGTATACCCGCGCCAGACCGTCGCCCGCGTTGGACCGGTCCAGAATGCGTTGTCTCTCTTGCACACTGCCAATCTCAACCTCGTGCAGCCGTTGATCGGGACGGTCCGCGAACGCCTCAATGACGCGGACCAGCCACTCGGCGAACCGTTGCGCGCTGCTGCGCTTATAGAGTTCGGGGCGGTAAATGACGTGACCGCGGTAGCCGTCGCCGGATGCGAAGAAGTTGACCGACATGTCCGCGTGTGCGACGTCGAATGTCGGCTCCAGCGCGGTGAACGTGGTGTCACCGTCAGGCCCGCTGTCGATGACGCGGTCTTGCGGCAACTGCTCGCGAACGTGCACCACCACGTCGAACAGCGGATTGCGCGACAGCGACCGCGCGGGGCGGACCGCGTCCACCACCTGGTCGAACGGCAGGTCCTGATGCGCGTAGGCCCCCAGCGCCATCTCCCTGGTCCGCTGCAGCACCTCACGCAGCGTCGGATTTCCGCGCAAGTCGTTACGCAGCACCAGGATGTTGATGAAGAACCCGATCAGCTGATCCAGGTCGGATTCACTGCGACCGGCCACCGGGGTGCCAATGGGGATGTCCGGGCTGCCGCCGGCCTTGTGCAGTAGCACTGCGACGGCGGCCTGCAGGAGCATGAACTCGGTGATGCCGAGATCACGGCTCAGGGCGGTCAGCTTCTCGCGGGTCACCAACCCGCAACTGAACTCGACCGCATCACCGGCACCGCTGAGCAAGGCCGGGCGCGGGAAGTCCAGGCGCAGACCGCTTTCGCCTGCCAACCCCTCGAGTTGGCGGATCCAATAATTGCGCTGCGGACCGACGATGCCCGCACTGTCGTCCAGCAGGGCCGCCTGCCACACGCCGTAATCCGCGTACTGCACCGGCAGCGGTTCCCACGACGGCTGTTGCCCGTTGCTGCGGGCCCGGTAGGCGGTCAGGAGATCGGTGAACAGCACCCCGGCGGACCAATGGTCGCCGGCGATGTGGTGCACCACCACCGACAACACGTTCTGATCCGGCATGCTCAGCAACGCTGCCCGGATCGGCCAGTCGGTCTCCAGATCGAAGACGTAACGTCGCTCGTTAACCAGTTCGGCTTGCAGCCAGTTCTCGTCGGGCCCGTCGGCACGACGCACCGGCACCTCGGCGGGCGGGTGGATGATCTGGTTTGGCACACTGTCGATTTCGCGGTAGGTGGTGCGCAGGATCTCGTGCCGCGCCACGACGTCGGTGATGGCCGCCGCCAGTGCATCGGTGTTGCAGGGGCCACGCAGTGCCGCGGCGAACGGAATGTTGTTGACAGTGTTGGGTCCGTCGAAACGATAGGTGACCCAGCTACGCAGCTGCGACGACGACAGTCGCGCCGGCCCGTCATGCTTTACCGGCGTCAACCGCGGCCTTGCCGAGCCCGGATCCAACGTGTCGACGTGTCCGGCGATCCGCGCTACCGTTACCAGTTCGAAGATCTCCCGCACACCGATATCGACCCCGAACGTATTACGCACCGCTGCAACGAATTTAGTCGCAAGTAGCGAGTGCCCGCCGAGGTCGAAGAACGAGTCGTCGGCGCCGACCTGGTCCCGGCCGAGCAGCTCAGCGAACAGTTTGGCAACGCGGCGCTCGGTAGCCGTTTCCGGTTCGCGGAACTCGGCGCCGGAACCGACCTCGGGATCCGGCAGTGCAGCGCGGTCGATCTTGCCGTGCGCGGTGATCGGAATCTCGTCGAGCACAACGTACGCCGCCGGCACCATGTATTCGGGTAGTGCTGCCGCCACCCGGGCGCGGATGCGGTCGAGGTCGACCACGGAGACATCAGCCGATCCGTCGTCGCCCACCGCGGACGTCACGTAGCCAACCAGGCTCTTGCCCAGCCGTGGCAGCTCGCTAACCACCACAACGGCCTGTCCGACCGTGGGATCGACCGAGATGGCCGCCGCGACGTCACCCAGTTCGATTCGGAAACCGCGGATCTTGACCTGTTCGTCGGCACGACCCACAAACTCGACATCGCCGTCCGCATTGCGGCGCGCGAGATCTCCGGATCGGTACATCCGGGCACCCGGATTAAACGGGTCGGCGACAAATCGCTCGGCGGTCAGTTGGGTACGGCGATGGTATCCATGCGCCAGATGCGTTCCACCAAGATAGATCTCGCCGATCACCCCAACCGGTACGGGGTGCAGCGAACCGTCGAGCAGGTACATCGTGGTGTTGATCTTGGGCCGGCCGATGGGCACCATACGAGTGCCTTGTGGGCCCTCCACCTTGTACCGGCTGGCATTGATCACAGTTTCCGTCGGACCGTAGAAGTTGTGTAGCAGCGCGTCGAATGTGGCGTGGAACTTGTCGGCCACCTCGCCGGGTAGCGGCTCGCCGCCGATGGGCACCCGCTGCAACGTCCGCCACTGGTTGACGCCCGGTAGCGATAGGAACAAGCCGAGTAGGGACGGCACAAAATGCATTGCCGTGATTCCCTCGTCGCGCAACAGGGCAGTGAGATAACCGATGTCGTTGAGTCCCCCGGGACGCGGGATCACCATCCGCGCGCCACACGCCAGCATGCCGAAGATCTCGGCTATCGACACATCGAAGCTTGGTGAGGCGACCTGCAGCAGTCGGTCGGTGTGGTCGGCACCGTACTCGCCCTTGAACCAGACGAAGTACTCCGCGACGGGGCGGTGCGGCACCGCAACGCCTTTGGGCAGTCCGGTGGTCCCCGACGTGTAAATCAAATACGCGGTGTTCTCCGGCCGCAGTGGCCGGACCCGATCAGCGTCCGTGGGGTCGTCGCCGCGGTATGCGGCCAGATCAGCCACCGGCTCGCGCAGCACCAGCTTCGCTTCGCAGTCGTCGAGGATGAATTCCAGCCGGTCCTGCGGGTAGGTGGGGTCCACGGGCACATACACCGCACCGGACTTGGCAATAGCCAGTGCGGTGACGACCAGCTCCGGTGACTTGTCGAGCAGCACAGCGACCCGGTCCTCGCTGCCTATTCCCTGATCAATCAGCCAGTGCGCCAACCGGTTTGCAGCCTCGTTGATGTTGCGGTAGCTAAACCGGCGGCCCTCATAGATGACGGCGATTGCATCCGGAGTCCGGGCGGCCTGTTCGGACACCAGGTCGGCGAGGGTCCGCGGGGCGGTATCGAACGACTCGCCCCGCGACACCTCACGCAGCCACCCGGCGTTGGCCTCGTCCATCAGCGCCAGCCCGGCCAACGGCTTGTCCGGTCCGGCGAGGGCGTCGTCGAGCAGCACGGCGAAGTGATCCAGCATCTGGCGCACCAGGGCAGGTTCAAGAATCTCCACCAGGTGTTCTGCCTCAACCAGCGCGCCGGTGTCGTCGAATTCGACCATGAAACCCAGTGGTAGCTGGGTGAGGTTGCTGCGCAGCTCGTAGCGCTCGCACTCGACGCCGGGCGGGCGGAATCCGCCACCGTCGGGCTCGCGGAATCCGAAGCTGACCCGGGTCATCCGTTCGGAACCGTGTCGGCGATCCGGATTCAATTCGCGCACTGCGCGGTCGAGACTGACCCGTTGGTGTGCGAATGCCCCGGTGGCGATGTCGCGCGTTGCTTTCAGCAACTCACGAAAGCTCATCGCCGGCTGCGGCCGCAGCCGCATCACCACCGTGTTGCCGAAATAGCCGATGGTGTCCTCGGTTCCGGCGCCGCGATTGAGCACCGGTGCGGCCACGAGAAAGTCGTCGGTGTGGGTATAGCGATGCACCAGGACGCCGAAAGCGGCCAGTAGCACCATGTAAGGGGTGCAGCCGGTGTCTCGCGCCACCGCCATCACTCGTTGGGCGGTGTCGCCGGACAGCCGCAGCGTGCTGCGAGCGGCGCGCCAGTTGGTCGGCATACTCGTCCCGGCTGGGCCGGGGAGCTCCAGTGGCTCCGGCGGATCGGCCATGACGGCCCGCCAGTAGTCGAGATCGGCCTCGGTGGTGTCCGGTCCGGACGGGGCCGACAAGTAGCATTCGGGCCCCAGATCGGCGCCCCCGTAGGCCTTGGTGAGATCGGCGAAGAACACCCGCCACGAGCCATCATCCCAGGCGATGTGGTGGGCCACCAACAGCAGCACGTGTTCTTCGGCGGCCGTGCGCACGATGGTGATCCGCAACGGTGCGTCGGTGGAAAGGTCGAAGGGCGCGAAGAATTCGCGCTGAGCCAGCACTTCGAGGCGAAGCCGGCGTGCTTGTTCTGACAAGTCGGTCAAGTCGTGTTGTGCCCACCTAGGGCGGAGATCGTCGTGCACCGTCGGCCGGGGGTCGCCTTCGTCGCTGACGGTGTAGGTGGTGCGCAGTACCCGATGGCGGCGCGAGACGTCGTTGACGGCATCGTGCAGCCGGGCGAGATCGATATCGCCGGTGATCCGATAGGAGACACAGACGTTGAGCAGCGCGCCACTGGGATCGGCCATCTGCACGAACCACATCCGGGCCTGGCCGTCGGAGAGCTGGTCGTCGGCGCGGGGACCAGGTTCCTCGGTGTCAGACGAGAGACCGCGTTCGGCGAGCCTGCGACGAAGTAGCTCCAGTCGAGCCGCATCGAACCGGGCGCCGGTGTCGGCGATATCAGTCACGCGAAATGTCCACTTTCTGTGCACTGTCGGAGCGCTCGTCGGCGCCCTGAAGTTTTTCGACAAGTTCGTCGCCGGTGATTTCGCCCATCAGCGTCGCCAGGGACACCGTCCGGCCGGTCATTCGTTTGAGGCGTTTGCGCAGGTCCACTGCCAGCATGGAGTCGACGCCCAGATCGAAGAGCGATTCGGTGAGGTTCAGTTCGCCCGCCTGCGCAATTCCGAGCACGGCCGCCAATTGGCTGCGCACCGCGTCGACGACCGACACGGTGGTGTCGGCAGGACTGTGCGCGGCGACTTCCGTTTCCCGGTAACGCGTGCCGGGCGGCTCAGACCGCCTGCTGTTCAGGAAGACCCGCAGCCGGGCCTCGTCGGCCGAGAACACCAGCGGGTCGTCGTGCCACTCGTGCAGGCTCGCCTCGATCGCGTCCCGCGGCGCCATTTGGCGTAGCCCGGAACGCTCGATGTTTGCCATTTCGGCCGCATCCACGATGCCCCGCCCCGATTCGCCGTCGGTCGACGTCTGCCACAGACCCCATTTCACCGCAACGCAGTGCCTGCCCCCGGCGCGGAGCTCGGCGGCCATCACGTCCAGAAGGCGGTTAGCCGCCGAATATACGGCGTGTCCCCGCCCGCCCCACACCCCGGATACCGACGAACACAACAGCATTCGCGCATCAGAGCGGACGGGCCACAGCTCGGCAAGGTGAGCAAGACCCCTGACCTTGGCGGCAAAAGTGTCGGTGATGGCGGCCTTTGTAAACCCCGTCAACCCGGCGACGGTACCGAAGGTGGCGCTGCCCGCCGCGTGCACGATCAACGAGGCACCAACAGCGCCGTATTCTGCTGCAACGAGCGATAATTGGGCCGGGTCGGTGATGTCGCACGATGCTGACACCAGCTCGGTGCCGTATTCGGCCGCCAAGGCCTTCAGCACTTCGGGATCCGCGCAGCGGCGGCTCAGCAGGACGATGCGCCGCGCGCCATGCTCGGCGAGATAGCGGGCGTAGTGCAGGCCGATGGCGCCGGCACCGCCGGTGATGACGACGTCGTCGAGCACTCCGGAGTCCAGTGGCCAGTGCAAAGCCGCGGGCGCGTCGCGGAATGAGCGCTCGAACAACGCGTACCCGCCCGCGGAGCCACGCAGTGCGGTTTCAGCGACACCGGCTAGCACGGCGTCGACGACGGCGTAGCCGGCGGCGGGCGTCAACTCCCACGACGACAGGTCAAGGTGGGTGAAAGTCGGTTCGGGATAATCGAATCCGATGCTGCGGTGCATCGCGGCCAGCGCTGCGTGGCCGGCTGACGGCAGCGCGTCTTGATGGCCGACCCGCTCAGCGCCCACGGTGACCAGACAGACCGTTTGGCACCGGGGATCGAGCGCATTTGCATAGTCGAGCAGACCGGCCCCGATCGGTCCGGTGAGGGTCTCGGCGGCCCGGCCGGCGTCGGCGCCGTCGAGGGCGGGGGCGATCGCCACGACGATCTCCGCATCCCGCGGTGCACTGAGTTTGGCCGCGGGGTGGGACTCGATCGCCGCGCGCAGCGGTCGAGCCAGCGCGCCGTCGCCGCCGAGATCGACCACCGCGAAATGCACGGGCGGTCCCACGACCGGTGCGGACGGCGCGGTCTGCTCCCAGTGCTCAAGGGCAATCTTGAGTCCTGAGGTTGTTCCGGACACCGGAGGCAGCGGCTCTGGGTGCGCCCACATCGGGATTGCGCGCATCGGCGCGTTCGGGAATCCATGCAAACCAACATCGCCGTCGGCCACACCGTCCAGGTGGCCACCCCAGGCGTAGCCAGGGTCAGCCACCGCCGCGGTGACGATATTCGCCGACAGCGCGTCGACGAACGGCTCGTCGCGGCGAGCCGAGCCGACCAGTACCGCCGGGCCTTCCGGCTGGTCCCCCTCGAAGATCTGACCAATCGAGAACAACAGCGCGGGATGGGCCGACAGCTCGATGAACGACCCCGCACCACAACGGATTGCCGACTCAAATGCGCGGTCCAATCGCACCGTGTTACGCAGGTTCGCATACCAGTAGTCGCCGAAGGGCGTGTCCGCCGCCACCACGTCGCCGGTGGCGCCGCCGATGAATTGCACCGGGGCCTCGGCGAATTCCGAGGCGGGCAGCTGCGCCCGCAATTCATCGCGCAGCTGCTCAAGCAAGCTGGTGTGTCCCGGGAAGCCCGCGGTGATCTCGCGGGCGAACTGACCGCTGGAGCGAACCACGTCCACGATGGCCAGCACCGCGTCGCGATCACCCGACACTGCGACGGTCGAGGCGGAGTGGACCACAGACAGCTCCACCCAGCCGTCGGTGGCCGCGATCAGCGCCCCGGCCGCGTGGGCGCTGATGCCCAGCGTTGCCATCGCGTAGCGACCCGGAAGGCGGTCGACCAAACTGGCACGGGCCGCGACCACGGCGACAGCATCCGACAACGTGATGCCGCCGGCGATGAAGGCCGCGGCGACCTCACCGAGACTCTGACCGATGGTGAGGTCGGGAAGCACGCCGCAAGAGCGCCAAACCTCCGCCAGCGCAACGGCATGGACGAATTGTGCGCCTTGGATCTCGATTTCAGAAGAGGTCTGCAAATCGTCCGCAGCTGTCAGATAGCGCAGCGGCGACTCGATACCAGCGGCCTCGAATGCTGCGACGCAGCTATCGGTCGCAGTCCGATAGCTCGGGAGCGTCTGGTACGCAACAGTGCCCATGCCCGGCCAATGACCGCCCTGACCGGGAAACACGAACGCCTGTCGGGGGGCTGAACTCAGCGCCGACCTGGCGACCAGCGGATGCTCGCGCCCGGCGGTCAGCGCACACAACCCGTCGATGAGCTCGAGCCGGTCCGCGGCGCGGAGCACCGCACGGTACCTGCGGACCCGTCGTTTCCTGCTCAGCTGCCGGGCCACCTGGGCCACAGTCGTTTCCGGAAGGCGGTCGAGGTAGTCGGCGATCGCCCGGGCATCCACGGAAACGAGTTCGTCGGCGTGGGCGCTGAGCAGTACCGGGATCCGCCCGTCGGGCAGACGTTTAAGGGCCATCAGGCGACCTTGCGCCGGATGCGTTCGCGGTGTCAGGCATCGAGATGATCAGATGGGTATTGGTGCCACTCATCCCGAACGCGGATACCGCCGCGGTTCGCCACCCATCGACGGCCTGCCACGGCGTCAGCTTGTCCGCTAACCGCAAACCTTGCCTCTCCCAGTCTATTTCGCGGCTGGGTTCGTCGACGTGCAGAGTCGGAGGTACCGCGGCGTGTTCAGCGGACAGGATGACCTTAGCGAGACCCAGCGCGCCCGCCGCGGCCTGCGCATGCCCGACGTTGGACTTGACCGATCCCAAAAGCGGTCCGTGTCGGGCCGGTGCAGTGCCGTAACTGGCCACCAGTGACAGCAGTTCGGTCCGGTCACCGAGCCGGGTCCCGGTGCCGTGCCCTTCGACCATCCCGACATCGACGGGCTCAACCCCCGCCTGCGCGATGGCGCGCCGGAACAGTCGCAGCTGCGCGTCGCCGCTGGGCGCCGTCAGCCCGTTGCTGCGTCCGTCGGAGTTCAGGCAGCTGGCACGCACCTCGGCGAGGATGCGACGCCCGTCGGCCTTTGCTCTGGACTGGCGCTGAAGTACGAACATACCCGCGCCCTCCGCCCAGACGGTTCCGCTGGCATGCGCGCTGTACGGTCGGCAGTGGCCGTCATCGGACAGCGCATGCTGCTTGGAGAACTCGACGAAAT